>Ga0209163_1003090_pt1 | contig 12780 bp, 12 predicted proteins | sample MTBAKSrepl2MetaG_FD_187457 | JGI IMG/M metagenome (GOLD analysis project Ga0209163, IMG submission 187457) | Enrichment culture microbial communities om Arthur Kill intertidal strait, New Jersey, USA, that are MTBE-degrading - MTBE-AKS2 (Arthur... | ecosystem: Environmental > Aquatic > Marine >...
GGATCACGACCGGCGTGAACGCCGGCTGTTTGCCGCCGGAGGACAACCAGATCACGCCGCGTTCCTTCAATCCGCGCGGCTTCATCGCCAGCTTGCCGCTGGATTCCATGTAGGTATCCGGGTCTTCCTGCTCGCCCGCGAAGATGTCGAGGTCTCCATCGCTGTCGAAATCCGCCACGCCGAGCGAATGGAATGAGCCCGTGCCCGGGACGTCGCCGGCAGTTGTAGGCGGGTCAGGGAGCAAATGGCGCTCCCAACGAGTGCCCTGGCCCAGATTCTCGACCCAGTACACGTGCGACAGGCCGGTGTCACAATCGCTATAGACGATGTCGTTTCGCCCATCCCGATTCAGATCGACGATCCAGGACCTCATGCTGGTCCCGTAGGAGGCTTTCTCTACTGCCAGGTGCGGCCACTCGTGCCGGGGCCAGGGGTCGCCTTTCTTACCCGGATTCTCGAACCAGTACCGCGGGATAACGATGTCCATGTCGCCATCACCGTCGAGATCGCCCGCCCCGCGCGGAGCGATGCCGCCGTGATTCTCCTCGCCCTGCCCGATATCTGTCTGTTTCATCGCCACTGCGGGATCGAACCACGAGATGACGGTGCCATGATAGGTGACAATGTCGAGCCACTTGTCGCCGTTGAGATCGGTAGCGATGATGTCATGCCCACCGCCGACAGAAGGGTGCGCGGGCCAACGAGCATCCGGATGTTTCACCAGGTTTCCAGGATTCTCGAACCAGACCTGATTGGAGACCACGTCCGGCCGGCGATCCCCATTGATGTCCAGCGCCGCCGCCCCCAGGGCCTTGGCCAGCCCTTCCGCCTCGCCCATCGTGTGGCGGACCCACGTGGCGTCATCCCTGCGTTCGAACCAGTAGGCGGTCTGGGGTTCGCGTCGCGACACCATGAGGTCAAGGTCACCGTCGCCGTCGAAGTCGGCCAGGGGAATTCCCCCGGTCCCCCACGCCGAGCCGGGCAGCGCCTCGGCCACCGTGAAGTGCGTCCACTTCATCTCCCGCGGTGGGGCCGCAGCGCTGGCGCAGCCCATGATCAGGCAGGTAGTAGCCAATAGGCACATCCTCGTGAAGGAAGGAACGGTTCTCGGGTTCAACATGAGCAAGCCTCCACTGCGTTCACATATCGTCTGGCGCCGGTCCGAGACGGGCCTTCTTTCTGAGATACTCGCGGATTGCCACCGCGGTATAGCGCTCGACGGGCATTTGCATCGCCTCGTCCAGCGTGATCCAGACACACTCCTGGGCTTCGTCGTTGAGTTGTACGTCGGTCGAGTCGGTCCTGCAAGCGAAATCGAAGAAGATGAAGTGACACGGCTTCCAGAACCGCTGATCGTAGAGGAACTCCTGAAAGCAGAGAAACTCGATGTCGCGAATCTCGAGGTTCGTCTCCTCTTTGACCTCGCGCCGCAGGGCGTCCTCCATGCGCTCGCCCAGCTCGATGTGCCCGCCGGGAACGACCCACTTGCCCCGCCACTTGTGCGAGCTCATCAGAAAGAGCTTGCCCTCGGCGTTGAAGATCAACGCCCCCACCGTCGGTTCGGGATATCGCTGCTCTTCCATGCTATGCCGCGACCTTCTGCGTCGCGCGGAGGACCCAGATCATGAAGGGACTCGTATCCATATCAAATGGCGCACGGGAGTAGTCCCCGTATAGATGGACCGGCACGAAACCCGCCGCTTCCGCGAGAGATTGAAACTCGCCGTACGAGAACAAGCGAAAGTGAAGATCCACCGCCATACTTGCCATGATGGCGCCCTCCCAACCGCGAATCTCGTAGAACTGGGTCCCACGGACACAGCCGGATGCCGGATCATAGTCCTCTACCGACGACAGAGTCAGCACGTTGCCATCGGGGAGCGGAAAATCGCCGCGCTTGACTTTCGCACCGGTCACGACTCTCCGTCGCGCCGGCGGGTTGTGCAAGGTGCAGATGAATCGACCTGTCGGCGCCAGGTGAGCACGAATGGCCCGAAGGGCCTGTCGCTGCTGAGCCGGGTCGGTGATCTCCGCAAAGGAGTGGAACGGGATGAAGATCAACTCGAAGCGACGGTCCAACGACAGGTTGCACAGATTCGTCTGGATCAACTCCGCAGAGAGCTCGCTCTCCCGGAGCTTGCCGCGAAAGACGTCCAGCATCCCGGCGGAGCTATCCACGCACGTCAGGTCGATCCCCGCCTCGATCAGCGGGATTGAGATGCGCCCTGTGCCGCACGTCAGTTCCAGCACCGGCCCGCGGGCCTTCTTCGCCTCTTCCAGGAAGAAGGGGATATCCAGGTCAGTCTGAACATACGCATCGTACAGATGCGCGACGCGATCATAGTTCATTGCGGGCATTGGGTATTCCGTCCTTGACTGCCGCGTAGAGCAACTGGTCGAGGATCCGGCCGTTCTTGAACACGCTGGCCCGGAGCCGCCCTTCCCTCTCAAAGCCGGCCTTCTCCAGGACTCGGACCGATGGGCTGTTCCCGGCGAAAACCGCCGCATAGATGCGATAGACCTCCAGATGCTGGAAGGCCCAGGGGACGAACCGCTGGACTGCCTCGGTCATGATCCCCCGGCCCCAGAACGGCTCGCCCAGCCAGTAGCCGAGTTCGGCAGTGAAGCGATGGACGTCCTCGCCAAACTTCAGTCCAATGCCGCCGATGGCCTCCTGTTGGGTGGCGACGGCAAAGATCGTGCGCGGGTCCTGGCGAGACACCGCCGCGAGAAACGCCTGTGCGTCTGCGGGTGTGTAGGGCGACGGGAACCGGTCCCGCAGCCACATGGCGATCTTACGGTTATCGGCATGCCGGACGATCGCGGCGGCATCCGTGCTGACCCAGTCCCGAATCACATATTCGCCGAAGGCAATTCTCATACGCGTCGTCTATTCTATCCCCAGCCGCCGGTTCTCGCGAATCATCCGTATCGCCTCGGCCACCCGTTTGCCCCGGGTCTCCTCCCGTTTGGCCGTGCCGATCCAATAAAGGAACTGCCTCCGGTAAGACGGAGCGAGCTTCTCGAAGTTCTCCCGGGCCTGGTCATCCTTCGCCAGCGCCTCCGCCAGTTCCGTTGGAACGACGCGGACGTCCTCCCGCTCAGCCGCCTTGTCCCACTGTCCATTCTCCTTCGCCTCGCGGACCTTGGCCAGCCCGGCCTCCGTCATCCGTCTTGCCTCGATCATCCGGCGGACGCGTTCCTTGTTCCGCTCGGACCAGATGCTGTTCTTGCGGCGGGGGCAGAAGCGGATAGTATGCTTCTCGCCGTCGATCCGTTTCAGAATGCCGTCGATCCAGCCGAAGCACAGCGCCTCCTCGACCGCCTCATCGTAGGTCAACCCGGCCCTGCCGGTGTGTTTCTTGTGAAACACCAGCCACCGCTCTGTCGCCGTAGCGTGGTTCGCCTCCAGCCAAATCCGCCATTGCTCCCTGGTCTTGAACGACCGCTGGCCTGCCTTACCCGCCATCTTCAGTCTCCGGCTCGAACAGCTTTTCGATGATGATCTCGTCCACATACTGACCGTTGATCTTGGCATGTTGCCGGGCCGTCCCGACGATGCGAAAGCCCTGCTTGCCGTAGGCTGCCAGCGCAGCAGGGTTGTCGGCCCGCACGTAGGTGAAAATCTTGTCGTAGCCCTTGCGACGCGCGGCCTCGAAGGTGGCAGCGAACAGTCGCCTGCCGATCCTCTGGCGACGATGCTCAAGGTCGACGAAGGTGGCAATGACGCCGACGTGATCGAACGCATGCGTGTAGGCCGCAAACGGCTCCAGGGTCTGGAAGCCCAAGACCCGACCCGTCTGCGGGTCTTGAGCAACATGAAAGATCCCCCGCTCCGGGAACCGCGCAATGAACTCTCGCTCCTCATGGGCGGTCAGCGACACATCGAGGACCGTGTACCGGCCGGATTCGATAGCAGGATTGAGAATCGCGACAATACCTTCCGCGTCATCCGGTCGGGCCTCTCGAACAAGTACATCCATCGCAGACTCCAGGAGATCAACGGGCGGGCTCCAGGAGCCCGAGTCTCCAGGGGATTTGGCCGTAACCTATGCCTTGGCGGTCCTTGTCCAGGACGCCTTGGAAGATGGCTCTCAGGTCCGCCGGGGCGACTTCCAGTTTCTCGTCGTGGCCGTTGCGCAGGAGCTCGATGTGGCTGACCACGTCGGTCCAGCGGTTTCCCCTGGCCGTCACATTCCGCATTGAGGCAAACGCATTATCCTTCTCGGCCGCCAGCGGCTGCCATGTGCCGTCGAGGCGATCGGCGACGTAGGCTTTGTAGTACCGCCAGCCATGACCGTTCTGGGCCTCGATGAGTGTGAGGTACTCGTCCTGTCCCTTGAGATGGTATGTGTGACTGGCCTCAAAGATGTCGCCCGTGAGCACGACCTGCGGGGTGGACCAGCCCTTGGGGAACGCGGCCAACGCGGTCTCGGCCCGCCACATCTTGCCGTCGAGTGAGGTGAAGAACAGGTGCGCCTTCGTCTCGTCGCAGATCACCCAGAAGTCGAGCCAGCCGGTGATGTCGGCCGGCTTCGTATCGTACATCGGCTGCAGCTTCGTCCACGAGTTAGGATCGCCGATCTCGGTGGTGGTCGAGAACGCCGGTCTGTACGGCGGGTCGCCCCAGGCCTCATCCGCCGCCTGGCAGATCAGGTGCCACTTCTTATGCGGCGTGAAGTAGAACACCTGCGGGGCGCAGAAGAACCCCGGATGGCACGGAAGCACACGTCGCTCGACCGTGTTCGCCTCACTGAAGTCGCGAAAGCTCAGGTACACAATCGCATGGGACCGCGTCGGCCCGCGCGCCGTGCAGAACAGGTGCCACTTGTCCGCATACCGCACGATGGAAGGGTCCTTCGTAGAAATCCAGTCCCAGCCCCCCACCGCCCGCGCCTCCACCACCGGCGGACCATAACCCCACCGGAAGGCGCTGGCAGAGGCCCCCATCCCACGATCCGCCGCAAAGAAAGCCAGCGCAATTACCGTCGCCAAAGCAATGCTATTCATCACGAACCTGCCTTCTTCACCACGGGACCACGTCTTCAGAGCATCTCTTCGAGGATCTCGGCGGCGTCCTGGACCAGCTTGGGGCAGATCGTTCGGAAGAGGCCTTCTTGCGTGGCGCGCTGGGCGCCTTCCGGCGTGCTGATGTCGCAGCCGAGCAGGTCCTTGCAGACGACCGTCCGGTTTCGCTCCTGGAACTTGACGGTGAACCTGCGCAGGGCGGCGTAGACGTTTTCACGACCGTCGCGCTGGTCGCAGTTGGGCCCGGCGTGCTTGAGGCCCAGGACCATGAAGGCTCCCGTGACCGCCCCGCAGGTCTGGGCCAGGCGCATCCCGCCGGCGAAGCCCGAGGCCAGCTTCATCGCCTGCTCCGCCGGGAGCCCAACCAGCGGGCCGTAATTGGCGACGATCGCTTGCGAACACGCCGCACCACGACAGAAGCACTGCACTGTGTCATCCACTCTGCTCATAGCCGTCTCCCTACCAAAGAACACAGTAAACCTTCGTACTCCGTTTTCCATCTCAGAGAGCCTGTGAGTAGCCATCTTCCCATGGCACAGGTTCCATCGTCAGCGCGTGATCCGGATAAGATACCACGGCACGGCCGGTCGACCGATGGGAATGCGGTGGCCGCCATCGATCAACTCCGCCTGGATCGGCTCACCGATGGCCTTGGCCCCACCGCCGAGCGGGAGGACCTCGATGCGCCGAGCCGGCGCGAGATCCTTCAAGACAATGTGACCCGTGACCGGCTCGATGACCGTCGGCTCCGTGCCCCACTCCGTCAGCGAGGTCCGCTCCTGGTTCCACTTCATCCCGGTGTTGCCCGAGCGGGCGGTGGCGACGAGAAGCAACGGGAACATGAGGCGATTCATGAGCACATCCCTTTCAGCCATGCAAGACGGTTGTCCAACGACAGCATACCCGTCGCAACCACCACCTGCAACAGGATCGCCCGGCCGGCGCGACCCGCGTTTCGTACCGCATTTCACATGAAACCCCATTTCTTGGCTTGACAGGAGGGTATTTCGGAACAATAATGAAGTGCCAACATGAACCCGTATGTGGAGGTACTGACGATGCGTCTGGTACTCAAACACAAAGACGGCGAGACGAAGGAATTCCAGTTTGCCCAGGGACCCGTCCAGATCGGGAGAGCTGCCGATTGTCACGTCTTTCTGCCCGATCGGACCGTCTCCAAGAAGCATGCCATGATTGCCTGCGATGGCGACGGCAAGTGGCACGTTCAGGACCTCGCGTCGGCCAACAAGACCTATCTCAACGGCGAGGCGGTCGCCCAGGCCGAAATCAAGACGGGCGACTCCATCCGCATCACGGATTTTGTGATGGAAGTCAATCTCGACGACGCGGTCGCGCCCCACGCCGAACAGTTCGAGGACACCCTGAACCTGGAGGCGGGCTTGGCGACTCCCATGCACGAGACGGTCGTCCGCAAGCCCGACGCCGGCCATGCCCCTGCCATGCGTCTGCCCGCCAAGCGGCTATCCGAGTTCTCCCAGGCCTGCGATGCCATCTGCCGGTCGAAGAACCTGGAGGAGTTGCTCGTGACGCTGCTGAATCTCAGCCTCAAACAGTTCAGCGCGTTTCATACCTGGTGCGCCCTGCGGGAGCAGGCCAACGGCCCGATGACGTACCACGCGGGCAAGCGCCGGGACGGCCAGGCCGTCGAAATCGGGGACTTGAAGCTGGGCGACAAGATCAATCAGGCGGTCGAGCGGGGTCAATCCCTGGTCATGCCGAGCGTGGCCGCGGACGTAGAGGAGAAGTCGAGAATTCGCTCGGCTCTGATTGCCGCGATCACCGGCCCTTCCGGCTGCTATGGCGTAATCTACATCGACAACGCCATGATCCACGAGCACTATACCCTGGGCGACCTGGACTACCTGATGCTCATCGCGGCCCACACCGCCGCCGTGCTGAGCCGGCTGCTCGTGTAGCCGCCGAACCGACGGCCGATCTCTACGCCGGACGCTGGAAGACCGGATCGAGGGATTGCGCCATCTGCCGAAGGGTCTCTTTTTCCTTTTGGGAAACCGGACGAAAGCCCATCGCCAGATCCAGGGCCAGACGAAACAGCGACTCATCCCCCGGCGGGATCGCCGCCGTTACCGGCTGGCTCAGCGTGAAGTACAGCCCCAGCTTCGCCTCCTTGCGGTCCGTCAGCGGCTGATACCAGCACTTGGGGTACTGCCTCCGCGCCGGGTCCCCCTCGGACCACTTCTGCTTGGCCATCGCCTTGAGAGCCAGTCGCGCGACGCCCTTCGACTTGGCGACCTCGAGCACGCGGGGACCGAAGTTACCCTCGTAGAACGTCGCGAAGTTGATAGGAAAGAGGATCGAATCGAAGTCGTACCGCTCCATCGCGGCCAGGGCCGCCTCCTCGGAGTGCGCCGAGAAGCCCAAGTGGCGGACCTGCCCCTGCTTCTTCGCCTCCAGGAAGACCTCCATCGCCCCCCCTGTCCCGAATGCGACGTCGACATCCTTCTGCACGTCGGTGATGGCGTGGAGCTGATAGAGGTCGAGATGGTCGGTCCGCAGCCGGCGCAGCGATTCCTTCAACTCGGCGGCGGCTCCCTCCTTCGTCCGCTGCGTGGTCTTGCAGGCCAGGAAACAATCCTTGCGATAAGGCTCCAGCGCCGGGCCCAACTTGATCTCGGCATCCCCATAGGTCGGCGCCACATCGAAGTAGTTGACGCCCTTCTCGACCGCCTCCGCGACGAGCCGGTTGGCCTGCTCCTGCTCGACGCCGCTGACGACGATCCCGCCGAACCCGATGATGGACAGCCGCTCGCCCGTATCGCCATACGCCCGTCGCGGCAGCCTCGGCGCGGTGTTGCACTCGCACTCGTCCTCGGATTGACTCGCCGCGCGCCCGGTCTGGCCCGCAAGCCCCCCCGCCACCACGGACCCCGCCGCAACCGTACCTCTTCTCAAGAACTCCCTGCGTTCCATGTGCAGCTCTCCATCAGTACTTTAGAACCCCGACCACACCCCGACCGTTCTGATGCCTACGCAGCATACCCCCTCCGCGTTCAAAGGTCCACATCGCGAAGGGCGGTTCAGCGAGTTCTCGCACACGTGCTGGCTGTGGCGGCCCTGCCCCCCGGACCTCCGGCGTCTTCCGCTCTTCACCAACGACACGATGTAAGGGAAGAACGCATCACGGTACACCGGAAGAGTAGCTTTGCAGCAAGACAGCGCACATGCTACACCGTCTCACGCTTGGTGATGCGAAGGTGAACCACGTGATCGGTCGTCTCGCTGGCCTGACATTTGTTGTGGATGTCCTCTGGCAGGAAGGAGCTATGGGTACAGAGTATTGGGGCGGCATTGTCACCCTGCTGATAGGCTGGTGCCTCGAGGAGTTGGGTGACAGACTCAGATCACGCAGGGAGGAGCGAAAGCCCTTCGCCAGAGCAACAGCGGATCTGCTGGAAATGCGACATCGATTCCTGAGCGTGCGCACTGCACTTGGCGAGATCAAGAAGCATCTGCAGTTCTCTCCCGATGCCGAGTCCGCTCTGAGAGCATACGTTGATGCTCTGCTCCCACAAGCAGACGACCTCCAACAGAGATACAACGAGGCTGTCAGTCTCGTTGCAGGCATAGATCCTATATCTTCACCGCGCACGCGCCCTTTGGCCATGCCGCGGACGACCGCCTTGGAACGGAGCGTTTCTTCCACCTCCGTGATCGACACGCCGTGCTTGCCGATCAGTTTCTCAACAACACCATCCTTCCAGATGATATCCGTGATCCGCATCTGTCAACCTGGCAAGTCGCTTTGCAGAACACCATGGCCTACCGGTCCGTAGTCTGTTGTAGGGAAGGGGCGGTGGAAAGGCAAGTGGATGCTCGTGAATCGCGCGAGTCCAATCGCAGCGTAGACCGACAGGCGGATACGAGCGACGTGGGCCACGCTGCAACGCTGTGGCGCGCCGGCACGGCGGATACTTTCTCTTGGCTTCCGTGACAGTATCGGGTATTCTGACGCGTGGGTTCTTGTTGCCTCCGTGGTGCCGGCTCGGTGGAACAGGTGGATGGTCCGGCGCGCCCGGCGGTGCCGTGTAAGGATATCGAGAATGGATGTGAGGCCCACCAGCCAGGTCGTGACCGGCAAGCGGACCACGGCTGCCCTGATACTCGTCGTGTTCTGCCTCTGGGTCTGCAGCGAACCGGCATGGTCGCAGCAGCAGGCACCGCCTGTTGCCGGCGGGGCGGCAGCCACACCGGAGGCGGCACCCGTGAGTCCTCCCGCCGCTTCGGATCCCAACGCCGCCCAGCGGTCTCTCATGGACACCGGGACCTCCGCTCCGGCGGCCGAGATCACCGTGGAATCCCTCCAGGCCCGCAAGACACAGATCGCGGAATCCCAGGACCTCAGCGACGAGTTGAAGGTCAAGCTCGGCGACATCTACGACAAGGCGATTGCCCAACTCCGGTTGGCGGGCGAACTGAAGACGAAGAGGAAGCAATTCGACGAGGCCGTGAAGAGCGCACCGGACAAGCTCAAAAGCCTTCGCGAGGCCCTGGTCCAACCTGCGTCCGATGCGGGTATCCAGGTCCCGGCCGAGCTGACGCTGTCCCAGGCGGAGCAGTCGCTCACGCAGGCGAACGTGGCCCTCGAAGAGGCCCGACGCACGGCGGAGAATCTCGAAGCCGAGCCGAAGAAGAGGGCTGAACGCCGCACGAAGATCCCGGAGGAGACCAGTGCGGCCCGGCAGCGTCTGGAGGAGCTCAAGGCGAAACTCGCCGAGGCGGGGGAGGGCCAGGTATCCGCGCTGAGTCAGGGCACGCGGACGCTCCTGCAACTCGAGCAGAACGTCCTGCGGGCTCGAGTGGATGCGAACGCCGATGAGATCCTGTCCTACGACGCGACGAGCGACCTGCTGGCGGCCCAGCGCGACATGGCCAGCCGGCAGCTCGGCGCAGCCCAGAAGCGGGCGGAGTTCTGGTTGCAGAAGGTCAGTGAGCTGCGACAGCGTGCCGCCGACGACGCCAAGGCCAAGGCGATCCAGGCCACGGAACAGACGCGCTTCGCGCACCCGGTCATCCAGAGCGCCGCGGAGGAGAATGCCCGGTTGGCGAAGGAGCAGGCCGAGATCACGGCGCGGATCGACGACCGGGCGCAATACGCGGCGAAGATCAACGAGCAGTTGGCCGCGTTGCAGAAGGACTTCCGCGAGACCCAGCAGCAGGTGGAGAAGGCTGGGGGCGTGACAGACGTCATGGGCGTTCGCCTCCTGGCCAAACGAGGCAAGCTTCCCAGCACGGCGGAAAGCCGGCGCAGGATACGAAACCGGGCGACGCAAACCAACGACGCCCAGATCAAGTGGATCGAGTACGACAACGAATGGTCCGCGCTCACGGACGTCGAGCGTCGCGCCGACGACCTGCTCGGTGCGGTCCAGCCCCCGCTGGGTGACAAGGAGCGCACGGCGTTGCGCGCGGAGTTCCTCGAGATCCTGCAAGCGCGCCGCAAGACCCTCCGGACTCTGTCCGACCTGTACCTGGATTTCTCTGCCCGACTGGCGGCTCTTGACACGCAAGAGCGTGAGTTCGTGAGACTGGTCGGCCAGTTCCGCGGTTTTATCGACGCGCATATCCTCTGGGTCAAGAGCCGTCACACGCCTCGGACGGCCGACGCCAGTCGGATCGCGGACGCGCTATACTGGCTGATCTCTCCCACAAACTGGTATCGGACGATGGTTTTGTTGTGGCAGGATCTGCGGCAAAGGCCGCTGCCGTATCTTCTCGTGCTGTGCCTGGTCGCAGGCGCCCTGGCATCGCACGCCAACATCCACCGGCGCATCGACGCGGTTGCCGAACAGACGCGTCAGATCCAGATAGACAGCTTCCTGCTCACCGTTCGCGCTTTGCTGCTGACGGTCCTGCTGGCAGCGACGTGGCCGCTGTTGTTGCTGCTGGTCTCGTGGCTGCTCGCCTCGGCGGCGCCGGACGACGAGTTCGCCAGTTCGATCCGCTCGGGCCTGCAGAAGCTCGCCTACGTGATGCTCGCCCTGGGTTTCCTGATCCACCTGTTCATGCCGCACGGCTTGGCGGAGGCCCACTTCCGCGTGCGACGCGAGCCTTTGGAATTCCTGCGGCGGCACTTGCGGTGGTTCTTCGCCCTGACGGTACCCGTGGCCTTTGTGCTCGAGACGATGCGGGCCCAACAGGTCAACCAGGAGTGGTATACAACCGCCGGACGCCTGTTCTTCTTCGTGGCGACCCTGGGCCTGGCGGTGTTTCTGTTTATCGTGTTGCGCCCCGAATCCCCCCTGCTGCAAGGGTACCTCGGGCAGAGACGAGGCGGTTGGCTCGATCGTTTGCGGTACATTTGGTTTCCCGTCGCATTCCTGTCGCCCGTGGGGTTCGCCGGCGTGGCGGTTCTGGGGTACTTCTACGGGGCACGATACCTGATGGACAGGCTGCTGGACACCATCGTTCTGATCGTCCTGCTCCTGTTGGTCCGGGCCATGTTCATCCGCTGGCTGGTCGTCGCCCAGCGCCGGCTGGCCATCCTGGAACGGCGGAAACGTCAGGAGGCAAGTACGGAGCACGCCGCACGGGATGAGAAGGCGCCCACATCGACGCGCCCGGGCGATGCGACCGAGGCAAAAGCGAAGCAGGAAGCCACGATCTCCCAGATCTCCCAGCAAACGCGCCAGTTGATCGACGCGGTCGTCGCGGCCCTGCTACTCGTCGGCATCTGGTACGTCTGGGACGATGTGCTGCCCGCGTTGGCCATGGTGGGCCGGCATCCACTGTGGACGCTCAAAGATCAGGAGCAAATCACACTTGGGGCCCTCAGCATGGCCCTGCTGGTCGTCATTCTGACCGTGGTTGTCGCGCGAAACGTGCCGGGACTGCTGGAGATCATGATCCTCCGACGATTGCCGATCGACCGCGGCGTGCGATTTGCCATCATCACCATCTGCCGATACCTTCTGGTTATCGCGGGGATCGTGATCGCCTTTTCCGAGATGGGCGTCGGCTGGTCCAAAGTCCAGTGGCTTGTCGCGGCGATGACCGTCGGACTGGGCTTCGGGCTCCAGGAGATCTTCGCCAACTTCATCAGCGGCCTGATCATTCTTTTTGAGCAGCCGATCCGAGTCGACGACGTGGTGACCGTCGGCGACGTGACGGGCAAGGTCACCAAGATCAAGATTCGCGCCACGACGATCCGCAAGTGGGACCAGCGAGAGCTCATCATGCCGAACAAGGAATTCATCACCGGCACTCTCATCAACTGGACGCTCTCGGACACGGTCGTACGACGGGATTTCGCGGTGGGCATCGCCTACGGCTCCGATATCCGCAAGGCGGAACGGTTGCTTTATGAGATCGCGGGCTCGAATCCTGCCATCCTCAAGGACCCTGCCCCCGTGGTCTTGTTCAAAGGCTTTGGAGAAAGCAGTCTGGACTTTGAACTGCGGGTCTTCCTCTCCGGCATGGAGAACTATGTCCCCGTCTGGCACAATGTCAACTGCGCCATCGACGACGCCTTCCGGAAGGCCGGTATCGAGATCGCGTTCCCGCAGCGAGACCTGCATCTCCGTTCGGGCGACGGGAGTCTGCCGCTCAAGCCTTGGTACCCGGACAAGAGTACCCTGGATTCCCACCTTCGCGGTACGGACATACCGGCGGATCGTTAGGTTCGCCTATGATCTCGGTATTTTCTTGCGGCGGTGCAATACGAGGCATACCGCACACAGACCGGCCACGTCAGCGAATCGCCTGGAGCGTCAC
>Ga0209163_1003091_pt1 | contig 12776 bp, 13 predicted proteins | sample MTBAKSrepl2MetaG_FD_187457 | JGI IMG/M metagenome (GOLD analysis project Ga0209163, IMG submission 187457) | Enrichment culture microbial communities om Arthur Kill intertidal strait, New Jersey, USA, that are MTBE-degrading - MTBE-AKS2 (Arthur... | ecosystem: Environmental > Aquatic > Marine >...
CATGTCCATCTGCTCACCTCGGGCTTCGACGAGTTGGGCAGCGAGAAGGGCCATCTTCTGAAAGAACGCCTGGTGGCGGTCTGCCGGGAGACCGGCGTGCGGCTCATCGGTCCCAACTGCATGGGGCCTTACCGTCCGGCCTCGCGGCTCACCGCCTGGGGCGCCATCCCCGGCCTGGCCGGACCGCTGGGCATCATCTCCCAATCCGGCGGCATGACCCAGCGCCTGACCGAGTATGCCGCCTCCCTGGGGCTGGGGGTCGAGAAAGCGGTCAGCGTGGGTAACGGCAGCGTGCTCGATGCCCTGGATTTTCTGGAGGCCTTTGGCCAGGACCCGGCCATCCGCGTGATCGGCATGTACCTGGAGAGCGTGGCCGACGGCCGGCGGTTGATGGAGCTGGCCCGTGACATCGGCCGGATCAAACCCATCGTGGTGATCAAGGGCGGCCAGACCGAAGCCGGCGCGCGCACGGCCGCCTCGCACACCGGCGCCCTGGCCGGTCGCGGCGCCATCTGGAAGGCCGTGATGCGCCAGGCCAACATGGTTGAAGTGGATACCCTGGATGACTGGCTGGATATGCTGATGATCTTCGCCCACATGCCCGCCCCTTCTTCGGAAAGGGTCTTCATCATCGGCGGGGGAGGCGGCAGCAGCGTCATCTATGGCGACACCTGCATGCGTGAAGGGCTGCAGGTGCCACCGTTGTCGCCCGAAACCATGCAAGCCCTGCGACAACTCACCCCCGAAGCCGGTTCCATCGCCGGCAACCCCCTGGACCACTGGCTGGTGTTCAGCGATACCGCCTATCTGGCGCAACTGATCGACCTGGCCGAGCAGGACCCCGGCATCGGCTTGATCCTGGTGGATCGGCTCATCGCCCGCAACGCCTTTCACATGGATGTCTCCTTCGACCCCACCCCCGACACCCTCGCCCGGCTCCAGCAGCGTTCCGGCGCCAAACCCCTGGTCTTCGTGGTCGACTCCGAAGGCGGCGATCCGGACCTGGCCGCCCGCGGCGCCGCCGTGCGCGCCCTTTACGGCGCCGCCGGCTACGCCGTTTTTCCCGGCATCGTGCGCGCGGCCCGGGCCATCCGACGGCATGGCCGCTATTATCGAAAGCGTGCCCGGATGATCTGAGCAAGCCCGTTTGCAGCCATCAGATGATGGTGTAGTAGATCAGATACTTGCATTTTGCCCGACAGCATGTCGAATCGAAGCCGGGATTGGCGAAAAGGTTAGGATGAGGCCTGCTTTGGGAAGAAGGGCCGCTTTGGACCCGGGTTAGGCCTTGCAGGCCTCATGGCGCGAACCCCTCAAATAGAGGCCTATCTCCCGCAAGGGTCTGAACGGGGACGGCCTCTACCCCCCGCGCCAGGGGGAACCGTTGAACCCCTGGATAAAGCACGATCACGCCTTTCAATTTCAGATCCGCGAGGGCGCTTTTGATGGAAGGGGTCAGACGCGGCTGGTCCGTGCGTTTGCACTCGATGCCGAACAACTCGCTGCCACGGCGCAGAACCAGATCGATCTCCGCCCCCTGATGCGTCGCCCAAAAGAAGGCCTCGTCGTGCGGCTGGGTGCGCAGGATCTGCTCGATCACGAATCCTTCCCACGAGGCCCCCAGCTTGGGGTGGGTGAGCAGTGTTTTCAGACCATCGATACCCATCAACCGGTGCAGCAGCCCGGTATCGCGGAGATAGATCTTGGGCGACTTGACCTGCCGTTTGCTCATGTTGACATAATAGGGCTGCAATTGGCGAATCATAAACGCATCGCTCAGCAGGTCCAGATGGCGCCGAACCGTGGATTCGCTCACGCCCAGAGCCCGGGCCGGCTCGGCCGCATTCCAGATCTGACCATGATAGTGTGCCGCCATGGTCCAAAAACGCTGGAGGGCAATGGCCGGCACCCGCACGCCCCACTGGGGAAAGTCGCGTTCCAGCAGCGTCTGGATGAAACTCTTGCGCCACGCCAGACTATCTTCATCGCTACCCGCCAGGTAAGAAAGGGGAAACCCGCCCCGCAGCCACAACCGCTGCTCCATTTCGCCCCCCACCTCCGCCAATGAAAAGCCGCCGATGGTCACCGGCTCCATTCGGCCGGCAAGGCTTTCCGAGGTCTGGCGCAGCAGATCGCCCGAAGCGCTGCCGAGAATCAGAAAGCGGGCCGGCGTATCCTTGCGATCCGCGAGCACCCGCAGGATCGGAAACAACTCCGGCCGCCGCTGAATCTCATCGATCACCACCAAGCCCTTCAACGGCCTGAGCGCGACCATGGGTTCGTCCAGCCGGGCCAGGCTCGCGGGGTCTTCCAGGTCGAAGTAGTTGACGGATTCCGCGTCCACCAGCTCGCGTGCCAGCGTGGTCTTGCCGCTTTGGCGCGGGCCGGTCACGACGACGACACGGCTCCGGGCGAGGGCCTTGACCAGGGTTGCGAGGAGTGCGGGACGTTGAATCATGGCATCAAAATACCATGAAAATCCCTCATGTCAAGATGGAATTTCATGGCATATGGGCCCCTAAGCCCCACGATGAACTTGCCGCGCACCCGGGGATGACGCCCGTTGGCGGCAAAATTGCTTACAAAACAATACACATAAACGCCATCTGCCTCAATTTTTCAGTCGGAGGCATGTTGGCGGTTGTGTAGTTGAGTTTTTACAGTAAGATACACCTATACCGCCGCCGGCTCCGATTGCCGGCGAGCTTTCTTGCGGGCCAGCGCGTGTGAAAAAATGGTACTGATGTTAAACCTTTAACCCTTTCCCACGGCAGTTGCGATGGAATAGGAATTTGAAGCGCGATCCGGTTTTTGGAAAAATGGTTGTCAATTTTCCTGCATTTAACAAGAGCGAGTCCACGATCCCGGGCCAATTTTGGGGTCGGCTGCCCCGGTCAATGGTTGGTTGTTTACTTGTGTTCACGATCTGCACCCTATTTCTTCAGAGCTGCGCCGTTACCGGGGAGGTCCTGGCGAAACTGCCGCTTTCGGCCCAAGATTCGGGAAGCATCGATAATAATTATTTCCTGGTGGCTGAAAAAGACGACGTCCTTGGCCGACTGGCGACCATCAGGATTGGAAAAGGGGAGGCGTTGCCGGATATTGCGCGTCACTTCAGCCTGGGGATCAATACGTTGAGCGCCGCAAACCCGGGGGTAGATGTATGGGTGCCCCGGGCCCGTGAACGCATTGTGTTGCCGTCGAGTTTCATCCTGCCGGAGGGGGGCAGGGAAGGCATCGTGATCAACTTGGCCGCCATGCGCCTTTTTTACTTCAAAAAGGAGGGCAACCAGCGGGCCGTTGCGACCTTCCCCGTGGGGGTCGGAACCGCCGAGCGACCCACGCCTAAGGGCCTTATGTATATCACGCGCAAGAGGTTTCGGCCGACCTGGTATGTGCCCGCATCGATTGCAGCAGACCATCGCAAAAAGGGCGATCCGCTGCCGGCCACGGTGCCGCCGGGGCCACTGAACCCACTGGGCGAGCACGCGCTCTATCTGAGCGAATCAGGGTATCTGATCCACGGAACCAATAAGCCGGCCAGCATCGGCCTCAGGGCAACCAACGGTTGCATAAGACTCTACCCCGAAGACATAAAGCGGCTCAGCGACATCACCCCGGTGAAAACGCCCGTAAGAATAGTGAACCAGCCTTTTCTCATCGGCCGGCGGGAGGGCGTGATCTACCTGGAAGCCCATAAGCCTTTCGAAAAATCAGGCGCCGCCGCCGAGTTGAAGAAAATCTTTGCGAAATTGAAAAGAATCGAAAAGGACGACAACCATAACCTGGACTGGCCCAAGGTCGAGAAGATCTTGGCCGAAACCCGGGGGATTCCTGCTGTTATATCCACCATCGGTGCCGGCAGGGAGACTGGCGTCGACGAAATCATAAAATTGCGGCACCCAATCCAACTTCATGGACAGCCTCAGGTGCCGGAGTATAGAAGCGATGCATGGTATGTCTTGGCTGCTAGCGTGGACGACAAGGTTGAGGCGCGAAGGCTGGCGGCCATTCTCAACCACCAGGGGCCGCCAATTCCCGCGCGGGTGCGGTCCGAGGGCGGCAGGCATCGTGTGCTCGCCGGACCATTCGTCGACAAGGCAGAGGCCAGGGATGCATCGAAGCGTTTGAAAATCGATCTGGCAATGGACGGCGCGTTGGTTGCACCGGTAAAGTCGAGATAGCAGAATCGACCGCCGTTTGGGTTGGCAAGTGTCCACTATTAAACACTCAACAAGGAGGTAACACATGAAAAAAAGTCTGACGATGGTTTTGGCGATGCTTATTTTGGCTTTCGTCGTTGGAGGTTGCGCCACAAAAGGGGATCTTCAGGAGGCGCAGGCCAGGGAAATGGTGATCGACGCCAAAGCGGACCAGGCATCCCAGGATGCACAGGCCGCCAAGGCGGCGGCCGACGAAGCCTTGTTGAAAGCCAATGACGCGCTGGCGCGCGCCGAGGCTGCGGAGCAAAGGGCCGCGGAAAGAGAGCGTCTCGCCGACGAAAAAGCAAGACAAGCCGAGGCGGTTTTCCAGAATTCCATGAAGAAGTAAACTCCGAAGGAAGTGGCCGGAATGCAAAACCGGCCACTTCCTTATGCTTCATTCTTCTGTATGGCGCGGCGTTCGTAGAAATCTGCAAGAGGAACATGTTTTGAGCTCTTCCGGTAGAGTCCCGACAGGCACGATGGCGAATACGAGGAGAGGGCCGCACAGGGTCTGCGCGCATCTGGGAATTCTTTTTTTTTACACCCTGCTAACCGCCTTTGTCATTTCCGGATGCAGTCACGGCAGTGAGGGCGCTCCGATCGGATCGCTCTCTTCCGAAGCCAACGATTTCTTTGCCCAGGGAGATTATGAGGCTGCCCTCGCCAAATATGATCGAGCGATCGAAAAAGACCCTGAGATTGCAGACCGGGTGCTTTTCGAGATGGCGATTATTTATGCTCACCCCCGAAATGAACATAAGGATTATGAAAAAGCCCAGGGATATTTGCGCAGAATAATCGGTGACATTCCAGGCAGTGCCTACCGGCGCGACAGCCAGATGCTGATGTTTCAGATCCAGAACGTCATGCTCAAGGATCGCCTGATTGCCGAGCAGCGGGAACAGCTTGAAACCTGCCGCCGGGAAATCGAACCCATGCAAGATAAGGTCGTCGCCCTGGAAAAAGAGATCGAAACCCTCGAGCAGAAGCTTTTCAATCTCTGGACAGAGCCCGTGGACAAGGTTCTGGTTGAGAAGGAAAAGCGGCGGCTGACCCTGATCTCACAAGGCGAAGCGATTAAAACTTACCGGATCGCACTGGGGACCAACCCGGTCGGCCCAAAAGAGCGGCGGGGCGACAACAAGACACCGGAGGGAAACTACACCATCGAATCCAGGAACAGGCATAGCGACTACCACATCTCCCTGCGCATTTCCTACCCCAACGAGAGAGATAAAAAACGGGCCAGGGAACTGGGCGTTTCTCCGGGCAGCGACATCATGATCCATGGCGTCAAAAATGGTGTTTCCTGGGGCGGGAGAGCTCACACGACGATCGACTGGACCGAAGGCTGTATCGCCGTGACCAACGCGGAGATGGAGGAAATCGCGCAACGGGTTCCCAACGGGACGCCTGTTGAGATCAGACCGTAACCTCCTTCAATCTTCATTGGCGATAGCCACCTCTATAGCTCTATCCGAATAAAATTGTTTCAAGTTTGTCCGCCGCCTGTCGCCGCTTGACCGGTTGCATGCGCGCCAGGTTGAGTATCTTCCACTGGATGGCCGGCAGCAGTGCTACCGCCGACAAGGCAAAATCCCGCCAATCCTGATCCCCGCGTTTCAGGGCCAACAAAAAGCGCTTGTCCCCATCGGTCATGGCCGTGTGGATCACGCGGACCAGTACCGGCCCTTGAGCACCGAGGCCTGGACGACGGTGCGCGGGATATGTTGCTCAAGATCGGCGGCAATGGCCCCAAGCGCCTGGTCAATGGCGGCCAGACTGGTATCCCGATCTTCCACCGGCAGATAGGCCAGATCGATATCCACCGACAGACGCAGCATATCCCGCACAAACAGATTGATAGCCGCGCCGCCCTTTAAGGCAAAGCACGACTGCTTGGCCACGCTGGGCAACAGCGCCACCAGCAAGCGCACCTGTTCAGTATAAAGGGTGCTCTTCACCGACAGCCATCTCCCTGGGAACTGTTATTTGATACGCGGCATCATAGCTGCCGCCCTTCACCAGAAGTCGTTTGCCCCGGCCCAGATCGATTCCTTCGGTGTCCAATGCCTGACGCCAGGCATGCCCGTGACGATCGCTGAACCACAAGAAAAGCCGCTTGGCCTTGACCTGGGTGCAGGTTCTTAACAAATCGCGTAGCAGATCGGGCCGCAGATTGACCGCCGCCTCGAAAAACTTGTCAGCCATGGAGAAGTCCGCCCCATGGCGCACCCCGGCCAGCAGCTCCAGCAAGGCCAGCTCGGGCAGGCTGAACGGTATGGGCCAATCCCAAGCCCCGAAAGGCCGGAGGTGCACGGCTGCCTGGGGCAGCGGATCAAACAGCCGCGTGGTGTGAATCACGAATTGAAACGATGCCTGAAACGCCCGCACCCAAGTGGGCACCTTGCCCCCGCCGTAAAGATCGATGCGTTGTGATTTGCCCAGGGGCAGGTAGTGGGCCATGCCCTGCAACTCCAGGGCGCTGCGGCCGCCCACATGCACCGGGCAGCCCATCTGGTTCAGGGAATAGACCACGTGCTCCCACTTGAGCGCCGGCCCCGGCCGGCGGTAGATGCCGTGGGCCACGGCGGTCAGCTTGCCCGCCCGCAGGGCATAATCCACCCGGGGCCGGTTGAAGCCGCGCGCCCGCAGCCAGACGCGGTTCACCAACTGCCCTTCGGGCAATGTCTGTTCCAGGGAGGGTTCAGGTTGGGTCGCCATAGTTTATAAAACCTTTTCAATGCATAGTTTATATATGCATTTGAGGTGTTTGGCAAACCAAAGGTTTAAAAGTTTGTTGTTTTGCATAAATTATCGCTGCAAAAATGAGAATTTGTAAACCCTGGGTTTACATTTTGTAAGAATCTTAAACGGAATCAGGCCAACTTGACCCGCACCCGGTCGGTGAGAAAATTCATGCATTAGGCCGGATAATCAGTTCGCATCGCCACCAGCGCCAAGCAGGTACTCCTCGGTAAAGATCGGGTCGATCTCCTGGTAGAACTTGAGCCACACCAGAAACTTGCCGCGCACCCGGGGATGGCGCGCCATAATCCGTTTGAACTTTTCCGGGTAGGTGAAGATCATGGCGCTGTATTCGTTGAAGTCGTTTTCGAAACTGGTTTGGCCGTAGGTGTTCATGAAGCCTTTTGTATAGTCGGCTTCGGTGCCATAGGATGAAGATTTCTTATAAACTTCCAACCGGTTGGTGTTTGACCTATAAAAATATTCAAAGCCCTCAGGATTATTTGCAAGCCATGGATTAAGCAGCATTGAATGACGGCTAAGCAACAGGGAGCTGAACTCGTGATGGAACGTCCGCATAGCGCTGTCGTCGCTTTGCCAGCCACTATCCACTAAATAGATAACGCGCCTGAATTGGTCGTAGGAACCTCCGTATCTGAATCCATCATGATCGATTTGGCCCGCAAAATATATGGCACTTAAATAGCGCTTGATTACTTCAATGGGATATTTTTCGAATGCCAGGCTCAAGAGGGGTGGATAACGCATCAATACCCGGTGACGGATTGGCGCCACTTCACTGCCTTTCGCTGGACCGGAAGAACCAATAGGGCTGATTCTGTCAGAAAGAAAGGCGTCGTCAACATCATAGACGATTCGGATGTCATACTGACTGGTCAACGGTGCGAACGAAGTTTCTATCTCCTTTTTTAAAAAAGCTTTATCAAAATATAGAAAATACCAGACTGATACAGCTACAGAAGAGCAGAGTAACATGACCCATAAAGGTTGACGCATGCGTTTGGAGCTAAAGGGATTTGCAATTCCTTTTAAGATATTTTTCATATCGAGCCGTTATAATGTCCTTGATGCCTGGGATGCGCTACGTCAATGGGATGAAAAAGAGGGCCAGTCGAGGTAGTTGCGGATAGTGCGGCCGCCAATCGCATGCGCCACATCACTGAGCTAATCAGGATAATAGTCACGGTCGTCATGAAGCCATTTTTCATGGCGGCGAATATTTTGCCATCAGCCCAAGAATGCGGCCTGTCAGCGAATTCTTCCTCTGGTACTATTTTAGGCGGTGTAGGTTGCAAGGTAACAGTCACTTCGAAGGCGATGTCCGCCGTATATTTATACTTCCTGCCCTCTACATCCATAGTCGCACTGATAGGTTCCGGTTTGAGGCTTCCTTTGTATTTCATGGGGGTCTCCGCCACCACCTTTATCGTGTAAGGCCCCAGACCTGCCTGGGCCATGATCGGTGCCTTGACCGTGACCTGGCCATCCTGAAATCCCAGCTCCACCCCCTTGGTCAAATCCCGAAACGCATGATCGCTGAACTGACCCAGCTTCTGTTTGACGGCCGGCGCATCCTTGCTCAGGGCCAGTTCCAGATTGCTGCGGTAGCGGCCGTGGGTCATGTTTTCGATGGCGATGGTGCCGCTGAGCTTGGCCTCCAGGGTGCAGTGGGGCAGCACCTGTTTGTACTGGCTTTCGCCGTCCTCGATCTTGTATACCACCTTGAGGTCCAGGCCGGTAGCCGGTTTGGTCACCTCCACCTTGGGCCAGGGTTTACCCTGGGAGAGCGTATGCGGCTTTTGCGAACGCGGCGGGACGAAGATCGTCTGGCCGACGAAAATCAGATTGGGGTCCTTGATGGGCAGCAGTTGCGGGTGCCTGCCGCCCAAGGCAAACTCGTTGTGGAACTTGTCGATCTCAGGCCAGCGCGCGCCGCTGCCCAGATATTGGCCGGCCAGGCCCCATAAGCTGTCTCCCCTGCGGACGATGTGTCGAATCATCTTCTTCTCCTTTCTCTTTGGCGAGGTTCTATGCCTTGCAGTTACGTTGCAGGTTCCAGCCGCTGGCGGTGTTGCCGGCGGCCTGACCGCCCGCGCGGTTCTGGCGCGTATAGACCCATTGGATCTGGCCGTACACGAAGGCCACGTCATCCTCCGGAAAACCGGTGTCGGAACTGGTGGTGACTTTGCTGATCAGGCAGTTGCGAAACGTGTACTGCATGAAGCGCTGCTTGTCGGTGCCGGCCCGGCACAACGCCACGGTGATCGTGTCGATATGGGTGCCCGCCGCGCAGGCCAGGGCCAATTGAGGAGACGCCTGGTCGGTGAGGAAGCCGTGCATTGGGCCGGATATTCATTTCACATCGATCCCGGCGCCCAAAAGGTACTCCTCGGAAAAGATCGGGTCGATCTCCTGGTAGAATTTGAGCCAAACCAGAAACTTGCCGCGCACCCGGGGATGGCGCGCCATGATCCGTTTGAACTTTTCCGGATAGGTGAAGATCATGGCGCTGTATTCGTTGAAGTCGTTTTCGAAGTCGGTTTGGCCGTACGAGTTCATGAACCCTTTTTCATAATCCGCCTCGGTTCCATCCAGAGAAGCTTCGCTATACACTTTCAATTGGTCTTTCTCCGAGTCGTAGGTGTAAACGAAACCTTCTGGATTTTGATCGAACCATGGATTCAGGAAAAGGGAATGCTGGCTGAGCAGTAGCGAGCTGAACTCATGGTGAAAAGCGGAAATGGCGTGATCGTCTGTCAGTCGGCCGTTGTCGACCAAGTAAACAACTCGTTTGAAAGGATCGAAAGAGCCGCCGTATCTGAAGCCTTCTTCGTTAATATCCTCCGCAAAATGGATGGCATTGAGATATCTCCTGATTACCGCTTCAGGGTATGGTTCGAAAGCGGTGCTCAAACGCTGTGGGTACCGGAGCAGCACCCGATGCCGCATGGGGGTAACTTTGCTATTTTTTGAAGGGCCGGCAGGCACCAGGGAATGGGTGATTTTTGATAAAAAAGCGTCATCCACCTGATAAACGATGCCGACGCCATATCGCTTCGTCAGCGGTTCGAACTTTTCTTCGATCTCTTCTTTAGAGAAAGATCTGTCGAGATATAGATCGTAGGCCCCCATAAGCGCGATCACTGCCAGGCAGAACATGAGCATGTACCAACTAATTCTTTGTCCCCGTGTGGCGAAGAGAGAATCTATGATGCTTTTGGGGGTGCCTTTCATATGGTTCCAGGGTAGGCCTGCTGATGTTGTGGGTTTTTCATGTCTATGTAATGCAAAAATGGGCCAGGGGACGTTGTGCTGCTCATGGCAGCCGCCATGCGGGACTGCCACATGACCGTGCCGATTACAATCAACGTGAGGGTTACCATGAAATTCAGCACGACATTCCTGCCCGGGGCCGCCTCCATCTCGCTCTGCAAATCACGAGCAGGACGTGTTCTCTCCCTGGCTACCTCAGGGGCTGGTTTTGGTGGCGTCGGTGTCAAGGTGACCGTAACATCGAAAGCGATATCAGCCGTGTACTTAAATTTTCTTCCCTCAACGTCCACAGTGGCGCTGATGGTCTCGGGTTTGAGGGAGCCCTTGAGCTTCATTGGACTCTCAGATTCGACCTTCACGGTATAAGGGCCTATCCCGGCACGATACATAAGGGGCGCTTTGATGGTGACACGGCCATCCTTGAACCCAAGTTCCACCCCCTTGGTCAGATCCCGAAACGCATGATCGCTGAACTGCCCCAGTTTCTGTTTGACCGCCGGCGCATCCTTGCTCAGGGCCAGTTCCAGATTGTGGCGGTAGCGGCCGTGGGTCATGTTTTCGATGGCGATGGTGCCGCTGAGCTTGGCCTCCAGGGTGCAGTGGGGCAGCACCTGTTTGTATTGGCTCTGGCTGTCGTCGATTTTGTATACCACCTTGAGGTCCAGTCCGGTAGCCGGTTTGGTCACCTCCACCTTGGGCCAGGGTTTGCCCTGGGAGAGGGTATACGGCTTTTGCGAACGCGGCGGAATGAAGATCGTCTGGCCGACGAAAATCAGGTTGGGGTCCTTGATGGGCAGCAGTTGCGGGTGCCTGCCGCCCAAGGCGAACTCGTTGTGGAACTTGTCGATCTCGGGCCAGCGAGCGCCGCTGCCCAGATATTGGCCGGCCAGGCCCCATAAGCTGTCTCCCCTGCGGACGACGTGTCGAATCATCTCCTTCTCCTTTCTCTTTGGCGAGGTTCTATGCCTTGCAGTTACGTTGCAGGTTCCAGCCGCTGGCGGTGTTGCCGGCGGCCTGGCCGCCCGCGCGGTTCTGGCGCGTATAGACCCATTGGATCTGGCCGTACACGAAGGCCACGTCATCCTCCGGAAAACCGGTGTCGGAACTGGTGGTGACTTTGCTGATCAGACAATTGCGAAACGTGTACTGCATGAAGCGCTGCTTGTCGGTGCCGGCCCGGCATAGCTCCACGACGATGCGGTCGATATGGGTGCCCGCCGCGCAGGCCAGGGCCAATTGAGGAGACGCCTGGTCGAGCAGCTTGGAAAAGGAGAACACCGCGAAGCCCGCCCGCTCGGCCGTGGCGCCGCCGGCGCTGCTGGCCGTGCTCGATACTTTCTGGCCGAGGCCCAGGTCGTAGTCCGTGATTTCGATCCAGCCCGAATGCCTCGCATCGGAGCTCTCACCCTCGATTCCGTCGATCTTGATAAAGCCGTCGAACGCCATCCATCTTCCTCCTTATGAGAAGTTGGTTGAAAGAAGTGAAGAAATTGAACGATGGTGGAAAACACCCTTTGGCGGGGTGGCGCTCAAATCAATGGATGAAATCAAATGCAAAGGAGTGGGTGTCGCCTAACCGGGTTCATCCAATGCCAAAGGGGAGGGGATGTGTCAACGAATTTTTCGGCGCCCCCTGATCATGACCAGCGCCTTTTCTTTTTACGCTTCGGTTTGGGAGGTGCCCCCAGTTCGCCAAGGAAGCGGCCAAGGTCCCAAGCAGCACACTGTAGGGGCGGCCTCCGAATGACCGTCCGGCAGATCCAAAAAATCGAAGGGATAGGCGCCCTTGAACAGATGGTCTGCGCTGGCCCGCGACTCTCTCAACGCCGTTGAGACAACTAAAAATTTCCCCCCCAGCGATAATTTTGACCCCCCTCATTGTAGATCATTCGCAGGCCCCGGGTGAGGGGCTCTTGCGGGGGGGGGGATAGGTAGGTTCCCTGGAAAAGCAGTGCTTATAAGATGAACTCTCCGGAATTTCCGGATAGTTGCTATTGGAATAGGTGAGGTGGTCGATGATCATCTCCACAAATCCCGAGAGCGATTTAGCTCTTGTTCAGTTTGGCCGCTTCCTCCAGTGCCTTAATGTTCTCCGCTGCGCCAATCCGCTCCTTATACTCCCTCCGCCGCACCGCAAAGCGCTCAAACTCCTCCAGTGCATGCTCATCCGCTGCTTTCTTGCGCACGCTCCCGGCATGAGGCAGCACCCGCCGCTCATTGAAGGACAGAAACTCATCCAACTTCCGCTCCCAATCCTTCATGAACACCTGTTTCCGCCGTCGGGCCTGGTCTTCGGCAAAATCCAGCCACATGGCGACGATGCGGTTGAGTTCGTCGATCTCCGTTTCGTCGAGATAGTTCTTGGCAATAGTCACATCGGTCTTACGCACCTCGCCCGCCTTCCAACTGGTCAGACCCATGTTGGGCCGGGTGTGGTCGGCGCGGCTTTGAATCAGTTCGGCGGCGGTCAGGCCGGTGGCCGCGTAGTGCAGCTTATTCTGGATGATGCTGAAAAATTTGGTGGTGTCG
>Ga0209163_1003094_pt1 | contig 12768 bp, 9 predicted proteins | sample MTBAKSrepl2MetaG_FD_187457 | JGI IMG/M metagenome (GOLD analysis project Ga0209163, IMG submission 187457) | Enrichment culture microbial communities om Arthur Kill intertidal strait, New Jersey, USA, that are MTBE-degrading - MTBE-AKS2 (Arthur... | ecosystem: Environmental > Aquatic > Marine >...
GCCGGGGCCAACCCGGCGGCCTATGAGCCGGACCTGGCGATGAGCCTGAGCAATCTGGGCAGTTTTTACAGTGATTTGGGCCGGCGGGCCGAGGCCTTGGCCGCGGCGCAAAGGGCCGTGTCCATCCACGAGCGTCTGGCCGGGGCCAACCCGGCGGCCTATGAGCCGGACCTGGCGATGAGCCTGAGCAATCTGGGCAGTTTTTACAGTGATTTGGGCCGGCGGGCCGAGGCCTTGGCCGCGGCGCAAAGGGCCGTGTCCATCCGAGAGCGTCTGGCCGCGGCCGAACCGGCCGCCTATGAGCCGGACCTGGCTATGAGCCTGAACAATCTGGGCAGTTTTTACAGTGATTTGGGCCGGCGGGCGGAGGCCTTGGCCGCGGCGGAGAGGGCCGTGTCGATCAGGGAACGTCTGGCCGGGGCCAACCCGGCGGCCTATGAGCCGGACCTGGCGGGGAGCCTGAACAATCTGGGCAGCTTTTACAGTGAGTTGGGTCGCCGAGAGGAGGCCTTGGCCGCGGCTAAAAGGGCCGTGTCCATCTACGAGCGTCTGGCCTCAGCCGATCCGGCGGCCTATGAGCCGGACCTGGCTATGAGCCTGAACAATCTGGGCTTGTTTTACAGAAATTTGGGTCGCCGAGAGGAGGCCTTGGTCATGGCGGCAAGGGCCGTGTCCATCTACGAGGGTCTGGCCGCGGCCAATCCGGCGGCCTATGAGCAGGGCCTGGCTATGAGCCTGAACAATCTGGGCAATCTTTACAGTGATTTGGACCGGCGGGCGGAGGCCTTGGCCGCGGCGGAAAGGGCCGTGTCGATCTACGAGGGTCTGGCCGCGGCCAACCCGGCGGCCTATGAGCCGGCCCTGGCTTCGAGTTATGGGGCCAAAGGCAGTATTTTCCGGGCGGCCCAGCAGTATAAGGAAGCCGCCGGGTCCTTTCTCGAAGGACTCCGGCATTTGACCTCCCACTTCCGGCAATACCCTCAAGCCTTTTTGTCTTTGGCCTTAGACTTGGATCGAGATTATCTGAACGCTTGTAAGGCCGCCGGTCTGGATCCGGACCAGGAAGCCCTGAGGCCGATAGTAGAGACCCTGGAGGCCCTCAAGGCCGGTCAGAAGCCGTCCGGCGAGGAGGACTAAACCCCAGGCTTGAGTGGGGAGCGCCGCCAGGCCTGTTATCAGTCAACGTTCCTTTTCCGTCTTTTTCCATCAGGCTAATAGACGTGGATTCCTGCTTGCGCGGGAACGACGGAGAAGAGACGCGAAGGACGTTCTGACTACCAGTCATTCCTACGAACGCAGGAATCCAGACCGCCGATAATGGAGGGATTACGCCAACCTTCCCTCTTGGCCCACCGTGGCATGGCTTCACGTCGGCGCGGGAATGACGGTCCTAACTAAACGTCATTCCTGCGAAAGCAGGAATCCATATCTTCGAGAATCGAGGGATTACGCCGGCTTTCCGTTTCCTCCCGCACCAGCCGCACCTTAAATCCTGAGTTTAAAACAGCGGATAGGGCCGGTTGGCCCGTCGTGTTGACAAAACCGGCGCGGAGGCTGATATTCTTTTTATGGAAATATAAAGGTTTTTCGTGATAAGTTTTTAGCAGTTCAAGTAGGATAGCGGGAGAGGGCGACGAGGAAAAAGACCAAAAAGATTGACTTGGGCGGCGTGTGGATCGGCGGCCAGGCCCCGGTCGTGGTTCAGTCCATGACCAACACCGACACCCGGGACGCGGCCGCGACCGTCGGGCAGATCAGGCGTCTGACCGAGGCCGGCTGCGAGGTGGTCAGGGTGGCCGTGCCGGACCGGGCCGCGGCCCAGGTTTTGGGCCGGATCAAGCAGGGCATCGAGATTCCGCTGGTGGCCGATATTCATTTCGATCACCGCCTGGCCCTCGAGGCCCTGGCCCAAGGGGTCGACGGCCTGAGGATCAATCCGGGCAACATCGGCGGCCGGGCCGAAGTGGAAAAAGTGGCCCGGGCGGCTTTAGCCAGGGCCGTGCCCATTCGGGTCGGGGTCAACGCGGGTTCTCTGCCTAAAGACATTTTGGCTAAATACGGACGCCCTTGCCCCGAGGCCATGGTCGAGAGCGCGGTCCGGGAAATCGCTCAGCTCGAAGACTGCGGTTTTGACTTGATCAAGGTCTCCTTAAAGTCGTCCGATGTCCTGACCACGGTGGCCGCCTGCCGCCTGATGTCTCAAAGGACCGATTACCCTTTACATCTGGGGGTGACCGAAGCCGGGACCCTGATCGCCGGGACGGTCAAATCGGCTTTGGGCCTCGGCCTTTTGCTGGCCGAAGGCCTTGGCGACACCATTCGGGTTTCCCTGACCCGGGACCCGGTGGAAGAGGTTAGGGTGGCCTATGAAATCCTAAGGGCCCTGGACTTGCGCCATCGCGGCGTGGAAATCATCTCCTGTCCGACTTGCGGGCGCTGCGAGATCGACCTGTTTTCCCTGGTCGAGAAAGTCGAGGCCCGGCTGGCCGGGGTGATTGAGCCGATCAAGGTGGCGGTCATGGGCTGCGTGGTCAACGGTCCGGGCGAAGCCAGAACGGCCCGGGTGGGCGTGGCCGGCGGCCGGGGCCAGGGTGTTTTGTTCCGCGACGGAGAATTGGTCCGAAAAGTTCCGGAGGCCGAGCTGGCCGACGTTCTGATAGAGGAAGTGCTGCGTCTGATGGCGAAAAAGGAAGGAAATCAATCGGGATGAGGTATTCCAAGCTGTTTCTGCCCACTCTGAAGGAGGATCCGTCCGAGGCCGAGGTCATCAGCCATAAACTGATGGTCCGGGCCGGCCTGATTCGCAAGCTGGCTTCAGGTATTTATACTTATTTGCCGCTCGGTCTCAAGGTCCTGCGCAAGATGGAGAACATCGTGCGGGAGGAGATGAACCGGGCCGGGGCCCAAGAGATATTGATGCCCGGGATTCAACCGGCCGATTTGTGGAAGGAATCGGGGCGGTGGGATGTTTACGGCAAGGAACTCCTGCGTTTCCGGGACCGCCACGGTCATGACTATTGCCTGGCCCCGACCCACGAGGAAGTGGTCACCGATTTGATCCGGCGGGAGATTCGGTCTTACCGGGACTTGCCGGTGAACCTCTACCAGATTCAGACCAAGTTCCGGGATGAAATCCGGCCCCGGTTCGGCCTGATGAGGGGCCGGGAGTTCGGGATGAAGGACGCCTACAGTTTCGATCCGGATGAGGCCGGGGCCGAAGAGAGCTACCGGGTCATGTTCGAGGCCTACCAGCGGATTTTCGAGCGTTGCGGCCTGCGCTTCACGGCGGTGGAAGCCGACTCGGGGGCGATCGGCGGCAGTTTTTCCCATGAGTTCATGGTTCTGGCCGACACGGGCGAGGACGCCCTGGTGCACTGTCCCGGCTGCGGGTACGCGGCCAACACGGAAAAGGCCGAGCTGCCGCCGCCCGGACCGGCCTCGGACCGGGGGGCCGAAGTTCCGCCCTGGGAAAAGGTTCTGACCAAGAACATGCGGACCGTGGACGAAGTGACCGGTTTTTTGGGGGTAGGCCCGGCGGATTTGATCAAGACCATGATTTATCAGACCAACCAGGGACCGGTGGCCGTGCTGGTTCGCGGCGACCACGAAGTCAACGAAATAAAGCTGAAGAATCTGTTGGATGGGCACGAACCGGAACTGGCCGGCCCGGAGGTGATCCAAAAAGTGACCGGAGCGCCGGTGGGCTTCGCCGGACCGGTGGGCTTGAAGGTCCGCGTCCTGGCCGATCAGGCCGTCAAAACCATGACCCGGGCCGTGGTCGGGGGCAACCTGGCCGATTATCACCTGATTAACGTGGTCCCGGAACGGGATTTTTCGGTGGAAGGTTATTATGATCTGCGGACGGCCCGGGAAGGCGACCCCTGCCCCAGGTGCGGCGCGGCCCTGGAGATCAAACGCGGGATAGAGGTCGGCCATGTGTTCAAGCTGGGGATTAAATATTCCCGAGCCCTGCGGGCCACGTACCTTGACGCTCAAGGTCTGGAACAGCTCGTGGTCATGGGCTGCTACGGTATCGGCGTCGGCCGGACCGTGGCCGCGGCCATCGAACAGAATCATGACTTGAACGGGATCATCTGGCCCATGCCGCTGGCGCCCTTTGAGGCGGTGATCCTGCCCCTCCAGTCCCAGGACCGGGAAGTGATCGAAGCTGCGGAGAATCTTTACCAAACCCTGCTGGGACTTGGGGTGGACGTCTTATTGGACGACCGGGACGAACGGGCCGGCATCAAGTTCAAGGACGCGGATTTGATCGGGGCGCCCCTGCGGTTGTCCGTCAGCCGCAAGACCTTGGCCAAGAACCAGGTGGAATTCAAGGAGCGCCGCGCGGAGAAACTTGAATTTTTAGATTTGGGCGAGGCCGCAAGTCGAATCAAGGCCATCAGGGACCGCCTGCTGGCCGGTGATTTTTGAACGGTCTTGGCCGACTTGGCTCAAATGGTTTAAATCAGGGGGAGGAACAGACGGGACTTGCGCAGAATTGAAGACGTATTGGAGCAGATCGCCAGTTATCATCCCCTGGCCGACCAGTCGATGATTCAGAGGGCCTATGTTTTTTCCGCTCAGGCCCATCTGGGTCAGATTCGAAACAACGGAGAACCTTACCTGAGCCACCCCTTGGAAGTGGCCGGTCTTCTTTCCGATTGGAAACTGGATGTTCCCACGGTCTGTTCCGGCCTGCTTCACGATACGGTCGAAGACAATCCCAAGGTGACCATCGACACCATCAGTCGGCTGTTCGGCCCGGAAGTGGCCAACATCGTCGACGGGGTGACCAAGATCAGGAAAACCGAAGGCGGGCCCAAGGAGGATGTTCCCACTCAGGGGGCGCGTCAGGCCCGAAACCTGGGCAAAATGATCGTGGCCATGGCCACGGATATCCGGGTCCTCATGGTCAAGCTGGCCGACCGGCTTCATAACATGAGGACCTTGGGTTTCCTGGATGAGAACAAACAAAAGCGCATTGCCCAGGAGACCGTCGACATATATGCCCCTCTATCCGGCCGGTTGGGTATGCAGAAGGTCAAATCTGAACTGGAAGACCTCAGCCTGTTCTATCTTGACCAGGATATCTATCAAGAAATCGTCGTCGGTATAGCCAGTCGGCGGGGGGAAAGGGAAAAATACATCCGTGAAATCATTGAGTTGATTTCGATCAAGATGCGGGAATTTTCCATTCCCTGTGAAGTGGACGGCCGCTCGAAACATATTTTCAGCATCTACCGGAAGATGCTGGAACAAAACCTGACCGTGGACCAGCTTCACGACATCACCGCCTTCCGCCTGGTCCTCGATTCAGTTAAAGATTGTTACGGGGCTCTGGGAATCATCCACTCCATGTTCACTCCGATTCCCGGCCGGTTCAAGGATTATGTCTCTCTGCCCAAGGCCAACGGTTACCAGTCTTTGCACACCTCGGTCATCGGTCCTCAAGGCCAGCGCATGGAGGTGCAGATTCGGACCAGGGAAATGCATCAGTACGCCGAATACGGCATCGCCGCCCATTGGCGGTACAAAGAGGGAGACAAGCTGACCGAGCATGAAACGAACAGATTCGCCTGGTTGCGCTCCCTTTTGGAATGGCAACAGCAGTTCAAGGACGATCCGACCGAGTTTCTAGCCAGCGTTAAGGACGGATTAACCCTGGAGGACGTCTACGTCTTCACTCCGGCCGGGGACGTCAGGGAATTGCGGGTCGGGTCCACCCCGGTGGATTTTGCCTACGCCATTCACACCGAAATCGGACACCGTTGCATCGGGGCCAAGGTCAACGGGATTATTGTTTCGCTCAAGTACAAATTAAAAAGCGGCGACACCGTGGAAATCCTCACCTCAAAGCAGAGCGGCCCCAGCAAGGACTGGCTCAATTTCGTGGTCACCCCCAAGGCCCGCAACCGCGTTCGGCAATGGTTCAACGTGGAAGAGCGGGCCAGGGCGGTTTCATTGGGCCGTGAGATTTTAGAAAGAGAATTTCGCAAGGAGAACATGGTTTTAAAGCATCTGTCCGCCAAGGACGGCGAACTTGACCGGGTGGTCAGGGAATTTTCCCTGGTCAGCCTGGAAGACCTTTTCGCCTCGGTGGGCTTGGGGAAAATCAGCCCCCGACAGGTTCTGGGCAGACTCAGACCTCAAACCGAAAAGCCGCCTTCCTTGATGGACCGGATGGTCCGCCGGATTAGAAAAAGGCCCAAAACCGGCATCAAGGTCAAGGGCGTGGACGACATCCTGGTCCGGTTCGCCGGTTGTTGCAATCCTCTGCCCGGCGAAGAGATCGTCGGTTACATCACCCAGGGCCGGGGAGTGACCGTTCATGCCGCCCGCTGCCGCAACGTGGCCTTAGCCGATGCGGAAAGGCGCATCGACGTGGACTGGCAGATGGAAGAAGGCACGACCTACTCGGTGCGCATCCAGGTCATCTCGAAAGACCGCCAAGGCGGTCTGGCCGAGCTGAGCGGGGCCATCGCCGGGGCCAAGGCCAATATCACCCAGGCCTCGGTGGAAGTGACTCCGGACAACAAGGGCATCACCGAGTTCACCATCCAGGTCGCCGACCGGAACCATCTGCGTCAGGTCTTTAGCGAACTGAAAAGACTCAAATGGGTGGAAAGAGTAATCAGGCTGGGGGGCAGTCGGCACGTTTGAAGGCCCGATTTTTATCGCATCCTGAGGCGCGAACCAGGTTTTCTTATTGACAGAAGGGCGGGCAAATCCCCGAGGGCTTCAGGGCGATGAAGTGACCGTTTCGACTTTTCATGACCAAAATGTTACGGATGCTCTTATCCCAGTCGCTCCGGTCCTCGGTGGCCCAAGGCACCTTGTAGCGGCCTTCATATTTCACGCAGACGCAAAAGACTTCTTGAGGGTCATGTTCCTGGATGAACTCCTTGGAGGGACTGATTTGGTGAACCCCCAAGACTTCAACCTCCTTGATTTCCCACATGGTGCTTTCGCGGTAGGAGTGTCGTAGCCCCAGAACGGCGGCCCGCTCGACCGGATCTTCGGGAAGTTTTTCTTCATCGGTCACTAAAAGGCCGAAGCAGCCCGACAGGAAAATCAGCCCGGCCAGGAGGAAAAATATGCCGGGCGGCCAGGAATTTGCCTTCATAACCGTCAATCTCCGTACGATTTATTATCCACGTCCCTTGATTCTTTGGAAAAATCCGGACGGCGCCTGGGCATCATGATAACAATTCTTTTATCTAAAATCCTTATTTTAATCTTTTCGGATCATCACAAACACGTTTTTAGTCGCTCGACCGTAATCCATCGGTTATTGGCGGCCGGGATTCCCGCTTGCCCGGTGATGACCTTGGAAAATATACGTCATTCCTGGGAAATCAGTAATCTACTTCCATCGGCCAAGCGTCAAGAAACGGGCCGGGCCGCCGTTAGGTGAACGCTTAGGCCTGACGGTAATAATTTAAGCAATTCCCAGGCCAACTCCGACCTTGACAACCTAGACCAGCCCGCTGATAATCGTCCACGTGAAGGTACGAAAGGGCAGAAAATTCTTAGGCGTCCGGTTTAATTGCTGCAACGTATATAACCGAATCTATTTGAATCGGTCAGGGACGGCCTATGAGGGCGGCTGCCCCAGATGCGGGCGGAGGGTCAGGATCGCCATTGATCCGAGCCAGGGGACCAACTCCCGCTTTTTCGAAGCCTACTGAAGAACGGCCCCGGCCGGGAAGAAGATTGATGGTTATGATAATCTCGGAAAAACACTGCTTTTATCCCGACGCTTTCGAATACCTCACTCCGGACCGCTGGGACCTCGATTACGAGATTTGGCGGATCGCCGGTCCGGAAGGTCATCTGACCGGCTGGCACATCCCACCGGCCGGAGGGACGCTGTTAAAAAAAGTCACCGTCCTTCATCTTCACGGCAACGCCCAGAATATGAGCGCCCATCTGTTGGGCTCCTATTTTTTGGCCCAGGAAGGTTTCCGCCTGATCACCTTCGACTATCGGGGCTACGGCCGCAGCCAGGGCCGACCGACCTTGGCCGGGATCATCGCCGACGGGCGGGCGGCCGTCAGGCATCTGTTGGACGACCCGCCGGGCCCGGGGGAACGTCTGGCTCTCTTCGGACAACCCATGGGCGCTTTCACCGCCGCTCACCTTCTGCCCTTTTTCCCCGATCTCGACCGGGTCGTTCTCGAAGCGGGGCTGGTCTCTTTCCGCGACCTGTTTCTGGAGGTTTACCCGGAAGCCGACGTCCAAGTCCCGGACGGATATTCCACCCTGGACCCCCTCGGCCGCAGCCCCATGCCCAAGCTTTTCATCCACGGGACCGCCGACACGGTCGTGCCCGTTTCCCATTCCCGGCGCATGTATGAAGCCGCGGCCGAACCAAAGGAGCTGCTCATTCTGCCCGGGGTCGGTCATATCGACGCCCTCAGCACCAGCAAGGCCAAGGAGTATCGTGACCGGGTGGTCGGATTTCTATCCGGAAATCCTCAAGGCTGAATGAAATCGGTTTATCAGAGGAACCGACCAAGAAGTAGAGCGGGTTACGCCGCTAATTTCCCACAATAGAGTTAACAACTCTGAAGTCGGAGTGCTATAATCTCCGGGCAGCTAATAGCTCGGGAGGCCGAATCATGTTCCATGTGGCTGATTTCGAGAAGGTCAAGCGCGGCGAGGTGGTGGATGTCTATTTCATCCGAACCAAGGAAATTCTGGAAGCCAAGGATATTGACGCGCGCGTCCGGGCCGAATTCATGGCCAAGGGTCTGCCCGGGAACTGGTCCTGGGCCGTCCTGGCCGGACTGGAGGAAGCTCTAGCCACTCTCGAGGATTTGGACGTTAAGGTCCGGGTCATGCCTGAAGGAACGATTTTCCGGGCCCATGAGCCGGTCATGGAGATCGAGGGCCGGTACCTGGAGTTCGGGCATCTGGAAACGGCCATTCTTGGATTGATCTGCCAAGCTTCCGGAGTGGCCACCATGGCCGCCCGTTGCCGTCAGGCCGCCGGCGACAAGGGACTTTTCAGCTTCGGAGCGCGACGGATGCATCCGGTCATCGCCCCCATGCTGGAGCGCAACGCCTGGATCGGCGGCTGCGACGGGGTGGCCGTGGGCGCCGGCGCGGCCCTGGTGGACCAGGAACCGGTGGGCACCATGCCTCACGCCTTGATTTTGATCATGGGCGATACCTTGACCGCGACCCAAGCCTTTGATGAAATTATCGCTCCCGCCATCCGCCGGATTTCCCTGGTCGATACATTTCAAGACGAAAAGTTCGAAGCCTTGCGCGTGGCCGAAGCCATGGGCGAAAGACTCTGGGGGGTTCGCCTGGACACGCCCGGGTCCCGGCGCGGCGATTTTTCCCAAATCATCGAGGAAGTCCGTTGGGAACTGGACTTGGCCGGTCACCAAGAGGTGAAAATCATCGTCAGCGGAGGACTGGACGAATATAAAATCGCCGAATTGGCTCCAGTGGTGGACGGCTTCGGCGTAGGCACGGCCATCAGCAACGCCCCGGTCGTGGATTTTTCCATGGACCTCATCGAAATCAACGGCAGGCCTTTGGCCAAAAGGGGAAAGAAATCAGGGGCCAAACAGGTCTTTCGCTGCCAGGGCTGTTATCGGGACAGCATCGTCCCCCTGGGTGTCGAACCGGAACCGTGTCCCTGCGGCGGACCCTGGTCGCCTCTTATGGCCTCGCCGCCCGCTCAAAATGAAAAACCCCAGGAAATAAAGAATCGCGTTTTGGGGCAACTGCCCCGTTTCCCCTGGAATCCGTAAAGGACTCCACGGTCCGGCCTGCTTGATATGGGCCTTCATTCCCCTTTGATCCTTCGTCTGAGCCGACGGCTCACCCCGGCCCGCGCCCTGATTGTCAGCTTCATGGGGCTGATCTTGCTGGGCGGTCTGATTCTGTGCCTGCCGGGCCTGACCGGTCCGGCCGGAATCGATTTTATCGACGCCCTTTTCACCGCCACTTCGGCGGTTTGCGTCACCGGTCTGGTGGTGGTCGACACGGGGACGGCCTTCACCCTGCCCGGCCAACTGGTGGTCCTGGCCCTGATTCAACTGGGCGGTCTGGGCATTATGACCTTTTCCGTGTTTTTCTACACCCTGGTCGGCCGCGGGGTCTCCCTCCGGGATGAACTGGCCGTCAAGGGAAGTTTTTCTCACCAGAGCGCCCAGGACGTAGCCGTTTTGGTCCGGGTCGTGGTCTTCTGGACGCTGATCATCGAGGCCGCCGGGGCTCTTGGTCTTTTTTGTTTCTGGATTTGGGACCATTCGGTGGGCCGAGCCGCCTATCTATCCGTTTTTCATGCCGTCTCCGCCTTCTGCAACGCCGGGTTCTCTCTGTGGTCCGACAGTCTGACCGGCTATCGGACTCATTGGGGGGTCAATCTGATCTTTATCGCCTTGATTGTCGCCGGCGGTCTGGGTTTCATCGTTCTCAGCGAGCTGCCCAAACTGGGCCGGAAAAACCGGTCCAAGCTCAGTCTTCACAGCAAAATCGTCGCAGTGACCACTCTGGTCCTGATCGTCTCGGGTACCCTGATCTTCCTCGCCTTGGAGTGGAATAACGTTCTGAAAGAATTAAGCTTTCACCACAGACTCATCATCTCCCTCTTTCAGGCCGTCACCCCAAGAACGGCCGGATTCAACTCCATTGACTTCGCCCACGTGACCAACACCACCATTCTAATGACCGTCTTGCTCATGTTTATCGGCGGTTCGCCGGGCTCCACGGCCGGCGGCATAAAAACCGTGACCGCCGCTCTCTTGGTCTCCCTGGGCCTGAGCCGGGCCAGGGGATTTTCCAAGGTCAATATATTCAGACGCAGCGTGCCTGATGAAGTAGTTTCCAGGGGGCTGGCCATACTGCTGGTGGCCTCGGCCGTGATCACCCTGGCCCTGGCCTTGCTCTTAATCAGCGAAACCGGTCATCTTGACCACACTCAAACCAGAGACGTTTTTATTAAAATATTTTTTGAAACGGTTTCGGCTTTCGGCACGGTCGGCCTGAGCATGGGCATCACGCCCGAGTTGACCCTTTTAGGCAAACTTATTATCATTATAACCATGTTTGTCGGCCGGGTCGGGCCGCTGACCGTGGCCATGGCCCTGCTCAGCCGGGCCGGCCAAGCCAGGGCTTATAATTACGGGGCCGAGAAAGTCATGGTCGGCTGACGAGGAGGGGCGATGGGCAAGTTCGCCGTGATAGGTTTGGGCAATTTCGGGACCACCCTGGTCAGGTCCTTGTTCGAACAGGGACATGAGGTTGTCTGCCTGGATCAAAACGAAGAATTGGTCCAGACGGCTCAGCGGTTCAGCACCTATGGTCTGGTCGGCCAGGCTACGGACAAAAACCTGCTGGCTTCCCTGCAAGTCAAGAACATGGATGCCGTTTTCATCAGTCTGGGCGAGGAACTGGCCGCCAGCATTATGGTCACCCTTCACCTCCGCGACTTGGGGGCCAAGAGGATCATCGCCAAGATCATCAGCGAAGACCACGGACGCATTTTGATGAAAGTGGGGGCCCACGAAGTGGTCTTTCCTGAACGGGACATGGCCCTCAACGTAGCCAGCTACGTCAGTTCCCCCTCGATCATGAAATACCTTGATCTCTCTCCGGAATATTCCATAGTCGAAGTCGTGCCGCCCGGAGAGTTCATCGGCAAGACCCTGGCCGAAGCCGGGGTGAGGCGCGACTATGGAGTCAACGTCATCGGGATAAAGGATGTCCTCCAGGACCAGATCACCATGAATCCCCAGGCCAATTTCGTCATCAAGGACTCGGATGTTCTGATCGTCATCGGTCATCGGGAAGACATCGCCCGGTTGACCAAGGAAAAGTAAACCGGCCGGATCGAAGGCCCCCGCCTTGACGGCCGGGGAATCTCAGGAGGAAGATTTGGTGAAGGCCGGCGCGGCCGACATCTGGATCATCGGCGGCGGGCGTTTCGGCCGGCGAGCCGCTGATGTTCTTGGCCGGACCAGACCTCGAACCCGGCTTCTGGCCGTGGACCACGACCGGGCGGCCTTGAACGAACTCGATCCTCGAATCGTCGAGACCCAACTCGCCGACGGCGTGGATTTTCTGGTGCGGAATTTAAACCCGAAGCACGGTCCCGCATGGATTATTCCCTGTACGCCCTTTCATTTGGCTTATCGTTGGCTTAGAACCCGCCTGGGTCTCCAGGCCGAACCCCTTGACGTTCCGGAGGGATTTGTCTCAAACCTGCCCCATCCCCTGCCGGCCGATCAAGGCGGCTATTATCTGAGTTACGCCGATTTCATCTGCCCGCCGGACTGCCCGGAACCGGCCGCTATCTGCACCTATACCGGCCGGCCCCGGCCGGGGACCTTATTTAAGGATTTGGCCGAAATGAGTCGGCCGGACTACACCAGCCTGGTGGTGCGCAGTCGCCAGTTGGCCCCAGGTCTGGGGGGCTATCGGCCGCGCGACCTGTTCGATATAGAAAACCGTGTTTTGGCCGTCAGAGGAAAAATCCTGGTGGCCACCGCCTGTCGCTGCCACGGCGTCATCCACGGGCTGGCCTTAAGATAGAAAGGGTATGGTTGCCAGCCGAACACCTCCAAATCCGATCTTGGGGTGCGGAAAAGGGATGTTTAAGCAATGTCAATATGTCCCCTTAACAGGAGTTTCCCCAAAAAAATCAGGTAATGAACAAGGGGATTTGGCCTTCAGGCCTATTGGGGTATTTCCGCTGCTTATGGGCAATGCCTCTTGCGGTCCTGGTCAGAATCTCCCTGATTCCATCAG
>Ga0209163_1003100_pt1 | contig 12748 bp, 16 predicted proteins | sample MTBAKSrepl2MetaG_FD_187457 | JGI IMG/M metagenome (GOLD analysis project Ga0209163, IMG submission 187457) | Enrichment culture microbial communities om Arthur Kill intertidal strait, New Jersey, USA, that are MTBE-degrading - MTBE-AKS2 (Arthur... | ecosystem: Environmental > Aquatic > Marine >...
TTTTGGAATAATTTTTTGGTGACGCTCATCAAAATGCTTCAAATTCCGCTTGGTGTTGTACCCCACCAGAATTTTTCCGGAGCAGGTGAGGAAATTAACGGTATTTCTGGATGGACACTAGTCTATATCCGGGCTCCGGCTCGGCGGGAATATAGGCCCCAAGTTGCCGGGTTTCTCTGAGGTATTTTTTTGACTTCAGCCAGTCGCCCGAACAGCTGCGTAAAAAAAAGCCAGGCCGGTGCTGAAATATTTGCTTGACGCAGCCCTAAGAAATCGCTATATCGCCAATTAACGATATGGAGGCGCCCATGAAAGCGTTTATCAAAGTCATGAAGGCCCTGTCCGACCCCAACCGGGTCAAGATGCTCAAGCTGCTTCAACGCAGGGTGTTGTGCGTGTGCGAAATTCAATCCGCTTTAGGACTGGCCCAATCCACGGCCAGCAAGCACCTCCGAATCCTGGAAGAGGCCGGGTTGATTGAGTATCGCAAAGAAGGCCTATGGGTCAACTATCGGTTGGCCGACGGTGCCAGAAGCCCGTATGTATCCAGCCTGCTGGGTAACCTGCGTCACTGGCTGGAAGAGGATGATGAGGTGCGGCGTTTAACGGCGCGGCTGCCCGAAATCAAACGCGAGACGATTTGTGGCCTGTGAAATATCGCTATATGACGAAGTTTAGATGATAGACGCCCGCCGAACCCTCGCGGCCGTGCCACGAGGCTGCCGCAAAGGAGCTTGAGTAATGAAAGAACGCACCAAACTGTTATGGATCGTGGGGATCTTCGCCGCCGCCTATTATATTCCCTGGGACCATCCGACCATCCGGCAATCGGGCCTGGAGGCGTTTCTGATGCTGCGCGAATATGCCCGGGAACACGTCCTCACTTGCCTGATTCCGGCCTTTTTTATTGCCGGGGCCATCGCCGTGTTCGTCTCCCAGGGCTCGGTGCTCAAATATTTCGGGGCCCAGGCCAACAAGATTCTCGCCTATTCGGTGGCCTCGGTCTCGGGCACCATCCTGGCGGTCTGTTCGTGCACGGTGCTGCCGCTCTTTGCAGGCATCTACACGCGGGGGGCGGGCATCGGTCCGGCCACGGCCTTTCTTTATTCCGGTCCGGCCATCAACGTGCTGGCCATCACCCTCACCGCCAAAATCCTGGGGTGGCAACTCGGGCTCGCCCGGGCCATAGGGGCCGTCGTTTTTGCCATTGTCACGGGGTTGCTCATGGCCCTGATTTTCCGCAAGGACGACGCAGCCCGCACCGCCGGGCAGATCTATGTGCCCGAAGATGGCGCCAAAGAGCGTACGCTCTTACAAGACAGCTTATATATTGGGACCATGGTGCTGATCCTGATTTTCGCCGCTTTTGCCAAGCCGGCTCCTGATTCGACGGGGGTGTGGCCGGCCATCTTCGCCGCCAAGTGGTACATCACGGTGGCCTTGTTGGGCGTGCTGATCTTTATGATCAAGGCCTGGTTCACCAGCGATGAACGCAAAAACTGGATCGACGCCACCTGGGGTTTCATGAAGCAGATCTTTCCCCTGCTGGCCGGCGGCGTGCTGGTGGCCGGGTTCATGCTGGGCCGCCCGGGCCATCCGGCCCTGATTCCCGAACAATGGATCGCATCGCTGCTGGGCGGTAACTCTTTGCAAGCCAATTTCATCGCCGCCTTGGCTGGCGCCCTGATGTACTTCGCCACCCTGACGGAAGTGCCGATCCTGCAAGGGTTGATCGGCTCGGGCATGGGTCAAGGACCGGCGTTAGCCTTGCTGTTGGCCGGCCCGGCCCTCAGTCTGCCCAACATGCTGGTGATCGGTAGCGTCATGGGGCTCAAGAAGACCGCGACCTTCTGCGGTATCATCGTGGTTTTGTCTACCCTCGCCGGCATGATCTATGGCGCCTTTTTCGCATAGGAGCTGACGATGGACGATGTCACCCAAATCCGCATCGGAAAGTTTGCCACCGGCATCATCGGCTGGAAAGCGGCCCTGGTCCAAGCCGTGCAACAGGGCAAGGAGCTGGACGATACGCAGATCGCCGAGTTCCTGGTGCAAATACTTTCCCAGCACAACTACATCGAGGCCCGGATGAAGCAAGCGTATGCCCAGGCCTTCCTGCGTGAATACAAAAAGCACATCGGCGAACCGATGGCTGGCAGCGCGCGCCAGGGGATCGAGATCAAGGTTCTGGGGCGGGGGTGTGCCCAGTGCGACCGCCTGGAGCAGGAGGTAATGGCCGTCATGGCCGAAACCGGTATCGTGGCCGACCTGGAGCATGTGCGCGACCTGGCCCAAATCGGACGATACGGCGTGCTGGGCGCGCCGGCCCTGGTGATCGACGGTCAAGTCAAAGCGGTTGGATCGGTCCCGCCCAAACCCAAAATCAAGGCCTGGATCGAAGCGGCCGCGAAGCAGACGAAATCCTGAAAGGAGAAAATGACAATGGAGATCAAAGTATTGGGTCCCGGCTGCCCCAAATGCCAACAGACGGAAAAAATAGTCAAAGAGGCCGTGGCCGAATCCGGTGTGACTGCCAATGTGGAGAAGGTCACCGACCTGATGAAGATCGCCGGCTACGGCGTGTTCGGCACGCCGGCCGTGGTGGTGGACGGTGACGTCAAATCGGTGGGCAAGATCCCCACCAAGGCCGATGTGGTCAAATGGATCAAGCCATAGCCGCCAACCGGAACGATGGGGCCATGAGTAATTCATCTACCCGCTATACCGAGGATATCCGCAAGGCGCCGGAGGCGGAGATGGTGTGCTACTGCGCCCAGGTGACCAAGGCCCAAATCCTGAGCGCAGTGGCAGCCGGAGCGCGCTCCCTGGGTGAGATAAAGGCCGTCACCGGCGCCTGCACCCAGGAGCGCTGCCGGGAAGTCAGCCCCCGGAGACGCTGATGTTCGCGGGAAATCCGCTTGCTCCTGGGGCAGGAGAACGATCAATCGATTACGAGCCTGGATTAAAGGGGGCGCACGATGCTGCTCGAAAGCTACCGGCTGGAAATCTTCAATTCCGCTTGCGACCCGAACGCCATGAACGTTCACTGCTTCGCCCATCTCGATCAGGATGTGGGCCCGGCGCTGCCTTATCTGAACACCGTCCTGGGGGGGTTCGAGTATCTCCACGACCCACCCGCGGTGACCTTCAAGGCCCACGGGAAGCTGATCACCGTGCACAGCCGCAAGATCGCCGTCAATGCCTTGAAGGACGAAGAACAGGCGCGCAAGATCGTGGCGTGGCTCAAGCGCGAAATCAACGACGCCTGGGAACGGCGCGACCAGATCGTGCCCAGTTTCCAGGGCATGCCCCGGCCCCAGTTGATCGAAATCCTCAAGCTGCTGCCCAAGAGCAACTGCCGCCAGTGCGGCGAGCCCACCTGCATGGTGTTTGCCGCCCGGGTGGCCGAAGGGGCCAAGGGGGTGGAGGGTTGCCCGCCGCTGACCGGGGAGAAACGCCAGGCACTTGACGCGTACATGGGACGTTTCAATCTTTCGGATTGAGGCAACGCCACGGCGGTTCATCCCAAAAATGCTACCCAAGGCGTATCGGCCCGACTGTATTCCCGGCGTTGACAGCATCGGGTTTTCCGAAACCTGCAAGTGGACAACCCGGGCGGCCCGGGCCAACCGCTCCGGGGCGTCGCCGCGGAGCAAGGCCCTCGGAGATCCTAACCCCTTTGAATTTTCAAGGCCTTGTACCCGCCACGGGAGAACACCCGATGCCATCCTTCGAGCGGCATGTCTTTTGCTGTCCCCTTGATGCCGGTTCGGGCAAGGTGTTGAAGTGGGAATCCAGGGACAATTTGGAACGACGCTTTTACAGGAGGTGGATATGTGGGTTCAGGTCGTATTGGTGATCGTTGGCTTTGCACTGCTGTACTTCGGAGCGGAATGGCTGGTGAAAGGATCGGCCAACCTGGCCCGCAGCCTGGGGGTCAGTCCCATCGTGATCGGGCTGACCGTTGTCGCCTTCGGCACGTCGGCTCCCGAACTGGTGGTCAGCGTGATTTCGTCGCTGGGGGGCAAGAGCATGATCGCCGTCGGCAATGTGATCGGCAGCAACATCTGCAACATCGCCCTGATCCTGGGGGCGGCGGCGACCCTGCTGCCGCTGACGGCGGACAAATCGGTCATTCGGCGGGATATTCCCCTGATGCTGGGCATCTCGGTCTTTCTCCTGCTCATATCGATGAACTCCACGATATCCAGGGGCGAAGGCATCGTTTTGTTCGCCGGCATCATCCTATACACCTTGTACAATTATAAATCTTCTTTTATGGCCGCAGGGCCGGCCTGTGTGCCGACCGGCCAGCCGAACGCTATCGGTGCTGCGTCCGGCGCGCAGGGAGCTGTTGGCGAATCGTCCCGAGCACCGGAAGTGCCCTGCGAGGGGCAGGACGTGATCGAAGAAATCGGCATCATCGAATCGAGGCCCAAGCAGATCGCCCTGATCATCGTCGGCATCGCGGGCGTGGTCATTGGCGCGCAGGTGCTTATCGATTCGGCGGTGCTGATTATGAAAGCCTTGGGGGTGAGCGAAAAATTCATCGGCCTGACCATCGTTGCCGTGGGCACCTCCCTTCCGGAACTGGCCACCTCCATCGTGGCCGCCTTGCGCAAGGAAATGGACATCAGCATCGGCAACCTGATCGGCAGCAATGTCTTCAATATCCTGAGCGTGATCGGCCTCGCCGCCATCGTCCGGCCCATTTCCATTCCCGGCGGATTCTTCGAAAGCGGTCTGATTTACGACTACCTGGTGATGATGGTCGTCAGCTTCCTGCCCTTTGTCCTGATGTACAAGGACAATACCATCCGCCGGGGCGGCGGGTTGCTCCTGCTGGCTTGCTACATCGGGTATATGGCCTATCTGGTCTATAACGGCTGATGTTGCCGCCGCGGTTATCGCTGCACGGCAGTCTCGGGGTCGGCGCATCCGGTATTCTTCACCGGTGCGCCGATCCTATCGTCTGGAAGGTTTGACAGGCGCGCACAGCCCAGGTTATAGGGCGCTTAAATCGCTATTAGGATGGGCCAAGCAGTTGAAGGCCGGCCCATTCAAACCTATTCGGCCGGCATCGAGAAGCACGGTCTCGATGCGCATCACCTGAACTCGAAGATCCAGGAGTAGATCGTCATGAGTCAAGCCAACGACCGCAAGATGACCAGCGTCTTCGAACGCTACCTGACCGTTTGGGTGTTGCTGTGCATCATCGCCGGAATCGTGCTCGGCAAAATCGCACCGGGGTTGGCCCGCTACCTCGACGGCCTGGCCATCTACGTCAACGACGCCCCGGTGGTCTCGATCCCCATCGCCATCTGTCTGTTCTTCATGATGTACCCCATCATGGTGAAGATCGACTTTACCGAAGTTATTAAGGCGGGCAAAAGCGGCAAGCCGGTTTTTCTGACCCTTTTCATCAACTGGGCCGTCAAGCCCTTTACCATGTACGCCATCGCGAGCTTCTTCCTGGGCACGCTCTTTTACGGATTCATCGGTCCCGAGGCCGTAGATCTGGTCAAGATGCCCTTCGGCCTGGATCTGCCGGTGGGCACGACCCACGGCGCCGGGACGGTGGTGCTGGTGGAAGGCGTTAAAATGCTGGAAGTGCCCCTGTGGCGCAGCTACCTGGCCGGGTGTATCCTGCTGGGCATCGCGCCCTGCACAGCCATGGTGCTGGTGTGGGGCTATCTCTCCCGGGGCAATGACGGGTTGACCCTGGTGATGGTCGCCATCAACTCTTTGACCATGCTGGTGCTCTACGGCGTGCTGGGCGGGTTTCTGCTGGGCGTCGGGCGCTTGCCTGTTCCCTGGCAGGCCCTCCTGCTCTCCATCGCCATTTACGTGGCCCTGCCCCTGGTGGCCGGTTATCTCTCGCGGTGCTGGGTCATCGCCGCCAAGGGTGAAACCTGGTTCAAGGAGAGGTTCCTGCACGTGCTGACCCCCATTACGATCATCGCGCTGCTGATCACCCTGGTTCTGCTTTTCTCCTTCAAGGGCGAGGTGATCGTGGCCAATCCGCTGACCATCGTCTGGATCGCCATCCCGCTCTTCATTCAAACCATGCTCATCTTCTGGCTGGGGTACGGGGCGGCGCGGCTGCTCAAGCTTTCTTACCAGGATGCAGCCCCGGCGGCCATGATCGGCGCCTCCAACCACTTCGAGGTGGCCATCGCCACAGCCACCATGCTCTTCGGCCTCTCTTCGGGGGCGGCCCTGGCCACCGTGGTGGGCGTGCTCATCGAGGTGCCGGTGATGCTGATGCTGGTCAAGATCTGTCTGGGCACCCAGGGGTGGTTCCGCAAGCTTTAGCTGGCATGTTATGTGCTTGAGATCCGTACTGGGGTCATCGGAATTAAGAATGGGTTGCAAATTTTGCACAAATCTTACATAAGGCGAACTGATTTATCGTCTGCCACGGGTATTCCACCGGCATGAAAAGCAAATTTCTCGTCATCCTCTTGGTCTTGGTCCTTTTCATGGGCCTGGTCGCATCCACGGCGTGCGCCACCCTTTTGACGCGCGGCGGAAAAATCGGCTGCCACAAGAGCAAGGTCGCCGACCAGGAACACGGGCGGGTCAGCCGGGGAACTTGCGCCATGCTGCCGTGCCAGGCGGCCAAGGGGCGTGTGTTTCTATTGCCCGACCCGGCCTTCCGCCGGAGTGAAAGCCCAAAAGGATCGGCATTTCAACTTTACGGCGCGATGGCAAACGATCCCTCCATCGCGACCGCCTTCCCCTCCCGAGCAGGCAAGGCCGTATTGAAATGGCCGATATCGCTTAAACCACCCTCCCTGTTTATTCTGAACTGCTCCCTTGTTTGTTGAGATTTGCGCGCCGAGTCCGCTCGGCCTTTTGCGTCTGCGCTATGGATATCCGTTTTTGGCATGACGGATGCGTTCCCCACGGCATCCGAGCCATGCCGGCGTAAATCTTTTGCGAGGGCAGCGGCCAAGAGGTTTTTCGCATAACCGGGTTTATGGACAACAACGCAGGGGGAACTCCTTGCCAAAAGCGGGGGTTCTTGAACCCGGCGGGGTGTCACCGACAGTTTAATCCGAGTCGGGGAGGATATAAAAACATGTTGGACCAATTTTTCATCACCATTAACCAGTGGATGACCGGCGGCATGGCCCTGGCCCTGGCGGGCAGTTTTTTGTGGGGTATGGTCAGCGTCCTGTTCAGTCCGTGTCACTTGGCGTCGATCCCCTTGATCGTGGCCTATGTGGGCGGCCAACAATACGCGGTTCACCCGCGCCGGGCCGTCTGGTACGCGGGGGCCTTTTCCCTGGGGCTGTTTATCACCATCGCCCTGGTGGGTATCGTATGTGCCCTGCTGGGACGCATGCTGGGGGACGTGGGCAGTTGGTGGCAGGTGATCGTGGGCCTTGTTTTGATCTGGGTGGCCCTGGGCATGCTGGGCGTGCAGGCCTGTTCCATGTCCGGGTCGCTGCTCTACCGACTCAATTTCCGGGGTGTCTTCGGCGCCTTCGGGTTGGGGCTGGGGTATGGCATCCTGTCGGGGTCCTGCACCTTTGGTTTTATCGCTCCGATTCTGGCCATCGTCACCGTGCAGCAGAAGATCCTTGCCGGTTCGATGATGATGATTCTGTTTGCCCTGGGTCACTGCCTGCCCATCGTGGTGGCCGGCAGTTCCACGGCCATGGTGCGCAAACTGACCGAGAGCAACGCCTGGCAGGGGACCGGCCTGTGGTTCCGGCGCGGCGCCGGGCTGGTGATCGCCCTGTTGGGAGTCTATTTCATATCCAACCCTTTTCTGAGCGGTGCTTGAGGCGCGGAATCGGAGTCCCATCTGGCCGGCTTCGGGTTCGAGAATGGAGGTGCCTGTGTGGTGCAAGAATTTCTTATTCTGGTCCATGACTTGTATGTTGTTGGCGCCGGGCTTCGGTCTGGCCAATGGGATGCCCGCCAAGGCACCCCAAGCCTTTTTGCCCGAAAGCGTCTATGAATTCCAGCCGGTGTTGGAAGGCACCCAGGTCGTGCACGAATTCGCATTGAAGAATATAGGCGACGCACCCCTGAACATCCTGCAAGTCAAATCCGGCTGAGGTTGCACCGCCGCCAGCAGCACGCGGCTGATCCCTCCCGGGCAGGAGGGGCGTATCGAGGTCAAGGTATCCACGCGGGGGTATGGCGGCAGGAAGATCAAAGAGGTGGTGCGCATTACCACCGACGATCCCAACCGTCTGGTGACGGAAGTGACGGTCACCGGCATGGTGGAGCAGATCGCCGAAATCGAGCCGAAGCGGGTCCTTTTATCAGGCTTGCAAGGTGAGAGGTTATCCGCCGAAGTGGCGATCATCCCCAATCCGAAGTACCCCTTTCGCATCAAGGGGTTTGAGATCCAGGAGGGCAGGGGCCTTAAATGCGAACTCAAGGAACGTTGCACGGCCGACGCGAAGCGTTGCGTGATCAAGGTGGAGAATACGCAACCTGAAAAGGGACGGTTCAACGATACCATCATCGTCCAAACCGACAATCCGCTGCGTCCGGAGATACCGATTCGCATTGTCCGCAGGATTCAATAGCGGTGGGGGCATCCGGCAGGGCTGTGCATTGAGGACAAAAACACGAGTAAACTGAAATCCAATCCGTAACATTGAAAGGAAGTATGGTGACAATATGAAACGGCTTTTTTACCTTCTGACCCTGGTGCTGTGCTACGGTGCGGCAACGGTTTTCGCCGCTGAATCGAAGACGAGCGTGATACCGCCGGTGCCCACCCCGGGCCTGGTGACCATGCTGGATCTGGGCGCCACCAAATGCATCCCCTGCAAGATGATGGCCCCCATCATCGATGAGCTGCAAAAAGAGTACGCCGGTCGCGCCTCCATCATCTTTATCGATGTTTGGGACCACCGCGATCAGGCCGAGCGCTTCGGCATTCGGAGCATCCCTACCCAGATCTTTTTCGACAAGGAGGGCAAGGAGGTCGGCCGCCATGTGGGGTTTATGGACAAGGCGAGCATCGTGGGGCTTTTCGATCAACTAGGCGTGCCCAATCCGGGTGGGGCGCAGCAGCAAGTAAAAGATAAATAACGCATGTACAGAGGCATTGGGGGCTTTGGCGGGCCCAGGACAAGGCCTGCTGCCATGCCCCTTCATAAACCGGACAATACATGTGCTACAACTGCGGACATTCTATGTGCTCTCTACAGTCATGATGGCCGAGTTTGCGTATTGACATGCAATCCCGCATCATGCATAAGCCGCTTTGAGCTGGCGGTCTTCCCGGCGCACCCAAACAAACGATTTCAGCTACATAATAATTCGGATGATGCAAGTCGAGAATCTATATGACTATCGGTTCAATCAACGCGCCAAGGCGAGGAAGAATGCCGTATGGCAAGTCCTGTGTGCGACCTTCTTCCAGCGGTACATCGCCAGGGACGCGGCGGTTATCGATGTGGGGGCCGGTTTTTGCGAGTTCATCAATAACATCGTCTGTGGAGAAAAATTCGCATTCGATGTGAACGCGAAGACGGCCGGCTTCGCCGCCCCGGACGTCCGCGTTATCGCGGGAAAGAGTCTGTCGTCGCTCGAAGACAAGCGGTTCGATGTCGTCTTCATGAGCAACTTCCTGGAACATATGAAGTCTAAGGAAGAGGTGCTGCAGGTGCTATCCGAGGCACACCGCATCTTGAAGGACGATGGCCGCATTCTGGTGCTGCAGCCCAATATCCGTTATGCCTACCGGGAGTACTGGGATTTTTTCGACCATCACGTGCCCCTCAGCGATCGAAGCCTGGCGGAAGGTCTGGCTCTGGCGGGTTTTTCCCTGGAGGTGCAGATCCCCCGGTTTGTTCCCTTTACCACCAGAAGCAGATTTCCCCAGCATCCGCTGATCGTAAAAGCCTATTTGCACTGTCCCTTTTTGTGGCGCTTTGTTGGCAAACAAGCCTTCGTTGTCGGCCGGAAAAGCATCGGTACTCAACCTGAAAAAGGGTAAGGGGTCGCCTGCGATTCAGATGAAGCCGCAATTTCCAGTGGAATCAAATGCTCCCGCACTCGAGACCCGGCAGTTCGTCTCCTTTGACGGCGCGATCAGGCATGTGGCCGCCTATCAACGACCGGACCGCTACCGGAGCATTGAAAAATCCCTGGGAAAGCAATTCAGAATCGCCCGGGGCGGCGGTTATTCTTATGCCGCGGCTTCCTTTGGCAAGAATAGCATTGTTCAGGACCTGACGCGTTTTAATCGAATTTTGAAATTTGAACCGCACCACGGTCTGATTTCAGTCGAAGCCGGCGTTACTTTGGCTGACCTGCTGGGTGTGACCGTTCCCGCGGGACTTTGGCTGCCCGTGATCCCCGGTTATCCGGCCATTACCATCGGCGGTTGCGTGGCTTCCAATGTGCACGGGAAAAATCCCGCAACCAAGGGGACTTTCAGAAAATATGTCCGACAAATAACGTTGTTTCACCCCGATTATGGGATCTTTTCCGTCAGCCAAGAGCACCATCCCGAAATCTATGAGTTGACGTGCGGAGGCTATGGGCTTACCGGTGTCGTTCTTTCCGTAACGCTGCAATTGGAACGCGTGCCCGGCACCACGACGGTGACCAGGCGTATCGAAGTCGGCTCTCTACAGGAAGCTTACCAAGTCATCAGCGCATCCAGCGCAACCCAGGATTTCGCCTACTCCATGCATCAGGCGTTCCCCGATCCCCTCATATTCGGCCGCGGTTTTGTGAGCTGTGGGCATATGCCCGTCGCTACCGCCCCGCCTGACTGGCGGATGCCGCGCCACAGGGTGGTTACGGCCGCCAACCGAGGAAGCGTGCCGATCTCCATATTCGGCGGCCGGCGGACGAAATTGATTCTGACGGCCCATTGGGTTCTTGAGAAGAGCAAGAATGTCAAGATCGCGGAGCCGTTTTTCGATGCGATGTTCCCCTTTGCCCGCAATGGGTCCTATTTCTGGTTGTATGGCAAAGCCGGTTTCGCCGAATATCAGATGATCATTCCCTATGACGAGGTTGATCCCTTCCTGATGGAATTTGAGCGCATTCTGTTGAAGGTAAAGCCGCCGGCGGTGATGGGTTCCTTGAAGCTATTCAAAGGAACGCAGCGTTTGCTGCGGTTTGAGAAGGATGGCGTTTGCCTGGCGCTGGATTTGGTCCGCTCTGTCGAAACGGATCGTTTCTTAGCCATCTTGGACAGCATGTTGATCGCTTCCGGTGGCATCCCCTATTTGATCAAGGATTCCAGGTTGCCGCAGCAGGTCGTGAAGAAATGCTACCCGCAATTCGAGGTGATGCAAAAAGAACTCGCGGATTACGATCCCAGGCGCCGCTATCGATCGGAGATGTCCGAAAGGCTGGCGTTATGAATTATCTGATCATGGGGGCTTCGGCGGGACTGGGCCGGGCGCTTGCCAAAAAGCTCGCCGGCGAAGGAAACAACCTGATCCTTCTGGCATCGGATGAAAGAGACTTGCAGGCTGTGGCCTCGGACCTTGCCATACGGCATCATATCAAGGTGGAAACGGTTGCGGCCGATGTTTCGGTTCATGCCGGTTTTTTGGAAGCGCTCGCAGCAGCGATCGATCGCCTGGGGGGCCTGGATGGCATCTTTTGTCCCATCGGTGCCGTGCATCCCCAAGATCGGATACCTTTGCCCCCTTCGGTCGTTCAGTGCATCGACAATGTCAACTACCTTTCGGTGGTGAGCGTCATCTACCGATTCTGGGAGTTGCTTAGAGTACGGCCTCGCGGAACCGTTATCGTCGGATTCGGCAGCGTGGCTTGCATCCGGGGTCGAAATTCCAATGTGTGTTATGCCGCGGCCAAAAGGTCGCTTTTAAGCTTTTTCGAAAGCTTGCGGCATGCGGCCGTTTCGTCCAATATCCTGGTTCAGTTCTATGTTCTGGGTTACCTGGACACCAACCAGGCGTTCGGAAAACGAACGCTTTTGCCACGAGCAAACCCCGATAAACTCGCCGGACAGGTATGCAAAGACCTTCAAAAGGATTTTGGCGTGGTCTACTACCCGGGATACTGGCGTTTGATTCGTCTGATACTGCGCATCATGCCCTGGCGTTTGTTCAAGCATCTTAACTTCTAAGCGTAGTTGTAACACCGCTTTGCTATCGGAGCGGGTGTGAGTGCCCATGACTGTCGCACTGATTTCGGCGACATCATCCCCTGAATGAATACTACATGGCTGGCTATATTCATATGCCAGCACCAACAAACCGATCCCGAATCGCTCAAGCGGTTCGGGATTTAGTTTTTCGGTTTCTTGCCGGCCATCAGAGAGGCGGATAGAACCTCATTTTTATAATTTATGCATATAATCGAGAATATAAATCGATTAACATAAGCAACTTGTGATCTGTATGTTTACAAAAATAATTTACTATAGGGGAATCCCTTTTAAACATATAGGTCTCCCCCAATTGCCAAAGCACCTTTTATATTTTAGTTAGCTTAGAACAATGTCATTAAACGTTCCGCGATGCCCCACGGCTAAAATGAATCCATTCGCGACACAAGAACTATCAATTGAATACGATTTGCTTTTAAAGAAAGAAAAGGAGGTTGATCTCGATAAGTTCATAAAGAGACTCATGGATGTGATTGGTACTGAGGGGAATCAAAACAAGATGAAAGTATCTACGGTGGGAGGGAAAATGAGAAGAAGACAATTGATGGCTTTGATTTCATTGGCGTTGATATCTTTGGTGGGTTTTGGATGTGACGGTGGCACATCAGGCATAAG
>Ga0209163_1003113_pt1 | contig 12686 bp, 9 predicted proteins | sample MTBAKSrepl2MetaG_FD_187457 | JGI IMG/M metagenome (GOLD analysis project Ga0209163, IMG submission 187457) | Enrichment culture microbial communities om Arthur Kill intertidal strait, New Jersey, USA, that are MTBE-degrading - MTBE-AKS2 (Arthur... | ecosystem: Environmental > Aquatic > Marine >...
GAAGCCTGGGCCAGGGCCTTTTCGGCGAACTTGCGCTTGGCCTCGATGATCGACTCTTTGTAAGCCTGGTCCAGGCCGTGTCCGTCCAAATCCTTGGTATTGATCACGCTGAGGAGAACCGCCGACAGGGGCATCTTTTGATGGAGACTGACCGTATAATCTTCCGCCGTCTTGGAATTGCGCGCCCCGTCCACTGGAATCAAAACCTTAGCTGTCACGAGTCACCTCCTCGAACAATTGGATTTTGCCCGACCTTCCTATAAAAAACATCCGAGCGCTCAGGCCAAGACTCGTCTAGCGGGTCTCGGCCCCTCGGTTCTCGATCAGGGCCTTGACCATATCCAGTCCATAAGGATTGCCTTCCTCAATGGCCTTGAGTACGGTGCCGCCGCCGGTAAAAAAGTAGTATCGGGCGTTGTCCAGGGCCGACAGGTACAAGCCCGGGCTGAGGTCTTTGAATTCCTGCAAGGTGTCTCCGCCGCCATAAAACTTCTGGGCCTGCCTGTTTCTATCGATGGTCTGGTCGAGTTTCATCGAGCCTTCCACGAAATGAGGCGTGTAGCCCATAACGGCGTTGACAAAGATGGTCTTGGCCGAACCGATGGCTTCGGCTACGCCGGGGGCGTCGAAGGATTCGGGCGCCACGTCCAGGAAAAAACCGTACTCTTGACCTTTTTTGAAGTCCTTGATGTGCCGGGTCCTGTACCGGCCTTCAATCCGGCCTTCGATGGTCTCGGACTCGACCACATAGGGCAGTTCCACAATTTTTTTGGCTTTTTTGTCCTGTTCAACCAGGTCCTTGGCCGCTTGAATGTCCGATTCGCTCACCCCGGCCGCCTTGAACCCGTATTTGGCGCAAAGGAAGGTGTTATACATGAGCCCGCCCAGAATGAGGTGGTCCACTTTCTTATAAATCTCCCGCAGCGGGCCGATTTTGGTGTCGTACTTGGCCCCGGCCACCACGGCCACAAAAGGCCTTTCCGGTTCAAGGACGTTTTTGAGGTTACTCAGTTCCTTTTGCATGAGAAATCCGGCGTAGCTGGGCAGGTGCTTGGTGATATCATACGAGGAAGCATGGGGCTGCCACGAACCGAAGGCGTCGTTGACAAAGACATCGGCCAGTCCGGCCAGTTGGAGGGCCAGGCGCTCCCGAGGCTCGCCCTTGGCCTCTTCCCCCTGAAACCAGCGGGTGTTGGGCAGATAGATGCCGCCGATCCGACGGGTCCGCAGGTCACGGATGTGCCAGTTGATGGAGGTGTCGATCTCTCTGATGCCCCAGTCAGGATCGATGGGAAACTCGGGGGTGACGAACCTGGTGTGGAGCTTGCGCTCGAGATACTCGGCCACGGGCCGGACCGAGCTGTCGGCGTCGGCGGTGATCCGGCCGGTTTTTTTGTCCCGGGGCCGGCCCACGTGGGTCATCAGGATGGGACGGCCGCCTCTTTCCACGATGTTGTACAAGGTGCCTAAAGTAGCGTCGATGCGGTAGGGGTCCCGAATTTCTCCCTTTTTAACCACGTTGTGGTCGACCCGCACCAGGACTGTTTTATCTCTCAAATCGGCATTCTGGATGAGGGGCAGCCGCGGATCAATCTCGGGGGTGGCCATGTTTTTTCTCCTTAACTTTTATTGAGCACGGTAAAAATCAGGTCGGAAGAATCAGTCTGACGATAAAAATTATATTGTTTTTAATAAATAAGTTCAAGTTATTCATAGCGGGGGCGGGCCGGGCATTCTTGGCGGGTACAACGGGCGCACCGGCTTTCCAGGTCCGCCGGTCTGGCCAGAGTCGGGTAGAGCAAGGCCAATCCGGCCCGTCCGGCTATTTCTCCGGAAGGGGCAAGTTCCAAGCCCAGGGCATGTTCCGGGCCGAAGTAGGCCAAGATGGCCCGGTTGGCGGCCAGAGGCATCTCCGGACAGCCGGGGACCAGACGGGGGCCGGGATGCCGGCCCGTGGGTTTTAGATAATTCCGGAGGCGGTACTCGAAAAAATCCAGGCCTTGGCGGAGGGCCAAGGCCGTCAGGACTTCCCGGAGAACCTTATCCTCATCATGACGAGCCCAGGGCCGGTCCGCCATCAGGCCCAGACTCAAGAGTCCGATGATGCCCGGAGCTTCCCACTCCGGCCCCTCCGGCCTAAAAGGTCCCAGAACCGTTGGCAGCTCAACCTCATCGAACACCCCGGCCGGGGCCAGTGAGGGGAGCGCTTCTTTAAGGAATGAGGCCGCCTTGGATGCAGCGACCCCCGCCTGTCCCGCAAGCCGGGCCGGTTCGACCGCCACCGGAATATGAGGCATGGAAATCATGGGACTGAAAAGAAGACGCCCCGGAGCGCCTTATCTTTCGAATTCGGTCCCGCACCAGGGACAGAACTTGAAGTCCCGGCTGGACAAGGACTCCTTGCAAACCGAACACTGCAAATGCAGTTCCTCGGCACAGTAAGGGCAGTAAATGAACTCGGCGGTGAACTTGATCAGTTCCGGCGGAAATTTGTTCCAGAATTCCGCGCATTCGTTATCCAGGCAGATTTTTTCCAGCTTGACTTTGACCGGCGGCTTCTCGCTCATGGCTTAAACCCCACGTTCTGGCAAGATTTTCCAAACAATATATCAGAGGGCCGCCGGTGTAACAAGGGCGTGAATCAGGGGGACATTCATAACTGAGCAATATCAATTAAGTTTCGACTGGGCGTTTTCCATCAAATTATCGATTTGCTCAATAGCCGCCGAAGCTTCCTCCAGAGTAACATGGGGCTTGAGGTCAACCAACTTTTGGGCTCTATCCGAAGGGGTCCCCTCAGAGAGGATTTCTCGCGTTACATACAAGGCGGTAGCCAGACGCTCCAACTCGACCACGCCCTTTCCCTTTAAACTCTCAGCAACAAAATCGATTCTGTAATTGAATCTATTGAAAGTTTTTGGGAAAAGTTCCTGTAATTTTTCGCTCAATTTAGTGGCCGCGATTCTTGGTCCGTACGGCGGAGCCTGCGGTTCCAGTTGAAGAAGGCCGTCAGCTCGCAAGGCGGTCAACTCGGCGCGCAGATCAAAGGAGAACGGACCGTGTTTGTAAAGGATAAACTCGAACCCGGTTGGAACTTCGAGTAATTCCTGGAGGATATAGGCCGCTTTCTGGACATGGGTCTCCCCGCACCAGCTCTCATTTTCGCGAAGCCGAGTGACCAGGGTTGTCAGGACCACTGCGGTTTTAAGGCTATTCATTTTCTTCCCCCTCCCTTGGTGGTTGAATAATATCGTCACGGTTTTCTTGGAGCCATTTTTTGAAAAGGTCCAGATATTCACGATTCACAAAAACATAGTCAATGGCCAGTGGAGGCAAGTTATTGATAACATTGGAAATAGATAGAGAAGAAACAATCTTACCATCCCTCGTTTTGACCGGGAAATCCGGCGGACCGCTTTCTTCGATGTAATGGTCGAAACGAATTTTTTCTGAACCAAAATATTTTTTTGCCCTCTGGAAAACAAGGAGAGCCGCCTCCCTGTTTATATTTTGGTCATGAGGATTTCGTTGATAACCGACCTTGAAATGCTGGTGGCGAACAATAAGCCCGGCAACTTTATGGAGAGGATGCCTCTCATCGAAGGCGGCGGCCCAAAGTGCTGCTGTTATTCCTTCATCCGTCGATTGCAAGTGACTCTCAATATCTGTTGGAAATTTCCCACCTTCCAAATACCCGCCGAGAAAATCTTTTAAATGAATATCGTAAATCCGACGAACATGATGAAGATATACCTGTGAATAAATAAAATAACGGGCCAACAAAAGGGCTTCGGCCGATTGAAGTCCCCCTTCTTCAACACCCAACTCCGGCACTTTACTCTCGTCACCCTCTTCGGACAAAGGCTTTGGGAGAATACGTACAGTATCAATCAGCCGATAATGATCGAATTTACCATAGGCCACCCCGGTATGGTGAGAGTCTCTCAGGAGATAATCCATCCTGTCCACGCCGAAAACGTCTCCCACAATTATTTCGGATAGAATTCTTTCCCAGTCGGTAAAAGGAAGGTCTTGGGCCTTCTTGGGACCAACCGCCAGCTTGACGATATGATCGGGGTTGAGCGGAGGCGTTAAATTTTTCCAAATGGCTGCGAGTTCATTACTCATAATGAGTTCCCTGGTAAGCCTTTCATGGTCCCAGCATTCCGGCAATAGCTCTTCGGCGGTATGGGAGAAGGGGAGATGACCTATATCGTGGCAAAGAGCGGCCATGCGCAAGACCTGCCTCCAGTAACTAAGACGGTCTTTACGGCTTATCTCGGGAATTAGGCTTATTATCTCATCGGTTACATATTCTGGGTCTGGGCGTGTTACAACGTCATACACGCGTCCGGCCAGTTCCATAACGCCCAGGGAATGCTCGAATCGTTTGTGAGTCGCTCCGGGATAGACAAGATAGGTCAACCCCAACTGGTGGATATGACGCAATCTTTGAAAAGGTCGTGAGTTTAGGACTTCCCGTTCAAGGCTGTCCAGGCGCACAAACACATGAATGGGGTCTCTGATTTCATGGATGTTTTTGGTCATCGGGTCTTATTTTTCCGCCAGGATTGGGCTTGGTATGGATTCGGCCGATTTCTCACAGCATGGAGCCGCATGATTTCCAAATTTATTATTCCGGAGTTCAAATATCTCAAACCGCATAGAACCAGTAATTCTCAACGGTCTGCGTTATCACTATCTTTTCGTTGTAACTTTACCGACCGAGCCGCCTGAAGCCCTTGGATTTAAGGCGGCTTACCTCACTCCGATTTAGCCGAATCCAACAGGCGATAAACATTAGCAAATCCTTTTTTCTAGTCCAGCAAGCCCGCTGTGAATCTTCTTTTCGAAATCTTTTTTCTTTACAACAAAAACTATCGACGCCTTTGGATTTAGATTATGGTCTATATATAGATTTTATTACTTGTTATAAACAATATATTGTATTATCATTAAAATCAAGAAAAAACTATCTTTTCATTAGAAACTCGCCGGAAGAATTCGGTCCGCTGGCCGGTCACCGGAACCGTTTAGGGTTAAGTCCATATTTCTTGACCTTGTAACGAATGATCCGTTCGGTGGTCTGAAGGGTCCGGGCGGCCCGAGCCATGTTGCCCCGCGTGCTTTTCAGGGCGTCGGCGATAAGGTCCTTTTCCATCTTGGCCAGGATGTCGTCCAGGGACCCGGAGGTGGTCGTGTCCGATTCCTCGGCCGTCTGAAGGGTGGGCGGCAGATGATATGAGTGGATCACGCCTTCGTTGCACAGCAGAACCGCGCGTTCGATGCAGTTTTCCAGTTCCCGGACGTTGCCCGGCCAATGGTAGGCCATCAGGGCGTCTATGGCCGGGGTCGACAGACGGCGGACGTCCTTTTTGTGGATTCGGGCGTATTTTTCCACGAAATGGTCGGCCAGCAGGAGGATGTCCGTGGGCCTTTCCCGGAGCGGGGGCATGAAAATGGGGAAGACATTGAGGCGATAGTAGAGGTCTTCCCGGAAAGCGCCCGTAGCCAGGGCCGACTCCAGGTCCCGGTTGGTCGCGGCCAGGATCCGGACGTCGACCGCTCTGGTTTTAATGTCGCCCACCCGTTCGAGGTTTCTTTCCTGGAGGACCCGCAAAAGTTTGGCTTGGGCGTCCAAAGGGATGGACCCGATTTCGTCCAGAAAGATGGTCCCGCCGTCGGCCAATTCGAATTTGCCCGGCTTATCCTTGAGGGCCCCGGTGAAAGACCCGCGGACGTGTCCGAAAAGTTCACTCTCCACCAGGGCTTCAGGCAAGGCCGCGCAGTTGACCTGGATGAACGGACCCTTGGCCCGGGGACTGTTATAATGAATGGCCGTGGCCACCAATTCTTTGCCCGTGCCGGACTCGCCCCTGATCAGCACGGTGGCCGTGGACCGGCAGACCTGGTCAATTAGGTAAAAAACCTCTTTCATCTTGTTGGAATTGCCCACGATTCTGGAAGTGGCAAACTTGTCGGCCAGGGCCTGGGACAGCCGCTCGTTTTCCTGACGCAACAGTTCCTTTTCCCGATTGAAGGCCTCGAGTTTGACGGCGGTCCGGGCGATCAGGGTGGCGATAATGGTCAGAAGACGAAGATCGGCCTCCAGGGCTTCTTCATTCTGAAAAATGCGGTCCACGGACAGGGTGCCGATAACCCGGTTTTCCGACATGATCGGAACACAAATGAAAGAGATATCCCGGTTGTAATTGCGGCCCCGGACGCCGGTCCGATCCAGAAAAAGAGGCTCCTCGCTGACCCGAGGCACAACTATAGGCCGTCCGGTCTCCAAGACCCGGCCGGTGATGCCCTCGCCCCGGCGATACCGGCCCCGGGCCATGGCCTCGGCGGAGAGGCCGTGGGCCACCTCGACCTGGACCTCATCGGCTTCAAAAGCCAGGATGCTCACGGTCGGCCGCAACATGCCCAGACGGTCGGCGAGGATGTCCAAGACGTCGGAAAGGGCCTGTCTGAGGTCCAAGGTTCCGCCCACAGCCAAGGCCGCCTGATACAAAGCGGCCATCTGCTCGGGACTGGCAAAATCCGGGGCTTTGTGAAGCAACCGATTTTCTCCTGACGAAAAATATGATGAAAGACCAAATTTAATCTCTAGATTTATTCTAACACTGACCGACAAAAATGTAATAAATAATTTAAAAAACCCAAACCTTAATCTGGAATCCGGCGATAATTTCTTGTAAATATAGATAATTAAAATGAGAGTAACCATTTTTCATCCATGACGGCTTGTATTACCCCTCAACCGGGGAGGGACCGAACCAGCCGCGCTGCCGGCCTAAACGAGGTGTAGGGGCGAACCTTGTTGTTCGCCCGACGTTTTGGTCCTCTGGCGAAGACAAGCTTCGCCCCTTGTATCTTGGTCCAGAGATAGTTTATGAATCGATGGGAGCAAAAAGGGGTGGCCCCGGCAACTCGTTGCCGGGGCGCCGCAGGCGCAAGAGGCCTCTTGGTTCTCGCGCCTAGGCTCGGCCGGCTTATTCCGGGGAATAGTTGACCACACAAAATGCTCTGACCTAGGTCGTGGGTGACGAAAAACGGAATTTGGGGTATTAATAAAAGCCGTTGCACTTGATCACGACCCATCGTGGGGAAAGGCGGTGGCGGGCATGTCTGAGGCGAAAAAGGTTTCCGCTCAGGAGGCCCTGAGCGCCATCAAGAAAGGCAGCCGGGTCTTTTTGGGGTCCGGGTGCGGCGAACCTCAATACCTGGTCGAACAACTCGGCCGCCAGGCTGAAAAACTATATGACGTTGAAATAATTCAGGTCCTCTCGGTCCGCGGCTCCGGACTGGGCTCGACCGAAAAGCTGGCCGAACATTTCAATATCAAAACCTTTTTCATTGTCGGGGGCGGAGCTCGCGAGGCCGTTTGGGAGGGTCGGGCTCAGTATACTCCCATCTTCATGTCTCAAGTGCCCAGGCTTTTTACCGAAAAACTCCTGGAGCTGGACTGTGCCCTGATTCAGGTTTCCCCGCCGAATGCTCACGGTTATCTCAGCCTGGGCATCGCCGTGGACGTGGCCAAGGAGGCGGCCGCCGCCGCGAACCTGGTCATCGCCCAGGTCAACCCGGCCATGCCGGTCACCTTGGGCGACAGCTTCATCCACATCAGCGAAATCGATCGGCTGGTCGAGTATGAAGAACCGCTTCTGGAACTGGCCGACCCGGTCCTGACTGAAACGGACGTCCTGGTCGGGTCCAACATCGCCCGGCTGGTCGAAGACGGCTCGACCATTCACGCCGGGCTGGGGCATCTGCCCAAAGCGGCCCTCGAAGCCATGAAGGACAAAAAGGACCTGGGCGTTCATACCGACATGCTGACCAAATCTTACTTGGACCTGATCAACCGCGGCGTGATCACCAACCGCCGCAAAGAGGTCCATCCCAACCGGATCGTGGCCGCCTATTGCCTGGGCGACCGGGAACTCTACGACTTTGTGCATATGAACCCTTTTGTGGAGTTTTATCCCATTTCCTACACCAATGACCCCGCCCTGGTGGGTCGGCATGATCATCTGGTCACTATCCACGAGGCCATGGAAGTGGATTTGACCGGCCTGGTCTGTGCGGCCAGTCAGGGCAACAAGGTCTACACCGGGGTGGGCGGCCTGGTGGACTTCATGCGCGGGGCCCATCGGGCTCAAAAGGGCCGTTTCATCCTGGCCCTGCACGCCGTCACCCCGGACGGACAGGCCTCGCGCATCGTCCCGAACATCACCCCCGGCTCTGATCTGATGGCCAGCCGGGCCGCGGTCCAGTACGTGGCGACCGAATTCGGCTCGGTCAACCTGCACGGCCGCTCCATGCGGGACCGGGCCGTGGCCCTGATCGAGGTCGCCCACCCCAAATTCCGGGAGGCACTCTTCAACCAGGCCCGGGACCAGGGTCTGTTGTCCCACGGCGAGCCGGTCGAACTATTCAAGCCGGTAGTCTACCCGCACCACTTGGAAAAGGCGGTGGAAATCGACGGCGAGACCCTGATTTTCAGGCCGGCCAAGGCCACCGACCTGCGGGCCATTCAGGAATTTTTTTACGGTCTGAACGACCGGGACGTTCAGTTTCGGTTTTTAAGGACCATGCGGGCCTTTCCGCGCCAAGAGATGGCGGCCATGGCCAACATCGACTACCACCACCGGATGACCATCCTGGTCCTCAAGGGGGAGCCGGGGTTTGAAACGGTCGTGGCCATCGGGCGGTACATGGCCGAGGAAGAACCCGATCTGGTCGAAGTGGACGTGGCCGTGGCCGAGGATTATCGGCGCAAGAGCTTGGGCCGGAAGCTGATCGAGTATATTTTCGAAGTGGCCAAGAGCAAGGGCTTCAAGGGCGTGACGGCTCACGTCTCCCACGACAACCCCAAAACCCTGAACATGATCAAGAACATGGGCTACCGGGCCACGGCCGTCCTCGACCACGGCGTCTTTGATATAGAACTCAGATTCGACGAGCCGGTGGACCAACCGACCCTGGAGATAATTTATCCGAAGTAAGACGGGGAGAAGCGGTTTTTTGCCTCTCAACGGGCAATAAGAAACCACGACCAAACAAATATTGACAAAGAAAAAATCGGCAGATAGAGTGAGGTTACATTTTCCGAATACTGGGGCATATCGGACCGTCACGGGCCGCGGCCGGGGACCGGCGGCGTTGATTCGGCTGGAATCTTAACTTCAAATGACCTTAGCATGACGCAACTGGGCGCTGATATAAGAGAAAATCTGTTTGATGATATTCGACCCAAAATCCTGAAGGAACTTCAGTGAAAAACAAGGCGGCCTTAACTATCAGTAATCATGTCGAAAGTTATCCGCGCTCCAGAATAGACCCGAAAATGGCTTTAAGAGCAGGCCAGGTGGTCGGTGTTGGCACAAATTTACGGCCCAATGCTTCGTTTATTTATCTTTTGTTCTTGTGCTCCTAGAGCCCATACATTCATGTCTTGGCGCGCTTGCCTGATTAATCCAGGGTAGTTAGGATTGACTGGTGCCCCGGGCAACGGGGCCGTATGATCGAAATGAACATAAGTTCGGAGGCATAGCATATGAAGGCGTTTCTTGCGTACTCGTCCAAAGACAAAATATTAGTGGATGCAGTAGCTAAACAACTAGGCCGTCAGTTTTGTTTGTACGACAAATATGCATTCAAGACGGGAGAGGAGTTTGTGGTCGCTATTAAGCGCTGCCTGGACCAAGCAGGTGTGTTTGTTCTTTTCGCGAGCATAAATTCACTCTCTTCAATATGGGTGAAGCTCGAGATCGATGAGGCTTATGATCGAAAGTTGCGAAAAACTATTAATCATACACTTGTTTATATCACGGACACACAAACAAATATGGACAATCTTCCAGAGTGGATGCAGCGAGCATTAATCAGGAAGGACTGCGTGGCCAAACGTATCGCCAGGGATATTCGCTTTCATCTTGACCAGCTTCTGCAGGAAAGAAGACAGAAGTATTTCATTGGTCGAGGGGCTGATATTAGCCGGTTCGAAGAGATGCTAACGCCTACAGACGGTTCCTCTCACCCACATATTTTTGTCATCACTGGGCTCCCAGGTATCGGTCGAAGGACTCTTTTAAAACATGGCGCGATCAACTTACTCAATCTGCACAAGACTGTTGAGATCCGAACTGAGGAAGGTGACTCTGTCAATGATATGTGCGCAAAAGTCGCAGATATTACCGAATCGTTCTCTACAGTAGAAGATTTTAAAGTGGCCTTTCAAGAGATTCAGCGTCTCTCAAAATCGGAAGCATTAGAAAGAACTGTAAAGAATCTCCATACTCTGCTAGATGGTGGTGAACTGCCTATCTTTGTCGATGAAGGTGGCTTTCTAGACAGCGAAGGATATATCACCGAACCTGTGTTAGAGCTTGTGAAAAGTATAGCCCCAAACGAAACGATTTACATTGCCTTAGTATCCTATCGAAAACCCCAAGAAAGGCCTGACCTTCCCTTCCCAGTTCTGAAACTTAATCCACTCGCAAAACAGGATATACAGCGACTCTTACAGCGACTAGCTAATGAAAAAGATCTGACTCTTGCAGTAAACAACTTGGTAGATATAGCTGAGTATGTTGCTGGTTATCCTCCATCAGCCTACTTCGCTATTCAGCAGGCTAAGGAATATGGTGTTGACCTTGTAGTCAAGCATAAGCATCGTCTTGTAAAGTTTAGGACTGAGGTATTTTTACGTCACATCGAAAAACTCGGGCTAGAAACAATCCAAGGCGTTACTCTTCAGTTGTTGTCCACGTATAGTCCGCTACCTCTTCCAACGATTTTGACGGTTCTTCAAATTGACCTTGAGAAGGCGGATGAGCTTCTCACTAACCTCATCGACCTCTCGCTAGTTATAGCCGATGGTGACGGGCTTTACAGAATCTCTGACCCGATAAAGGAAGCCTCTACCAACGCTTTCGGTTTCCCTTCGAGAAGTACCTCGCAGATTGTTGCCAGTTCTCTCAAAGACTATTTGGGATCATCGTTGCCAAAACAACGATACCTGGATATCAATCGCGTCCTCTTTCGATCTGCAAACTATTCGGGTGACAGCGCTCTTAAGGCATCGGCGGTAAAACTCGCTAGTGACCTAATTCGACTGACCGAAGAGTATTATCATAAGCGCCAATACGAGCAAAGTGTGAACTGTGGTAGACTCGCGGTTTCAGAGAGGCCCGATACTGTTAATGGACGTAGCTATCTTATCCGCGCTCTGATCCAGCTTGAGCACTGGACAGAGGCTGAGAAAGAGATTGAAGAATTACGCCGCTTTGCACCCCCACGTGACATACACTTCCTTAAAGGCTTACTTGAGCGTAGACGTGGCAACTTTCGCACCGCCATCGCAGAGTTCGAAGAAGCACTACGGTTAGGCCGCCGCGATGCTGCGATAAGTCGCGAATTGAGTCAGTCTTACTATCTCATTGGTGATCTGAATATGGCTCGACAACACTTACAGAAAGCGCTTCAGCGCCACGGTGACAACCGTTACATCGTAGATCTTTGGGCGCAATTGGCCGGAGCGCTTGGCAATGAGGAAGAAGCCAGAAAGGCCCTCGAAAGACTAGAGGTCATTGATCGGCCGATCTTTTTTTACTTCAGGAAATCACGTATTGAATGGCGGTTTGGCAACATAGAAGCTGCTAAAGAGGCTGCGCTGAAAGCACTCGACCAGGAGGAAAGACCACCTTTCTCTATTGTCGCTCAAGTAACTCTATGCGAGATCGCTACTGGTCACCTCGAATCGGCAACGAAGTTTCTCACGAAGTTGGACAATGAATTTGGTCATGTTAGAATGGACGTGAAAACAGGGCTTCATTGCAGACTCGAGATAGCCAAAAGTAACTATAGTGAAGCTCTTCGCCTAACGGATCGCTTCGTTAACAAGGAGTCTCGGTACTATAAGGTGATTAGATACGAAGCAATTAAAGGAGAGATAGAGAATAAACAGCTTGATAAACTAATGAAGGATTCTTACCACCGAGAATTAGAAGCATTAAGTGTAGCCCTTGGTGACGACCTCAGATTTGATATCCCAGATTTAGATAGCGGTCAAAGTTGAAATCCAGGGTAGCCCGGGCAACGTCCGGGTCCCGAAGGGACCAGAGGACCGGACACTGCGGCTGTTTCTCGTACGATTGATTTACGGCCGGGCCACGGCCGCCCTCGACCACGGCGTCTATGATTTCGAGTCATTAAAAGGAAAAGGCTCTCCGTCCTTTTGTAATCCTTCCAGATAGCAAGAGATGGCTTCCCGAGCCATTTCCTTGGCTTCTTCCAAGGTCGCCCCTTCAGTCACCAGTCCCGCAAGGGCCGGGACAGTCACCGTATATCCGTCGTGTTCGTTGAGTTCCATCACGACCGTATAGGACAATTCTTCGCCACTCATGATTCGCCTCCCTGGCTTTTGGCCCGCACCTCAATTATGGGCGGTGTTCCGAAAGCCTGTCAACCACGGCTTTGAACATGTGGGTCAGCAAGATAAAAATGTCCCCCCCCCAGTCGATTTCGGCCCAGACACACCGACCGCGCCACGGCCGTGCTGGACCACGGCGTCTTTGACAGGAATTTAAGAGTAGAGAACGATTTTTAAATAAAAATATTGTAATAATAGGAGGTTAAGATGAGAGGGGTTGTAAGACCCCACTTGGTGTAATTTGGTG
>Ga0209163_1003116_pt1 | contig 12664 bp, 6 predicted proteins | sample MTBAKSrepl2MetaG_FD_187457 | JGI IMG/M metagenome (GOLD analysis project Ga0209163, IMG submission 187457) | Enrichment culture microbial communities om Arthur Kill intertidal strait, New Jersey, USA, that are MTBE-degrading - MTBE-AKS2 (Arthur... | ecosystem: Environmental > Aquatic > Marine >...
TGAAGCAAAAGAGTGCAGTACTGCAACATCAGAAACAGTCTCAATATCTTTATAGTAATCAAAATTTTTATGAAAAAATTTAATATAATCAACTTTATCAGGAGTCATATCAAATCCTTCCAGTTCTCCTCCCCATGTATATGGATTATCAAACTTATATTTATCCCTTTTTTCAGTCAGCTCATAACCTGCCAGCATTCCGCCTGTCATTCCAAGACATTGTCTGTTATAGGCCATTGCTTCAGCCATTTGCAGTTTACTGTCGGAAGTATAGGTAAATATTTTATTATTCATTATGCGGCCCATTTTATATGTCCGTATTTTTGAGATCAGTATCCCGTCATCACTCATCCTGGCTTCATTCCCTCCCTCGTCCCAGAAAATATCAGTATTCTGAAGAAGCCGGGCATGATCAACGCCACTTTGCCAGGCAAGGTTTATTCCTGAGAGTCCTGACGGATTATTTTCTACAGCCACATTTGGATCCAGGCCTTTTATAAATATGGCCATCTCCCTGTAAAATTGTGCCAGCTGATGGCAACGGAAGTCGGTCCACATCTGAAAGATCGGATCATCAATGGTCTCAATGGGCTGCTCGTAAACCGGAGGTTCAACATAAGATACGTCGCTGAAGCCAAGCCGGGCTTTTCTCTCTTCAGGAGTAAAATTAGTCTGCAGATACTCCCTGAAATGTTGTTTTGCAAGAGGGTGATGCATGACTGAGCGTCTGGCCCGGGCTGAAGTATTATCAAAATGGATAAGATCTGCATTAAGATCCTCGACAGCCATACGGATTACACGCTTCATATACTCTATAAATCCGGGATGCATAAAATAGGGACTTCTTCTGAAAGTCTGAGTACCGCTGTACCTCGGGAATTCTCCCAAATACTCAGGTGCCAGCCACTCTTCGGCAGAGGGATTCTCCACCAGCATGGTCTCATAAGCAACAGTACTTCCTATGTAGACACCAACCCTGATACCGTGTTTATGCAACAGATCTGCCAGTTTTTTAGCGTCTTCCAACTGTTCTTTCTCGGCTTCAAGGCCAAACCCTTTATAAAAATGGATTATTGCCATGGTTACACCCAGGTCTTTCAGTTTTTGCACCGCCTCTTCGGAATGGGCAATTTTATACTCAGATTCACTCCACAGAGGATTACCTCCTTTACGGTTTCTGAAAACAGGAGCCGAGTCCCAGTTTCCGGCTATGATCAGTGGTTCTTCTTTCAGCCATACGGGAGTTGTAAGACTTATCTCCTCCTTTTGAACCGGATTTTGAGAGCCTGAATCCGGTTGTTTCGTACAACCGTCATTTAACAGGAAGATTATTAAAATGCTGAGGTACAAAGCTAATTCATATCTGTAACCTGTCTTTTTCAGAGTCAGCGTAATTTTCATATGATTAAAATTAAAGATTGTCAAAGGTATCATATGTAACTCGCACATGTTTTAATCATTCTCATGGGTGATTTTACAATCATGCTCGTTTCATATGATTCAAATTAATTATTTTCAAAGGTATCATATAGTTTATGCCAAATTCATTCAGGAGAACCCGCACATGCTTTAATCATATCCTTGTATACCTTCGCACTGATGTGCTAAGGCATTCAGTTGTGATTTTACAATCATGCTCGTTTCATAACAATTATTTTATTTCATTGCAGAGTTATACTATTCATCATAATCGTATTAAGGCAGTTACATTTTTAAAAATGTCCCTTCTTTCCGAGAAATTCAGATCTTCAGTGTGAAAAATAAGAAATTTTCAAATAAGACTGAAATTAATATAGGAGGTTAACGCGTTTATGTAACTTAATTTTTCAAGTTATTTTTCTTGGGGCTATAATGCCCGACAATGAGGGACTAATATATCAATTATCTCAAAACAGGTTTATCAGTTATCTCCTCCCGGGTTGGATCCCAGTATAGTTTTTTCCCCTCCCTGTATGCCCTTGTCGCCATAATACTTGCTATTGAGTGCCAGAAACCGGTATGAATGTGACCGTTAGGAACCATGTCCCTGTTTCTCATGCAGTCGATCCAGTTATCAAGGTGCCATTTACTGTCGTCGCAAAGGTTTGTAGGAGGCAGTTCATTGTTATATTCCTGGGTTGTTACGATTTCAGCCTGTCCTTTTTTAACAGCCTCTTTCATGCCCTCATAAAAATCGAATCCCCCCGGCAGTCCTTGATGTTCAGGAATAAAGAACCAGCGCGGACTCCCTTCGCCGCCATGAGCAAAAAGTGTTCCGTCTTTTCCTCTTATACAGGTATAATCTCCAAACTTATTGGCATAATTTGATGTATAGGAATACAAAAACTTATCGTCGTTATAAGTTGCCAGAGCCTGGAAGGTATCCGGATTCTGTCTTATATCCGGCCACCCGAAGATTCCTCCGTTTGCAACCATTGTATCCGGAATGGTTGTATCCATATAGAAATGTACCAGGCCGGCACCATGACTCATCCACTGAGATGTTATTCCTCCTGAATATTCACGGAATATCCTGAATTCAAAATATTTCCAGGGGTCAAACGGTTCGTATGGTTTTCCCAGAAGCCATCTGTTCCAGTCGGTATCTTCTTCACGGATAGCTGCAACATCAGGATCATCAGGCTCATGCCACCGGTGATTGTTGTCATTCCATACCTGTTCAATTTTTGTAATTTGTCCCAGTCGGCCGGAGCGGATTATCTCACGAACTTTGAGTTGAATCGGATCGCTCACCCATTGTGATCCCATCTGTACAACCTGTTTAGATTTGAGGACAGCACTTCTTGCCAGTTTGGCATCCTCAACATCTGTGGCCATAGGCTTTTCACAATAGCAGTCCTTTCCTGCCTTAACAATTTCTGCCAATATTTTTGCATGCTGAAAATCACCAGTACCTACCATAACACCATCCAGCTCAGGCATTTGAAGCATATCCTCGGAGTATTTGAATTGCTTTACATCAACACCAAACAATTTTTTACAACTTGCAGCAGCCTTTTCCTTATTTAATTTCCAGATATCACAAACTGCAACTACTGCCAGATTTTTATCTTTTTCCGAAGTTTTGACCATTCTCTGATGTCCCATGCTCCGGGCTCCGCATCCCAAAAAACCGATATTGATACGGTCGTTAGCTCCAATTATTGAGGCATAGGTTTTAGCGCTGAATCCTATTCCGCCGATAGCTATTCCGGTGGTTCCTATTGCGCTCTTTTTGATAAAATCTCTTCTTTTTGTCATGATATAGATATTTTAGTTCACGCTCCACTTTACAAGAGAACTTATCTTATACTCTTTTGTGGAGATATTAAAATTATCAGCAATATTTTTGTTTGTATATACTGACCGGGGAAATTTAAGCTCCTCAATGATCAAACTCTCTGATGCAGGTTGTTTCATCTGGTCTTTAAGTCCGGCAACAGCAACCTTCCGGGGTGCGATGCAGGCAATAAGGTCCGGCAGGTCATAAGCCGTTAAAACTCCGGCAACAAAATATTTCGGCAGACTTGTATCATAGAATCTGTTCATGACCACTGATTTATAAGATATCAGCGAACCAACAACTGATACAGATTTTATTGAGCTGTTCAGAGCTGCGGCATGCAGCAGGGTAGGGCCCATGTCGTCAATTGCAACAGCCGTAATTTTATCCCGGTTAACATCAGGTCTTGATTTTAAAAAGTTGACGATCCTGCCGACATCACCTGCCTGTACACCTGTAAGACTGCGGCCAATCAGCAGTGACAAGTGAAATGGTTTATTAGGAGATCCCTGGTCAGCCACTTCGCCAACTCCAGGGAGGTCAGGTGCAGCAACAAGATATCCCTGTTTTACCAGTTCTTCAATTTGTCCGCCGGGAGCTGCATCTGCTGCTTTGTTTTCCGGATGCAAATAGATCACCCCTGGAAAATTATTCCCTTTTTCAGGAATGAAAAGCAGCAGCGGAATTACATAATTTCCTTCGCCATGCAGTGCATACATCTCTATTGAATATCCTTCCCTGCGGTATCTGCCGCGGAACACAGATTTAACATCTTCTTCCGGCTCAACGTAACCTGAAAGATCTTTTGCTTTCTGTCTGACAATTTCAAGGTGTTTATCACCACTGCTCCTTGAAGTATTAATTTTGTCTATCAGTTTTTGTGACTCCTTCTTATTTATGCTGAATACCGTTTCACCTTCCACAGATGTTGCTAACTGTCCGGTCTCAGTCACCTGCAAATCTTCAACAGGCAGTATCTTAATCTCTCCGGCAACCGGATTACCCGGAAGATCAAGGTATTTCTGGAAAAAGGCCACTGTTGTTTGATTATTTTTAGGCGACAATGTATGTCCCTCGTCATCTTCAGTCATTTGCATGTCCTCCTCTTTACCGAATGCCCTGTAAACATTTTTCAGTTCAGCATAAGTCTCACGGGCTCCCTGGATACTGAAGAAGTCTCTCGTTGTTGTAACCATCAATGTTGGTTTGGGAGCTCTGGATACAATGAAGTCGGCATGAGTAATTCCGCGTTTTACGGCATGGTAAAGATTCTGTTCTGCATCCTGGGGACCGAGCGATTCCAGAAGACGTCTGAATCCTGTAATATAACAAGTTGGTGCTGAGGCCTTAACTCTCTCATCGAGAGATGAAATATAAGCGGTCTGGGTTCCGCCTCCGGAAATTCCCGTTACTCCTATTCTTTCAGGATCAACCTCCTTGCGTGAAACAAGATAATCGATCCCTCTTATTCCGTCCCAGATAAAATACCTTCCCGGTGATACTCCTGCCAGAAAGCACTGGTTACCGAAATAGCTATGTTCGGTCGTACTTCCGCCAATTACCGATGCACCTTTTTCGCTGTCAAAATATTGAACTCTTTCTCCCTGACTAACCGGATCTATTGCGAAAACAATAAAACCCTTCTGTACCAGATGAAGTATCATCTTCTGGTAAAGTTCAGCCCTGAAAGCAATATCTGTATGTCCTATCACGTTAAGTATTGCCGGATTCTTTCCTTTTAATCCGTCCGGAATATAAAGACACCCTGTTACATGGAATCCAGGCATCGATTCATAGATGATTTTTTCTATACGATAACCATCTTTTTTGACAGTGCCGGTAATTTTGGCATTAAGAGGAGTTTTCTCAGGAAACGGTCCTGCTATATCAGTCAACGTTTGTTTAACTGCCGTCTGTCTGTTGATCCAGTCAGCTTTTGTAGTAAATCCTGCAATTTCCTTATCCCTTTTATCAAGCAGATCAAAAGCCTGGTCGTTGAGATGATGGATCAGCATATTATTCCCATTCGACCATTCAATCCATCTGTCAAAAACATTAAGGTTTTCTTCCTGACAAACAGAGGGGAGATATAATCCCTGAATAAACATCAATAAGATAATTATTCTGATAGTTTTTAATAGTTGTGACTTCATACGGTAAAAATTAATGGTTTTCAAAGGTATCATATAGTTTATCCCGATTCCAGACGGGAGAACCCGCATATTTTAATTATGCTTGTTTAATATGATTAAATTTAATTTTTTAGTGATTTTATGAACTGCAGGTAAAATTTAGCTGGAAGTTACCCTGATTATTTAATTATGGTTTTAAATTTTTCAGGTTTTATAACCCCCGGAATACACCGGGGGTATTTTTGAGACAGTAATTTGTTTTAAAGTTTGTTTACCACCATTTCCAGGAATGAGGAAACTTGACAAGGTCTGCAATCTTAACAGGTTTACCTTCTGATTCGATCGATTTTCTTGCTGCAACGCCTATGAGTGATGACATTATACCTGCCCTGCTTCCTGCAATCTGGTTCAACGGATCGGGTGTACCCGGCACGAATAACAAGTCTTTGGCATGCGGGTCAGCTCCGCCGTGACCACCTCTTTCGCCCTGTGCACGAAATACTTCCAGTCCATCTTTCCCTGTAGTGAGATTAATGCCCTCTTTCCCTCCAATCTTTATAACTTCAGTACCCTTGAAACTCTTTGTGATCCTGATTTCAGAATCATACGGCATTTCCCAGGGCTGACTGTGATAATTGCGGATGTCAATACGGCCTTCAGTTCCGTTGAAAGCTATACTCTGACCTTCGTAAGGCATATATGCATTCAGTGAATAGTTGAGAATCGCTCCGTTATCATAAAGTACCTGGACTGTCTGTGCGTCATATGATGTAATATCATGATCCCAGACACAACCATCACGGAAATAGTTATCCTCATCTTCACAGTCTGTATACAGTCTTGTATAATTACGGCTTGTTGTGATATCCCAGTAGAACTTACATCTGTCGCTGAACTGGCAGCCTCTGCACTTTTCACCCCTGAAAGGATTGTTGCTGCCGTAAAAAGCAACCTTACCAAATGCTGAAACCTCAACAGGTTCAGAATTCATCAGCCAGTTAATAGCATCGAAGTGATGTGAGGCCTTATGAATAAGAAGTGATCCTGAGTACTCTATCTTCCCGTGCCAGCGGCGAAAATACGAGGCACCGTGATCAACATTCAGATATTCATGAAATTCTGCAGAGATGATCTTACCGATCTCATTTCTGTCGAGTAACATTTTAGCCTGCATATGGTCTTCACCATGGCGGGCATTAAAAAATACCCATACTGTTCTGCCTGTTTTTACTTCTGCATCTATCAGTCTCTGACACTGCTCCGCTTCAGTTGCAAGAGGCTTTTCGGAAAGTACATCACAACCCAGCTCCATTGCTCTGATTGCATATTCAGTATGAAAACAGTCAGGTGTAGTGGTTATTACCAGGTCAGGTTTGGTTGTTTCGATCATTTTATCGAATTCGCTCGAATGGAACACCGGGGCATCAGTCCTTATAAGTTCCTGAGCAACCTTCAGACGTTTTCTGTTGATGTCGCACAAACCTACCATTTCAACATAATCCTTATACGGGTGGATCAACTGTGATCCCCATGTTGCAGTTCCTCTGCCTCCTGTACCAACAAGGGCAACTCTTACCTTACGGCCTTCTCTTGTTATCTGTTTAGACAGATCGGCTGAATTGGCCAAAACCGAGTGAATAGGATTTGCAAGGGCAACGCCTGCAACTCCGGCACCTGTTTTTACTAAAAAATCTCTTCTTGATAAATCCTTCATCTGTTAAAAAATTTTGAAATTATATTTCTCTTTAAAATCAATATTCCATTTAATGGAGCGAGAAAGAACCCGCCGTGAGATTTAAAAATATCCCGATTTTAGAATTACGGCTGAAAATTAAATAAAAATATTAACCTGACATTAAAAAAAGCACTGAATCTGGCAATAATCAATGCAGGTTCAGGGCAACCGGGATAATCTTTTTACAGCATTTCCCGGCTTAAACAGATATTCAGCATTCATAAATCCCTTTGCATTGTCTCACTTAACCAGCTTGTCAATCAGCCAGGAAATGAGGTCTGATTCAGAGCCTTCCGTTCTGAGCTTTAAATCCGGCAAACGGTCTTGTTTCCTGTAAGCATCAGTTACAATGCTCATTTCACTGTCCAGTCTTTCTGAATCTGCAAGATAATTTCTTCCGTCAACAAATCTCTCTCCGAACAGAGGGACAGGAGCCAGTCCGGCACAAATATCAGCAATATCACCTGCTTTTAGTATACCGGGCACCACCATATCTGAAGGAACATAAGAAAAATTGTCATCAAGCAGTGAAATATAACTAATCAGTCCGCCCCTGACTGCCACCGCCCTGACATCTTTATCATATAGGGCAGTCAGCAATGCAAGATGAGCACCCAGAGGGCTTGAATAATGTTGGATTTGAGGAGATGAAGGCCATTGTGCCAGTTCGTCGACCCATATCTCCTCTTCGTTAACAGGAGCAAAGGAATCTCCCCACAGGGCAATTTTGTCAGAATCAATATCACTTCTGCTTTTAATATAGTTCATGACAGCGCGGAGGTCTTTCACTCTCAATCCTGTCAGGGTATTTCCGAGTTCAAGTTCCTTATTTGCTATACCACTTATTCTGTTGTACATATCCGGGGCAGTCTCTCCGGTTCCTCTGACATCCGGGATGCATACAGTAATTCCGTTTTCTGTTAACCTTTTTATGTCACTGCTTCTCTCTTTCAGAAACCGGTCTTTGCCTCCCTCAGCAATTGCAATAACCCCAGGTGATGACGAATTTATCTGATTGCCGGGCTTAATTATTAACAGTGGAATTATGATATCAGGTTCAGGTCTTATTATTAGTGCCTCAACTGTAGCTTCTGACAAATTTTTCGACCATAGTGGAGTAACTTCAGGATTTATTGCAGCATCTTTCTCTTTCAGTACTTCTGACAGGTCATCGCATAATCTTTGCCTGTTTGACTCCGGATCAGACTGGGCATGAATTTTTCGTGAATTATCCAGTAATTGCAGTCCTGTCTCTTTGGCAACATCACATATCTGTCTCCTTTCCAGTTTAGCATTGACTTCAGGAGTGATGCTTAGGAGAGTTGAATAAGGCAGCCTTCTCTGCGACTCCATATATTTTATTAAGGGGTAGTCTGGTCTTGCTTTTGTAAAGCTCAGTTTTGAATCAATAGGTAAATTCTGATCCTCCTCTGAAGGCAGAGGAATGTCAAACCACTCATTTAACAAAGGGTACATAGGTTTGCGCTGTACCGGTCCCAGGTTGTAGCAGTCGCCTGCAGTTTCAGAAATTCTTAGCAATCCCGTGCCCTGTGATGTTCTTAAGTTGTCTTCAGCACCATAGAGACCGAATACTTTTTTGTAACGCGGCCATGCAGGTGTCCATGCAGAGGGATAAGAAGGGCCCTCTTCACCTTCCCACCAAAACTCATGAGCATAGATAAACTTCCTGGGAGCTATGGCATTATAGATGAACCACGGAGTTATTTTATGTCCAAGAAGATTTCTGATTCCCCAGCTTTCCCAGTGATACCTGCCAAAACCCACCGGAATTACTGCATCTATCCTGTCATCTATAAGTCCGGCGACTGCCGCAGGCGGCGATCCGCCCCATGTAACTGCTCCGATAAGTATTATCTTGTCTGTATCAATATTTCCGAGTTCATAAAAGAGGTCGACCGTTCTCATGACATCCCTTGTCATCCATCCAAACCTGCTCTGGCCAATCAGATCAAGTTGCATATTTATGAGATATTCTGACTGGTATGGCCGGCGGTTCCATGGCAGATTTTCAATGCGCTCACCCATTCCCAGTTTCTCCATGATAAGCACGGCACAGCCGCATCTTGCCCAAATCATACCGTTATCCTGAAGTTCTCCTTCAGTCCGGGGATAATGATGCCCCGGAATGATAATTATTCCCGGCATTTTCTCAGGCGGATTTTCCGGAAGAAAAAGACTGGCTGTAATAAAGATTCCCGGACTGCTTTGGTATACAATATTATGAAGCCTGTATCCGTCGCCTTTATATGTGCCGGTTACCTGATAATTGAGCTCTGAAGTTGTTTCGGTGAAGTCTCCCAGAGCATCCTTCAGGGCATCAACTCTTTTATCCCTGTATTTTTCCCAATCCTCAAGGGTATTGACCATTTTCCACTCCTCCTTCTCCTCCATGGCCAGGGATTTTATTCTGCTGCTGATGCTGTTTTCAAGCATATCCGGAATATTGTAATGTCTTCTTTCATCACGTGATAAAACATCAGAATCAAGTTTTGATAATTCTGCTGCTAATCCGGATAATTTTTCATCTCTGTAAGAAGGAGTCGGATGATTTATTGCTGCCGGATTTTTATCAGTTAAAATAAATTTTCTGTATCGTGCCGGTGCTGTTAACCAGGGATTACCCAACACCGGAACGGAGCTTATTTCGCGGGGCTCTCCGGGACGTGACTGCCGGACGCGTCCGGTCAGAATTTTAAATTCAGAGGGAATGCCCGTCTCATCAAGACCAGCGGCAACCTCATCCAGAGGAATATTAAGTCTGATATGCCAGGCGCCCTCAACTTTAAGGCAATGTTTTTCTATATTTCCGTTCCATGCTCCTGAATTGGCAGACATGTTTGATCCTGAAGCCTTGAAGTCATTTATTGCCCCTGCCGGATTTGCCAGTATTCCTATGACAGAAGATCCTGAAGTTGCAAAATAGATAAAAACATGATCATCACCCCCGACATTACTGTCTTTTGCCCCAACATTACAATCAAGTCTTTCATCTTCAACACAGCGGAAGAACATGGCCAGAGTTTTGCCATCCTGAACAAATTTGACCTCTGTGGGGAATTTTGACCTTCGCGGTAAGGATTCGTTACGAGGAAATTCCAGGGCCGGGATTACAGTCCAGAACGGATCATCCCATGAAAGTTCCAAAGGCGGAACTTTCTGAACATAACCTGCCTCCAAAGGGGGATCATTATTTCCAATGGGCGGCGGATTGAAGACGACACCGGATAATTCAGCATGTGCGGGAATCAGAAATTTCTTAGTCTGTGAAGAATCGGCAGTAGATTTCTGTTGAGTTGAATCGGTTACCGGAACTATTTTATCAATATTGTTTCCGGGGAATATCCACTTGTATTCCGGTGCAAGGGGGCGCATGGATCTGATCTGTTGAACCTCAACTTCAATTTGATTATCTTTCAGATTAAGTTCACTTAAAGGAATAGCTGATTCGGTTCTCCATCCCTCATGTGTTATTGATACAGCAATCAATATTTTTGATTTTGGAACAAAACTGCCATTCAGCTCAATCCTGTATGCACCCCAGGGATTGATTTCCAGGTTGAGTACCGATCTTTTTCCACCGGGAGTGTTAAAATATATTCTGAAGAGTATCCTGTCTTCCAGAGATGGTCCGTCGGGCAGGTCCTTCGCCCATGAAGGATTATATCCTGTTGCTTTGGCAATGACCTTGCCACCCGGTTCAGGACAAAATGACCCCAGGCATAAAAAATCATCTGTGATGAACATATTAATATTTCCTGCAAGATCTTCAGGTACCCAGGGTTCAAACGGTATTAACATTACCGGATCTGCATTTTGCCATATTTTATCACTCAGGTATCCGTCAATTACAAGAGATAAGGCTGAGCTTGAAATCACTTCTGATCCGGAACCATTCAGTTCAGAGCTGTAAGCCTCCAACTGGTTATTGTTGAATAAAGCAAAAAAAATTATTGCTGCAATAATTTTGAATTTTCTGATGAGTTTCACGTGTATAGAATTTAATAGTGGAAATTACAGGATTAAAGTTCTTTTATCCTTATGTTTTTCCACATTGATTTTTTATCTTTTTGCCACTCCCTGCCTGCGCCGTGAAACTGAAGTCCGATAAAACCCGATGAAGACATGCTGTCAGTTGTATTTACAACTGGAATGCCATTGACCCACGTTTGAATTGTATCACCCGCCATTCGAACTTTAAAATGGTTCCAGTCCATTGGTTTAAAAGCATTTTGGGCTGTTTCATTATTTTCAAGGGTAACCAGCCATCCCCTGTTGCCCGGTTCATAAAGTCCGCCGGACCAGGCACGTTCAGACGGATCTACCTCTATCTGGTATCCCCAGACATACCCTGCCCTCCATTTTCTTTCAACCTGTACACCGCTGAAAATATTAGTAACCGTATCCTTTTCCCAGGTGGTACTGCGACATTGAATTCCTGAATTGAGCGATGTGTCTATTTTTACATCAAGCTCAAGAATAAAGTCGCCATAAGACTTTTCGGTTACCAGGTAGCTTCCGCCTGTATTTAGCGTTGTATTACATATAATCATATTATCCTCAATGTAGAAGTCGGGTTTACTATCAGGATTATTCCAGTCCTGATTAATAATTTTCCATCCGTTAAAGGTTTTTCCGTCGAACATATCCTGCCATCCGTCATCTTTTGAGATTCTGTTTTGGCAACCATTTATCAATAACATTGATAAAATGCATGCGGGCACTATTATTATATTTAATTTCAGTGCATTAATAACATTTTGTTTTGTCATAAGTAAAAATTTAAATTTTTTTGAAATCATTATCAATTAAAGTTTTTGTGCTGAATATTAAAACACAGAATATAAACAATTTTGTCAGGATCAGGCAACAACAAACTGTAGGCATTAATAATTCCCCTATTCTGCCGTGACAACTTCATTCAATTCCTTAAAAAGTGACATTACTTTATTTACAATTTTAACTGATGCATCAATTTCTACGCGGTTTGAGCCAGGCCATGTTTCATAGCCGCCCAGCTCATGTTGATCCGGCGTGGGCAGATAGCCGTACCATCCGTTAGCCAGTTCTATTGTAAAAGTTTTATCAAACGGACTCTTTGATTTTATCTCCAATCCTGTTTCGGCAAACACTTCAAATGGAATAGCTGCTATGCCAAGATCTCCTATTCTGAATGCCTGAATAAGAACATCTGTTTCGTCCGGCCATTCGAGCATTTCGAACATCCATCCGGCATATATCTTTTCAAGCCGGTGATACTGTTCTGCATCATCAGGTTTTGCCAGGATGTTTTTTGCATAATCAATCATCTCCCTGCCGGGTTTACGTACCTCAAGTGTAAGATCTTCTGCTACAGCTTTTAATGGTACCCAGTCAAAGTACTTAATTTTATTATGAGCACGAAAAACCTCCCGCGCAACATCCTCTGCGACCCTCTTCATTTTTGCGTAAGGAGGATTCTTTTCAGCCGGTCCCCTGAAATTTATATTATTGACATCTCCTGATGTGCCGTTTGTC
>Ga0209163_1003119_pt1 | contig 12660 bp, 4 predicted proteins | sample MTBAKSrepl2MetaG_FD_187457 | JGI IMG/M metagenome (GOLD analysis project Ga0209163, IMG submission 187457) | Enrichment culture microbial communities om Arthur Kill intertidal strait, New Jersey, USA, that are MTBE-degrading - MTBE-AKS2 (Arthur... | ecosystem: Environmental > Aquatic > Marine >...
ATCTTCGAGGGCCCGGCACCCATCGACGCCACGGTGGAATTGCTCCTCAACGGTCGAACCCTCGATGTCCAGAACGTACTACCGGATGCGAGTGCGGCCCCGGGAATGGGAACCTATCGTTTCGAGGAGATCGAACTGCCCTCCGGAATTCTCAATGAGATCACCATTGTCATTCGGGAGGCCAGCGGCAACGAGATCCGCGTGGAAAAATCCATCGCGGGCACCCCGCAGCTACTGCCGAAAGGGCATGCTGCATACCTGGGCCTGGCGGGCACCAAACGGGAGAGAACCTGGATCGACAAGCAGCCCGTCGATGTCGGCGATTTCTATGGCTACATCTCCGGGGGGAGGATTCTCTACGGTCTGACGGATCGGATGACCGTCGGCACAACGCTGGCCTATGAACAGGATCATTACGGACGGTACCTCGAGAATGATGTATGGGCTTCCGAACGAGCCTACCCCGAATCCAGTGGTCACGCCGGCGCGATGGTGTCCTATCTACCCCTGGACAATCTGATTCTCTCGGGCGATCTGGCGGGCAGCAACGGGGATGGACGCGACAGCTATGACGATCTCGCAGCGCGCGCGCGAGCAGAATACCTCCCGACGCGCAGACTCAGCTTCGATCTCGATCTGCTCACGCTGCAGCCCGATTACTTCGACGGCGCGAACCTCACCGTCTGCGATCGACGGGGGGGCGACACAGGATTCTCATGGAAGCCATACAAGAAGTGGACTCTCGACGGAGGCATGGGACAGGTCCGTGACAACCTCGATGGACGATTGGACGAAACGACCCTCGTGGACTATCAGAGCTTCGGTCTGTCAACCACGGCCTTGCCGCGAACTTCCCTGGGGGCCCGGCTCTACCACCTGGACGTGAACATCGAGGACGACCCGATGTTCCTGACGGAGTTCGGCCTGCGCCTCGCTCTGACCCGGGACTTGAGTCTCTTCGGGCAGGTGTCGTTGGGGGACGAGCTATCCGTCAGCGACAACGACCGCTTTCTGACCGGGCTGCGGTTTCGGCATGCTCCCCGGCTTCTGCGCCCTTCCCAGTATTGGACCCTCCGCAAGGCCCTCAGTCCGAACAACACCGTCAGTCTTGTCTACAATGACCAGGAGGTCGACACCACGCTTTCACTGGTGCACGACTACCGGGTCGAGGTCAAACAGCACCCCCTACAGTTTCGCACGGAAGTCATCAAGGAGTTGATGGACGAGCCCGACACCAAGGAGTACGGGTTCCGCCTTCGAGGCGAGTACCTGCTGGACAGTGTGGGGTACAACTATCTCGGCGTCATGGGCGAATACCGGCACGGAGACTACGCGTTTTTCCTGTACTTGAACCTCAAACAGCTCTACTCACGGCACAGCGGCAGACTGTTCATGGTCAACGAGAGCCGCCTCCGAACCGCCTACGGCGCCATCCACGGCAAGGTGTTCCTCGACTACAATAACAATCATCGTCTCGACGCGGACGAGCCCGGCGTCGCCCAGGTGAAGGTGAGTCTGGGCCGGCACCTGAGCGCCATCACTGACGCGCGCGGCTACTACATTCTGTCCGCGCCCGCCAACGAATCCGAGGCGCGCGTCTATCTCGATTCCAAGACAGTGCCGGCGATTTACACGGTGACGCATGGCACACAACTGGCTCGCGTGCACCGGGACTGCCTGACGGAAGTGAATCTCAGCGTGGCGCCTCTGATCTCCCTCATCGGGCGCGTCGTTCTGGAAACGCCGGTCGTCGCGGAGCCCAACGACGCAGACCCGAATGCCGCGGCGGTCAGCCCGACGGCACCGGGCACCGCGGATTCCAACGCGGTGACGACGGACTCGAACGATGTGCCCGTGGAGAGCAAGCCATTGCGGAGCGTGCGAGTTGTCCTCTATGATGCCCAGTCCGGCCTCCTGGTCGCCGATTCGGTCACCGGCAATGACGGCAGTTACTACCTGGGAGACATCAAACCCGGCCGCTACAAGCTCTGTGTGGACCCCAAGACCCTGGTTGCGCAACATGTCGTTGCCCAGCCCGAGCGAATCATCACCGTTGAGCCGACGCGGGAGGAGTTCGCGGAGATCGCCCAGCCTGACTTCGTCGCGACCATTCAGGAAGCGCCGCCTGAGTCCGAAACACCCGAAACGACCCCTTCGGAAACTGATCCCGCTGGGACGACCCCGCCCCCGACAACCCCGGCTGTGGCCGGATCACCCGAAGCGGCATCGTCCGAGGCCACATCGTCCGAAACCACGTCACCCGAAGCTGCCCCTGCGCCGGAGGCACCGCCTGCGGATAAGGACCAGAAAGAATCGGCGGATCCGAACGCCCCGTCGGGGGGCGCCTCATGAGGATCCCGTTTGAGCCGCCACAAGCTCGGCGATTCGATCCCGCATCCACGACTCTCCCTGGGTGCCCTGCCAGTTGAGTTCGCCGTACCACCAGTATCGGACGAAGCCGGCCTTGTCGATCAGGTACACGCTGGGCCAGACGCGATTGGCCCAGGCATCCCAGTTGTGACTGTCGTTGTCCACCGCGACGGGGTACGTGATGCCTGACGCAACGCTCTTTTGGCGGACCTTCTCGATATCGCGTTCAGCCTCGGTTTCAGGCCGGTGAATGCCGATGATCGCCACGTCCTGCCCGGCAAAACGCTCACGCCACGCATTGTAGTGTGGCAGGTTGCGGATGCAGTTGATACAGCCGAAAGCGTAGAAATGGACGACGACCACCTTGCCCCGCAGTTGTTTCAGGGTCAGCGCCGGCGCGTTGATCCATGCCGTCACCCCTTCGATTTCGGGCGCCCGGCACGCGATCTGCGTCACCGTCGAGAAGTCAAAGCGAAATCCCATGAGTGACACGAGGGCCCGGCGCTGCACGGGGCTCAGGATCTCCCACGCGCTCTGCTCGATCTGGGCGGCATTCTGGTTGCGTATCGGACTGCCAAGGACCGCCTGTATCTTCGCCCTCTGCCCCCTCGACAGCCCCACGGCATCGGACACCTGTGAATCAAGAACCACACGGATGCCCTGCGCCTGCAGGACCAACTGGTCGAAACGTTCGCGCTGGCGATCCGTGAGGGTCTTGTCAAGCTTCGTGTGGAGCGAATCGAGGAGGGCAAGAGCCCGCTGGTTCCGTTCCGCGGCCGGCAGATCGCGCAACCGCCAGAGAGGGAGTTCCGCAACCTCGATCTCCTCCATAATGAACTCGATCTGATTGTCACGGAGGCCTAACTCGCGACGTACCGGCTCAGCCCGCCACAACATCGTCATCGGATGCGGGATCGGGACGAGCGGGAATGAAGGCGAACCGGCAAACGAAGATGCCGGCAGGATAGCCAGAATCACCACTGCCCATCGAAGCCGGGGTGAAAGCAGAGTATGCATTTTCACTACCCCATGCAGCCAGCCTGGTTTGAACAATCCTGTCGAGACTACGCCCGCGGAATTCCCCGAGTTCAGCCGGGCAAAGACGCAGGTTCGCCATTGCATTGGCCGGCCGATTCCGGCACAATGGGACCACGGGGTCCGGGGTTGGAGGATGGCTCTGCTACCCCATGCATGAGGATGTTATTGCAGGTGGGATCGACACAATGACAGCAGAAACAATCCCGACGGCGTTCGCGCCGGCCGAGCGGGTCTCGCCCGAGGAGCTCGCGCGTCAGGCCCGGCTCTTCACCAGCAAGGACGTGCTCGGGCTCTTGCCGGACCGGATGCCTTGCGCCCTGGCCGTGCTCAACGGCCACCGGCAAATCGTCTTTGCCAATCAACGTCTCGTGAGTCTTCTCTCTCCCGAACGGGAAGGCGAGGGCATTATCGGCATGCGTCTGGGCGAAGCCCTGGACTGCACCCACGGCTTCGAATCCCGCGGCGGGTGCGGCACGACCGAAGCGTGCAGTGTCTGCGGCGCGGTACGCGCCATCCTGACGGGCCAGAGCGGCCAAGGCGATGTCGAAGAGTGTCGCATCATCCGCCGGCACAACAGCGAGGCTCTGGAGCTGAGAGTCTGGACAATCCCGGTCGTCGTGCAAGGCGAGCGGTTCACGGTCTGCTCGGCCCTGGACATCGGCCATGAGAAGCGCCGACAGGCCCTCGAGCACATCTTCCTGCACGACATCTATAATGTGGCCTACGGCCTGTCGTGGTACGCGGATTTTCTCCGGAAGGGCACGCCCGACAAGGTCGAGGAGTACGCCGATACGATCCATCGGCTCTGCGGCGAACTGATCGATGAGATCGACGCCCAACGGGTCCTGCTGCGGGCCGAAACCGGCGACCTGGTCCTCAAACCGGAGCCCATCGCTTCCCTGCGGGTCCTTCAGGACGCGGTTCAGCTCTACCGCCGCCATCCGGCGGCCCATGATCGCGAGTTGCGCCTCGACGAGAAGGCGGTGGACGTTCCGGTCGTCAGCGACAAGACCCTGCTGATGCGGGTCCTGTGCAATATGATCAAGAATGCCCTGGAAGGGTGCCGTGCGAGACAGACGGTGACTGTTGGCTGCGCGGCGTCCGACGGCAAGATCGACTTCTGGGTCCACAATCCCGGCGTCATGGCGCGCGAAGTTCAGCTCCAGGTCTTCCAGCGCTCCTTCTCCACCAAAGGCCGGGGCCGGGGGTTCGGCACCTACAGCATCAAGCTGCTCACCGAGCGATACCTCCAGGGCAGCGTCTCCTTCACAAGCACGGCCGAGCATGGCACAACCTTCACGGCACGCTACCCGCTGACGCGGACTCCCTGACCGCTGTTCGTGGTGTGCCCGCCAGGGCACGTCTTCGAAGCATGAGACTCTTCTGAGTTGGCAGAAGATAACGCCTCACGGCGTAACTACCAACGGACCACTTCCTCCCGCTCGACTGCGTAGCTCTTGCCCTGCCAGGGAAGAGCCGTCGGACCAAAGGCGTGGAAGACGCGGATCGCCCCGGAGTCTTCCAAGGGCTTGTCATCGGCAGGACGCAGCGTGAACAGGGCGCCGTCGCCGTAGTCTTGACCGTTCCAGAGGCGAGCGTGAAATGCGACAAAGCACGGCCCCTCCACAAGGAAGCCCCAGGGTGGGAGCACCGTGCGACCGCCGATTTCAGATGTGACTTCCGCCGGAGCCGGGCCGAAGTTCACCGTGACCTTCGTGGCTTCGCTACCTTCGCCATATACCGCCTGCCGGACGTTCCGGTCCTCCGTCAGATATCGGAAGGCGGTGAGCCGGTCCTGGGCGGTGATATGGTGCAGCGGGCCCAGGATCTCGTGCGTGTTCTTGAAGAATATGTCCCACGGGTGCAGGCCCTCCGCCCAGCCATGATCGCTGCGCGTGTAGGCCGCGAGGGGGCCCTTCTCCCGACTTTGCTCCGAGCCGGCCTGCCAGTAGAGGTGATCGGGGAAGGAATGATAGTGCAGCGGGCGGGCACAGAGGACATGATGCGCGACGTACTCCGCGGCCTCCTCAGCCCGGTAGCCGTATTTGCCGTAGCAGATCTGGCAATCGTGATAGACCATCTCGAAGAACGGGATCACGTGAGCGTCCAGTTCCTCGGGCTTGAGCTGATGGTAATAGCGACCGCTGACGCCGACGAGCCCTTCGAAGAAGTCGCTGTGGGGCAGCGCCCACTCCCGGCCACATTCGCTACCGAAGATGCCGAAGAGGTTCCGCGAGTAGTCGCTGAGCCGGATCTTCCAGGCGATGTCATCATTGCGACCGACGGGGTGGCTCGGATCGAAACACTCGCGGGGCGGCACCGCATACGTCGTATCGATGAAGTAGCTCCAGGGTTGGAACAGGTCGCGGATCGCGCCGAGGTTCTGCACCCGTTGCGCCAGCTCCAACTGCTTGGGGGCACAGACCATGTAAGCCCGCCCGCCGTTCCAGCGCCCGCCGGCGATCAGCGAGCCGTCGGGCCTCTTCTCGATGAAGCTTGGGCCCCAGCTCTTGGCGTCGCGATACATGTCCTGGACGTTGTCGTGCAGACAGCCGACGTAACCGAGCTTCTGGATGCGCTCGACAGCGTCCGCCAGGGCCTCGTTGCCGCCGCACTCGGGATTGGCCGGCAAGTTGTCCGGGTGACGCACGTCATACCCCCCTTCCGTCCAGCCGCCGACCATGAAGAAGCACCGCTCGATCATCAGATCGTTCCGCAGGTGCTCTGCGATGCGCGCGGCCTCGTCGAACGTCCAACGGACCCGGACGGACTCCTCGGTCGTGCTGTCCTCATTCATCCGGCGGGCCAGGCACGTCCAGAGTTTGGCATTGGAGGCGCCGAGCATCAATTCGACGTGTGGGTCCCGGCGGATCTTATCCTTCAGAGTCACGGCCAGCCCGCGTTTCTCGGCATATTTGCGATACTCCCGGGCTATCGTGTTCCAGTCGCCTCGGCCGAGCGGCAGCAGGCGGACCGACGTGGCACCGCCGCGAAGTTCGAAGGTTGTCGTCAGCCTGGGCGCGTCGGACGCCGTCCTCTCGATTTCCGGGAAGACGTACGCATCATCCCACATCGCCATCAAGGCGGAGCCGCCCCTGGCGAAACCAAGCATGTTCATGTGGCAGCCTTCGTATTCCGACGTGCCGAACATCCGCTTAAACGCCTTGTCGCTCTGGGCGGGGATCAGGAGGCCCTCACGACTGGGGACAATCACGTAGCCGTCGCCTGCAATGGTCAGAAGGTCGCCCAGCACCCGGATGGTCTCCTTGGCGGGCTTCTCGAAGCGCAGCTCCAGGGCCTGGCCCTCATCGACGAGGAGGAAGACGACCGCCCCGCCGTTCTTGCCGGACAGCCGAACGGTGTTCGCCTCGCTCTGGGTCGGCGTCAATCGGCCCTGCAACCAGGGGACATTGCCAAGACCGGCCGTTCCCTCGGACGGCCACCGTACCCCGGAGCGCTGGTCCCGCAGCGACCACCGGCCTGTTTCGTCATCGATTTCAGCCATGAGTCGATCGCTCGTCAGGCGGGCCGTGCCCGCGTGAGCGGCAAGAGCAGACAGCAGGATCGCCAGCAGGATCGCTGAAGTTCTGCTCCAGGACGTATGAATCCGGTTTCGCAATGTCATGGAAGGTACCTCCAACTACCGGTCTGCTTCAGGACAGGGGGTTGCGCCTCATGCGTGAGCCCGCCCACGCCGCGAAGGCAGAGCCGACCACCAGATAGATGAGAGCCGTTAGCAAGATCCAGCCAGTCGCCTCCGGCAGGCTGTCCATCTCCCCCGTCACCCATTCATACTCGCCGATCGTTCCTTTCTGCGCCGTCGCCAGCGGAATCACAATCGCATGGACGAACGGATTCAGGTCCATATATACCTCGGTCAGGTCATGGCTGAGATCGGCGACCTCGACCGTGATGCCCAGCAGCAGAGGGAAAATCGCCCACAAGGTGGCGGCGATCCCCATGTTGGCGATCACGGCCGTGGTGGTATGCTTGAAGCGCAGGCTGAAGTACATCCCGGTGCCCGAGAGAAACACCAGCGTCCAGACCACGAGGACACCCACTTGAAACAGGGCGATCGGGTGGATCGTCCCCGTGATGGTGAACAGCAGGAGATGGCCGAACAACAGGGCCCACGCCGGCAGGCACCGGCGCGCGACGCCGCCGAGCTTGCTGCCCATGATCTCCCAACTGCCGATCGCGGTGGTCAACAGCAGCGGCCAAGTTTGCGATTCCTTCTCCGCGGCAATGCACGTGGCCGGAAGCACGGTGGTGAACAGCAGCCCGATGCTGAAGAAGACGATGACATAGACCACCTGGGTCTCTTTGTCGTACAGGATCCCTTCCCGGAGACAGAGCACATACGTCGCAATGAGGAACCCGACGGCCACGAGGTTCGCGATGACGCTCGCCACTTTGCGTTTCCCGAACAGCGGAATGCGGCACTCTTTCCAGAAAACGGGCGGTCCCACCACGCGCCGCACGCGGCCTTCGGCCGTGCTCTCCTCCGGCCGGCGTGCGGCCCGACCCGACCAGAGGCCGGCCTGGCCCATTGCCTGACGCAGGGCGGCTTTCCGGACGAGCATCATGGCCGCCAACAGCAGCAGGGCTGAGGCACCCACCATGACGGCGCAGTGGGCCCACCAGTCCGCCATGCCCAGGGACCGGGCCGCGTGCAGAGAGATCGTTTCCTCCGTCAGGATCATATAGGGGTTGACGTAAGACAGACCCTGAATAAACGCGCGGGTCGGCTCCTTCGGATAGTAGATCAGGAACGCCGCTGCCAGCGGAATCAGGGCAAACAGCAATCCCATCGTCACGATCGTCGTGAGGATCACCGAGTACGCGCGACGCGTGAAGATCGAGAAGAACAGGCTGAGCGACCCGACAAACAGCGCGGTCGTCAGCGTCACGCACAGGCCGCTGACGAGAAAGCGCCAGGGGACGCCGCCGAAGACGCGAACGATCGCCAGCAGGGGCAGAGAGATCGCCAGCAACAGCACGAGCTGCAACAGCTTGCTGAGCAGCTTCCCGATGACAATCTGAAAGCTCCCGACCGGCGTCGTCATCAGAACGCCGAGCGTCCGGTGAGAGATCTCGTCGCTGATGGACGTGCTGAGCATGACGATCGCGATGGCCTGGGCCGTGATGAACTCGAACCACAGCACGGTTGAGACGACGCGCTGCCCGGCCACAGCCATGCGCGAGCTCTGGTAGGCCGACGTGCTCTTGTAGGGCATCGCTTCCAGCCAAATGAGAGCCAGCAGGAAAGTAAACAGGCCGATGTAGAGAAACCGCAGTACGTAATTCCGTAGCCGCCGGCTGGAGACCCGCATCTCCTTATCGAAGATCGGACCCGTCAGCCACCCCAGGCCGAAGACGCGTGTCATCCAATCCAATAAGACAGCACTCATACGTTCCCTTCGCAAAGCGGTCGTCAGTGTAGCGGCACGGCACGCCTCCCGCAAGCGCAGTGCCTCCAAGACCTATGACCGCTGCTGCGAGAGGGTGCGTGGGACATCACCGCTTCGCGGGCTGGGCCTTCTGTACACGCGCTCAGGGACTGGGTGACCGCGACCGGCTGGCCTGGCTGGTTCCTCCCCATACACCCATGTTGGTCCGCCCGCCGTTGGGTTGGGACTCGATGGTCCAGATCGAACTCGGGCTGCCGGCGTCGATACAGGGACTGCTCGTGGCATCCTTGATCCACGTCTTGCCGGCCGGGTTGAAACGTCCGTGCGAACTCATGAGGTGATAATCACCCATCACCCAAACGCCATCAACCGCCTGGACCGGTCCGCCGGTGTCAAGCCAGTGGCCCGGGTCCACAAAGTGGGGATCAGCATTCAGGTTGCCGACGCCGGGCCGGCCGCCTTGAATGTCACTGTGGCGGATGATAGGCTGCGAGCCGGGACTCACGTACAGCGAGGGACCCTCGTTGCCCCACAGGATGCCGTTGAGCACAACATCACTGCTGTTGACCAGAGACAGGATCCCGCCGGCCGGAGAGACCCTGTTGCCCGTGATGGTGCAGTTGATGAGCTTCATACGGCTGTCCCTGCAGACGATGATCGCCCCATGACTGCCGGTGGCGACGTTACCGCCGATGAGACAATGCGAAATGGTCGCGCCCGCCCCCTCGCAGAGGATAGCGGCGCAGTCCGGGTCCCTGCCGCCCAGGATTGTCAAGCCACTCACGATGCAGTCCGATCCCTCCTGGTGGATCAGACGCATCACAGGACTGCCGCCGCCGGCATCGACGATGGATGGTCCGTAGACCCCAGGCTCGACGAGCCAGGCGGCGGTAACAGTGATGGGCTTACCCAATAGGTCGAGGGTCTCCGTGTAATAGCCCTCGTGGACGATGACCCTGGCGCCGGCCGACGCAGCGTCGATCGCCTCCTGAATGGAGTCGAAGGGCCGTGCGCGCGAGCCGTTCTCGAACGGATCGCTAACCGCGATCACGCCGGGACCGGGATCACTGGGTGCATCGTCATCCACATGGATCTCGTCGCGGCCGGCCGGATGCTCGGCGTAGGTATCGACAGTCAACGAATCCACGACGATTCGCCCGGTGATCGCGAAACGGACCTGGACCGGGCTGGGAGAGATATCCCATGCGTAGGTGGTCCGGCGCCAACCATAGGTCAGAGATTCGTGCGCGATCATGCGGTATCCCAGGCGCGGCGGATCGATGTCCGTCAAGGTCAGTTCCGGCGGCGCATCCATCGGGAAGGGATCGGTCCCTCCGCCTTCGTAGGGCCGCCAGATCACCTGTACCCAAATGCTCGTTGCCGTCGCGTGTGAATGGCAGACATCAATCGACGCACGCAATCCGCCCGAGGCCAGCAGCCCCGTACGGCCGGAATCCTCGTAAGGATCGGCCGGCCACCACACCGCGTTGCCTGCATAGCGACCGTCGAGCGCCAGGGACGTGCTTGGCGACGGGAGCCGACCGTTCGGCGCAGCGCCGACAATGTCGCACACGCCCGCCGGCAGACCGCCGACGTCGGCGGCCGTGTCGCCGAAATCCCACAGTTGTGAGGTGCTGAACCACTCCCCACGACGTGCGGCGCGATCGACGTCGTCCGCCGTCGGAGGAATCACTCGGAGAAACTCCGCACGAAGCGTGTCGGTGGCATCGACGAGCACCCTCGGGCCGGCGGCCGTCACATCCCCGCCCAGAAGCTTGCCAGCATCGACCGCACTGCCCGTCCAGCACCAGAAGCGATGAGAGACATCGGTCGGCTCGGCCAACACGGCGATCTCCGTCGGCTGGCAATAGGAGAAGACACCGACGCCGGGCTTGACCACCGTCCCAGCTTCATCTGAGGAGATGGTCAGCCATATGTTCGCGGGGTCCGTAGTGAACTTGCGTACCTCGCCCTGCACTCGACCGCAGGGGTTGCCCGCCCAGGCCTGATAGTAGTACGTGGTCCCGCACTGCAGACCCGTGATGGTCCCACGAAAAGACTGGCCGCCGCTCACAGACACCCTGGAGGTCTCCCAGGGGCTGGCCTGCTGGCCTTCCTTCCAGTACCGGAACCAGCATTCGCAGCCATCGTCGCCGTCGGAAACCAGTGTGCCCAGCAGTGATACAGACGCCAACGTGATGTCCTTGGCCGGCAGGGTATCTACCTGCGGCTGTCGGGCAAAGACAGCTTGCAGCGTGTCGCTGCCATCGATGGTGATCGTTATGCTGGCGGCATTCAGATCGCCGACTTTCCCTGCCGCCACGGCGGTGCCCGCCCAGCGGATGAACCGGCCCGGGCTCGGCGTGGCTACCACGGTCACCCGGCTGCCGCAATCGTAGGTGAAGGTCCCCTCGCCGGGACTGGTCACCTTGCCACAGCCGACGGTAGAGATCGTCAGGGTGTACTTGCCCGGGACGAAGCTCGCCCGAAGGTCGTAGTCTCCTTTCATCGTGACTGTGGTGCTCTCGGCGCTGGGATCGGCCACTGCGTTGGCAGTCACCGCGGTGCCGGTCCAGCCGGCAAACTCGTAGCACGGGTCGGACTTGGCAACGACGGAGACTCTGGTTCCATAGTCATGCACGCCGCCGGGGGGATCCGCGGAGACCGAGCCATTCCCGGTAGAGGACACGGTCAGGCGGTGCTTGACGAGCACGAAGCGGGCCTCCAGCGTACAGTTGCCGCTCAAAGTCACCGTGGTATCAGGATTGCCCGGCTCGGCTACGCTTCCCGCATCCTGCGGTGTGGCTGTCCAGCCAACGAACTGCCAGCCCGTCTGGGCCGTTGCCCGGATGGGCACAGGGCTACCACAATCGAACGACTGACCGCCGCCCACGACGAGCGCCGAGCCCGCCTCGCTGGGCGAAACCGTCAGATTGAGGCTGTACCGGATTGGGACGAAATTCGCCTGGAGGGTGTAGGCTGCGTCCATCGTGACGGTCGTGCTCCCGGCGCCGGGATCTGCCACGGCGTTGGCGGTCACTGCCGTGCCGGTCCAGCCGGCGAACTGGTGACAGCTATCCGGCTCGGCGGTAATGGCTACCACGGTCCCGTGGTCATGCCGGTCTGAGGAGGGGCTCGCGGACCCGCCTTCGGTGGAGGATACCGTGAGCGCGTGCTTGACGAGCACAAAGCGAGCCTCCAGCGTGCAGTTGCCACTCAGAATGACCGTGGTGCTGGGATTGCCCGGCTCCGTGATCGTTCCGTTGCCCTGCGGTGTGCCCGACCAGCCGGCAAACTGCCAGTTCGGTTGGGCCGTCGCGACGAGGGGCACCAGGCTGCCGCAGTTGAAGAACTCGCCGCCGCCAACAACAGAAGCAGAGCCGGCGCCGGTAGGAGAAACCATGAACGCAAGGCGGTATTGGATCGGTGCGAAGTTCGCCTGGACTTCGTACTCTCCGTCGACTGTCATCGTCGTACTCGGGTCCCGCGGATCGGCGACCTTGCCGGCATCGACCGCAGTGCCCATCCAACCCTTGAATTCGCTACAGGGGTCGTCCGCATCCACTTCGGCAACCAGCGGGATCGTACTGCCGTGGGTGTATACGAATGATCCTTCCCCCGGCGCCGCGACCTGGCCCGAACCCGTGTGGGAGACGGCCAGCGCGTACTCCTTGAGCGCAAACACCGCGTGCAGCTCGTAGTCTCCGTCCATGAGCAGGTTCACGGTGGAGAACTGCTGCGGGACCTGTTCGGACCCCGACCCTTCCCAGCGAACGAAGCGATAGTTCGGATCGGCGACCGCCACCACGGTCACGAGGTCCCCGTGGTCGTAGACCGACGA
>Ga0209163_1003122_pt1 | contig 12644 bp, 8 predicted proteins | sample MTBAKSrepl2MetaG_FD_187457 | JGI IMG/M metagenome (GOLD analysis project Ga0209163, IMG submission 187457) | Enrichment culture microbial communities om Arthur Kill intertidal strait, New Jersey, USA, that are MTBE-degrading - MTBE-AKS2 (Arthur... | ecosystem: Environmental > Aquatic > Marine >...
ACCATGCCGGGCACCGGCATGTCGTGGCACTCTTCAAGAGGATCGGGCGTCAGGAACGGCGGGTCGATCAACTCCTGGCCCTGGGGCACGCACATCTGGAAAATCGGGTCGGATCGGTCCGCGCGGCGGATCAGGGAGGCATAGTACGGCGTGATCGCCATGGGGTACTTGGTCATGACCGAGCGCAGGTCCGCACCGCCGGCCAGGCAGGGAAACGCCGAGGACAACTGCTGAGGGGTCCGGATGCGATTGGCCATCTGCCAGCGCCAGTCGTTCCAGTTCCTGGGCCGATGAATGATGGGTTCCACCATGCTGGGTGCGGTCGCTATCGGCGGAGGCTCGTCTTCGCCCACACACAGGGAGGCATCTCCATGACAAGAGTCTTCGCCCCCGCTTGCAGAGCACATAGACATGATTCTGAGTTCCTTTCTTTGAATTAACCGTTGATAGTCACCGTTCTGGAAAATGGAGGATTAGGCCTACTTCTCCATTTTCCAGAATTCTACCGAAACACTTGCCGCTACTTTCGCTCCATGAAACCGACCACGCCGCCGAGAAAAGCGCTGCGCATCGGTTCGACGCTCTCCCGGATCATCTGGGGTTCCATCGTGATCATCGCGAAGGACAGAAACCCCGACACGAAGCCCGCGATGGCGCAGGCGAGACGCCTGATTTTCACATTGTCCACTGGTATCGGCAAAAAAGGCCGCACGGATTCCTCGATCCGACGCAAATAATCTTCAAAAGGCCGGTCAATTTCGTAGACGATCCCACGATCCAGCTTCAGCAGCATGCGGCCCTGGAACAGCAGGATGAACTCCTCCTGGTGGCTCAGGAAGAAATCCATGTGCCCGTTGACGAGGCCGTCGAGAGCCTCCTGCAAGGACTGTGGATGGCCCGCTGCCTGAGCGATGGCCTCCAGCAAGCCGTCGATAGCCTGTTCAACCAGTACCTGGATCAACTCGTTCTTGTCGGCAAAATGCCGGTAGAACGTTCCCTTGCCCAGGTCGGCCCTCTGCGTGATCATCTCAATCGTCGCCGCCTCGGTCCCTGCTTCCGCAAAGACAGCCAGCGCCGCCTTCAGAAGACGATTTCGCGTCTTTGAGGCCCTCCGCTGGGTCCGATTGGGCATGTCCGGCTGTGCGACCACATCGTTCATGCGCGACTATATAGTCATTCCTGACCGCGTGTTCAACACTATATATGGAAAATTCGAAGAAATTTTTCAAGGTATAGGGTGGGGGTGACATCGTTTGTAGGGAGAGAAGAGAATAGGAAGGCGACACAGCGTCGTCGCAGGCGCTCTGATCTACCCATTTTGAGCCTGTGGGTGCGCCCGCCGGAGCAAGAACCTGCCTGCATCGCAAATTTTCGCGCACATCTGCGACTGCCATTGACACATACTTGCAGATCGGTGACAGAAAGCACCGTTCCATTGTGAGTTCCGCGGATAGAGGTCGGAGTTACCTATGCGAATCGAAATCGAGGATGTACAGAAGACCTACGAGCGGGGTCATCGGGCCCTGGATCAGATCAACCTCCGGCTGGAAAGCCCCGGCATGATCGGTCTGGTAGGTCCCAACGGGGCAGGAAAGACCACCCTGATGCAGCTTCTGGTCGGCCAGATGCCCCCGACCGCCGGCCGTATCCACGTCGATGTTGTCGACTTGCAGCGACAGGGAAAGGCCTTCCGCAGGAGACTGGGCTACCTGCCCCAGGGCTTCGGGCTGTATGAGGAACTGACCGTGCGACAGTTCCTCGACTATATGGCCTGTCTCAAGGGCCTCCCCTCGCCCCGGCGGGACGCGGTCCAGGCATGCATCGAGCGGACTTCACTGACGGAAAAGGCTGACGCACGCATTCGAACCCTCTCCGGCGGGCAGAAACAGCGGATAGGCATCGCCCAAGCACTGCTCAACGACCCGGAACTGCTGATTGTGGACGAGCCCACCGTGGGCCTGGATCCCGAGGAGCGCATCCGCTTTCGGAACCTGTTCTCCCGTGACGCCGGTCACCGGCTGGTGATCCTCTCGACGCATATCATCGAAGACGTGGAATCCATCTGCAACCGCTTGATCGTGCTCCACCACGGCCGCATCCTGTTCGACGGGGCGCCCTGTGAACTGGTCCGCCGGGCCCAAGGCCATGTGGGCGTGGTCGACGTCGATGGCGACGGAGACAGAACCATCAATCATCGGTTCCGGATCACCGGACGCCTGGTCACCCCGCAGGGAGCATCCTGTCGAGTTGTGGGATACGACCTGCCCTCGAGCTGCCGGCCGGCTACTCCCACCCTTGAAGACGCTTATATCCACTGCATGGGCAACGGAGCCACCTCATGAATACTATCCGCATGCTAACAAACGAGTTACGACTGCTGTGGCGGTCTGTGCTCGCCCGCCTGATCGTCGTCCTGATCGCTTCGTTTGCCGTTCTCGGGATGCAAGCGATCGATCATGCCGACGCGATGCAGTTCCACGGAATGGGCCGTACGTCGCTGACGATGTCACTGGGTGCCTCCCAGTACGCTGCCTTGGCGGGTGCCGCCTTGTTCGCCATGCTCACGCTCCTGGTCCTGAGCCGGGACCGCCGCCAGCGCAGCCGGGCGATCATCGAGGCCGCGGGCGGGCACGGCCGCGTAATGGCAACACGCATCGTCGCCCTGCTCGGACTGGCCTTCCTCACCGCACTGGCGACCCTGATAGCCACGTTTCTGGCACACCATGCTCTGACTTCTGCCCCATGCGAGTTGTCGCCCTATCTGTTCAGTCTGGGATTGATCCTGCTACCGGCGCTGTGGTTCGCCGTCTTGATCGCGGCCGCGCTGGACCTGGCCTTCGAGAACCTCGACATCGCTTTTCTCTCCTTTGGCGTGGTCTACTTCACCGGCTTCACTTCGCCCAACTACCTCTTTCGCTGGGTTCAGACCAGCGCTTCGGTGTACTCGGATTTCGGCGGGATCGAGCCGGTCGGCCGGCTGGTCGTCTATAACCGGCTCTTCTGGACCTGCCTCGTGACCTCGGCTGTACTGGCCGGATTCTCTTGCCGGCGGCATCCTGGCTTCTCCCTGCGGGCCTCGCTGGCAAAGAACGCAGGCCGGGGCATTCTGCCGGCCACCGCCCTTGTTGTAATCGCAGTCTCTGTCTGGGTTTATGCAAATGAGCCCCATCTGTTCCCGCAAGACAGCATCTTCAGGAAAGGAGACCTTCCCAGGTCGGAGCAGGCTTGGCTGGAAACCGCGGAATGCCATACCCAACTGCAAACACACGCGAAGACCCTGGCCGTAGAGGCACAGTATGGATTCGGCAAAGAACCGGGCCCGGTCGAAATCGAGTTCATCACGAATGCCGGGCTGCGGATCGAAGTCTTGACGATCAATGGGGCCAACGCAGCCTGGAGCCCTGTGCCCGACAGCGACCGAGTGCGTGTGAGTCTACCGGCCGGGCCACGAGCAGACGTGGAATTCCGCTATCAGGGCCATATCCGTTACCCAAGGCCCGGTGGTCTGCCCGGTTACATCACCGACCACAGTGTGTACCTCCTGGAAGACTGCCACTGGCTCTTCGAGCCGCTCACCCAGGCCAAAGGGTCTGTCAAGATGTCCGGCTCGGTGACCGCCCCGGCCCATCTGACGGTGGTCACCGCCGGCCGACTGGAGTCTGTGACACAGAACGGAGACAGCCGGACATGGCGTTTTGCCGCGACCGGCCCTGAACTGACTCCTGGTCTGTTCGCGGCGGAGTACTCGTGCCAAACCTTCAGCGTCGGGCCGGCACAGGTCGAGTTCTACTACAGTCCGAAGCACGAGACGTACATCCGCGCAGCCGGGATCGCGAACCACATCCGCGACATGCTCGGATTCTACCAGGAGCTTATGGGACTTTCCGCGTTCGACGATCTGCCCCTGAAAATCGTCGAGACCTCGGTGTACAAGCCCGGCGGCCATGCCTCGCTGAACGTGGTCACGTTGGCGGAGTACATGCTGAATCGGGCAAAGGTGTCCGATCCGAACACCGATCCGAGGTTCATCCTGCGTGACATGAAGACCCTCGCCCACGAACTCGCTCACCAGTGGTGGGGCTCGGGCGTAGCGGTTGCCGAATCGGGGGTCTGGTCGTCAGCGGGTTTGGCCGAGTACATGGCCTACAAGTACCTGGCCGCGCGGTATCCGCCCCAGGTCACGCACAACATCCCCGGCGGCTGGCGCGGCTCTGCGTCGGCACACACGTACGCCTACTACCGCAAGGACCCGCAGGCGCTCGAACGGATGCGACCGGCGCTGCGCGAGAAGCTCTTGCAGGACGAAACAAGGGGTCAAGCCTACAGCGTCCTGCCCTTGCGCTTGCTGGCAGCGGAGGAACACGCGGGGCAGGACGCCGTTCGGAACCGACTGGCCGAAGTATTCCAGTGCTACCGGGGCCGTACGCTCGGATGGCAGGATTTCACCGCCATCATGGGCCCCGGCGTCATCGAACTGGAGAAGGAGGAACCATGAACATCGTGGCCGGCATCGGCCTCTTGATCTGGGCCATGGTCCCGAGACACGGACAAACACGGATGCTCATGGACTGACGCATACATCCGCCTCCGCGCGGTGGCATCCGAAAGCCGGGATAGGCATGCCGGCGCCGATGTGCTACGATGACGCCACGACTCCGGCATCGGCCGGTGACCCCGACTACCCAAATCAAGGGGACAGCGCATGGCGTCAGCGAAGATCACCCGGCGTGGATTCCTCACGCGAACGATGGCATGGGGCTCAGCCCTGGCCTTGGGCGGACCGGCGTTCACAAACGCAGCCGCCGGGCAGCGACGCCGGCCGAACGTACTCATAGTCATCGCTGACGATATGGGCTATTCGGACGCCGGCTGCTATGGTGGCGAGATCGGGACGCCCAACCTCGACCGGCTGGCGGGCAACGGGCTGCGGTTCTCTCAGTGCTACTCCACCGGGCGCTGTTGGCCGTCGCGGACGTCGCTGCTGACGGGCTATTACCCGCAGCAGGTCCGCATGGACCCGCCGCAGGGGCCGCTGCCGGCCTGGACCCGCGTCGTGCCGCACTATCTTAAGCCCCTCGGATATCGCTGCTACCACGCGGGCAAGTGGCACCTGATGGGGGCGCCCAAGGCTATCGACAATGGCGGATTCGACCACTCCTACATCCTGCACGACCACGACCGGTTCTTCCATCCGAAGAACCACGAGTTGGACGACCGCAAGCTCGATCCGGTGGCGGAAGGGTCCGACTTCTACGTGACGACGGCCATCGCCGGTCACGCCATCGACTTTCTCAAGGAGCACGCCCGGGAGCATCGCGACGAGCCGTTCTACTGCTACCTGGCCTTCACGTCGCCGCACTTTCCGCTCCACGCGTTGCAGGAGGACATCGCCCGGTATAGGGATCGTTACCTCGTGGGGTGGGACGCCATCCGCAGGCAGCGATGGGAACGATTGCGGAACATGAGCATGGTCAACTGCGATCTGTCGCCGCTGGAGGGGGACGTGATCCCACCCTGGAACTTCCCCAAGGAGAAGCTGGCGGACATGATCGGACCGGGCGAAGCGGACCGGGCCGTGCCTTGGACAGACCTGACCGACGAGCAGAAAACGTTTCAGACGACCAAGATGGCAATCCACGCCGCGATGGTGGACCGCATGGACCGTGAGATCGGGCGCGTCCTCGACCAGGTCAAGAGCATGGGCTGCTTCGACGATACGCTCATTCTCTTCGTCTCGGACAATGGCGCCAGCGCCGAGCAGATCATCCGAGGAGATATGCACGATCCAACCGCCCCACCCGGCTCGGCCAAGTCCTATCTCTGCCTTGGTCCCGGCTGGTCCAGCGCCGCGAACACGCCTTTTCGCCTGCACAAGTCCTGGGTGCACGAGGGCGGCGTCTCGTCCCCCTTCATCATTCACTGGCCGGCGGGGATCACCACACGCGGGGAGATTCGTCACAATCCCTGCCATTTCGTCGATCTCCTGCCGACGGTTCTCGACCTGGCCTCAGGCGGCGCCCCTCTGCCACCGCAGGGCAAACCGGGCGCGCCGCCTCTGCCGGGCCGGAGTCTCGTGCCGACCTTTGCCAACGACGGCAGCGTGCCCCACGAATTCATCTACTTCCACCACCTGGACAACCGGGCCCTCCGCGTCGGCGACTGGAAGCTGGTGGCCAAGGGAAAGGACGGCCCTTGGGAGCTGTACGACCTGAAGACTGACCGCTGCGAGCAGAGGAACCTGGCGGATCGACATTCGGAGAAGGTCCGAGAACTATCCGATCTCTGGCAGACATGTGAGGACCGGTTCCGAGCTCAAGCGGGTCCGCCACCGGCAAAACGTTCGTAGTGCGCCCGTAAGGGCATATCTTCCCTGCCCGTATCACAGGCCAGATAACGCCTCACGGCGTCACTACAAGCGCGCCTCGATGCTCTCCGCGACCTGTTTCGCTTGAACGGCCCGGCCCTCGGCGTTGAAGTGGACGCCGTCGTCGGCATAGTATTCCGGATGGCCGATCGCCAAGTCGAACAGGTTGTCTGTGGGCAGACCGGCGCGGGCGACGAAGCTCGCGGCGATGCGATTGCGTTCCCTCACGATCTCCGTGGTCTCGGCCAGTTCGGCGAGCGCCCCGCGTTGTCGGACGGGCGTGCTGGCCGCCCAGATGAGTTGGGCTCCCCGGCCACGCTCGCGGAGGGTTTCCATGAGTCTTGCGAAACCCTGGCGGTACTGCTCCGCCGTGTATCCCATGCCATGCAGGCCGTTGTTGAAGTGGATGACCGCGAATCGATACTGCCGGAGCACGAGCATCAACTCGTCGAAGAACACCGGGTCGCAGACGCAGCGAGAAGTCGTCAGACGAGCACAGTTCGCCTTGCCTTCCAGGGCCTGCTCGACTCCGCTGAAGTAGCCGCGCGTGATGGAATCGCCAATCAGCAGCACCCGCGGGAGATCGTCCTTGTCCGCGTTGGTGATCCAGATGTCGCACCATTCGATCCTCTCACGAACGAGTTTTGCCCGCTGAACGGACGCAAGGATGAAATCCACAATGGGAACCGGGTCTTTGAGACTGTGCGGATGGTGCCCGACGCCAGGCTTGTGGATGACCTGGATGGAGCCGCCCAGTGCTTTATAGCGTTCCTCCAGGATGGCCGTGTTCTCAGCCACCGGGACAACCTCATCGGCATCGCCGACCACGTGCAGCAGCGGGACCTTCGCGCGGGCCAGCGGTTCGAGACGATCGATCGGATTGCAGGCGGCGTTGAGTGCCTGTTCCTCCGTCATGCCGTAAGCGGCCAGGCACTCCGCCCAGCAACCGGCATCGCCCGGAGCGGCCCCCTTGCCGCCCGGCCAGCTCTTGATGTCGCAGACCGGAGCATCGGCGTAGATGCAGCGGACCTTCTCCGGGTTCCGGGCGGCCCAGTTGTAGATGATTAGCCCGCCGCGACTCATGCCTTCCAGCACAGCTTTCTCGTCAAACCCGTGGACCGTCGTCAGATAGGTGTAGAACCGGTCCCAGATCGCGACGGCCTTCGGGGCGCCGTACAGTCCGGCCACGTCGATGTAGACCACGTGAAAACCCCGCTCCAACAGGGCAATGTCCGTCTGAGGTTCATGGCCGAAGAACCTCGCCCGCCAGATCCAGGGTTTGCCCTCAGCGACGGTTTTCGGCACCACAACAATACAGGCCCGCCCGTCGTAGAGGAAATCATATCGGTCGTAGGAATGAAACGAAGACTTCGTTCCGGCGAAGGCAGGAACCGCCGGCGAATCAGCAGCAACCGTGGCGGAGGCACAGACGAAGAGAAGCATGAAAGCCGACAACCGCCAAGGAGACGATTTCCTTCTCTGGTTCGCGTTCATATCGGACTCCACAGGCAAGACATCTCGGCACGAGGTTCCATTCCTCGCGCAGTCAGAAGTTCTAATGCTACAGGGAATCGCCTCGTCGGGCAAGCACTGAGGAATCGATGGCATTCACCGTCGAAATCGGCTATAATAAAGGCATGGTGGCAGCCCCGAGATATGGAGATACTCATGGCCAAGGCTAACGTAGACCCAGCGGAGTTGCGGCGCTTCGCGCGGGATCTGACCCGCTTCAACTCGGAACTGGAGACCCTGATCCAGGGCCTGCATTCCCGCATGAGAGAGCTGGAGCGAACCTGGATCGATCAGGAACAGAAGCGATTCGCGCAGGAGTTCGAGCAGACGGTCAAGGCGCTGGGTCGATTTCTGGAAAGCTCCGGCCGGCACGCCGCGTTCCTGGCGAAGAAGGCCCAGCACATTGAGGACTATCTCCAGCAGCGTTAGGAGACTCGGATGAGCCGGCAAGCCAGAGTGGATTCGTTTCCCGCGCTGAGGGAGTTCCGAGCCTCGCTTACCACGTTCGCCACGATCGCGGCGACGGCCCTGGACGAGGCGAGCACGGACATCCAGCGAACGCTTCAGCGGCTCCGCGAGGACCGCCACCGGTACTGGAAGGCCCAGGTCCAGATACGAACGCAGCAGTATACGCGGGCCAAGCTCCTCCTCAAGCAAAGAGAGGTCCTGGATCGGGCCCTTGCGGGCACGCGCAGCTCGTGCGTGGACGAGAGAAAAGACCTCCAGGTCGCCGAGCGACGACTGCGGGCGGCGGAGCACACGTTCCGACTGCTGGGCGTCTATACCCGCCAGATCGAGAAGGAGACGCTGGACTTCAAGGGGGCCGTCCGCGGACTCGTCAGCGCCATAGAGACGGAGATCCCCAACGCCTGCGCTCGGCTGGATCGGATGGTCGATTCACTGGAGAAGTATGTGGCGCTCGCCCCGCCGGAGACGCCCGCGGCCCCAAGGGAAGGAGTCGATGCCGACGTCCTGGAGCCCTGTACGATGCCGCCGGTGGAGGATCTGGACGCCAAGGCACCCACGGGTGAAGAAATCCGGAATCCGAAGCATGAAGTCCGAAACGGGCACGAATGATCAAGGTCCAGGATATGTCATTGCAGCGAGCGTGGCGACGAAGCAATCTCGGTCCCTTGGATGGCGGACTGCTTCGCTTCGCCCGCAATGACAGGTCGCGTGTTGGGACTTCGTATTCTTCCGGGAGAATGACTGAATGAGCACCGCCGACAGCCGGGCCAAACTCGTGCAGGCGTCCAAGAAGCTGCTCGCCGACTGGCAGCGGGTGCGGGAGGTCTGGCGCGATCAGAACTGCGTGCAGTTCGACAAGCAGTTCATCGCACCGTTGGAATCGAGTATCCGTGCGGCGGTTACAGCGATGGAGCGTATGGCCGCGATGATCGACAGAGCTGAACACGATTGCCGGGACGGCGGGGACTCCGACGTATGACCGAGAATCTCGAAGCCTATCTTCGCGATCCCGTGCCGGGGACCGACGGCAGCTACACGGGCCTCCTGCGCCAGGCTCTGGATGAGGTGCTGAAGCTCTCTTCCGTCGTGGTCGATCCCCTTGAAACGCAGATCGAGGCGGAGTACCAGCAAGCCAAGCGTCATGCACAGGAGCGATTCACCCACGACAAGGAGAAGATCGACAGGGAGTTTCGCCTCCATAGCCAGGAGATCCGCCAGCAGTATGAGGTCAAGGCCAAGGAGGCCGAAGCCGATTACGAGACCCGCCTCAGCGCTCTGAAGGTGGACATTCAGCAAAGACGCAAGCGGGTCATGCAAACCGCGGCAGAGATGGAGAGCGCCGCGGAGAAAGAACGACAAGACCAGAGTCTGGTCATCGACTTCGTGGCCGAAGGCGCAGCAACGAGACGCCAGCAGAAGAGCATCGAGGCCAAGGCGTACGCCGAGGAGACCCGCCGCCGGCTCGACGATCTGGACGCAGAGGCGACCCGACTCCTGGAGCAATACCGCTGTTCGAGCCTGGCATCCACGGAGCAGGCCGGTCCCGCCGTGGACGACAGCCAGACCTTCGCAGAAGCCTGCCGCGCGCAGGAAGCCCACGCCCGCCGGCACGTGGAGAGACTCCGCAGAATCCATTCAGCCCAGATGTTCGTGGGATTCCGTCCGGTACTGTTCGCTGCCGGGCTCCTGGGTGCGGCCGTAGCGGTCCTGGCGACCTTGTACTTGCTGAACCTCTCCGGCATACCGCCATGGACGATGACGGTCCCGGTGGTTCTGGCCGTTTTGGGGGTCTTGATCGGGCTGGGCGGCCGACTCCTCTGGCAACGAGGCCGAAGTCAGGTGCGGCGTGTGTACGGCGAATTCCGCAGCGCCCTGGCGGGGGCGCGCATGGCCCTGGGACAGCAGCTTGCGTTGGCGCTCGATCAGGTCGAGCAGGAGTGGCAGGCGGCTGTCGAACAAAAACAGGCGGAAACCAAGAAGGCCCAGACCACCTTGGAAACCACCAAGGCCAACATCGCCAAACAGCGAGCGCTCTCGCTGCGCCAGGTCGAGAACCAGAGGCAGGAACTGCTCAATGAACTCAAGAGCAATCGGAACCGGATCGTCCAGGAGGCCAAGCAGCAATACGAGCAACAACAGTCGGAGCTTGAGGGTCGGTTCCGGCGAGACATGGCGGAGATTCAACGGTGCTACGATGAGAGCATGTCCGCAGGCGAGAGCAAGTACCAGTCCGCCCGCAAGTCTCTGGAGAACCGCTGGGACGCAGGGCTGGCCCGGATCGACACACTGCTTCAGACCGCCGCCCATCTGGAGGGGAGGGCCGCCGGCGACTGGAACCACCTGCTGGGCGGGTCCTGGACTCCCTCCCAGGTGCCTCCCTCCGGCGCGCGATTCGCTGCGGTTGAGACGGATTTCGGATGCCTGGCCGGTTCCGTCATGGCTCGGGCCGGGGCGGTGCTGAACGACATGAAGCTCGCGATGCTGCCGGCCATGCTGGAGTTCCCCGATCATTGCTCCCTGCTGCTGGAGTACCCACGTGAAGGACGCCAACAGGCAATCGACACGCTCCGGGCGGTAATGATGCGACTGTTCGCGTCGTTTCCGCCGGGACGGGCCCGTTTTACGATCTTCGATCCCGTGGGACTGGGCGAGAGCTTCGCGGGCTTCATGCACGCCGGCGATTATCTCGAATCGCTCGTCGGCGGGCGCATCTGGACCGAAGCGCCGCAGATTCAGGAGCAGTTGGAAGAGCTCACGCAACACATGGAGAACGTCATCCAGAAGTATCTCCGCAACGAGTTCGAGACCATTGAAGAGTATAACCGCCAAGCCGGCGAGCTGGCGGAGCCATACCGCTTCCTGGTAATCGCCGATTTCCCCCAGAATTTCAACGAAGAGACCGCCCGGCGCCTGAGCAGCATCATCCACAGCGGTCCACGATGCGGCGTCCACACCCTCATTGCATACGACACCCGCGCCGAGTTCCCCAGCGGCGTGGACATCCACGACATCTGCGACAACAGCGTGCACCTCGTGTACGAGGACGGCCGGTTCGTCTGGCAGGACCCCGTCTTGAGACGGTTCCCCCTCGTTCTGGACCGCCCGCCCGACGAGGCGGCCCTCACCCAGGCCATGCACGTCATCGGCAAGGCCGGCGCCGCCTCCGCGCGGGTCGAGGTCCCCTTTGCCGCCATCGCCCCTGCCGACGACCAGGTCTGGTCACTCGACAGCCGCCAGGAACTGCGGGTTCCGCTCGGTCGCACCGGTGCCACGCGATTGCAGTACCTGACTCTCGGTCGCGGTGTCGCTCAGCACATGCTCATCGCCGGCAAGACCGGCTCCGGCAAGTCGACCCTGCTGCACGTGATGGTCACCAACCTGGCCCTGTGGTACGCGCCCGACCAGGTGGAACTCTACCTGATCGACTTCAAGCAGGGCGTCGAGTTCAAGACCTACGCCACACACCGCCTGCCGCACGCCCGCGCGATCGCCATCGAGAGCGACCGCGAGTTCGGCTTGAGCATCCTGCGGAGACTGGACGCAGAGATGGCCCGCCGGGGCGACCTGTTCCGCCAGGCGGGTGTCCAGGACCTCGGCGCCTATCGCAAGACCAGCGGCAAGCCGATGCCGCGCACCGTGCTCATCGTAGACGAATTCCAGGTCTTCTTCGCCGAGGACGACAAGCTCGCCCAGGATGCGGCGGTTCTGCTCGAACAACTCGTCCGCCAAGGCCGGGCGTTCGGCATCCACGTGGTCCTGGGGTCCCAGACCCTGGGCGGCGTCTTCGGCCTGGCCCGCAGCACGATCGGGCAGATGGCCGTGCGCATCGCGCTGCAGTGCTCCGACGCGGATTCCCAGCTCATCCTCGACGACGACAACGTAGCCGCCCGCCTGCTCGGCCGGCCGGGCGAGGCGATCTACAACGACGCCGGCGGCCGGATCGCAGGGAACAGCCCTTTCCAGACCGCCTGGCTGGCCGATTCCACGCGCGATTCTTATCTCACGCGCATCTCGAATCTCGTATCTCGAATCGCGGGCGAGCAACGAGACACGAGATACGAGATACAAGAGGCCATCGTCTTCGAGGGCAGCGCCCCCGCTGATATCAGGGAGAACCCCCTGTTGGCCGCCTGCGTGGAGGCGAAACAGGATTCGCCTACGCCGGCGCCCAGGATCTGGCTCGGGGCCCCCGTGACGATCAAAGAACCGACCGCGGTGGCCTTCCGTCGCCAGAGCGGCGCCAACGTCTTGATCGTCGGCCAGCGGGACGACTTCGCCAGGAACCTGATGAGTGCGGCGA
>Ga0209163_1003125_pt1 | contig 12634 bp, 4 predicted proteins | sample MTBAKSrepl2MetaG_FD_187457 | JGI IMG/M metagenome (GOLD analysis project Ga0209163, IMG submission 187457) | Enrichment culture microbial communities om Arthur Kill intertidal strait, New Jersey, USA, that are MTBE-degrading - MTBE-AKS2 (Arthur... | ecosystem: Environmental > Aquatic > Marine >...
GCATACCACCTTCGGAATTGGCAAAGGCCGCCATCTCCGAGGCCAGAGATTCCGCATTGCGGACATCAGCCTTGAACTGGCGAGTGCTGTCCTCTCCGGCGGCTATCTGTTTCTGAAGGTTATCGATGGAAATCATAACTTCAATCTTTGATATTCATCCTGTTTTTGTCAACCGGCTGACTCGGCTCCACGCCATCAGCTTAATGAAAAATAATTCCAACCTTGCTATTAACATGTTTTATCAAAACACGCTTTCCGGCTCATAGACCAATTCCGGTAATATGACTTCCCATCGATCACATCGAACACTATCCTGATATTCAGCACCTTCGTCTTCACGTCTGCGGACATAGATAGCGCCAACCCGGGCAGCAATACACTTCATTTCCCGAGGGGGTTTAAAATTCCTGGCAAGTCTGCCAACCACATTATTCTTACCGTTCAACAGTTCTCGTCGTTCTCCATCCAGGTGAAAAGAGAGAGAGTCATCAACAGAGAGGGCTTCAATCGCTTTATGGATAGTATCATTTGTTCCGCAACGGCCGGCAAACCCGAGATTAACATCAGCCGGGGTTAAACGCATATAGCGGCGGGCAAGCTCTGGTGCAGGTTTCGGCAATTGAATCTCTGAACGCCATAAAAAACATGGTTCTTTCGAGAGTCCATCAAGCAACACATGTCCGGAGTCAAAACGAGCCAGTACAAGAGTCTGCCTGGCACGCGTCATGGCAACATAGTATAGACGCCGGGCAGCATCGTTATCCTCGTTTTGGCCAACTCGTTGCCAGCCTCCATCCAGTACCGCCACATGATCAAATTCCAATCCCTTTGCTCTGTGCCCGGTAAGAAGCATGAGTCCGGTCTGCCGTCGCCGCACTTCTCTACCCCAATCTACAAGCCACTCTATGAAATGGCGGGCAGGCAACTCAACCCCGCCTGTTTCCAGCGAATATTCATCAACAGCTTCTCGCAGCAGAGACCACCAATTTCCTTCCGGTCGGTCATCCAGCCATTTTTTCAACCCGGCGGCATCTATGAGTTTCTTTTCCCTTTTATCCAGCCAGTCCATCATGGCCTGAGTTTCACGAAGGCGCCAGAAGGTAAGATTTGACTCGTCAGCCATCTGCACCGGGATATCATGCAGCTCGCAATAACTGCGCACCGGTTCAAGGAATTTCCATTCCCTCGCAATCACTGCCGTTCGCTTCCAATCCCAATCGGGCGTAAGTGCTGCCAATCGCTGCAATTCGGTCATTACAGCCACTGCCTGAGTCATGATATTGCTTCCTGCCGGCAGTACTTGTACCCTCCCTTGGGACACAGGATCTATCTCTTGCCAGGCTCCTCCCAAAGGATCTTTTTTTCGTTTGCGATTAACAGTAATGGGATGCTCTGTTTTCATACGCTTCACAGCCGGCTCAATGACAAGATTGGCTGCTTCGATGATATTGCTTGTCGACCGGTAATTTTCCACGAGGTATGCAGGCCTGGCTGAATAATCCGCCTCAAATCTGCGGATAAATTCCACTGAAGCGCCGTCAAACGCATAAATATTCTGATCATCGTCGCCAACGGCAAACAAACTGAGCCTGCCGTCCTCATCGATACGGGTCCTCCCTGCTAAAGCAGAGATCAGCTCATACTGCTCCGGGCCGATATCCTGGTATTCATCTACCAGAATCCATCGAAAACCGGCAAGGAGACGGTCCCGCTGTTCATCGGCATCTTCCAGCGGCAGGCCCTCCCCTTTCAGCAAGGCCACAGCCTGCTGCAATACCTCCTTGAACATATCACCGTCAGCCTTTGTTTCCCGGCCGGCAAAACTTGCTCCAGTCAGTCGCATGGCAAGAGCGTGGCAGGTAAGTACGGTTACTCCTTTGGCATCGTCACCGATCAATTCCCCCAGACGACGGCGGATCTCTACTGCCGCATGCCTGTTATAGGCCAGCGCCACAATGCCCCGGGAATTTTCGCGGCGAACCCGCACCAGATAGGCGATGCGGTGCACGAGGACCCTGGTTTTGCCCGAACCGGGACCGGCAAGAACCAGAATATTGGTCTGCTCACGATCATCAGCCACAATACTCTGCTGGATCGGATTATGAAGCGATTCAACAATCGCGCGCCAGGACTCCGGAGTTGTCTGCCGGGACAACTCCTTGTCACGGTTCGGCAGCCAGCGTCGGAGAAACTCTTCTCGCTTCAGAGTGAAGTAATCCATGGTCAACCGCAGGGCATCAGCCATAGCCTCCAAGCCGCGATGGACATATTCGGCCATGACATGTATCTGAACCACCTGTTCTTGATAATGCAATTTCAGCGGAGTAAAGTCAGCCTTGAGAAAATTACGCTTTTCCTGACTGATCCGAATGGTCATTGCCGGTCGAAATACTGCAAGCCCTTTATTGAGTCTGATCACCTCCTGTTCATGCAGCCATAGCAGCGCCCGGTCAACAAGTTTTTGAATATCTCGCACCTCCGCTTTGATGACCAGATTTCCCTGCAGAGCTCCGGTCAGCTTGCCCAGGGTTGTCTCCGCAAGTAAGTCCGTTCCTCGCAACCCTTGCGGCAAACAGGAGAGCAGATGCTCCAGCAGCTGTCTTGCTGCTTCTCGACGCAGGCGTGCTGTTTTTTCAAGGGCAGGCCATTCACGTTGCAGTTCGACCTCCACTGCCTCAGCATCCAACCTTCGCAGACGTAGGCTGCCGGTTCCTCCTTCTTCGCTGCGGCCATCCTGGGAAATGCTTTTGATGATCCGCCACACCTTTTCCGGTAGGGCATAGGTATGTCCATCGTCTTTCAAACGCTGGGTGGCATGCCGCAAATGCAGAAACGATGATTCTCCTTTCCCTAGTTCCGGCGCCGCGACCTGCAACTCCTCTATTAAAGCTGTTTCCAGGGCTGCAGCCTCCTGGAAACGTTTTTGGGAGGAACTTTCCACCCCGCTATGGACAAAGGCAGTCAGGGCCGTATCATTGCTGGCGATGCCAAGCTGTTCTAGGTCATACAACGCCCGGCGGACACCTTCCGCAGTCAGTCCGCTTGCGCCCATCAGCTCATCGGTTGAAATTCCCTCATCAGGATCTGCGGTAATAAGCGCATCCACGATATCCAGCAGCTGGTCACAATATGCGTCAGTCATTGCGACCCTTGCCAATTTCTTTTTTGCCTCCTCCAGGGTTGCCACCCGTAAGGAAGATGGAAAAACCTGGACTCTGTTCTCCTCGCGGCTGAGCAAAGCCGCCTCTTCCAACCAGGAAATGGCCGTGCGAACCCGGGTATCATCGGTGGCGGAATCACGATTGAATACACCCTCTTCCTCCTCGGCCAGAATCTCGCCGGCTGTTGCCACCACTTCACCGCCCGTGCGTTTCTTGCGGTCCAGATTTTTCAGTGATTTGAGGATTGCCTGGATCTCGCTCCGGCTGAGACGGGAGTACGCCGACATTCCGAACTGTTTTTCCACATCCTCAGGCGTGTAGAGTAGAACACAATGGGCAGCCAACCGGTCACGGCCGGCCCGCCCCGCCTCCTGCAGATAATTTTCCAGGGACCCGGGTATGTCGGCATGGACAACCAGACGCACATCCGGCTTGTCGATACCCATGCCAAAGGCATTGGTGGCCACTATCACCCGCAATTCTCCGGAAATGAAACGGGACTGCACACTTTTCTTGGTCTCCGGTTGAAGCTTGGCATGATAATGCGCGGCAGTCATCCCCTTTTCCCGCAAAAATTCAGCTACGTGCTCTGCATTTTTCCGAGTGGCACAGTACACAATCGCCCCTCCATTCGTTTCCGGGGGCAAATGGTGCTCTAGTATCTGATGGATGTGAGCATACTTCTCCCCGGATGTAGTTTGCACCACGGAAAAATCCAGATTATCCCGATGAGCGCCCCCATCCAAAAGTTGGAGCGTGATATCAAGTTTATCCTCAAAATGGTTTCGAATATCCTCCACCACATCAGGTTTGGCAGTGGCGGTAAGACAAAGTATTGGGGGGATGGGACCATCAGCAGCCTTTTCCCTGATAAATCTCCCCACATACCGGTAGTCAGGGCGAAAATCGTGCCCCCACTTGGAAAGACAATGCGCCTCATCCACTACCCAGGCGCCGATTTCCCTTTGCGCCAGTACATTCCGTAACCCTTTATTCCGCAACTGCTCTGGAGAAATTATCAAAATTCCCACATCACCGAGCCGGATGCGGTCCAGAACATCGGCGCGCTCCGGCATCGACAGCAGACCGTTGAGCGCAGCACAAGAGGTTATACCTCTGGTTTCGAGACCGGCAACCTGGTCCGACATCAAAGCTACCAGCGGGGAAATAACTACAGTCAATGCTCCGGTTTTTTCGTAACGTGAAAGAGCCGGCAATTGATAACAAAGTGACTTGCCTGTACCGGTCGGTAAGATTCCCAACACATGTTCACCACGCATTGCCGCTTCAACAATAACCTGTTGCAAGGGAATCCCAGTGGCATCAGTCGGTTCCGGACGGAAATCCTCAAACCCGAACCAACGTTTGAGTTCTTTGCGGGCATCATGCCGTTCTCGGCACCAAGTGCATTTTGGATCGCTGCAAACACAGTCCCGCAGCCGTTTAACCATTTTTTCAGCTTCGGGAAATTGATGTCGGACCCACGGAGGCATCACCGAGTTTCCACCACTCACTGAAAGCCAAGCCAAAGCATATGCTAGGGCCCAACCATTCGGGGGGATTGACTCAAGAATTTCCCACGCCTGCGTTTGACAGGACTTTTTATCCAGCAGTTTACCTATAACAACTCGGACTTCATCGTCGGAAGGCCGGGAATTCGCTCCTCTAATCTTCGCGAACAAGGCATTAAGCGCTCTATTTTCTCCAGTGGCTGATTCTTCCGAAGTGGTCAGCCAATGCCAGGCAGCTAACAGTTCCGGTGATGTCTGCTGCAGGGCTTCACACTGATCCCTGAAAAGAGAGATTGTCAACCTGGCGTCCAACTCAGGATCATTGAGTCTTCCTCGCTTGAGTTGACCGTCTTGGTAATGTTTGACGAGATGATGATAAGGGTTGCGGGGAAAAGCCAGTGGATTGAGATGTAATGTGTCTATCGGCGGTTTGGCAAGCAGCTGCAAATCTGGTTTTGCAGAGGCAAGATAAGGTATATCAAAAGCAATGAGGTTATGGCCCAGTAAAAAAGCGGTTCCTTGAGCAAAGTCATCAAGCTCGGTCAGAGATTGATTCAAATCTCCTTTCCTGTGGACATATGCTTGACCTGTTTTTCCTTGAATACCGGCAAAAGTGTGAATACGGCCGTCATTCTTTCCCACCTCGAGATCAATTGATAGACAATTGGGTAAAAAACCAGAGATGTCGCGGTTTTCATTATCCAATTGAGTTGAAGGTGCTGTCAAAACCATCCCTTAACATTTTGCATGACATTTCTGGACAAAATTCAGTCATCACCGTCAATGATTTCAATTCAAAAACAAAATCTATCTTGTAAAAGGGTACTGATTTTCACTTTGAACACCCATAAAAAATGATCCCGCGGCAGAGATATTCACCAGAATTATTTATATATTAATTTTCTAAACAAATTAAATATTTTTACTATGGGTAAGAATCCATAGGCTGAAAATTACTATTTTTGCATTAACACAAACCTTTTACGAAAAAGGGAACAATTTTAATTGTTGTGCCCAGAATTTGATCAATAAGTTTCCTGTTCTATTAAAAAAGAAATCTTTTTACCCTTCAGCTTCGTCAGTAATTATATGTATTAACCCTGGAGTTCCCTTGTAATACATAAAATTCTTTATGTTTTCTAAAGCTTGTTTTAGGCGATGTGCCCTGGCAGGATTATAGTTCCTATTAAACCAACGTTGTGCAGTGTCGAGTAACTCGAACACATCATCAAATATTGCTTTATTCTCTTTTTTGTCTGGATTCAGAAAGTCGGGATTCTTTTTTCGGTATCTAAGAAGATAAGAAAATAATAAGACTGCTTGAAAAAATTTCCTATCCAAGTTCGTCCTATTTACTTCAGTTCTTAACATTAAAATTGATTGGTTTAAAAAAGCAGTTATCAATTTCTCATTTAATCCTTCGTGACCATTTGCTCTATAGATAAGTACCCTATAAATGGCACGAGCGGAATTAATAGGGAATGGGATTCCGCCATTTTGAGGAGGTGATTGTATTCTTTTGTGAATAGCTTTAAATAAAATATTAATAAATTCGGTCTTTGAAAAACAACGACTTGATGCTTCAATAAAATAATTCCATCTCCCCGGATTATTAATATAAATATCTTGTTTTAAAATAAATTTAAGCTTTTGGACGATACAATCCGGGGTAGAAAGCCAAAGCCAGGAACCTCGAATGATCATTTGTTCAATAAACCTTTCTCGATTTCCTCTTCCAACTAGCAAGTCATTTTCAAAACTCTCAAAATCTTGTTCTAGTTTCTGGGTAATGTTTGTAATTACTTCCTGGGCTATTGCACAACCGGCTTTCCCATTTTGATCAATTTTTTTGCAATAATTATTCCTTTCATCTTTAGCTGCTTGAGTCCAGATTTTCTTTGCTTCATTTAAAGAGTGCAAATACTGAGTATCCTTTACTGATCTATTTAAAAACTCATTTATTAAGTAATCTTCAAGAATATCCGGATCATTTAATGTCTTAATTTGTTGCAGCTCCGGCCAACCAAGCTGTTGTTCCGGTAGTTCATCAGTTTCCTTCATGAAGGAATAATCTAAAAAGACCTTACGTCCTTTCAAAAATTCTTTCTGCTTTGGTATTATCTCAACTTGTGCCATACCATGAGCTGGCCGCATCGCCACATGAAGGTCAAGTTTTGTGTCCTCTCCTGGCATAGCAAGAAAATGAATCGTAGACTTTTTATATTTTAGTCCATTCCTATCACGAATCTGCTGTCCAGAATGTTCCCCTTTTTGCAAATATGTCACCAAATTATTCTCGTCACCTTTAAGGAAAAACTTGTTTTTGATGACATTTTTATAAGTCTGTCCGCCTTCACATTCCGTTTCAGCTACTAAGTTTACCCAATCGAACTCACCTTGCTCAACAGCCAAAATCTTTAATGAAGGTAGTGTATCCAAGTAGGTTGGTTCACTATGAGTGAGACGATAACCAAAAAGATAAGCTCCTTGAGCAATTGGATCATGATTTTTATCTGGGACCCAAATTGTTTTGATTCGAGGTTTGTGGGATAAAGTTAAATTAAAGTTAAGAGATTGTAGAAGTTCCTCGGATTCTTTTATCCAAGGTGGTATTACTTGAGGTGCTAAAGGACCACAGAGAATAACACCTTGGAGCCTTCCGCTTTTTATGAGAGATAACTCTTTCTCAAATTCCGATTGAAGAAACTCACCCCAATTCTTACCTGAATATTCTTTTATTTGATGCCGCTTTGGACAAGATCTTTTTAACAACTCAGATAAAACTTCTGATTCTTTAACAGAGACTTTCCAAATTTTTTCATTGAGGTTTGCTGAAGGTTGCCAATAAGTCCATGTACCACCCCTATTCCATGGCCGTGGAAGATCTTGATTTTTCTTCCACCATTCATCTTGAGCAATAGCCTGCCATGTTTCAGGAAAAGATGTAAAAGCTTGCCAAAATGCTCCTGGTTGAGAGGTATTAAGTGAAAATTCGCTCTGTATAACAGCTCCAGCCCAATCCGCGCCTGTAAAGTTAATATATCTGTGTGGTCTTGATCGCAGTGGGATTATAAATCTCTTTTGTTGATGTTTTTTTTCTCTCAATTTAAAAGGAGTAAATTCAATCCCATCAGGCCCCAAGTATATAATCAAGATTGTGTCATCTTCTCTTGGCTCTGGCAGGTTGTCTTGAACCTTATCTAACCAGGCAATTGCTGCAGACACTGGTCTCCATAATAAATTTACATTATTATCAGTGTATTTGGACAACGATTTTAAGATCGATTCCTGACCAAATTCATCAAGATGATTTGGAATTGGGACTACCATTCTCTCATTTTTCCCACCTAGGTAGCCAGCATCTTTAAAAATTCTTTTAACATGAGCAGCAATAATTTTTCCCAAGGGAAAAGAAATACCCTCTCCAGTGTTCCAGCGAACATTTGAATCCCCTGCGTCTACCAATAATTTCCAGACACACGGGATCGGAACCCTTCTTAAAGGATTGTCTATTGCTACGATTGTTTCAGGAGGCCAGGTAAGTCCTGTGTGTATTCGTTCCTTTTCTGCTTCTTCGCCTGTACGAATTGGGTCGAAAGGATTTTTAGGAAGTACGGCATCAGCAAGAAATAAATCTTTTTCAGTGATTGCTCCCTCGGGCAACCAAACACAATCCCTCAAGCCAAATGCCGAACATCCAAATACTTTTATAGTCATATAATATTATTTATAAAATCTTCAAGAAACAGACTAATTCCAGCAATTGCGTCGTTCCAGGATCTTTGGTCGCTCGACACTTGAAGTAAGAAGAGATTATCCCCCCTATTAAAATGCATTTCCGTTTGGTTTTGTTCAAGATCACTGGCTACAATAAAACCGTAAAGATTCGGAAATTCTTGCGTACGCTCTCCCAATATTATTATATGGCGATCTACAGCCACCTCTGCGGACTTACAAATGTCTTTCCATTCAGGGTGATTATCTGAAGAAGCAGTATGGACACCCCAAATAATTATGACAGTTCTTTTTCCACCAGCAAGTGGCGTAAGAACTAAATAAAGGTGCCCTCCAAGCCTGCCAAAATCTTGGGTCACTATATGCTGATTTGCTAAACTTGAGTGAACTACCTCAAGAACAAATTCTTTTCTCTTTCCTAGATACTTGGATTTAATAATAAAAGGACCAGGCTCAGATCCTGCTTCTACCCGGCTACCGAGGTGTTGTTCTTTGAACAGGTGCATAGTTGAAGTAAATTTCTTTTACTGAAAACAAACTCCCCTGAAAAATGTGTTCCTTCGTTAAGCTATATAGAGTTGCATTTACTAGAAAACGAACAACATCTGCCCAAGTTCTTGATTGCCAATCCCACAATCGGTCCTCTTCGTCCTCCCGTTTTATTAATCGGACATAATTGCGCCATACTTCTCGATAACGAAAATCATTTCTTAAGACATAGTTTGGCGGTGTACCAGGTGGAGGTTTATGAAGGTCGTCAAACAGAGTGTTCCTTTTCAGATTAGAACATAAATTCTTATATGATCGGATTTGTCCAGCACGCCTTGATCTTTGTAAAGTTAGATTTTTACCAACCTCATTATCAATATACCTGTTACATTCTAGACGGCATCGAAAGAGAAAATCTTTGAGTACTCTATTCTCTAAAGTATTATATGATTCGACTCGTGCGACTCCCAGCAATGATTGTCTATGGCCGGCAGCTTTCTGCGCCATCGTTTCACCTGGTTGACGAATATACCACCTTAGGCAGGTTGTATCTGTTTCTGCTACTCGTCCAGCAGGCATCATCTGGCGTTCGCGGATGAGAACTTTCCGAGCTGCATTCACCGTGTGTGAAATTCGATGATGCATCTGTTCTGCAATTTTAACGATAAGAGCCATACGAGGCTCATTCACATCAACACTAATACTATCAATAAAATTTAATATTTCAGACCAGGGATAAGTGTTGAGCTTATTCCAGTTCTTTAAGGCTTCTTCAATAATATCATCAAAAAACTGAGACCATGCTAATACAGTTTTTGAAAGGTCACTCTCCAAGGGCTCCGTTTCACCTTCATGAAATATCTGACGAGTACGAGCTCCACTTGCTGAAAGTTTTACCTGAACCCTGTTGCCAAGATATTTTACACTTATAAAATTATCTTTTTGTTTTTTATTCTCCGTGGAGGCAAGAACACCATGAGGGGTTTCATATAGTTGGTATTGCCCTTTTGTAGTCACAAATTTTGGTCCAAGCCCAGCAAATCTTTCATGCCGCTGCGGCAAAATCAAAAAAGCTGTAGAAGACAGCGATATTACGGGACTCCCATAAAAAGGAAAAACTGCACCCTCAGTTGATAAATCAACGGTCTCTTCTCTGTTTCCGGTAGACCAAGGCCAGAAATGTAGTTGTGCCTCTACTTCCTGAAGCATTATGAATGTTACCCCTCTCTCCGTGTGACACCCCGCCACTGAAACATTCCAACACTTTGACTTTCTTCAATTGAATTCCTAAATGCTACTCCAAGTTCATCGTCTCCAGTGGTAGAAATAATATCCTCAATTTTTTCGAGGCATTGATTTGTTGAGGTATCACCCAAATCGATACCTCTTAATTTTGGAATAATCTTTTGTTCAACCTGATCAGCAAATGCCAATTTCTGGCGTTCCTCTTCTTCAACCCGTGGATAATTAGCTACATATGTTCCGATAGCCCTCTGAACTCGGTATCCAAACGGTCTTCCAACTCTATCCAAAGCACTATTAACTTCATTGGTCCACTCGACTACATTCTGATACCAAGGTGTGTTTACGTCGTAATTCTTTTGCCAACCTTTCCAGTCATCAAGCTTTAAATATGATTTCGGCCAGGAACTCTGAACCGTAGCATCGTCAGCAGGTCTATTACTTTCATCTGGCTTTCCAAACCGTAAAACATTGGCACGATCAAGAACTTTATCTGAAAGAGTCTGCGTTGTTTCATCTTCATTCATTGTGCCCACGAAAAGGACATTCGCGTCTACCCAAATATTAAATAGTGAAGCAGCTCCTGGGCCGGCATCAAGCTCAATTTCAGCCTGGGCTCGATCAGATTTTTCATGTTTGTCCTTTACCATACGCCTTAATTCAAGCTTTGATAGAAACTCACTAAAATAATATTCAGTACGCGCTAGATTCATTTCATCGAGGAGTACCAGGAGCATTCGTTCTTTTGCCCATTCACTGTTAAGCATATCAAAATCATCACTTAAATAGTTATAAGGGTCCATACGTATTAGAGCACGGGAGAGGTCGGTTGCTTTATATTGCTTCTCAAGATAATTATAAAAACCAAACATATCCTGAGGAGAATCCCACCTTGGCTGTACAGCCATGACCAAAGAATGCATCCCCATAACCTTGGCATAATAATATGGCAACAATGTCTTGCCAGTACCTGATACTCCGGCAAGGACGGTCAACGGATTTATATCATGACATTTAAGCGAGGTATGAAAAGCGTCAATAATACGAGAAGAGAAAAACAAACCATCGTTTTTGAGTCTATCTTTGAACTCATCGAGCGCAAGGATCTCATCCACTTCTGACCTACTCTCATTAAACGTATCTTCCAGCAGACAATCAGGATTTTTAATCAATAAATCTGTATATGGGATAAGTTTATGTGGAATCTTCTCATCACCAATATTTTTCTCATCAGGTTTAACCTGAAGCCCCAGTTTTTTAATTTCTTCCTCTAACGATTTTTTCTCAAAATTAAGAGCAAATATTTTTACCTCTAATTCAGACATATAACTTCGTTGGGCATCGAGCTCTTTACGCTTCCCCTCTAGCTCGTTATTTAGTTCAACGAGTTCTTTCATCTTGGTTCGGGAATTTTTTTCTAACTCTTTCAGCTTAGCAATTGAATTTTCAAGTTCAGATTCTTTCACATGCAAACTCTCGACTAGCACTTTTAAATCAGCCCATTCTTTTCTTGTGTTATGAAGCTCAACCTTTGCTCTATTAGTTTCATTAACTATTTCTTCTACATTCTCGGCTTCTAACTTTGCTTTTCTTACTTGTTCTTCAAGGTCTTGCAACTTGGCTTCTGCCTTGTCCATTTGGTTTGATAACGATATGAAACTGACTTTTTTCTCTGATAACTTTTGACTCGTATCATCTAAATTATTTTTCTGTTGGTTAAGTTGCTCGCTTACTTCATGCAATTGATTCTTTGCATTTTTGTACCGTTCGTTAATGGCTTCAGTTTCAATCTTTTTACCTTCAAGATCTTTTATATCTTTGCCCAGCCTCTCTAATGTTTGTGAAGTAAGGTGACGTTGATTCTCAAGTTCTCCCACTTCGCTACGTAACGCTTGATTTTCCTGATCCTTCATCGCACATTCTTGTTCAATTCGTTGTAATTCAGCTCGTAAAATTTCTTGCTCTTGTCGTTCAGCTGTTAGGCGTTCAAGTTCAGCCTGCTGTGTTTGGTGCCATTGAGCAAGCTCCTTCTTCCTGGCCTCGAGAATTTCTACTTGAGCAGCCAACTCAGCAGCATTTCTTGCATCCTTCACCAAGGCAGCCATACGATTTCTTTGGTATATGTAATATCCAAAGAAAATCAGCAAAATAATTATAGTAGTAGCTGCAGCCATAACCCATAGACCTGCAGGTAGATATGTTGTCATAACATCCATTTTATGCCTTCTCCTTTATTCTTTTACAGATGGCTTAGATTTTATAGTAATAATAGCTTTGCGCAGTGATTGAATATCCTCTTTTAAATCATTCAATTGTTTCGATATTGGATTAAGTTCTTTTTCAAGAGAAGCCAAGGATGTCGTAACTAAGTTGCTACTTTTTTCAACTTGGTCCCGAGTTTTATCAATTGTATCCTGTAACCTGTTTGTATTGGCAGTAAGATTACTTTCAATTGCTGGAATTTTGCCAGTTGATGTATCTAGTTTATTGACAAGC
>Ga0209163_1003126_pt1 | contig 12632 bp, 12 predicted proteins | sample MTBAKSrepl2MetaG_FD_187457 | JGI IMG/M metagenome (GOLD analysis project Ga0209163, IMG submission 187457) | Enrichment culture microbial communities om Arthur Kill intertidal strait, New Jersey, USA, that are MTBE-degrading - MTBE-AKS2 (Arthur... | ecosystem: Environmental > Aquatic > Marine >...
CTCAAAGGACTTTGCCTGAATATTGAATTTTTTAAGAATGATAAATAAGGAGGATAGCTTTGACATCTCCGAAAAAGGTTTTTCCGAAATCGACCAATGATTTTGATTCCATCAAAATCTCTCTGGCGTCACCCGATGAGATCCGTTCCTGGTCCTACGGGGAAGTGAAAGAGCCGGAGACCATCAATTACAGGACGCTCAAACCGGAAAAAGACGGTCTGTTCTGTGAAAGGATATTCGGTCCTGTCAAGGATTACGAATGCGCCTGCGGAAAATACAAGAAAAAGAAGAACAAAGGGATCATCTGTGACCGGTGCGGGGTGGAAGTGACCGAATCCCGTGTTCGTCGTGAACGTATGGGCCATATTGAACTGGTGACCCCTGTGGCGCACATCTGGTTTTTTAAAAACCTGCCCAACAGGATGGCTCTGCTTCTGGACCTCAAGAGCAAGGAAGTGGATTCCGTCATCTATTATGACAAGTACTTTGTCGTAGACCCCGGTGATATCCCGGAGCTGGTGGAATATGAGACCTCTTTGGAAGACGGCTCTCTCAAACCCAATCTGAAAAAAAGGATTCTGGATGAGGAAGAGTATGATGAACTGGTGGAACGTTACGGCGAAGAGAGTTTTGTAGCGGAAATGGGAGCCGGCGCCTTGCGCAAGGCCCTGGAAAAGATCGACGTGGAGCTTGAGTTTTTCCGTATTCAGGGAGAGATCGAGACGACAAAATCTGTACAGAACAGGAAAAAACTCATTAAACGTCTCCGTCTGCTTAATCAGCTGAAGATCTCGGACATCCGTCCTGAATGGATGATCCTGGAAGTCCTCCCGGTGACTCCTGCGGATCTGAGGCCCCTTGTCCCGCTGGATGGCGGAAAATTCGCCACCTCCGACCTGAATGACCTTTACCGGCGTGTCATCCACAGAAACAACCGGCTGAAAAAACTCATCGACCTCAATGCACCGGAGATCATTCTGAAAAACGAGAAACGGATGCTTCAGGAAGCGGTGGATGCACTCTTTGATAACGGGCGGCGTAACCGGCCCGTTACAGGGACCGGAAACCGGCCGCTGAAATCCCTGTCTGATATGCTTAAAGGGAAAAACGGACGATTCAGGCAGAACTTGCTTGGAAAACGAGTGGACTATTCCGGCCGGTCGGTCATCGTCGTGGATCCCAAGCTTCGTCTGGACCAGTGCGGCATCCCCAAGCAGATGGCCATTGAGCTTTTCAAACCCTTCCTGCTCAACAGGATCGAGGAGAACATGGTGGATACGCTTAAAGGAGCCCGGAAGATCCTGGAAAAGGCCTCTCCCGAAGTCTGGCAGTATCTTGATGAGATCATCAAAGACCATCCGGTCCTGCTGAACCGTGCTCCCACGCTTCACCGTCTGAGTATTCAGGCTTTTATGCCCCAGCTGGTGGAGGGTAAAGCCATTAAGATCCATCCTCTGGTCTGTACAGCCTTTAACGCAGACTTTGACGGCGACCAGATGGGCGTGCATCTTCCTCTTTCCCTGGAAGCCCAGATCGAAGCCCGCATGCTCATGCTTTCCAAATATAATATCCTCTCCCCGGCTCACGGAAAACCCCTGGCCACTCCCACCAAGGATATGGTGCTGGGGCTCTACTACCTCACAAAAGAGCGCAAAGGGGCTCCGGGTGAAGGAAAGATCTTCAGTTCTGTGGACGAGGTCATCGTCGCTCATCACAACAAGAAGATCGGGCTCCATGCACGGATCAAGCTCATGGGGGTCAATAAAGTCAAAGAAAAGGCTGACTGGGCAGAAAAAGAAATACGGAATGTGGATAAGTGGAGAGACTACACCACAGTAGGACGCGCCCTGTTTAATTTTGAGGTGCTTCCCTCTGGGTTCCGGTATGTGAACCTTCTCATGAACAAAAAGAATATCGAAAAGACCATTGCTGATATTGTGAAGGAAGTGGGTAATGAATCGGCTGTAGAGACACTGGACCGTATGAAATCCACGGGATTTGCCTATGCTACGCTTTCCGGGACCACTTTCGCTTCTGATGACCTTCTGACACCCGAGATCAAAAAAGAGATGATCGACAAGACCACAGAACAGGTTGACAAGTACTGGAGCCAGTACCGAAAAGGGATCATCACAGAGACTGAGCGCTACAATATGGTCATCAACGCATGGACTCATACTACCGAACAGGTAGCTGACGAGATGATCACAAAGATGAAAAATGACAAAGGCGGATTCAACCCGGTCTTTATGATGATGGACTCCGGTGCCCGGGGATCCAGGACGCAGATCACACAGCTGGCCGGAATGCGAGGCCTCATGGCCAAACCGCAAAAGACACTCACAGGTAGTGTGGGGGAGATCATCGAACAGCCTATCACGGCTAATTTCCGGGAAGGGCTCAGCGTCCTCCAGTATTTTATCTCAACACACGGAGCCCGCAAGGGGTTGGCGGATACCGCCCTGAAAACAGCCGATGCGGGATACCTCACAAGGAAGCTTGTGGATGTCGCCCAGGAAGTCATCGTCAAAGAAGAGGATTGCGGAACCCTGCGCGGCTTGAAAGTCGGCCATCTTAAAGACGGCGAAGAGATCATTATTCCCATATCCGAAAGGATCCGGGGCCGTGTCTCTCTCTATGATGTCTCAGACCCGGATAATCCTGACCAGGTCCTTGTCCAGGCCAATGAAGTCATCACTGAAGACCTGTCCAAAAGGATCGAGGACAAGGGGATCGAATACATCTATGTCCGTTCTGTGCTGACCTGTGATTCAAAAGCTGGGACCTGCGCCAAATGTTATGGCGTCAACCTCGGGACCGGACGTCCGGCAGAGGTGGGCGATGCCGTTGGCGTTATCGCCGCTCAGTCCATCGGGGAACCCGGTACTCAGCTTACCTTGCGGACCTTCCATATCGGCGGCACGGCATCGCGTATCATCGAACAGTCTGAAGTCAAAAGTAAATTCGAGGGGATCATCCGTATCGAAGGGTTGAAGTTCATCGAGAACCGAAACGGCGATAAAGTGGTGATCAACCGTTCCGGGAAGATCTTTGTCATCGATGCTGAAGGAAAAGAACGCTCCAAATATGATGTCCCTTATGCCGCCATGATAAAAGTCAATGACGGTGATGAGATCAAGGCCGGGGACATCGTCTTTGAGTGGGACCCCTTTATCCGGCCAATTGTGGCGGAAAAAGAGGGAAAGATCAAGTTTGACAATCTCATCGAAGGAAAGACGGTGGAAGAGGTCCTTGATTCATCCACTGCGACGATTCAGAGAGTCATCATCGAAGACAAGACGAAGAAACTGCATCCGAGGGTTATCATCGAAGGCAAAGAGACAGCCAAAAACGACGAAGAAGAGGGGCGAAGCCTTTATTATCTTCCCACAGGCGCCTACCTTATCGTCAATGAGAACGATGAGGTCAAACCCGGCGATATGCTGGCGAAAATGCCCAGGCAGATCGGCAAGACCCGTGACATCACCGGAGGCCTGCCGCGTATCACCGAGCTTTTCGAAGCCAGAAAACCCGATGATACTTCTATCATCTCTGAGATCGACGGCGTTGTGGAGTACGGAAAGATCGTCCACGGGTACCGGATCCTTATTGTCAAGAACGAATTCGGAGATGAGAAAAGGTATAAAGTCCCTCTGGGAAAACAGATCCTTGTGAATCCCGAAGACCGGGTGGAAGCAGGAGAAGCTCTGACATCAGGAAACGTGAATCCCCATGATATCCTTAAAGTCAAAGGGCTGGACGATGTCCGGGAATATCTCCTCAACGAGATCCAGGAAGTCTACCGTATCCAGGGAGTCGAGATCAATGATAAGCATCTGGAGATCATTATCCGTCAGATGACAAGGAAGGTCAAGATCAAGGATCCCGGCGATTCTCTCTTTATGCCGCAGGAATATATCGACCACAATGTCTATATGGGCGAGAACGAGCACCTGATCAGCCAGGGTAAGGAACCTGCCCAGGCGGAACCGATTCTCCTGGGGATCACCAAAGCCGCCCTGAACACCGATTCCTTCCTCTCTTCGGCATCATTCCAGGAGACAAACCGGATCCTCACTGATGCTGCTCTGGAAGGAAAGTACGATAACCTCGAAGGATTGAAGGAAAATATCATCATCGGGCATCTGATCCCCGCGGGGACCTGCGCCAAAGAGTATAAATATATCGATTCCATGGTGGTCAACGGGATTACCGACGCTCTGGAAATCGACGTGGAAGACGAAGAGTAGAGAGATCCCCGCCCTGAAAGGAGAGACTTTCAGGGCGCCTGCATCTTTTCAGACACTATTTTAGGCAAAAGAGGGTTTTTTTGCCTGAATTATCTTGACAGTGCAGGGTGAGGTTGTTAATATTTGTGCACGAATTAAAAAGGAGGACATAGGAGTATGCCTACGATAAACCAGCTAGTGCGTAAAGGGCGAAAGAAAATCGTCAAAAAGAGCAAATCTCCTGCCATGCAGGGGAATCCCCAAAAGAGAGGGGTCTGCACCAGGGTGACCACACAGACACCTAAAAAGCCAAACTCCGCTTTACGTAAAATCGCCAGGGTCAAGCTGAGCAACCAGTTTGAAGTGACCGCTTACATTCCCGGGGAAGGCCATAACCTGCAGGAGCATTCCATTGTATTGATCCGCGGAGGCCGTGTCAAAGACTTGCCCGGTGTGCGTTATCATATTGTCAGAGGGGCTTTGGATACCGCCGGTGTGGACGGACGTATGCAGAGCCGGTCCAAATACGGGGCCAAAAGACCCAAAAAATAAAACGGAGGGAAAGACATATGCCTAGGAGAGGAATCCGTAAAAAGATCGAAAAAAAATATGACAATTATGAGCAGATGGTCGTTGAGAAGACCATCAATAAACTCATGTGGGAAGGCAAAAAGAGCGTTGCCCGTAATATTTTTGAATCAGCCATCGCTGAAGTCCGTGAAAGGACAGGCGAAGACGGGCTGACCATGTTCAGGAAAGCCATTGAGGCTCTCAAGCCTGAACTTGAAGTCAAGTCACGTCGTGTGGGCGGGGCCAACTATCAGGTTCCCATTCCCGTCCGTCCCGACAGAAAACTCTCGCTGGCCATCCGGTGGCTGGTGAATTATGCCCGTGACCGTAAAGACGAGTATGCCATGTATAAAAGACTCGCCAAAGAGATCATTGACGCTGTAAACGGACAGGGCGGAGCTGCCAAGAAAAAAGATGATACACATAAAATGGCCGAAGCCAATAAAGCTTTCGCGCATTTCAGGTATTAGTCGGGAGGCATTGTGGCAAGAGAGATACCGCTTAACAGGCAACGAAATATCGGCATCATGGCTCATATCGATGCCGGAAAGACCACCACGACAGAGCGGATTCTGTACTACACCGGCGTGACCCATAAACTCGGTGAAGTCCATGACGGAAATGCTGAAATGGACTGGATGGAGCAGGAAAGAGAGCGCGGCATTACCATCACGTCGGCTTCTACCACTTGTTTCTGGAATAATCACCGGGTCAGTATAATAGATACGCCAGGGCATGTTGACTTCACGGTTGAAGTAGAGCGCTCCCTGAGAGTCCTCGACGGAGCCGTCGGGGTCTTTTGTGCCGTTTCCGGTGTGCAGCCCCAGTCTGAGACAGTCTGGAGGCAGGCTGACAAGTACAGTGTCCCCCGCCTGGTCTTTATCAATAAGATGGACCGGACCGGAGCAAATTTTCTGAGTGCAGTGGATGAGATCAAAGATAAGCTGGCCGCCAACCCCATTCCAATCCAATACCCCATCGGTGCGGAAGACTCTTTCCGCGGCGTTGTCGACCTTTTTACCATGAAAGCTCTGATCTGGGACGGCGATGACCTGGGAGCCCAGTTCCGTGAAGAGGAGATCCCCGAAGAGATCAGGGAAGAAGTTGAGATGTATCATGCCCATCTCAAAGAGACTCTGGCCGAGCATGACGAACACATCATGGAGTGCTACCTGGATGGGGGAGAGGTCTCCGTGGATGAGTATAAGGCTGTCTTGAGGAAACTCACCATAAACAATGAGGCTGTTCCCGTCCTCTGCGGGACAGCGTTTAAAAACAAAGGGATCCAGCCTCTTCTGGATGCTGTAGTAGATTATATGCCTTCTCCACTGGATATTCCTCCTGTGGAGGGGAAGAACCCCAAGACAGACAAATGGGAAGAGCGTCCTGCAGATGATAACGCTCCTTTTTCTGCACTGGCTTTTAAGATCATGGTGGACCCGTTTGTGGGAAAACTCGTCTATGCCCGTGTCTATTCGGGAATGTTGAAAAAAGGAAGCTATGTCTATAATGTGAATAAAGGGAAAAAAGAACGTATCGGCCGGATCCTGCAGATGCATGCCAATAAACGCCAGGAGCGTGATGAGCTGTACGCGGGAGATATCGCTGCTTTTGTGGGGATGAAAGATGTCTCTACAGGCGATACCATCACTGATATGAACCATCACGTTATTCTGGAAGCCATGGAGTTCCCCGAGCCGGTCATCTCCGTTGCCATCGAGCCCAAAAGCAAAGCCGATCAGGAGAAACTCGGGAATGCCATCCAGAAACTTTCCGATGAGGATCCCACATTCAAGACTTATGTGGATCATGAGACCGGCCAGACCATCATTTCCGGTATGGGAGAGCTTCACCTTGAGATCCTGGTGGACAGGATGAAGCGAGAGTATAATGTGGAAGCTAATATCGGGAAACCCCAGGTCGCTTATCGCGAAAGCATCAGGAAAAAAGTCAAAGTGGAAGGGAAATATATACGTCAGTCGGGCGGGCGCGGCCAGTATGGACACTGTGTCCTGGAACTTGAGCCTCTCTCCCGCGGAATGGGTTTTGAGTTCGCTGACAAGACTGTGGGCGGAGTCATCCCCAAAGAGTATATCCCTGCAGTAGAAAAGGGCGTCAAGGAGGCGATGATCAGCGGCACCATGGCCGGGTTCCCTGTCGTGGATATCAAAGTCACTGTCCTGGACGGGTCCTACCATGAGGTGGACTCATCGGAAATGGCTTTCTCCATTGCCGGGTCCATTGCTTTTAAGGACGGCTTTAAGAGCGCCTCTCCCGTTCTGCTGGAACCCATTGTCGAGGTGGAAGTCACTACTCCCGAAGATTACATGGGAGATATTATCAGCGATATCAACAGCCGCCGGGGCAGTATCAAGGGAATGGAGCACAAGGGAAGCACACAGATCATCACATCTGAGGTCCCCTTGTCGGAGATGTTCGGGTATGCCACCACGATGCGGTCGCTGACACAGGGACGGGCAAGTTACAGTATGCAGTTTGCCTATTATGATGAAGTTCCTTCTAACATTGCTGAAGATATTGTCAGTTGACAGAGGAGGTAAGTAGTAATGGCCAAAGAAAAGTTTGTACGCAGTAAACCACATGTGAATGTCGGCACCATCGGCCACGTGGATCACGGAAAGACAACTTTGACCAGTGCCATGACAAAAGTGCTGGCATCCCGTAATCTGGCCACAGCCATGGAATTCGATGCCATAGACAAAGCGCCCGAAGAGAGGGAGCGTGGAATCACCATCGCGACCGCTCACGTTGAGTATCAGTCTGAGACCAGGCATTACGCCCACGTTGACTGTCCGGGCCATGCCGATTACGTGAAGAACATGATCACAGGCGCCGCCCAGATGGACGGAGCGATCCTGGTGGTCAGCGCCGCCGACGGCCCCATGCCCCAGACCAGGGAGCATATCCTTCTGGCCCGTCAGGTCGGTGTCCCCTACATCATCGTCTTCCTGAACAAGGTGGACATGGTGGATGATGAAGAGCTTCTTGAGCTTGTTGAGATGGAAGTGCGCGACCTGCTGAGCTCTTATGAGTTCCCGGGCGACGACATCCCCGTTATCCGCGGAAGTGCCCTCAAGGCTATGGAAAGCACCAACGAAGATGTCAATGCTCCCGAGTACAAGCCTATTCTTGACCTGGTGGATGCTCTTGACAATTACATCCCCGAGCCTGAGCGCGAAGTGGACAAACCTTTCCTCATGCCCATCGAGGACGTTTTCTCCATCACAGGGCGCGGAACAGTTGTCACAGGCCGTGTGGAGCGCGGGAAGATCAAGACCGGCGAAGAAGTCCAGCTCATCGGTATCCGTGAAGATATCCAGAAGAGCGTTGTGACAGGGGTCGAGATGTTCAAGAAGATCCTGGACGAAGGCCAGGCAGGCGACAACGTCGGTCTCCTTCTGAGAGGAATCGCCAAGGAAGATGTGGAGCGCGGCATGGTCGTTGCCAAACCGGGTTCCATTACACCGCATAAGAAGTTCAAGGGCGAAGTTTACGTATTGAAGAAAGAAGAAGGCGGACGTCACACTCCGTTCTTCAGCGGGTACAGGCCCCAGTTCTACTTCAGGACGACGGACATCACGGGTACACTGAACCTGCCCGAGGGCGTTGAGATGTGTATGCCCGGGGATAACGTGACCGTGACCGTTGAATTGATTCACCCCGTAGCTCTGGAGCAGGGCCTGCGTTTTGCTATCAGAGAAGGCGGAAGGACAGTAGGAGCCGGCGTAGTCGCCGAGATTATGGAATAAAGGTGGGGTAAAATGGAAAGACAAAAAATCAGGATTAAAGTCAAAGGGTATGACCACAAGCTGTTGGATGAATCCGTAAAGAAAATTGTGGAGACAGCTGAGAAAAACGGGGCGCGGGTGGCAGGGCCTATTCCGCTTCCCACAAAGATCAGCCGCTTTACGGTTTTGCGTTCCCCTCATGTCAACAAAAAGAGCCGGGAACAGTTCGAGATGAGGGTTCATAAACGTCTGCTGGATATATTGGAACCCAGCCCGAAGACGATGGATGCCCTTATGCGTGTCGATCTCCCCTCGGGAGTTGACGTGGAGATTAAATTGGTGAAATAGGAGGCGAGATCATGGGAATGCTGGGTAAAAAAATAGGAATGACACAGATCATCTTGGAAGACGGAAAAGTCGTTCCCGTAACAGTCATCGATGTGGCCGGCAATATCGTGACAGCCATTAAGACCGATGAACGTGACGGGTACCAGGCCGTCCAGGTGGGTTACGGAAAACCGAAGAAGCTGAACAAGCCTCTGACGGGCTTTTTCAAAAAGAACGAGATCGAAGAAAAACGTTATATGAGAGAATTTCAGGATATGGATACATCTGCCTTAAAAATCGGTGATCCGGTGACCATGGAGATGCTTCCCGACACTGTCAACGTGACCGGGACGACCAAGGGAAAAGGCTATCAGGGTACAGTCCGACGCTACGGTGCCGGCCGGGGACCCATGAGCCACGGGTCCAAGTTCCACAGAGCCCCCGGTTCTCAGGGCGGCTCCAGTACCCCTTCCCGGGTTTTCAAAGGCAAAAAAATGCCCGGACGTATGGGCGGTGTCCGCTTTTCAGCTGAAAACATCACCGTTGTAAAAAGAGACACTGAGCGGGGATTACTCTTTGTCAAGGGAACAGTCCCCGGAGCCAACGGTTCTCTGCTCTACATTTACAACGCGCCGAAAGCAGCGAAGTAAAGGAAGGATGATCTGGTATGATGGAATTAAAAGTCTTTAATATGGAAGGAAAGGAAATCGGCAAAGAAAAGGTTTCCGAATACGTATTCGGTATTGAGCCGAATATGGCCCTGATTCATCAGGCTGTGGTCCGCCAGCTTGCCAACAAGCGTGTGGGGACCCATGCAACAAAGACCAGAAGCGAAGTGCGCGGTGGCGGCAGGAAACCCTGGAAACAGAAGGGGACAGGCCGTGCCCGTCAGGGAACCATACGTGCTCCCCAATGGGTGGGCGGAGGAATTGTCTTCGGGCCGAAACCTCGTGACTACAGCAAGAAGATGCCGCAGAAGATGCGTCAGCTGGCCCTGAGAAGCGCTCTGAGCCTGAAAGCCAAAGATGAGGGGCTGGTCCTGGTGGATGCCATTACACTGAAAGAGTACAAGACCAGGCTCATGGCCGACTTCATCGGCAAGTTCAAAGAGGAAAAACAGAAGGTCGTGGTCGTGATCGGCCAGTTTGATGAGAATATCCATAGAAGCACAAGGAATATTCCCAAGGTGAACATGGTGTCTGCCAACCGGGTCAACGTCTATGACCTCATGTGGGCGGATAAAGTCATCATGGTCAAAGAGGCGGCCCATGCCATTGAGGAGGTGCTTGGATAATGAAAACACCCTATGATGTCATTTTTCAACCTGTTATGACGGAAAAGAGCCTTATCCAGAAGGAACAGGAGAACAAATACACCTTTAAAGTGGACAAAAGAGCCGGAAAAGGCGAAATTAAAAGAGCCGTAGAAAAAATGTTTAACGTCAAAGTGAAAAATGTGGCGATCATGAATGTCCTCGGCAAGAAAAAGAGAGTAAGGATCGTGGAAGGGAAACGTCCCGACTGGAAAAAAGCGATCGTAACTCTGGCCCAGGGACAGAAAATCGACCTCTTTGATTGACAGGAAAGGAGTGCGGAACAATGGGAATTAAGAAATATAATCCGACGACTCCCGGAAGAAGGGGAATGACCGGTTTTGATTTTTCTGAGATCACGAAAAAGAGCCCGGAAAAATCCCTGGTTGAAAAACTCGTCCGTAAAGCCGGAAGAAATAACTATGGAAACATCACTGTCCGCCGAAAAGGCGGAGGGCACAAAAGGCTTTACAGGATCATTGATTTCAAACGAAACAAGCCCGGAGTACCCGGAACAGTGGCAGCAGTGGAATACGATCCCAACAGGACATCACGCATCGCATTGATCCATTACGCTGACGGTGACAAGCGCTATATCCTCGCCCCTGCCGGACTGAATGTGGGTGACAAGATCATGAGCGGCCCCGAAGCGGATATCAAAGTGGGAAATGCTCTTCCGCTGATAAATATTCCTGTGGGAACACTGATCCACAATATCGAGATCAAGCCGGGCAAAGGCGGCCAGATCGTCCGCAGTGCCGGATCCATGGCTCAGCTTATGGCCAAGGAAGGGAAATACGCCAACATCAAGCTTCCTTCAGGGGAAGTCAGGCTCATCAACCTCAAGTGTATGGCGACCATCGGACAGGTGGGCAATGCCGAACGCGAGAATATCACCGTGGGAAAAGCGGGCCGGAACCGTTGGCTGGGAAAAAGGCCCAAGGTGCGCGGAGTGGTCATGAACCCGGTGGATCATCCCCATGGCGGTGGTGAAGGGAAATCCCCTCAGGGGAATCCCCATCCCGTGACTCCCTGGGGTCAGCCCACAAAGGGATACAAGACCAGGAAGAAAAAGAAATATTCTAACAGATATATTGTGTCCAGAAGGAAAAAATAGGAGGATGTCAGACTATGCCTAGATCAATTAAAAAAGGTCCTTTTGTAGATGAACACCTGCTGAAAAAGGTGCAGGGAATCGACCTGACAAAAGAGAAAAAGGTTATCAAGACATGGTCCAGGCGTTCCATGATCGTGCCTGATTTTATCGGCCATACCTTTAACGTCTACAATGGGCGTAAATTTGTCCCCGTCTACGTGACAGAGAATATGGTCGGCCATAAACTGGGTGAGTTTGCTCCCACGCGCACGTTCAGGGGACATGCCGGACAAAAAGAAAAAGGTTCCAGGGTAAGGTAGGAGGATAGCATGGAATACAGAGCAATTGCGCGTTATGTCAGGATGTCTCCCCGTAAAGCCGGCCTGGTAGCCCGACTGGTTCGGAGCAAACCTTGCGACGAGGCCAGGGCCATTCTGAAATATACACCCAATAAACCGGCCCGTCATATTTTAAAGGCGTTGAACTCCGCCATCGCCAATGCGGCTGACCGTTCCAACGGCCAGCTGAGTGCTGAAGACCTCTATGTCAAGCACATCAGCATTGACGGAGCGACTCCCATGAGAAGGGTCCGCCCTCTCTCGCGGGGACGGGCGGCTATAATCAGGAAGACGAGCAGCCATATCAATGTGGTGGTGGCTGAACGTAACCAGACTAACGAAGAATAGCAGGAGGGGTTTACATGGGTCAGAAGACACATCCTAAAGGATTACGATTAGGAATAAATGAAACCTGGGATTCTCAATGGTATGCGGGCAAAGATTATGACAAATACCTCACAGAAGATATCCGTATTCGTGAAACGCTGATGAAAGACTTACGGAACATCGGTGACTCGAAGCAGGATGCCGGAGTGGCCAGAATCGTCATCACACGCCCGAGCAAAGAGAAGATCCATTTTACGATCTACGTCTCCCGTCCCGGTGTCATCATCGGGAGAAAGGGAGAAGAGATCAAACGGCTGAGGACCGACTTGAAGAACAAGCTTCAGAAGGAAGTCTTTATCGATGTCAAAGAGGTCAAGATAGCCGACCTGGAAGCAAAACTGGTTGCCGAATCTGTCGCCAGCTCCCTGGAGCGTCGGGTCTCGTTCCGCCGTGCCATGAAGAGAGCGATTCAGAACACCATGAAGTATGGCGCCGAAGGGGTCAAGATCTGTTGTTCCGGGCGCCTCGGCGGAGCAGAAATGGCCAGAACAGAGTGGTACTCCGAGGGACGTGTCCCTCTTCATACCCTCAAGAGTGTCATCGATTATGATGTGGCTCTGGCTAAGACGACGTATGGCGTAATCGGCGTGAAGGTATGGGTCTGCAAAAGGCCTGAAGCCGAAT
>Ga0209163_1003136_pt1 | contig 12594 bp, 8 predicted proteins | sample MTBAKSrepl2MetaG_FD_187457 | JGI IMG/M metagenome (GOLD analysis project Ga0209163, IMG submission 187457) | Enrichment culture microbial communities om Arthur Kill intertidal strait, New Jersey, USA, that are MTBE-degrading - MTBE-AKS2 (Arthur... | ecosystem: Environmental > Aquatic > Marine >...
ACCAAAGTCCTGGATGAAATCGTCCAGAATGTCGGCAAGGCCACCGATCTGGTCAGCGAGATCGCCGCCGCGTCGCAGGAACAGGCCCAGGGCATCGATCAGGTCAACACCGCCGTCGCTCAGATGGACAAGGTCACACAACAGAATGCCGCCAACGCCGAGGAATCCGCCAGTGCCTCTGAGCAGCTCACCGCCCAGGCCACGGGCATGAACGACCTGGTCAACGAACTGGCCGTCCTGGTTGGGGGCAACCGCTTGCAGCAGCGAAGCAGTGAGAAGAAGATGGCGAGGGACACGGAGCAGGGCCCTGGTCATGGAATCCATCATCACCTCAAGCCCCACGCTCCCGTCCGGGTCAAGCCTCTGGCGAAATCCGACGAGGCCTTCCACGAAATCGTCAAGAGCGGGAAGAAGACCGCAACACCGGTTCGGTCCACCCCCGAACGGAAGATCCCGCTCGACGACGATGGAACGATGGATCAATTCAACTCCTGACAGCCAATTGGCCACATCTCGTGTTCCAGGCGGGAACGGAAAGCCCGCCTGGAACACGCGTTTATGGCGTGCCATCAATCCAACGTCGGTGTAATCCTGTGGCAATTCCCTTCATGGGGCAGGACCTAAGGGGAGAATGACGGCACTCGCCCCCGCGACGTCCGGCTCAGACTGCCAGATATTCAGGCAACTCCCCGTTCGGACCCTGGCCCTCCTTCTGCGGTCCAATCTGCTTGGCCGGTGGAATGAGAACGCGATCCGACGACCGCCATCCGCCCAACGCACCTCGTCGCAATGACGCCGGATGATGAACAACCCGCGTCCCGACTCTCTCAGGAGATTCTCCGCGGCGGTCGGATCATCGAAGCAGCGAGGATCGAATCCCGGTCCTTCGTCGATCACCTCGACGTGCAGATCATTCCGCAATCTCCATCGCAGCGTGATGGGCTTTTCGGAGCTTCTCCGGCTGCCATGCTTCCACGCATTGGACAGCGCCTCATCCAATGCGCACCGCAGGCGCTGCGCATCCAGCCGAAATCCACTCTCTGCCGCACGGGCCTGGATTTCCCGGACCGACTGCACCACCAGATCGGAGAGCTTCTTGGGGCCGTCGATGGTCAGCACGTTCTCGACGTCCGCGGCTCGGCGTTCCACCTCCAGCCCTACAATCGTCACGTCATCGCGGGAGGTGTTGATGCCCGGAGCCACCTGCTCATGACTCATCCGCGATACGGTATCAAGCATCCCACGGATGATCTCAGAGACACAGAGTGACTCGTGCTCCTCCAGAAGGTCCTCAGCGATCTGCTTGAGCCCCTGGGTCGTGATTCTGGTCCGGAGATGCCGAATCGGCATCTCCGTAAGGCCATCTGTATAGAGGATGAGCCTGTCTCCCATCTTGAGCGGGAGCCGCCCCGCCGTGAATCCCGCCTGCGGACACGCAACCAAAGGCAGATGCCTGCCCGCGCCATAATCCTCCGGGAAGGAGAAGACCTGACCCTCGCGGATCAACAGAAACGGCGGGTGTCCGCACGAAACATATTCCAGCGTGCCGGTCGCGTGGTCGATTTCCATGGTCATCGAAGTCACGAACTCGTCTGCGGCAAAGAGACCCGACGCGGTGAGGCGTTCGTTCAGACGCATCATTTCACTGGTCAGGGTAGTGTCCCCGGAGGAGTAGAGAATGGCGTTGTGAATCAAGTCGGTGGCGATGCTCTTGAGCACGCAGTTCACTTCGTGGCCGGACTGGTCCTTGAGGCTCAGGACGGTCCGCCCGGTGGGATGATTGCGGTCCGGCGGGAGCTGACGGGCAAAACAGTGGTCTCCCCCGGCGGTCCGACAGGTTGACGAGACCGCCTGGAAGAACAGCGTGATCGAATCGTCCACGTCCATGTGCCGCAGGCAGGTCGAGTTGATCAGGCTCAGGATCCGCTTGGCCAAATCGATGTCGATCGTCTGCTGGTTGAGAAGCTTCTTCACGATCGTGACGTCGGTGAAGTCCTCAATGAGACCCAGCAACTCCCCGTCCGGAGCGCGCCAGGGAGTGGCCGTCAGGAGACAGGGAACCACGGTGCCATCCTTGCGGACCTTCTCCACTTCCCGTTCGACGCGCTCCGCCCCGTCCACGATACGGCGCACCGGGCAGGAGTCGGATTGGCAGGCCGGCCCGGGAAACGTCTCGTAACAGGGTCTTCCGATGATGTCCGCCTCCTCGAGTCCGATCATGGTCTTGAACGCCTTGTTGACACGGACCGTCCGGAAGTCCCGGTCGATCACCCGAAGACCGCCCGCGGCCGTCTCGAAGATCTGGGACAGCTCCGTGCCCGCCGCTTCCACTCGCTTCTTCTCGGCCACCAATTCCTGGGTCCGTTCCTGCACCCGGCGTTCCAGGGTCCTGTTCAGGTGCGCGATCTTCCGGATCATGTGCCCGAAACTCATGCGGAGAATCAGGAATGCCGCCAGAATCAGGCCGATCGTGACGACAAAGGAAAGGAACACCATGCGACGATACGCGGCAGTCTGGACGTCGATGTTCTGAGCGATCAAGAGATGGCCGATGGCTTGTCCGCGGAAGTCTCGAAGCGCGCCGGCCCGGTACACGCCAAAGCGGCCTCGTGCCGTTTGAACCTCGCAAAGCGTGGACCGACGGGTGCATTCTTCCGACAGGTCGGTGAAGACCGAATCCTGCCCCCCCGTCCGGATCAGCAAGGATCTGCCGGTCTGTGTCGATGGATCGTTCGAATCGGATTTGTTGCCGGCGGCCTCGATCAGGCACAACGCGACGTCGGCACTCAGAACGGCTTCGATCTCGTGGAGGAGAACCTCGGGTCGGATCCCCAATTCCAGGGCCCCGATGTAGTGCCCGCCATAGGTCACGGGAACCGCCAGCCGGTAGAACAGGCCATGAACGCCGAATTCGAAACCGACACTGGGAACCCTGTCGCGGTGGACCTGGGCGATCAGAGGGCGACTGTGCATCAAGTCATCTCCGTACTCCTGAGGCTTGTGCATACGGAGGAAGGACTCGCCGTTCGGCAGATGGAAGTGCATGTTCGAGAACTCAGGGGACTCCTGCCGCATCATGCGAAACGTCGGCAGCCCGGCGTCGTACAGTTTCTGCCGTTCCCTCTCATGAAACGCCTCCACGATCTCCAGGTGGTGCGACAGAAGATGGTTCAACTGCGCCTCATAGCGGGTCCTGACGCCGGACAGCGTGACGTCCACGATTCTCTTGGCCTCGTTGATGTTGTGCTGAACACCGGCGCGCATGTGCTGCCGATACAACCGAGCCATCTGGCCAAAGAAAAGGGCCGAGAGGGCAACGATGAGGAGCATGACGGATAGGGTGGCCCTGCGCTCGATGGTCATGATCGGTCCGTCCAGGCGCGATGTCCGGCAATCACACGATCGGAAACAACGAATCCAGCCGGAGCTCTACCAGAATGTCCCGCACCATGGCTGAGGGATGCTCGATCTTCATCGCCGTGCTGTTCGTGCTCAGCTTCTTGTAGAACAACAGCAGTTTCCCCAATCCCGCGCTGCCGATGTAGGTGACGTCCTGCAGATTGAAGACCACTTCCTCGACCTTCCCGAGGTCCAGTTGTCCGAAGCGCCTCTTCATCTCGGACGCACCGTTCTCGTCGATGTCGCCGGAAACCTGGAAATGAACGCTCTTATCATATCGTGTGATGTCGATTCTCACGGCTGTGTCTGGTTCTGTTCTCATGGGTCTCTGTATCTCCTACAGAACGTTTCTGGCGCATTCCAGCAGCGTGCCCCGCGGCCTGGAGAGGCCGGGGACATCCTCTGCTGGCAAATCCCTCGAATCCGCACACGTCCGGCCACCCGCGGGCATGACTCTGGTTGGTTCCTCCCGTGCTTCCTGGGCCATCGTTTTGTTCTCGCTCGTTCGCCCAGCGTCCTGCTGCCCGCCAATCATGGCCGCAAGGGCATCCACGGCTTGTGCAAGAACCACGGCCTGAGCACTGAGTTCCTCAGAGGCGGCCGCCGTTTCTTCCGAATTGGCCGCAATGCTCTGGCTGGCGGATACGAACTGGCCGGTCGCCTCGTTGATTTGGTTGATGCCGGCCGTAACCTCCTGGCTGGCCGCGGTAATGGCGGCCGTCTTCTCCCCCATCACAGTCGCCGATTCGACGATTCCCTCGAAGTTGTTGTTGATGCCCTGAATAGCCTCCGAGGTCTCTCGGATTCCGGACATTGTTCCGTCCAGGATCTTCTGCGTGTCCCGAGCGGCGCCGGCCGCTCGCAGGGCCAGGCGTCGGACTTCCTCGGCGACGACCGCGAAACCTTTGCCCTGCTCCCCCGCACGGGCGGCCTCGACCGCGGCGTTGAGAGCCAACAGATTGGTTTGGAAGGCAATCCCGTCGATCGTATTCATGATCTTGACCATCTCTCCGCTGTCCTCCTGGATTCGAGTTATCCTTCGGGTCATGTTCACGATCGACTTGAGCGATTGGCCGGACTTCTCGATGTTCTCCTTCATCAGGTTCTCCGCCCCTTGGGTTTGGGACGTGCTCTCCTCGCTCCTGGATCGCATGGTCTCGAGGGAGCTGCCGATCTCCTGCACCGTTGCGGCCTGCTCCGTGGAGACCTCCGCGAGTTGTTGGCTGGCGCCGGAAATCTGCTCGGCGGCGGCGGCCACCTGCTCGGATCCCGTCAGGAGGGAACGGACGACGTGTGTCAGTTCTTTCACAATGCTGCGCGCGATCAGATACGCCAGGCCCGCGCCGAGAGCGGACCCCAGACCCACAAGGACTGCGACGCGCCGCTTCGCGGTCTGTGCCGCAGCCAGCATGGTCTCCTGCGTCATGATGTTCTCGGAAACAACTTGTCGAGCCTGGTGCAACAGGGACTGGGTCGCTGCCAGGGCAGGCCGGGTTTGCGTCGCATAGATCTGATTGGCTTGGCGCATGCCTTCCAGGTCGTTTTCGGCCGCTACGTACATCTGGTCCAGAGCCTGCAGAGTCTCGTGCAGCAACGGCAGTGTCGTCTCTTGGAAGATCTGCAAGGCATTGCGCTGCCGCGACACCAGGGTCTCTTCCGTCCGGACGACCTGGTCGAACTGGTCTGCGATGAGCTTCAACTGAACGATGGTGACGTCCCGAAAAAGCTTCCGGGCCGCAGCGACTCCCTCGGCCCCGCCGGACAGGGCCTGGGAAATCTCCTGGGCCGACTGATGAAGCGTCTGGTGCGCCTCATCCGTCGCCTGGGCCATCGCCGCGAGTTCCGGGAACGTCCGCGCGCAGTCCGCGAACTCCGGGGATGCCACGAACCGACCGTAGGCGCAGCGCGTGTGATCCAGTTCCACCCCGATGTCGGGATTCTCCTGGAGGATGGCCAGAGCCACTTTTTCCGCCCAGTTCTTGTGGTCCAGAAGACGGTTCAAGAGCAATCGATCCAGACCGCCGTGTACCTGTGCGTATGTCTCGGCGATCGACTTGGCGCTGTGATGGAGTTCCGTATGGGATTCCAGCATGTGTTCCCAGGCAGCCCTGAAACCCGCGCTGCCTTTGGCATACAAGGCCTTGCCTTCGTCGCTCTGGATCCAGATCCCCAGTTTGCACCGTGTCGGGTCCACCTGCACGGTGACACGCTCTTCGTTCTGGAGAAATGTGTCGCGGATCTGCGCGGCCCAGTTGAGGTGGTCGTTCTTGCGGATCGCGATAGTCCCCGGTGCCTTGGCATCCGCCTGGACAAACACCTTGCCGATGTCGATAGCGCTTTGATGAAGCTGATGGTGGGGCTGTTCGATCCTCTGAAGCAGTGCTTTCAGGGCGGGGATGGCCGTCTCCGCGCCCGTGCGCTCCGGTCCATACAGCCATTTTCCGAATCCACACTGGTGATCGTCGGTTTCCACCTGCAACTCGGTTACGCTCTCATCGCTGAGCAATGCATTGACCTGATTGACCCAGTTGAGGTGATCCACTTCCCGTTGCGCCATGACGGCGTCCAACGAATTGCCGTAAATGACCTCCTTCGCGTTCAGGACGATCCGACGGATCCCCAGAAACGCCACGACGCCTGAGAGAACCAGGATCCCGACCAGACAGGAGAATCCGAGAGAAAGCCTCTTCTTGACCGTTGCCCGCTTCGACATTGTCAATCTCCCAACAAGGCAGTCTGAATCTCCTTGCACCGGCACCACGCACACCTACGATCAGGCTGGGTTTTCACATCGCCCCCACAAGGAGTCTTCTGCTCGGAGTCTCCCTTCGGCCAGCTTGGCCCGTCAGTTGAGTGGAAACAGCGGCGAAACCGTACCATACAACGGCAAAATCAAAAGATTTTTATCTTGACGGGGTCGCCTCCCTCGGCGCATCTTGCTGGGAGTCTTATTATTGGCTCTGTTCTTTGTGAAGTGCATATCTCGACTCCAGGTCTCAGGGCCCGGCCCTGAGATACTCCAAATGGGAACGCGGTGAGAATCCGCGGCGGTCGCGCCGCTGTGAGCGTCTGTTTCAAAGAAGGCCTGTTGGGCATTTTCTTTGGAAGTCCTCAAGGCACCGGGCCCCCTTCTGAAAATCCCGACTCCGAACGGGAGATTACAGAGGGGACCGAATCCACTGTTCGCTATAGGTGAATGGGAAGGAGCCTCGTGGTAAGATGCAAGTCAGAAAACCTGCCTGGTGTCGCGTGCACAGTGTGTTGTGTTCTCGCGATCTGGGACGCAGGTGTGACGTGGATTGGGCCTTGAGGTCTGGTTCACGGGATCATAGACAAAAGCCGTCGTTCCCCTCGCGGGAACGGCGGTTTTTTTTATGGTCCCGCAGAGGGTCTCGCGACTTGGGCCCCTGCCCGCAAAGGAGGTTAAGTATGAAGTCCACGTCCCCTCGATCCCGCTCCAGGCGCCGTACGGCACTGCCGCCGACGACGTTTTGCGCTGCAAGGTGCCGGCGGATCAGAGTCATCGCGACCGCGCTCGCCTGGATCCTGGTGTTCCTGACTGCCGGCACGCTGAGCGCCGCCGTGGTCACGTTCGAGGATCTGCCCCTGGCCCCCGATTCCTACTGGAATGGCGACGACGGCTCGGGCGGATTCGTCAGCGGCGACGCATCTTTCACGAACCGTTACGACATGGAGTGGGGCTTCTGGGAGGGGTTCGCCTGCTCCAATCTCACCGACGCCAACGGCATCGGCTACTCGGCCCAGTACAACGCTATTCCCGGCGGCGGCCAGGGCGGCTCCACCAATTACGCCGTCGCGTTCGTCGGCTGGACAGCGCCGCCGACCGTCGTCTTTGCCAGGCTACAATCGCTCACCGGCCTATACGTCACCAACAATTGCTATGCCTACCACGAGATGCGAGAGGGCAGCCCATTCAGCAAGAAGTTCGGCGGCGACACAGGCGACGACCCGGACTGGTTCAAGCTCACCATCACGGGCGTCGACGCGAACGACCAACCCATCGGCACGGTCGAATTCTACCTCGCCGATTTCCGCTTCGAGGACAACGCCCGCGACTACATCCTGGACTCGTGGGCCTTCGTCGATCTGGCCTCGTTGGGGCCCGTCCAGGCGCTCCAGTTTGCCGTGAGCTCCAGCGACACCGGCGACTTCGGCATGAACACCCCCGCCTACTTCTGCCTCGACACGATCCTCCCGCAGGTCCCCATAGCCACGTTCGAAGATCTGACGCTGGACCCGGAATCGCATTGGAACGGCGCCGATGGCTCCGGTCAATTCGTCAGCGGCCAGGCCTCCTTTACGAACCTCTACAACGCCGATTACGACTACTGGGAGGGGTTCGCCTATTCCAATCACACGGACGCCAACACCGCCGGCTACACCTCCCAGTACAATGCCATCTGCGGCGGCGGCCAGGGGGGGACGGCCCACTATGCCGTGGGTTTCGTTGGCTGGGAGATTGTCCCGACGCTGACCTTCGACAATCCACAGACCCTCACCGGCCTGTACCTCACCAACACCTGCTATGCCTACTACGAGATGCGAGAGGGCAGCCCGTTCAGCAAGAAGTTCGGCGGGCAGACCGGCAACGAGCCGGACTGGTTCAAGCTCACTATCACGGGCATCGACGCCGGCGGCCGGCCCACGGGTGAGGTCGAGTTCTACCTCGCCGATTTCCGCTTCGAGAACAATGCCTGCGATTACATCCTGGACTCCTGGGCTTTCGTCGATCTGACCTCTCTGGGCGAGGTCGAGACACTCTGTTTTACCCTGAGCTCGAGCGATACGGGCGACTTCGGCATGAACAATCCCGCCTATTTCTGCCTGGACACAATCGTCAGCGGGGTTGCCACCCACGAACAAGCCATCGAGAACCCAGTGAAGACCTTCATGGGAGACGATCCATGCGTGAACAAGTGACGATGGGCGTCCTCCTCTGGTTCGCGGCTGTATATACAGCCGCCGGGCCGTACGTGCAGAGCGGGGTCAACGGCTATATCGATCCGCTCACCTGGCGACACAGTGATCCGGCGGCGCCACAGGCCGTACTCAATCCCATCTTCCGAGGCTGGGCGACCCACGTCATCCGGTACGCGCCGTCCGACCAGACCTGGTCCGGCGCATGGAACGATCCCGCCAGGGCCCTGGGCCCTGCGACGGGTCAGCCTTTCGACATTGTCAGTCTTGGCGAACTGACCCTGCAGGAGATCGCTCTGGGCACACCGCCTGGATTCATCACGCTGGCTTTTGGTGATCCCGACGACCCGGCCGACGGCGCGGCGATCCGAAATGGCGCGGGTGACGACTTCGTCGTCTTCGAGAACGGCATGATGTCGCAGGTCACGACGTCGCTGGGCTCGCTGGACGGACAGTTGCTCGCAGAGCTGGCCTGGGTGGAAGTGTCGTCCAACGGCGTGGACTTCGCGAGATTTCCGTCGGTGTCTCTCACACCGGCACGGACCGGCGCCTACGGCACGATCGAGCCGGACGACGTCCACAATCTGGCTGGGAAACACCCGAACGGTTATGGCTTCTGCACGGGGACCCCGTTCGACCTCGACGATCTCGCGGACCATCCGGATGTGCTCGCGGGCAGGATCGATCTGGCCGCCGTCCGATACGTACGGATCGTGGACGTGCCCGGCAGCGGCGACTTCGCCGACGACGCGATACAACACGTCGCGCCGGGCACCGGACCATTGTGGGCGCCGTATGTCGAGAATAACCCCATCTACGACCAGTGGCCGACCTGGGGCTCCGGCGGCTTCGACCTGGAAGCGGTCGGCGTCCTGCATGAGCAGCAATACGCCGCAGACATCAATCTCGACGGAATGGTGGACTACGATGATCTGTCATTGTGGGCCGCCGCCTGGCAGTCTCAATTCGGCGATGAGCGATGGAACGACCGGTGCGACCTCGCCAAACCGAGGGACCTGTTCGTCGATGGCCGTGATTTTGCGGTCTTAGCCGATCAGTGGCGCCGCGTCGAGCGCTGGCGCGCCGAATTCCTGGATGAGCAAGAACTCCAATGAAACGATATCAAAACATGACACTGAGAATCGCCAGCGGAATGGGTCTCGCCATGTCATTGCGAGGAGCAAGGCGACGAAGCAATCTCAACGCCGGGCGCGGGAGATTGCTTCGCTCCGCTCGCAATGACGTGGCGGTGCCGAAGGCTCCGGGCGGCAATGCCTTCACTCTGGTGGAACTGCTGGTCGTGATCTCCACGATCGCCCTGCTGCTGGCGCTGCTGATGCCCGCGCTGGCGGCGGCGCGCTCCCAGGCGCACGGCCTGGCGTGCCGGTCCCACCTGCGTCAACTCGTGCTGGCGAACCTCGGTTATGCGACGGAAAACAACGGCTTCTACGTACCGGCGGCCCGGGACATGTGGGACAACTCCGGCCGGCACCGCTGGCATGGTGTTCGTTCCAGCCAGGCTGAGCCTTTCGACCCTTTGAAGGGACCGCTGGTCGGCTACCTCGCCGAGGGGCAGATCAAGGAGTGCCCCACACGCGTCAGCTTTGTCAAGAGCAACGAGTGGAGCGCCAGCTTCGAGCGGGGCTGCGGCGGCTACGGCTACAACATGGGCTATCTGGGCAGCCGCCTTTGGGACGCCGGCCTGAGCGGACCGCAGGCCTTTCAGCAGGTCTATACCCGCACGGCCAGCGCCACCGAGGTGGCCAATCCCGCACAGACGCTGATGTTTGCCGATACCGCCATGGCCAACGACGGCGAAGCGTTGATCGAGTACTCCTTTGCGGAGCCCCCATTCGCGGTCTTCGCGGGACAGGTCATGACCGACTTCCGAATGTCACCGTCCATCCATTTCCGACACGGGGACACGGCGAATGTGGGCTGGGCCGACGGGCATACAGACGCACAGCCGAGGGCTGAGTTGGACGGCACCAACGCCTACGGCGTCGATTCCTCGGCCTTACGCCTGGGTTGGTTCACACCCGCCGACAACACGCCGTTCGATCTGCACTAAGAGGCGACGTCGAATGGCCTATCTTCGTGTCGCGGGCATCTTGCCCGCGATTCGAGGGCGGGACGCGCCGCGGATTCTCGATTGACTGTCCCGCCGCCCCCAGGTATCCTATAGGACATGGAGGCTCCGGAACCGTATCATGTGATCCATCGAGCGAAACGCGCGTTTCGTCTGGCCTGGCGAGGGCTGAATCAGCTTCTCTGGCCCGGCCGATGTGAGGTCTGCGATGGGGAGATCTGCGACACCGACGGCAACCTGTGCCCGAGGTGCTGGAACGAGCTTCTGACCTGCACGGCGGGCGACTACTGCCCGCGCTGCGGCCGGGATGCCACTCGGTATGGGCTCGTCGAAGGCGTCTGCGGCGCCTGCCGGGCCGAGGAGTTCCACTTCGACGGCATCGCCCGTGCCGGTGTCTATGCCGATGCTCTCCAGCGGATGATTCTGGCTTTCAAGCACGACCACAGTGAGTTGGCCTCGGTCCTGGCGCCCTTGGCCGACGCCGCCCTGCAGGGCAGTCGTTTTTGCAGAGAGATCGAACGGTTCGTCCCGGTCCCGCTGCACTGGACGCGCCGGATGCAGCGGGGCTACAACCAGGCGCATCTCCTCGCCCGGCGTCTCCTCTATCCGCGAGCCCGCATCAGCACCGACCTGATCCGCATCCGGCGAACTCGAGCCCAGCCGCAGGCCGCCACACCGGCCGCCCGGGCGAGGAACGTCGCCGGCGCGTTCGTCGTCCGCGACGGGCACGACCTGACCGGCAGGACCGTCTGTCTCGTCGACGACATCAAAACCAGCGGCGCGACATTGAACGAATGCGCCAAGGCCCTCAAGGAAGCCGGGGCGGCGCGAGTCTACGCCCTCGTCCTTGCCGTAGCCGGGCAAAGAAATACGTAGGGCTATCCGTGCCCAGCGACTTCGATCGCCAAGCTCCCTCGATCTTGTGCCTGTTCACCCGGCAACTGCAATCCCGCCGTCGCGTCTCAGCAACAACAATCCCGCCGTGGCGGGACACGGGGACAGATCAGAGCCGTTCGTAGCGGACGACCGCGCGGTAGATACCGTCGATGCGGTTGCCCTCCATGATGGTCGGCGAGTACCGCTCGTTGCGCGGCTGCAGACGGATCTTGTTCTCCTTCTCGAAGAACACGCGCTTGAAGGTCGTCTCGTGGGGCATTGTGAACCGGACGAAGCAGTCGTCGCCGTTGCGAACGTCCATGGAGGGCGCGAAGATCACGATGTCGCCTTCGTGGAATTTCGGCTCCATCGAGTCGCCCACCACGCAGACGGCGAACGCGTTCGGGTCGTGCAGGTCCGGGCAGCGGACGTAGTCGTCGGCGATCCCGACCGGGTAGTCGAGGTCGTTGAATTCCGCGGGGTAGCCCGCCGTGACCTTGTTGATGATGGGCACGAGCCGGCCCGCCGACATGGCCGACTTGCTGTCCTTCGTCTCGAGACCCGTCTTGGCCAGCACTTCCTGAATCTCGCGATTCTTGCTCTTCTTCTCCAGGACCTTCTTGAGGCACTGGCGGAGCTTGGCGTTCTCCGCCTCCCGGCTCTCGTAGATCCCGCGCACGTCCGAGGGCATCCGCTCCAGATGCGCGATGTGCAGCAGCAGGCCGGTCTCGAACTGGAGCACCTTCTCCAGCTTCGTCAGCAGCTCGTCGCTGGGCGGGTTCTTCACCTTGCCCGTCTCGATGGTGGACAGGTACGGCTTGGAGAACCCCACCTTGTTGCTCACTTCGTCCAGTGTCAGATCCAACTGCTCTCGTTTGTTCCGAATGATTTGCCCGAGCGACATACTTCTGCACCCTTTCAGCGGTTATTCATGCACAAAACACCGCACTGGAAAAGCCCCATAGCCCTATTCGCTCACTTCGACGAGTTCATAATCGGCCCGGCCCAGCCCGATCTTGACTGCATGCTCGATCTGATAACGCCAATCCAACTCGCGGTTGCCGATCAGTGCCGGCAACGGTTGGCCACCCCGAGCCTCCACCATCTCAATGGCCGCGCGATCCACGGCCACCGGATCGGTCGATGCAAGGATCCCTATGTCCTCCACTATTGTAGGCATGTGCGGACGGTCAAAGCAATCACAATCCTTGGTCATCGACAGGAGAAAATTGAAGAAGACCGCGCGGCCCTCCTTGCCCTTCAGCGCCCCCAGGGCATGCTCTGCGACGCTC
>Ga0209163_1003138_pt1 | contig 12589 bp, 10 predicted proteins | sample MTBAKSrepl2MetaG_FD_187457 | JGI IMG/M metagenome (GOLD analysis project Ga0209163, IMG submission 187457) | Enrichment culture microbial communities om Arthur Kill intertidal strait, New Jersey, USA, that are MTBE-degrading - MTBE-AKS2 (Arthur... | ecosystem: Environmental > Aquatic > Marine >...
CCGTGACGAGATGCCCAAAGTGCCCGAAAGACTGACGACCCAGGTCTTCGAGATCACCTATGCCGATATCGCCGAGGTCGTCAAGTCGCTCGACAAGTCCAAGTCTGAGCTCGGATCGGTCTCCCACATCGAGGGGACCAGTCACATTCTCGTCACCGACAAGGAGACGAAAGTCAAGGACATGGCCGCGTTCATCCAGCAGGTGGACCGGATGACGCCGCAGATCCTCGTCGAAGCCCGCATCTACGACATCACCAGTAAGGACCGCTTCGATCTGGGCGTCCAGTGGTCGGCAGGGACTGATACATCGTATGACGCATTGGGCACTCCCATCGAGGGACGAGGGTCCGAGACCAGCCCCTTCGCCAGAAGCCGGTTTCTCGGGACCGCCCCGAAGGCCGAGAGCACCACCGGCGAGGTGCGTCTGGGATGGCTCAACTCCGACGTGAACATCGATGCCATCCTCCGAGCCGAGAAGGAAAGCATCAACGCCAAACTACTGGCCAACCCGCGTGTCCTCGTGCTCAACGACGAGACCGCCTCGATCCGGATCGTGTCGGAAATTCCCTACCAGGAGTTGCAGGAATCGTCGCTGGGCGGGAGCATCGGCTCGACCGCATTTCGGGAGGTCGGCGTGCAATTGGAGGTTACCGCCCACCTGGCGATGCGGGATCAGATGATCCGGCTGCATTTGCGGCCCACGTTCAGCGTCGTCACGGGTGAGGTCCAGGTGGCAGGCATCGGCGTGACCTACCCTCAGCCGGTGGTGGATCGCCGCGAGGCAGAGACCACCTTGATCGTGAAGAATGGTCAGACCGTCGTCCTGGGCGGACTGAAGAAGAAAGAGGTGAGCAAACAGATCAACAAGATTCCGCTGCTCGGGGACCTGCCGTTGGTCGGCGCCTTGTTCCGCTTCAAGGGTGAGGAAACCGTCAATAGCGAGTTGATCGTGTTCATTCGACCGTGGATCGTGGAGCAGCCGGCCCTGACCGAGCACGAGGCCCAAGCCCACGAGGAGACCGAGTTCGAAGGTCCCCAGCCGGTGTATACCGGCGCAGAGGTTCAACAGGATTGATTGCATTCGTCATGCCACCGCAGAAGAAACAACGGACTCGCACGAATGAGAAGGAGACCTCCGGCGCCGCCCCTTCGGCGCGAGGCGCTGCGGCGCGTCGGAGCGGCGGGCAGTCCCGCAAACCGGCGGCGAAGAAGGAGCGACGTCCGCGAGGATCCGCCCGCGCCGGACGCCAGGCAGGAACTCCCTCGAAGTGCAACTCGGCATCAGAGACCTCGGACCACCGGGCGCAGAAGCCATCGGCGAGAGTGGCGCTGCCGGGTGATCTCTATCAGCGGGCAGGCCAGTGGTGGTGGCGCGTCAAGCTGCCCGGAGAGAACAAGACCAAGGCCCGACCCGTGAAGGAACCGGGGGCCAAGGAGGCCGTGTCCGACCGCGACACGGCGGAGAAAGCTGCCGTCGAAATGTGGGAACATGCCGTCATGCAGTACGGCGCCCGGCAAATCGCCCTGGAATGCAGTGCGAAGGTGGAGCGGCTCAAAGCTCAATTCCTGGACAAGGTCCGTCAACTGACCGACATCGTCAACACTGCCACGGCCAAGGCGGAGGCGGAGGAGCAGGCCAGAGCGGAGGCCGAGGCCAAGCTGAACGCCATCCTCCAGGCCGCAGATCAGAAGACAGCGTCCCCGCCCGCCTCAACACCGGTTGAGGAGGAGCCGTGCCCCGCGCCGACGGAGGCGCCTGTGCCGGTCGGTGAGATTCCGTGTCCATCCATGCCGTGTGCACCGCCCGAGACGGCGGAGCCCTCCGTGAGTATCAGCGATCCGCAGCCAAGCGAGGAAGCTCGTCCTGCCGCCCAGGCCATCGTGTTCGACGCCGCGGAAACCGTGTGCGCGGCACAGCCGGCACATTCCACCGAGGTCAAAGATCGTGATCCGCAGGCACAAGTCGGCGTGTGCGAGTGCTGCGGCGCCATGGATATCCCGACGACGAATCTCGCACGCATCGACTCCGGACAACGGCTTTGCCTGGACTGCCTCCGTGCCCTTCACTTCGACATTGCTCGTATCGAAGCCAGTACGCCCGCCGACGATCAGGCATAAACGCAGTGCTGCTCCACGGGACTCAGGGGACCTATGGGACGCATGGGACCGATGAGGTGCTATGCCTTGACGATCTTGGAGCGGCCGCCGCGGACATTGGCCGTGGCGTTCCGTGTGTCCACGACAAGCCGCGCGTGCTTGACGATCCAGGGATAATCGTAATCGCTGTGATTGGTCGAGATCAGCACAACATCGTAGCCGGCGAGCATCTTGGCCGTGAGCTTCTTGCTCGTCATTCGCAGGTCGTACTCCCGCTGCTTGTGCGTCTGCGGGATATAGGGGTCGTTGTAGTCCACCTTGGCCCCCTTGTGCCGCAGCAGCTCGATCAGTTCCAGCGAAGGGGATTCCCGCACGTCGTCGATGTCGGGCTTGTAGGCCAGGCCGAGCACGAGCACACGGGAGCCCTTGAGGCTCTTGCGCCGTTCGTTGAGCGTGTCGGCGACCCGCTGCACCACGTAACGGGGCATCCCCGTGTTGACCTGCCCGGCCAATTCGATGAACTGTGTGGCCATGCCGTACTGACGGGCCTTCCACGTGAGATAGAATGGATCGATCGGAATGCAGTGCCCGCCGAGGCCGGGACCCGGATAAAAAGGATTGAATCCGAAGGGCTTGGTGCTGGCCGCCCGGATAACTTCCCACACGTCGATTCCCATCCGGTCGAACAGCATCTTCAGTTCGTTGACCAGCGCGATGTTGATGCAGCGATACGTGTTCTCCAGAATCTTCGCGGCCTCCGCCACTTCGCAGGAGCTGACGGGCACCAGCGTCTCGATCGCGACGCGATAGACGCTCAGGGCGCGTTCGAGGCTCTCTTTGCCGTAGCCGCCAACGACCTTCGGAATCGTGGCCGTCCGGAACTGTCGGTTGCCGGGGTCCTCCCGTTCCGGCGAGAAGGCCAGGAAGAAGTCCTTCTCTACCCTCAGTCCGCCCTGTTCCAGGATGGGCAACATGACCTCGCGCGTCGTGCCGGGATAGGTCGTACTCTCAAGCACGACAAGCTGCCCTTTCCGCAGGTACTTGGCGATCGTGCGGGTCGTGGATTCGATATACTGGAGATCGGGCTCGCGGTTCTTCGTCAGCGGCGTAGGAACGCAGATGATCAGCGTGTCCGGCCGGGACAGCCTGGTCATGTCGTCAGTGGCATGGAAGTGCCCCGACCCGATCATTTCCGCCATCGTTTCATGCGCGATGTGCTTGATCGGGCTCTTGCCCTTGTTGATCAGGGCGACCATCCTGGAGTTGATGTCGAACCCCAGCACCTGGGCTCCGCCCTGGCAGAATTCCCGCGCCAGCGGCAATCCCACGTAGCCCAGACCGATGATGCCCACATGGGGTCCGGTGGTCCCCGACTTCGCTTCTTTACGTTTTGCCACAGTTGCCTCCGTATCGATTTCGAGACGCGGTGCGCGATCTGGTCCGCACGGACAAGGGTCCCGCCCCGCCGCCACCCATCGACGCAGCCGGTCCATTCTTCCGTCAATGACCGTGCTCACGATGCAGCAGTATCAAAAACCAGCCGTCCTTTGACAAGGAAAATCACGCAGGCGGCGACGATGCCGATCAGATCGGCCACGTAGTCCCCCACGCTGGCGCAACGCTGCACAAGCGGTTGGGTTGCTTCATCCAGGATGCCCATTCCGGCCAGGATCAGCAGACCGGAGATCGGCACGAGGAGAGGGGAGCGTCTTCTGACCGAGAGAAGGAACAGCAGCGCGATCAGGCCATAGGCCGCCGTGTGCTCAGCCTTGTCGGACAGATTGCCCTGCAGCACGTTGGGCAACGTGGTCTGCGGGAGGTGCGTCAACACCAGCACACCCGCCGCACTGAGAATCGAGGCAGTCAGCCATCCCATATGGAAATAGGTCCGTATCTTCTCTCTTACCATCGCCGCATCATACCGTTGGGCCCAGGCGCTGTATACCGCGACCCGATGCGACGACAGCACAACCGCAGAGCCTTCCGACAGCCCCCCGCACGTGATGGCCGAAAGTGAAGCGGCGAAGCAACCTCGACTCCACGTGCTGGAGGTTGCTTTGCTTCGCTCACAACGGCCTTTCGGGCCGTGCGCGGTCGTCTCTTCGGCCTGGATCGGCCGCGGACAGACCGCGCTTATTTCTTGAGGCCCAGCAGATACTGGCCCAGAATCGTGTGATTGCGCTTCTCGTTCTTCTTGGCCGGCTTGGGCTTCATCCACAGGCGATAGCAACTGAGCTGCTGATCCTGCATTTCGGGCTTCGTCTTCGTGCAATTCATCACGACCCTCTCATCATGAACCTGGGCTGTCCCATCCCCGCGCGGCGCACGCCCGGCGGAATTTCGCAGCCAATGGGCAATTCGTTTCATCACGGCGAAACCACCGCCTTCTCTGGGAACCACTGTCGCGGGGACAATTCGGTTGTCTCGCTCTCGGCGCGGCAGTAGCTGTCCCAGATGGAGCGTGCCTGCGTCGGGACCTCGAAATAGGGTGTTCGCGTGTTCACGATGGGCGCCTCGACCATTTCGTGAATCTCGTCGAGCCGCTCCCGCACACCGCGGAGCATGCGGGTAAGCTGTTCATCGTGCACGTCCAGCGCTGCCTTGGCCTCGTCGTAGCGGATGCGCCGGCCTCCGGTCCGGGCCTGCCGTGCCACCCAGTCGCACAGCCGCCGCTGCTCATCCGTGAGATCGAATCGGAACGGATCCACCAGAGTGCGTTTCATAGTCTGCATCTCCACAGTTATGGGCCTCAAAGATCCCGTACGACAGCAGTTCCATCGGCCGGATCGAGGGGCGCCTTAAGCAGGCGCGCATACAAATCTGCCGACGAGGGCAGACTCCATACAGAGGAACATCATCAGGGGATGAACATGAGTGCCACGGACAGACGAGTCTGTTCGTGCTTGGTTGACGACAGAATTCGAGGGATCGGCAGCTATGTGCCGAAACTGGTGCCTACGGCGATGGCCGCTTTGATCAGCCCGTAGTTCTTGGGGACCGTCCTGGTCCGGCCGGCCACCCGCCCCAGGCTGATGCTGCCGAACCGCCCATCCTTCAGGACGACCAGATGGTTCTTCACACCTTTCATGAGCAGTTCCATCGCGGTGTGACCGAAGTTTGTCGCCAGCGTCCGATCATACGGCGTGGGCGTGCCCCCCCGCTGGACGTGCCCGAGCACAACCGCGCGGCAGTCCAAAGCCGTCTGGGCGGCGATCTCGGCCGCGAGCTTGTTGGCGATGCCCCCCAGTCGAATGGGATCGGGACTGTACGCGATCCGATGGCTGATCACCATCGCGCCGCCCTTGGGCTTAGCCCCCTCCGCGGCGACGACGATGCTGAACCGCTTGCCTCGACTGGAACGAGCCACGACGTACTCGCAGATCTTTGGCAATTCGTATGGGATCTCCGGAATGAGGATGACATCCGCTCCCGACGCGACCCCCGCATGCAGGGCGATCCAGCCGGCGTAGCGCCCCATCACCTCGACGATCATCACCCGATGGTGCGAACTGGCGGTGGTATGGACCTTGTCAATGGCTTCTGCCGCCGTCGTCACGGCCGTATCGAAGCCGAAGGTGACGTCCGTGCCGACCAGATCGTTGTCGATGGTTTTGGGGACCCCCATGATCGTGAGGCCCTTCTTGGCGAACTGGGCTGCCACGGCCATCGTGCCGTCGCCTCCAATACAGATCAGGGCGTCGATCCCCCGCTCCCGGAGGACCCGGATGCTATCGTCGGACACATCCTTGTACGGGGACCGGTGGCCGTTCCTGGCGGCATACCGGAAGGGGTTGGCGATATTGCTCGTGCCCAGGATGGTCCCGCCGAGCGTCAGGATATTGCTCACGTCGTTATAACTCAGGCGGTCCATGCGGTTCTCGATCAGTCCGAGATAGCCGTCCTGCACGCCCCACACATCGAGCTTGTGCTTGTTGATGGCGGTCTTGACCACCGCCCGGATGACGGCGTTCAAGCCGGGACAGTCTCCCCCGCCCGTCAATACTGCGATCGATTTGATTCGTTTTGCAGTCATATTCTTCACTCCTTGCCCGCACGGTGCCGACCATATCGATGCCGGCCGGCCACTATACGACCCCCGCCGCCTCCACGCCAGCACAATCTCCCCGTCCCGGCAGGCGTTGGGCGTGCCGCCAAGCTCTGCGGCGATACGTGACGTCATGAGCGAGGACGCTCGCCCCACGTGGGGGCCGGATCGCATGCGACAGCTTTTTTGCGTCGAGAATTCTTGCAGGCAACACACGCAGGGGGTACAATGAGGCCGTTGTAGAGCCGGTGAGCGCCGTCGCATCATCGCGGAAGGCACGGAGCACGTCGTGTAGGGGCTCATTGAGAGTCTGGTTGTCATCTCCGAGACTGGGAGGACATTCCTATGAAACGGTCGAATGCATTCACCTTGATCGAGCTGCTGGTCGTCATCGCGGTGATCGCGGTCCTGCTGGCGATTCTCATGCCCGCCTTGGGCAAGGCCAAGAATCTCGCCCAGGGGATCGCCTGCAAAGGCAACCTGAAGAACTACGTCTTTGCGGTCTCTATGTATCTCGACGACAACGACGGCAAGTTCTGCAACCCGGGCCAATGCTACTTTTCCCAGATGACCGCCTACCCGGTGGAAAGCGGGCTCTCCTCGTACATCCACCTGCGGTGGTGCAACGGGAACATCGACCTCAAGAGCCACCCGGAATACGGCGGCAGTCTCTTTCGGTACCTGGCGGACGCCAAGGCCTTCATCTGCCCGACCTACAAGACGGTCGCGGTCCGCAACTCGGAAGACCACTTCTACGTCGCCGACGCTGCAAATCTCAAGAAGTACGAGCCCTGGTACAACTACACGATGAACGCCTACCTGGGTAGTCCGAACGATGAGATCAAGAAGACCGCGGTCAAAAAGGTGTTTGAGGTCAAGCAGCCCGCGACGACTTTCTCCTTCTGCGAGGAGAGCGCCCTGGTCGATACGGCCTACAATGTCTCCGGTCTGAACGACACCTATATGATCCCCGGCAACGACAGCATGATCCAGAGCTGGATGAGCGCCGCCGGCAACAATCCATGGAACATCGAGCCGGGACCGGGAACCTCGCCCACGTTCTACGACGTGGTCGCAGGCTACCACAACGCCCCCTCGGGCAATCTGCTCCTGGGGAGGGGCAACTGCGCGTTCCTCGACGGCCACGTGGACGCCCTCGCCCGTGCGGAGACCTTCCCCTACGCCTACCCGAGGAAGTGAGGGGATCTCCGACTACTATGACGCGGTAGGCAGTTGCGCTGCCGAGCGTTTCGACCCTCTGCGCCATGGCTCTCTCCGTCGCAATCACCCCTTGCATCTTCCCTTGCCTTGCCATAGGATCTGGATGCTGGGCCGTAGGGTGTGCCGTGCACACCATCTCTTCTCCCCAGGATATAGCGTCGGTGTGCAGAGCACACCTTACTTGTTTGGATCCGTGTACGGGGTATCGATGAGCCAACAGACGATAGACCAATTGAAGCAGTTGAGCCGGGGGACAGTCGAGATCTACACGCAGCAGGAGCTGGGCCAGCGACTGGCGGAGGCCGCCCAGTCAGGCCGGCAGATGCGAATCAAGCTGGGCCTGGACCCGACCAGCCCGGACATCCACCTGGGCCACACGGTCGTCCTCCGCAAGATGCGCCAGTTCCAGGACCTCGGCCACAAGGCCGTGCTCATCATCGGCGACTACACCGCCCGCATCGGCGACCCGACCGGCCAGAACACTACTCGGCCGATGCTCTCCCCCGAGCAGATCGAGCGAAACGCTCAGACCTACTTCGAGCAGGCCGGCAAGATCCTCGACACGTCGCCCGACAAACTCGAAGTCCGTCACAACAGCGAGTGGCTGGCGGACCTGCGTCTGGCGGACATCATCCGCCTGGCCAGCAACATGACGGTCGCCCGCATGCTCGAACGCGACACCTTCGAGATCCGCTACAAGAAAGGCGATCCCATCGGCGTGCACGAATTCCTCTACCCGCTCATGCAAGGCTACGATTCCGTGATGATCCACAGCGACGTCGAGCTGGGCGGCACAGACCAGACCTTCAACAATCTCGTCGGCCGGGACCTCCAGCGCCTCAACGGCCAGCCGCCGCAGATCGTTATCACCAGCCCCATCCTCGTCGGGCTCGACGGCAGGGAGAAGATGAGCAAGTCCAAGGGCAACTACATCGGCGTCACCGATGCCCCTTCCGACATGTTCGGCAAGATCATGAGCATCTCCGACGAGATGATGGAGAACTACTACACGCTGCTCACCGACCTGCCCACGGACCGCATCGCCGAACTGGCGAATCCCGGCAAGACACATCCCAAGGAAGCAAAGGTCCTGCTGGGCAAGACCATCGTCGCCCAGTTCCACGGCCCGGCGGCCGCGGATGCTGCGGCCGCGGAGTTCGACAAGGTCTTCGCCCAGGGCCGGCTCCCGGACGAGATGCCGGAGGTCACGCTGCCGGAAGCTCCGATCACGGTCAAGAACCTGCTGACCCTCTGCCGGTTAGTAGACACCGGCGGCGAGGCCAAGCGTCTCTGCGGCCAGGGCGGCGTCAGCATCGACGGCCAGAAAGTCATGGACCCGAACGCCGAGGTGATCCCGCGCGACGGCATCGTCGTCCAGGTCGGCAAGCGACGGTTCGCAAAGCTGCGCGTGAAATGACCGCGGTTTCCCACGGACAGGCACGGACTCCCACGGACGCTCACGGACCCGCAAGCTCCCACGTCTGTGCCCGTCCGTGTCGGTCCGTGTTTGTCCGTGTTTGATCTGACTCGGGAGAAGACAACTGAAATGAGACAGACCAGAAGAGCATTCATCGCATCAGCACTGATTGGCTTGCCGTTCCTCGTCCTTCCAGGCTGTCGCACCGGGTCGATCCGGCCGCAGTCGCCGCGGACACTCCGCGTGCTCACCTACAACATCCACCATGGCGAAGGGACAGATGAAGTCTTCGACTACGACCGGCTCGCCGGTGTCATCAAAAAGTTGGAGCCGGATGTTGTCGCTCTGCAGGAGGTGGACTACGGCACTGAACGGGCCTCAGGCGTCGATCAGGCCAAGCGCCTCGCGAAGCTCTGCCGGATGCATTACGCCTTCGGCCAGGCCATGCCGCACCAGGGCGGACAGTACGGCGAGGCCATCCTCTCCCGCTTCCCCATTCGGAAGAAGCTCGTCCATCCGCTGCTCTACTTCCTGGAGCGCGAGCCGCGCGCGGCCATTGAGGTCGTGATCGAGCCAGCCGGCATCGGTCCGATCTCCTTCGTCGGCACGCACCTGTGCCACCAGAGCGACGAACTCCGCACGCTGCAGACGCAGCGACTCAGTCAGTTGTTCCCCGCGGAGAAAGGCCGTCCGGTGATCCTGGCCGGCGACTTCAACGCCCGTCCCGGCAGCGAACCCATGAACGTGCTGCTGACCAACGGCTGGACGGATACGGTCGCGCCCCGCTCGGTGATCGACTATGTCCTGGTCCGGTCCTGCGATCCCTGGCGGGTCAAGGAAGTCGTCATCCTGGATGAGCCCATCGCCTCCGATCACGATCCGGTCCTGGTCGTACTCCAGTGGCGGGGCCTGTAGGGGGCGTATCACGCGCCGTCTTCTTTGCTGGCGAGTTGGCTATGGGAAATCCGTCGAACCAACCGGGCAACAGCGGTGAGCCCGCACAGAAGCGGACCCGGCGGCCGCGCTACCGCGGTACACACCCGAGGAGCTACGCGGAGAAGTACAAGGAGCACGACCTCGAGGCGTACCCTGGCATGGAAGCTCATCTGCGCGCCAAGGGCAACACGCCCGCAGGCACCCATGTTCCCATCCTGGTGGAGGAGGTCCTGGAGTGCCTGGCCCCCAAGCCCGGCGATGTTGTGATCGACGGCACCGTGGGCTACGGCGGCCACGCCTGGGAATTCCTCAAACGGATCGGGCCCCAAGGGAGACTGATCGGCCTGGATGTCGACAGCGCCGAGCTGGAGCGCACCCGCCGGCGGCTGAGCCGGGGTGACGCGCCCGTGAGTTTCCATCGCAGCAACTTCGCCGGGATCGCCAAGATCCTGAGGCAAGAGAGTCTCAATGGCTACGATATCATCTTCGCCGACCTCGGCGTATCGAGCATGCAGATCGACAATCCGCAGCGAGGGATGAGCTACAAACGGGAAGGTCCCCTCGACATGCGCATGGACGACCGGCTCAAGCAGACCGGCGCCGACCTGCTGAATTCCCTCTCGGAGCACGAGTTGGCCAAGGCCCTCCTGGAACTGGCCGACGAGCCCGACCATGAGAAGATCGCCCGCAGGATCCTTGCCCGGCGGGCCGTGCAGCCGATCACCCAGACCTCCCAACTTGTGCAGGTAGTCTTCGAAGCCAAGGGCCTGACCACGGAAACCTGGCGGCGGCAGCGCGACAGACTTGGCTCTCTGCATCCCGCCGCACGCTCGTTCCAGGCGTTGCGAATCCTCGTCAACGATGAACTCGGTGCCCTCAAGACGCTGCTGCGGGCGGCCCCCGACTGCCTGCGCCCCGGCGGGCGGATCGGCGTCATCAGCTTCCATAGCGGCGAGGATCGCCTCGTCAAACACGCCTTTCGCGATGGATACCGCAGCGGCGTATATCAGTCCACAGCCAGGGAGGTCATCGTCCCAGGGAATCGGGAGATTCGCGAGAATCCCCGCAGCGCCTCCGCCAAGTTCCGCTGGGCTGTGAAGGGCGGGGCCATCTGACCGTCCTACGCTCTCTCCGCAAGGGGCTGGACAGGGCCGGGTAGATTTGGTCTAATCCCGCGAACCTGTTTGGATGCCCAGCAACCTCGACACCCGACGCCTCGCCCGGCGTTGGGGGAGGATTCCGTACTACAGGAGAAGAGCCAATGCCAAAGCGCACCGACATCAAGAAAGTCCTGATCATCGGTTCCGGCCCGATCGTGATCGGCCAAGCCTGTGAGTTCGACTATAGCGGCACCCAGGCCTGCAAGGCCCTTCGCTCGCTCGGCTATGAGATCGTGTTGGTCAATTCGAACCCAGCCACCATCATGACCGATCCCGGCATGGCGGATGTCACCTATATCGAGCCCCTGACACTGGCGGCCGTGACAGAGATCATCAAGACGGAGCGGCCGGACGCCCTGCTGCCCAATCTCGGCGGCCAGACCGGACTCAATCTGGCCTCGGAGCTTGCCGCCGCCGGCGTGCTCGATGAGTACGGCGTCCAGGTCATCGGCGTGAAGGTCGATGCCATCAAGCGAGGCGAGGACCGCCAGGCCTTCAAGGACACGATGCAGCGTCTCAAGATCGACATGCCGCGAAGCGAGATCGCCTACGGCGTCGAGGAGGCGGAGAAGATCGCGGAGAAGCTCGGTTACCCGGTCATCATCCGCCCGGCGTACACCATGGGCGGCACGGGCGGAGGCGCTGTCTTCAACGTCGAGGAGCTGCGCACGATCGCCAGCCGAGGACTCTCCGCCAGCCTGGTTCATCAGATCCTCGTCGAGGAATCCGTCCTGGGCTGGGAGGAGCTGGAGCTGGAAGTCGTCCGCGACGCCAAGGGACAGAAGATCACCGTCTGCTTCATCGAAAACGTCGATCCGATGGGCGTCCACACCGGCGATTCCTACTGCACCGCCCCCATGCTGACCATCGACTCCGCCCTCCAGGAACGGCTTCAGAAATACTCCTACGACATCGTCGACGCCATCGAGGTCATCGGCGGCACGAACATTCAGTTTGCCCACGATCCCGCGACCGGGCGGGTCGTGGTCATCGAGATCAACCCGCGCACGAGCCGCTCGTCGGCCCTGGCCTCCAAGGCCACTGGCTTTCCCATCGCGCGGGTCTCGTCCCTGTTGGCTGCCGGGTTGACCCTTGACGAGATCCCCTACTGGCGGGACGGCACCCTGGAGAAGTACACCCCCTCCGGCGATTACGTCGTGGTCAAGTTCGCCCGCTGGGCCTTCGAGAAGTTCAAGGGTGTCGAGGACCGGCTCGGCACCCAGATGCGCGCCGTCGGCGAGGTCATGAGCATCGGCAAGAACTACAAGGAAGCCCTCCAGAAGGCCATCCGCTCGCTCGAAATCGGCCGCTACGGACTGGGCTTCGCGAAGGACTTCAACAAGCTGTCGCTGGATCAGTTGATGGGCCTGCTGACGTACCCCACGAGCGAACGGCAGTTCGTCATGTACGAAGCCCTCCGCAAGGGCGCCGACATCCAGGCCCTGTATGAAAAGACCCGCATCAAGCACTGGTTCATCCAGCAGATGGCCGAGCTGGTTGCCCTGGAGGAGGAGATTCTCAGGTACAAAGGCAGCGTGGTGCCCGACAAGCTCCTGACGCAGGCCAAGAAGGACGGATTCGCCGATCGGTACCTGGCCAAGCTGCTCGGGGTCCCGGAAGCTCAGATTCGCAGCCGTCGAACCAAACTGGGCGTCGTCGAGGCCTGGGACGCGGTCCCCGTCAGCGGCGTCGAGAATGCAGCCTACTACTACT
>Ga0209163_1003148_pt1 | contig 12561 bp, 17 predicted proteins | sample MTBAKSrepl2MetaG_FD_187457 | JGI IMG/M metagenome (GOLD analysis project Ga0209163, IMG submission 187457) | Enrichment culture microbial communities om Arthur Kill intertidal strait, New Jersey, USA, that are MTBE-degrading - MTBE-AKS2 (Arthur... | ecosystem: Environmental > Aquatic > Marine >...
AGCATTTTCAGTGGTAAGGTCCCCACGGTCGCCAGCAGGTGCTCCAATGCGTCCACATCGATAAAGAGCATATACGGAACAAGGAACTCAAGCACATCTTGCACAGCAACGATGCCATGTGTCGTTCCTTCCCGGTCTGTAAGGCGATAGTATCCGGCAGTCTCGCCATCGTGGACACGATCTAAAAGTGAGGCGATTGTCGCCCCGTCGTCAATTACGGCACCACATAGCCGTATGGTATCAAATGTTGGATTTGAGTCAATCATAATTCTTTTTCCTTTCTATATGTATGGATTTCGGGGTTCTTCCCCCGACCTTCAGCGCCCAGCTTGTCCAATCAGACGGGAGGGGCCTTGTTGAAAGGAATCGCGTGTCGCAGATATGTCGCAGCAAGAGGGATTTCCCGGCAATCGAATCCAAACGACTGCAGGAATTCGGGTGATGCCGAGACAATGGCGGCCAGGATTTCCCTTTGCCCACCGCTTGTCCGCTCTTCCCGTTTCTCTTCCCTCTTCGAATTCTCCTGGATCTGCAGTTCGTAGGAATCGACAGACGAATCATCCGAGATCGAGGAGCTGAAGTTCTTCTCACCTGCACCGCCCAAGTCCCACGGCGAAATGCCGGATACCAACTCCAAGGGTCCTGCCAAGAGGAGCGGCAGGGAGAGTAGCAGTACGAGCAGGGATTTCTTCATAACTGGAGTCTAGGCTGGAATATGGAATTATTCAAGATGGGGCTTCATCCGAACGCCTCTTCCAGCTTGCCGATATCCACCTTCTTCATATCGAGAAAGACCTGGGTCACCCGATCTATCTGCTGTTGCGTGCCATTTTGCATCATCGCTTCCATGGCTACCGGCGATATCTGCCAGGAAACGCCGTATGCATCCTTCAACCATCCGCACTGCTCGGCCTCAGGATCCGCAGAAAGCTTCTCCCAGAAATAATCGATCTCATCCTGATCCTCGCATAGGACCATGAGGGAAATAGCCTCGTTGAATCCGAATTTGTGTGGATACGCACTATCCATTGCGGTAAACCACTGGTTCTCAAGCATGAAGTCGGTGTACATCACCGTACCTTCCTTGTCCGGTTCCATTCCTGCCGGATAGCGTGCCATCAGTCCGCGTCGGGAATTCTTGAACACGGACAGATACAAGTCGGATGCCTCCTCAGCCTTTCCATACGAATCGTTCGTATACATCAACGAAGGCACAATGAACGGACGGTCCTCTCCCTCCGGATCGGTCAGCATCAGTTGCCATGACAACCCGAACCGGTCCTGTATCCACCCGTAATGCTTGCTGAAGGGATATTCCTGCAACGGCATAAGCGCCTCCCCGCCTTGGGACAACTGCTCCCAAAGATGTTCCAGGTTCTCCTTCGCGTGGGCATCCTTCGATGGATCGAAATTCACAAAGAAGGAAATCGAAGGATTCTTCTTGAAAAAGGGACCTCCGTCTATCGCGATGAATGAATATCCCGAAAGATCGAACTCGACTACGTCGAAATCTCCGGATGGCGTATTGTTCAACCTGTAGGTGAATGTGATTTCCGAACCGGGAAATATGGATGTGTAGAATTGTGCTGCCTCTTTCGCTTCCTTGTCGAACCACAGGTGTGGAACGATTTTTTGCGTACTCATATGAACACCTCCCAACCGCCTCTTTTGGCAGTTGCCGTCAGCTCGAATATACTAGCGACGGGTCCATTCGGCAATTTGTGAGATTTGCATTCGATGTTTGACCGCCACAGGAAACATGCGTAGAATCGGTATGGAGACAGGCATGGCAGATCGGATGAGTGTCGAGCAAAGAAGCGCATTGATGGGACGGATTCGGGGCAAGAACACAAAACCCGAAATCGTTGTGAGACGCTATTTGCACCGACGAGGCTTCAGATTCCGGATCCATGATAGGAGGCTCCCCGGTTCTCCCGACATCGTCTTGCCCAAATATCGCACGATTGTGTTTGTCCATGGGTGCTTCTGGCATGGCCACCCCGATTGCGGAATGTACAGGCCACCAAAGACCAACACTGGATTTTGGGAACAGAAGATCGCAAACAACAGAGTCCGGAACGAGAAGAATCAATTGCTGCTCGAACAACGGGGCTGGCGGATACTTGTCGTCTGGGAATGCGAATTGAAGACACGGAGCCTGCGCGAGACGACACTGTCCGGTCTGGCCAACGAGATTTGGGGAATGTGAAATCCGAATCGCACCTTTTCAATTGTGGGTATGATCCTTTACACCTGTATCTGAGACCGAAACCCGGAACATCGCTACAGACCAAGGACAGATTAACGAAAAGAAAGCAGCTTACGGGAAACCAGGACCAGCCATACCGCCCATGGGATAAGGGAAGCCAGGGAAAAGATCATCCCCAGCATTCCTGCCGAGGAGGGAATGAGCATCAGCAATCCAGCCACCAATGACAGGATCGGAATCGCCTTGCCATAGATTCCAGCCTTGCGCATCACAAAAAAATAGACAAACAATATCAGCGTATTGAGCACATAGTAGATATCGAACGCAGTCCCCGAGTAGGTTTCAAACATCCCGATGGCGGCGGATACCAACAGTGCCTGCTGGTCAGGCTGCGTAGCCCGGACGTATTGTCGACCTAAGGAAAGCATCTCGAAAGCGGTATTCGAGGAAAAATATGCGGCTACACCAATGATACCCAAGACTGTCGCAACCAGCATCGCTGAAGGGGATGTATCCTTGAGCGTCATATGGATAGCCAGGTAGATGCAGATCAACAGGACACTATCTACAATATAAAGCAAATCCATGCTCAAGAGGCCGAGGAACCAGTTGTTGCCGAACAATGTGAGCAATGCTACGGGATCGGACGGAGGTGGCCAGATGACAAATACGACAATCTGGACAATCATGAATCCGAACATGGTCAGAGCCCCGACAGCGCCCAAGACGTACAATCCTCGCCAGGTCGGATCCACTATCGGTCTCCCATTACGTGGAGAACCACCTTGTGTCGCATCCATCCTGAAGACCTCCTCTTCCTTGGTTGAAATTTCCGTTGAACCGGTGTGTCATCAGCATACTATCGTGGAAATGTACGGTACACAAGAATTTGTTTCATACATCTTTATACTTCATTTCCTACTTTTTAGAATTGGAGTTCCCGCTATCCTGGAAAGCAACCATCGCTTCGCACATGAAACGTGCCAAGCCGGTCCCATACTTGTCGATATTCTGTGTGAACCGCTGGTCCTCCACATACATGCGACCCAGGTTCGCAAACATGTCGGGTGTATACGTGCCCATGGTATTGAGCAACTCATACCAACGTCCGATCGCCTGTTGGGCAACTGTCGAGGCAGGATCCGTATGCCGTATTGCGGCAAGTTCGGTGAAAAGTGTCTTCATCGAATCGGCCATACCGACCTTTTGTTGTTCATCCATTGAATCGAGCTTTTCATTGGCCGTGTCCACCGCAGTATCTCCCCATCGCAATCTCGCTTCCTTCTCATGGGGGTTGTGTGAAAAATCGAATCCTTGGAATCGTTCCGTGTCTTTCATTGTGTATTCTCCTCTCTCTTCAGATAAGGCAAGGGCAATGGTCGCCAACATCGCATCCATCCTTTGCCGTTTTGCCATGAGCAGTTCGACCTGTTGTTCCAACGCCTTTCGTCGGTTGAAACCAGGATCCGCAAGAATCTTCTTGATTTGGGCCAGCGGGAAATCCAGTTCACGAAGAAAGATCACCTGTTGAAGATCCTTCAGCTGTTCTTTCCGGTATCGGCGATAATCGGAACGGCTATCCCGATCAGGGACCACCAAGCCCAACTCATCGTACCAGCGCAATGTCCTGGAGGTCAGTCCAGTCAACTTCACCACTTCTTGTATGGTCAGTCCAGATTCTTTCATGCTCATAGGGAGAGCTTACACCTTGACGCTACGTCAAGGTCAACAACTTCCCATGATTTTTCAAATGGCACGAAAAGATCATGAACGGGCGGTGCTCCATCTATGGAACAGGTAGGTTTGCATGTATCATGGAGAACGGAGGCCCAGCATGACGAAAACTGGCATTATTCTCATTGTTGTCGGCGTGATCTTTCTTACTATCGGGTTTTTCCTGATGCCGTCCCTCTCGCGCGCCATCATGGAACTGAAAAACATGTCCACGGCGCTTGTTTGGATCGGCTTGGGTGTCGCCTGTTCACATGTCGGACTGTTCATGGTGTTCATCGGCCCGATACACGAAAAGCTCAACAGGATGGAACAACGGCTCGGCAATAGCCCGGTTGCACAATCCGACGTGCAACCACAACCGTCGCCCGACCTGGGCGGACTTATGTGATAGTCCTGAAGGTACCTGGTACGCATTCGCATAATTGCATACAAAATGCCTTTGCAAGTTGAAATAAAAGACATTCAACCCAATCATCTGAATACAATATGGCGAAACTGTATACAAAATTGAAAAATGGTACCTGGTTCGTACTTGGTATCGTTGTTTGTACCTAATACAATTAAGTATTGAGAACTGATTGCTTTATGGTTAGACTGGCAAGTAGGAACGACTCCGACATACCGACAGCGGACCTTTTATATAGGAAGGGAACCATGCTACCACGGGAAGAATGGAGAGATGATCAAAGGAAACGGACCCGGGACATATTGGAACAGGTTGATATCACAGCATTCATGTTCGACCTTTCGGGAATGAACAAAGGATGTCCCATTGAACATCCCGATGGCCGATACGGGTACATTACCCTTCAGGATGCCTTGGCCGAAAATTGGAACATCTTCGATTTCAATACCGACCGGTTGATTGGAAGCTACGATTCCATCGACGCCCTACTGGAACAGGGCTGGACTGTAACAACGGTACCACGTACGTTATGAATGCTTCTTCTCCGAACAAGATACGCACATGAGAGCCTCCGGAACATGTCGCAATCGACCGAAGGGAATTTCCTTTCCACACCGGAGGCAAATCCCATATGTGCCCTTTCGAATCCTTTCCAAAGCGTTCTGCATACGGACCAGATCGGTTCTGTTCAACAAAAACACATGTTCATTGACTGCCTTGGTGCCGGTCGCATCCATGCGGGTGAGACGCCCGAGACTGATACTCGGGGCAATCACTTTCGTTTCATCCTTTAGGTACCCGAGTGACGAATCCAATGCAGTGATCCGATCGAGTAGTAACTGTTCCATTTCCTGCAATTCTTGTTCTGTCAAGGCAAATTATCCTATCTTACGTTTACTGTAGTCGAAGCAAAAGAGCACTAATGATAAATCGTTCAATGCTTGCGGAAATAGTTCCGAACGTAATAGGTGTTTCCATTATAGCAGGAAACCTCGACCAATTGTTCTCGCACCAATTGCTCGACTATGGAATGATCATTACCGTTATGCTCGAGTTAAGTTTGAATTGCATCCTCCCGCATCGGGTGTACCGCAGTGATATTTAGGATATCGTCCCTGGAATTCCCAGTATTGCTGAACGAGTTACCTTCATATCCGATAAGGTATTCAACATCAGGTATCTTTGATGTATAGGTATCGTACGCTCGTGTGAGGGATGTCTTGTCGGCTGCAACCACATCTGTTTCCGCCGGAGGTCTAGTTGGTATCGGCAGGTAAGCACTGTCCGGCTGCAAGGATCCTATGAACTCAGCCAACCGACGCAACTCCGCGATTCCGGTATTGATTCCCTCGACCAGCATTGTCTCGGTCATCAACTTATGTTGGGAGTTTCGACGAAACCTATGGGCAAACTGGCTGATACCCGCAAGAATCTCGTGCTGGTCCAAAGATTTGTGCGGTCTATCAATTTTTCTCCAGACTAGGTCAGAGATTGCATCAACCTGCAACGGAACCCAGTCGGCCTCCAACAATGATTCCTGCACTTCCGCATTCCAAATCAGGGAAGCGTTGGTGATGATGGCTACAGGAAGGGTAAACTCTTTCAAACGATGCACCAGCTCCTTGAGATTGTTGTCTAGCGTAGGTTCTCCATCCGGCACGACCGTTAGATAATCTATAGTCCCATTGCCAGCCTCCAGTTCGGACAACCGCTGTCGTACCGAGGCAACCAGATATTCGGGAGGAAAAAAACTTTGACGCCGTGTGTCATGTACAGAGCCTTGCCCAATTGGCAGTATACACATGAATAGGTGCAGTGTTTGGGGGGAATGTTATTGATACCCAAACTCTGCCCGAGTCTTCTTGATGGGACAGGCCCAAAAATCTCCAACATGGCGAACGCTCCTTTCGAAAACAAAGGAACAATTGGTATCAGAGTCTCATCTTCTTTACGATAACCTCAGCTGCCTTGATCAACGGATACCCTGCCGGTGACCCTGTGAGCAACGGCTGGGTGCCAATCTGCATGGTCAGCAAGGCCTTGACGGTAACCCTATTCTGAATCAAGAATCCAATGGCGTTGGTCAACTCGCCTGTACTGAAGCCACCATACACCTCACCACCGAGTATCATACCGCAATCTGAGGCTACAATCAGTTTGACAGTCTGTTTGTGAGAATGGCTCAAGTTGCCGGGATGCGTATCCATTCCGGTAAAACTTCCACTAATTATCGCGAAATCCTCTTGGATAGCCCGTGCCTCGGTTATACCTGCAGTGCCAAAGGCGTGGTCACCGATAGCAGTTGAATAGATAGCTATCGTACCGGTGAAGGGCTTGCATGGACTCAATGTATACAGATTCATTCCTGCAGTCCTTGCCTCGGCACAAGCTGTCGAGGCCAACATGGTGCGGTCCAGCTTTCTCGTGACGAAATCGCGCTTCTCGGCACAATCTCCTACAGCGACAATATCATTTGAACACGGCAGTACCCGCATATACTCACATGTCCGAATGAATCCGAATTCATTCAACTCGATTTGAGCCTTGGCGGCAACTTCGGTGTTCGGAACATATCCCATGGACAGGACCACTGCATCGGCAGGTATCTTCTTGCCTGAGGAAAGTACGATACCGGCGACTTTTCCATCCTTTCCAGAAATTTCCGCAACACCTTCTCCCACAACGAGGTTGACTCCCCTTTCACGAAGATGCTCTTCCGCAATTTTTCCAAACTCTTCATCGAAGGCTTTACTGAGGATTGTCTTCTCGATTTCAACCAAGGTGACCTCAAAGTCCTTCTTGTTCAATTCATCCGATACTTCGACACCGATGAATCCGGCCCCGATCACAACAATTCGTTTGGTACTGGAAATTTTCTTGATCATGGCATCCAAGTAGACTTTATTCTTTGGAATGGTGAATACATTGTCCAGCTCAGCACCCTTGAGCCATTTTGGACGGGTTGGGATTGATCCAAGAGCCAAAATCAATTTACCGTAGATGAAGACTTCACCCTCTTTCGTGTGGCAAGCATGTTCATCCACCTTGATATCGACAATTTCATCGATAACAATTTCAACACCCACACTTGTCAGCAACTTATCGGACAATATATCCTGATCGGTTCCGTTCAACGTACCGAAAATATATGGAATACCGCAAGGAATCAGAACCTGTTGTTCTTTCCTCACCAACACCACTTCCTTTTCCGGATACGTAGATTTTGTCGTTATTGCCGATTGCAAGCCGGAAGCTCCACCACCAACCACCAACACATCAACCTTTCTCATACCTTACACCCCTTTTTTCTGGATTTGCATGATTACGTTCTACTGATCGCACACCCACAATATCGTTTAGACAGGAATCATTCGTTTGAATTGCATAGTCGACAGGTCTCACGTGCACGGGGCTGGCACTCCCCATACAGGGTCCGATCCACCTCTGTCATGCCAAGCAATGCATTCGCGAGACCTTCCAATACGCCACGCTCAACCTGGTAATGCGTGAAATACCCATGCTTTTCCCCGTTCACGAGTCCGACATCCTTAAGCAATTTCAAATGCTGGGAAACCGCAGCTTCCGAAATGTCTAGTGTCCGGGCCAGTCCTCCGACACAAAAATCCCTTGTAAGCAACATGCCCACAATCTTGAACCGAGTCTGGTCGGATAGTGATTTCATTACCTCATACAACTCGGGAATAGGATCACCTCCATGCAATCTGTTTAAGCTATTACTTAATCAGATTATCATAGGTCAATCGTGCGAACAAGGAAAACCGGTTAAAAAGATAAAACCACGAGAGCAGAACAATGGAATGCCCACTCGAAAAGGCGTGGAGAGGAAAAAAACGAAATCCCATGGGAATCGCGTTAAGCTTTGCCTAGCAAAAAAACCAGAACACGAAGACGCCATGGGACGCAATGCCGGGCATAAGGTACCAGGTACGTAATTGAATATTTGTATATAGAAAGATTAATTATTTTCAATATCAAGCAATATCAAACAGATAATTGGCATAAAGTTGATATTTTGTATTCAAAACCGATAATCGGTACCTGGCACGTTATGGAAACCACTTCTTCGTGTTGTTCGCGATTTTCACCAATGTCAGCATGACGGGAACCTCGACCAGGACCCCGACCACCGTTGCGATCGTCGCACCCGAACTGAGCCCGAACACCGATATGGCGACAGCGACAGCAAGTTCGAAAAAGTTCGAAGCACCGATCATCCCGGCCGGAGCCGCGACATCGTGGGGGAGCTTCCATGCCTTTGCCCAAAGGTAAGCCACAAAGAAGATGAAGAACGTCTGGATAACCAAGGGAATGGCAATCAACACGATATTCAGCGGATTGTCCACAATCGTCTGGCCTTGGAACGAGAATATGATGACAAGGGTGAGCAACAGCCCGATGATCGTGACGTTCCCGAACTTGGGGATGAAGGTGTTCTCGAAGTAATCCAACCCGCGGTTTTTTGTGATGATGACCCGGGAGAACCATCCCGCACCGAGGGGAATCACCACAAACAGGACCACCGAAAGGAAGAGCGTCATCCACGGAATGGTTATACCGCTTATTCCCAACAACAGTCCCACGATCGGCACGAATGCCGCAAGGATTATCAAGTCGTTGGTCGCAACCTGTACCAATGTATAGGCAGGGTTTCCCTTCGTCAGGTGACTCCATACGAACACCATTGCCGTACACGGGGCAGCACCCAAAAGAACGGCACCCGCCAGATATTGTCGCGCCAAATCCCGAGGAAGAATCGACCGGTAAACCACATAGAAGAAGAATATGGCAATCGCATACATGGTGAAGGGCTTGATGAGCCAGTTGGTGACCCACGTGACCACAAGCCCCCTCGGGTTCTGCCCGACCTTCCTGATACTGTGGAAATCCACCTTGAGCATCATGGGGTAGATCATCAACCAAATGAGCATAGCTACCGGAATCGAAACATTCGCGTATTCGAATCGGGAAAGGAATTCGGGGGCTTCCGGAAAAAATACTCCGACGAGCACACCGACACCCATGCACAGCAAGACCCAAAGTGTCAGGTATCTTTCAAAAAACCCTATTCCGTTTGTGGAATTCTTCATTCTATCCATCACACAGCTCCTATTTCGACACCGGATCAAGACGTTTGGCGAACACTCCCCTCAATCGCACGAATCCACGCCCCCACAACAAGAGCTTCGTACCACCGGATTGTTTCCAGGCTTCGATATGCGACCCAGGTACTCGATCAAACCACTGAATTCAGCATGGTTCAACGAATAGTGCATCCATTTGCCTTTTCGTACCGATTCGACGAGATTGCTCGCGGCAAGCATCTTCATGTGGTAGCTCAGTGTCGGTTGGGTTATCTTGAACGACTCCAGGATATCGCAAGCACAGAGGGGCCCGTTCGCCAACAGGCTGATGATATCGAGCCGCGTCTCGTCAGAAAGAGCCTTGATCTTCAACAGATACTGGGAAATCTCGGCGGCGTTCTCATCCATTCGGCATGCTCTCCTTATGATCCGCACCATCCTGGCCATTCCGTTTCTTGGGCCTATCACAGATATCGATACTATCCATTATATTGATATTTTTCAATATGTAAAGGAAACGGAAACGGATAGCCACCCCACGTTGACGGCACTCGCCCGGGACTCAGTTGGTCGCGATCCACTCCTCGACTTTCTTCCCTATGGCATCGCGGATCGGTCGTATTCCAGCAAGCTTCTCTTCGTCGGTTCCCGGTATCGCACTCGGATCGGGGAACCCCCAATGCATGCGTACGTGCTTCCCAGGAAACATGGGACACCGCTCGGCACTGCTCTCGTCACAGACGGTGACCACATAGTCGAACACTTCCTTGCGATCTATGTATTCCTTGGCCGGTTTCGCGTACTGTCCCTCCATGGATATGCCGATCTCGGCCATGGCCTGCACGACCAGGGGATTCAATTTCCCCGCCTCGATCCCACTGCTATGGGTATCGAACCGGTCTGCGGCATAATGCCGGACAAACGCCTCGGCCATCTGGCTCCGTGCCGAATTGTGGATGCATATGAACATGATTCTTGTCTTCTTCATGATTGGTAATTCCTTTGCCAAGGTGCAACAACCGCTCGAACAGGCAGATTCCGTCCGTCCCGCATCCCCACCGATATCCGAACCGGCTGGGGAGGGATTGATATTGTTGGCGCAATACATCATGTCGAGGATACACGGCATGGCGAGGGTACAGTTCACCTGGGTCCCATCCCGCTCCATGTCGATGATACCGACACTTTTCAACAACGACAGGTGCTTGGACGCCGCGGACTTGTTCAATCCGAGATTGTCGGCCAATTGGCACACGCACCAGGGGCGCTCGCGCAGCGCCTCCACCATTGCCAGGCGCATGGGATGCCCCAATACCCGCAATAGCCTGGCGGCACTTTCAAATCGTTGCTCGTCATTCCTGTTCATACCTTCAATGTTGCAAAAAGTGGAAACTTTGTCAACCTTTTGTATTGACACGCATCCTACAGTTTCCAATAATGGAAACATAAGGAGAAACACCATGGTAATCCAAATTCTCGGGACAGGTTGTCCAAAATGCAAAGCCCTGGAGGCGAACGCGCGCCAAGCTATAGAAGCCGGTGGCATCGAAGCCACCGTTGAAAAGGTGACCGAAATCGATCGGATCATGGACATGGGTGTCATGATGACCCCAGCCTTGGCTATCGATGGCGTGGTGAAGAGTGCCGGCAAACTGCTCAACAAGGACCAGATCCTTGCTTTTCTGAAGGAAGGCAAATAATGGGGTGCGCCTGTTCTTGTAGTGGCGATTGCACCGTCAATCTCCTGTACGCTTGTTCAGGGGCCGCGAATACCGGTTTGCTCGCCGACCAGGCAGCCCGAACGTTGGCATCCGATGGGAAAGGTTCCATGACCTGTCTGGCAGCTGTGGGAGCCGATCTCTCGGGCTTTCTCGTACCGGCTCGCAACGCCGACAAGAACATAGTTATCGACGGGTGCAAGGTTGCTTGCGGCGCAAGGATCTTCACGGAAAAGGGATTGCCCTTCGAACATTACATCACCACCGATTTCGGCGTGCTCAAGCGACAGACCCCCATAACCGCCGAGGTGATCGAGACGGTTGCATTGCAGATCGGAAGGATGCTATAGCAATGGCGAACAAAGAGCTCTCCCCCAACAAGAAACTGCTGGTTGTCGCAGGAATCTTCCTGACGGTGTTCTTTATCCCGTTCACCAATGCACGGGTAGCCGGAGCGATCCAGGAAGCCTTCCTGATGCTCTCCGACTATGCGCACGAGCATGTGTTGCTTTGCGTGGTTCCCGCGTTGTTCATCGCCGGGGCAATCGTGGTGTTCCTCAACCAACAGGCGGTCATGAAGTATCTCGGGCCGAAGGCGAACAAGTTCATCGCCTATTCGGTGGCTTCGGTATCGGGAGCGATCCTCGCGGTCTGTTCCTGTACGGTGTTGCCGCTGTTCAAAGGCATCTACAAGAAGGGTGCCGGACTTGGTCCCGCCGTATCGTTCTTGTACTCGGGCCCGGCGATCAATATCCTGGCTATCGTACTCTCCTACAAGGTATTCGGGTGGAAGCTCGGCCTTACCCGCATGGTCGTGTCGATCGTGTTCGCATTCGTCATCGGGCTGATCATGCAGACGATCTTCCGCAAGGAGGATGAGAAGCGCCTCGCAGACGAACGCCTGTTCCAAAACCTGGGAGGTCCCGATGCCCGTTCGCTTGGTCAAATGGTGCTGTTCATGCTGTCCATGATCGGTATCCTGGTGTTCCTCAATTGGGCTCCCTCCAGTGGGGCAAGTTCCGGTTGGGACTTCATCCACCGCTCCAAATATTGGATTACCGGAGCTTTCGGACTGTTGCTCGTCTATGCGCTGGTGCGATGGTTCACCAAGGACGAATTGGTCGAGTGGGGAGGAGCAACACGCGATTTCGCGCTTCAAATCCTTCCCTTGCTCTTCGGTGGTGTCCTGGTGGCCGGCTTCCTGCTGGGAAGACCCGGACATGAGGCGTTGATCCCTTCAGCTTGGGTAGCTTCCCTGGTCGGCGGGAACTCGTTGTTCGCCAACTTCTTCGCTGCGATTAGCGGTGCGTTCATGTACTTCGCCACCCTCACCGAGATACCCATCCTGCAGGGGCTCATCGGCGCGGGCATGGGCAAGGGCCCGGCCCTGGC
>Ga0209163_1003150_pt1 | contig 12558 bp, 10 predicted proteins | sample MTBAKSrepl2MetaG_FD_187457 | JGI IMG/M metagenome (GOLD analysis project Ga0209163, IMG submission 187457) | Enrichment culture microbial communities om Arthur Kill intertidal strait, New Jersey, USA, that are MTBE-degrading - MTBE-AKS2 (Arthur... | ecosystem: Environmental > Aquatic > Marine >...
TACGGGGCCACCAGATGGGGGATGGCAGCTGCTTTTGTCGGGAGTCTTATAGGCGCTGTGGTGGGAACGGCTCTTTTCCCTGTGGTGGGGACCCTCCTGGGGATCTTTGCAGGAGGTTTTCTCCTGACGTTCCTTGTTGAATCCTTTCTTGTCCGGCAAGGTGTGCAGAAAGGATTTAAAGCCGGTGCCGGGACCCTCCTGGGACGGGTGATCTCCACGGCATTCAAATACAGTGTGGGATTCATTCTTCTCCTGTTCATGGTCTGGGGGTTCTGGTTGTGAGATATGTGTGGGAGACGGCTCCTTTTCCCGAAGAGATCGCTTCCGATATCGTCTCGTCATACAAGCTGGATCCTGTGGCGGCAGCGTTGGTATCGCACAGGCTTGCTCAAAACGGGATGAGCCCCGAAGAGTATCTTGAGCCGCGGCTCGAACATCTCCATGCCCCGTCGCTCTTAACGGATATGGATAAGGCTGTTGACATGATCCGGGAGTCTATAAAGAAAAAGGAAAAAATCTGTATTCATGGTGATTATGATGTGGACGGGATGACAGCCACAGTCCTCCTGGTAAAGTGCCTCAGGAAGATGGGAGGAGATGTCACATGGTATATCCCCCACCGCATGGAAGAGGGATACGGCCTGAGCAGTGAGACAATCCGGCATCTGCATAGCCTTGAAATCGAGCTTGTGATCACAGTGGATTGCGGAATCACTGCTTTTGACCCCGTGCAGGAGGCCAGAGAACGGGGGATGAGCGTGATCATTACAGATCATCATGTCCCTGAAGAACGGCTTCCTGAAGCACAGGCGGTGATCAACCCGAAAAGAGGCGGATACCCTTTCCCTGACCTTGCAGGGGTGGGCGTGGCCATGAAGCTCGCACAAGCCCTTGAGGGGAGGCTTGATGAGAACGCTCTGGCTTTGGCAGCATTCGGGACGGTGGCCGATATTGTGCCCCTTGTAGGGGAGAACAGAGTCATCGTATCGTGCGGGTTGCAAAAGATGTCATCCTCTTTTTTCATCACATTGGCAGGGAAAGCCGGGGCTGACCCCGCGCACCTCTCCTCATATGATATCGGATACCGGATGGCTCCCAGGATCAATTCCGTGGGAAGGCTGGGCCGTGCGGGTGATCTTATCTCTCTCTTTCTGGAAGAGGACCAGGCCCGCCTGGACGAGGGAATCACATTGCTCGATGATGTCAACTCCCATAGGCGGGAGCTGGAAAGAGAGATAACAGCTCAGGCCCGCCGCCAGGCTGTAAAAATGCTTCCTGAAGACTCTTTTTTCCTGGTTCTTACAGGAGAGGGATGGCACAATGGCGTGCTGGGAATCGTGGCATCCCGGATCTGTGATGAATTTCACCGTCCTGTTTTGGTGATGAACCGGGAAGGAGATGTGCTGCGGGGATCGGGAAGAAGTATTCCCGGGATAGACCTCCTCGCCTTGCTACGCCGCGAAGGAGATCTTTTCCGGCGACTGGGGGGGCATAGTCAAGCTGTAGGCTTTTCTCTTCCCGAGGCCCATCTGGAAACACTCCGTCAGCGGGTCAACACCGCCGTCAGGGAAAGGGGGCCGGGACTTTTGATCCCGCGGCTCCGTCCCGATATCAGGCTCGCTCCGGGACAGCTTACCTGGGGAATCATCGATTCCCTTGAGAAGATGCAACCCTTCGGACTTCAGAATCCGAGGCCTCTCATGGTCGTAGAGGATGTCCGCCTGGATGAAAAACCGGTTCTTGTGGGATCAGATCATATGAAATTTCGTTTTCGCGGAGGAGACGGGCCTGTCCATGTGATCGGGTTTTCCATGGGCAGGGAGAGGGAAAGACTCTCTTCTCAGGTGAGTCTTGCGGGTTTCCCGGAAAAAAACGAGTTCAACGGCGAGACGACCTTTCAGTTTCGCCTGAAAGACTGGTCCAACACATTTCAAAATATGGAAGGACTCCAGAGATCCCGTTTTGTCAACCTGTTCAGAACCGTTCAAAATTCTGAAGGGATCACTCTTGATGAACTGGCCCGTGAAGAAAACTCTCAATATACGGAGAATCTTCTCATGATCCTTGAGGAGATGGGTGTTGTCCTCCGTTTCGGAGAACGTTATTATACCGCAGAAATGAAACAGAAGGAGAAGACCTCTTTTGAGGCCTCAACACTCTTCTGCCGATGGAAGGATTCTCTGGGATCATGATACACTCTTTGAAAAACAAGATCCTGGCGCCTGCGGGGAGCTTTTCCCAGGGTGCAGCGGCTCTCAGAGCCGGAGCTCATGCTCTCTATGCGGGACTTCCGGGGTTCAATGCCCGGAGGATGGTGGATTCTTCTCTCTCCTCCATGGAGGATTATTTGGGACTCCTTGCCTATACAAAGGAGCAGGGAGGCGAATTTCACTGCGCCGTGAATATCCTCATCAAGGATCATGAAGTGGGAAAAGTTATGAAAGCGGTCACCGCTGTGGCGGAGGCAGGGGCCGATCTCTTCATTGTCCAGGATTACGGGCTTCTTCGTCTCCTTCTGAAGGAATTTCCTGAAATGACTCTTCATGCATCCACGCAATTCGCTGTGGACGGCCCATACGGATTCTCTTTTTTGCAGGACCTCGGGGTCAGGGGGGTGATTCTGCCCAGAGAGGCTGATTTTAACACCATCTCTCAGTGGCGCAAGGATTTTCCCGGCTTGCATCTTGAAGCATTTGTCCATGGAGCATTATGTTACAGTATATCTGGACAGTGTTATTTCAGTGCTTTTATCGGCGGCCGTTCGGGGAACCGCGGTTTATGCGGACAGCCGTGCCGCAGGATCTATCGGCATGAGGGAGACACCGGTCACCTCTTTTCCTGTAAAGACCTTTCTCTCTACCCTGAGATGAAACGAGTCCTCTCTCTCGGCCTTGATTATCTCAAGATCGAAGGACGGGCCAAAGGGGAAGAGTATACTGCAGCTGTCGTCCGTTTTTACAGGGAGATCACAGAAGAGGTCTCTGCCAAAAGAGAAGGAGCCCTGGATTTTGTCTATAATCGGGGATATACCACTGGAGGGATGTTTAAGGATCCTGATATTCTCAATCCCCGTTACATCAACCACAGGGGGCGTTCTGTGGGCCTCATCGAGGGAAACGAAGAGGGGAGACAGCAGATCCGTTTAAGCCACGCTGTACAGGAAGGAGACGGTGTGACTCTTCCGGAGAGCGGAACCGGAGGCGTTCTCTCCATGGGCGGAGGCCCCGGAGAGCGTGTCTCTCTTCCCCGCGGGATGCACGGCTGCGAAGGGGAAGAGGTCTGGAAGAACAGTGACGCGTCACTCAAAAAAGAGTTTCAGTGGGCTGAGGAGTACAGCATGAATCCTCCCAGGCAAAAGTTTGCCTATTCACGCCGCCCTGCTTTGAGGTTCCCTCTAAAAGTGACAAGGGCCGAGAGCCTTCTCTACGCCCTTGCCCCCCCGGGGATCTCTTCGGATGACATTATACATCCCCGTCTCTGTCTTATCAGCGGACAGGCATCATCACACAAAGGAGGGCATTGTAAAGTGGATCCCTCTTTTTGTCCCGGGACCCATCCTCTCCCCCCGGGGCAGACCTTTTGGGTAGAGACCTGGGATCATTATGCCTTTTTCCGTTCTGCCGGGAAAGAGGCGGTCCCCTGGTGGACTCTGAATATCTTTAACTCTCTTTCGTCAGCCTTGTTCTCAAAGTTTGTCTTTTCACCGGAGATGGAGTATCAGGAGATCATGAGAAATGCTTCGAGAACACGCGGGGTGGTTTTCTGTGACGGGCCTCTCCCCCTGATGAGAAGCCGCTATCCCATGAAGGAGGGAGAGTACAGAGATGAAAAGGGGCATGCTTTTCTCGGAGATATCTCTTCTTCACCGGCTCATCTCTATAATGAGAAACGTCTTCTGGCTGTGGATTTTTTTCCGTTTTTCTGGAACAGGACTGCAGGGATCCTCTATGACGGGAACAGGGATACGCATAAGCATTTTTATAAACGCATCACTCTTTATCTGAACCTGATTCAAAAGTTGGAGAACGGGGAATCGGCTCATAAGGAAAAAGAAGCTTTGAAAGACATGGAGCCGTACACCACCGGGCTCTACGGGGAGGGAGTGGTCTGATGTTTCGGGAAAAACCTCACGGATCTGATCTCTCACTGGAGGTCACAGCTCTCACAAGAGAGGCTCTTTTTCAGGAAGCAGCCCGTGGCATGGCCTTTATGACAGGGGCCTATTACGGAACCCGCACTGGAGAAGAGGAGACGGCGGCTTTCCATGGGGAATCCGATGAAGAGCTTCTTGTCCTCTTCCTGGAAGAGATACTCTATCGCCAGTCACAGGACGGAAAGGCCCGGCTTCCTGTCTCCCTTCATTGGAAAAAGGGCGCTGTTGAAGCGGCGTTCGCTCTTTTCACTCCCTTTCTGTCCGGTTCCCGCCTTGCCGTGAAGGGCGTAACCTGGCATGGGCTTTGCGTTGTCTCAAAAGGGGATTTCTGGACGGGATCACTTCTTTTTGATCTGTGATCCCTTGAAAAATGAAACACTTGAAATATAATAGTCAGAGAGAGGGAACCTTATGAAAAATATGGTTATTTTATTAGCCGTTTCTCTGATCCTGTTGGCGGGATGCTGGGATTCATCAGATCAGCCCTACCAGGTATGGGTGGAAGACTGGTATACCACAGTAGAACAGATCTCCGGAGAGTTGTACAGAGGATATGTCTGGCTTCACCTCTCAGGAGAGACGGATGCAGCCGCCTTTTCTGTTATGACATATGAAGGAGGCGTGGAGCAGGAGTATTTTGTTCCTCTTCATGACAACGAATTCTCCATCGATCTGGTGATCAGCACGGTTTACGATGCCGGATCTGTCTCTCCGAGAAGCTATTCAACGGAGCTCCGTTTTTATTCAGGGACGGAGTGCAGAGTGGAGTATCTTCAAAGCCCCACCCTCTCCTTTGCGATCCCCTGAAAGGACACCCTCCTTCTTTTTCCCTTTTCAAAAAGAGATAAGACGTTATAATCCCATATCAAGTTATTATGGTTCTGAAAGGAGAGTGACATATGGAAGATGAAAAGAAAGAAGCGCGGAATTTTATTGAAGCAGCCATTGATGATGACCTGGCCCGGGGAAAAGTCCAGCAGATCATCACACGCTTTCCTCCGGAACCCAACGGATATCTCCATATCGGCCATGCCAAATCCATCTGCCTGAATTTCGGTATTGCAAAAAAATACGGCGGGCGCTGCCATCTTCGGTTTGATGACACCAATCCCGAAAAAGAAGAGCAGGAATATATCGATGCTATCACAAAAGATGTCAAGTGGCTGGGATTCGACTGGGGAGAGCATCTCTATTATGCCTCGGATTATTATGATGATTTTTATAAGTATGCCGAAGAGCTCATTGAGAAGGGCCTGGCTTACGTGGATGACCTGAGCGCTGAAGAGATCAGGGAATACAGGGGGACATTGACTGAGGCCGGCAAAGAAAGCCCCTGGCGGAACAGGGCTCCGGAAGAGAGTATGGCCCTCTTCAGGCGCATGAAAGCCGGTGAGTTTAAGGACGGAGAAAAAGTCCTCCGGGCCAGGATCGATATGGCATCACCCAACATCAACATGAGAGATCCGGTTATCTACAGGATTAAGCATGCCTCCCATCCCAGGACAAAAGAGGCCTGGTGCATCTACCCCATGTATGATTTTGCCCATTGTATATCCGATGCCATAGAGGGGATCACTCATTCAGTCTGTACATTGGAATTCGAAGACCATCGCCCTCTCTATGACTGGTTTCTGGATCATATCTCTATTGAGAACCATCCTCGTCAGATCGAGTTTGCACGGCTGAATGTGACCCGGACAGTGATGAGTAAACGAAAACTGCTCTCCTTTGTCTCAGAAGGAATCGTCCGGGGCTGGGATGACCCCCGTATGCCCACCATTGCCGGTTTAAGGCGCAGGGGTTTTACCCCGGAGTCCATGAGAGCCTTTGCAGAGGCGGTTGGGGTAGCCAAGGCCAACAGTGTTGTGGATTCAGCCATGCTGGATTATTTTGTGCGCGACGACCTGAACAGGAGAGCGCCCCGGGTGATGGCTGTTCTGAGGCCTGTCAAAATCGTCATCGATAATTATCCTGAAGACCGGGTAGAATGGATGGATGCGGAGAATAATCCTAATGATCCTGAGTCCGGGACTCGTAAGATACCGTTCAGCCGCGAGATCTATATTGAACAGGATGATTTCATGGAAGATCCTCCGAAAAAATACTTCAGGCTCTCTCCCGGACGTGAGGTGCGCCTGAAACATGCCTACTACATCACGTGTACGCACGTGGAGAAAGGGGAAGACGGGTCTGTACGGGAGATCCACTGCAACTATGACCCCGAATCACGGGGAGGGTGGACTCCGGATGAGCGTAAAGTCAGGGGGACGCTCCACTGGGTCTCCGCTGCTCATGGAGCCCGGGCAGAAGTCCGCCTTTACGAGCCGCTGATCAACGACGGTGAAGGGGATTTTTCCCAGCTTATCAACAGGGATTCTTTGGAGATCCTGGATGATGCCGTGATCGAACCGGGCCTTCTGGGCACCGTAAGCGGCTGCCATTTTCAGTTCCTCAGGCTGGGATATTTTTTCACTGATCCTGATTCCACACCTGAAAAACCTGTCTTCAACCGTGTGGTGGGATTGAAGGACACCTGGGCAAAGGTATCACAATAAAAAAGGGGGCTTTTCAGCCCCCTTTTCACGTTGACATAGGATAAAGTCCCTTTATTCAGAATTCAGATCTCTTTATGCCAGATGTTCATGCTTTCAAATCCTCCGGAGATCTGAGTGCTTTTGATAAGGCGGCCGCCGTACTGGTAACCGTTTCTGGCAAAAGCGATGTTCATACCGAAAGATTCAGCCCGGGCAATGGTATAGGCTGTGGAATATCCGTTGGCCTTGATCTCCTTTTCCATGTGGTTCAGGAGGACCCCGGCGATCCCCAGGCCCCTGTGTTCGGGATGAGTGGCAAAATCAGTCATCTCCGAACTTTTGTTGGACGGGTCGATCTCTGCTGAAGAGACTCCAACGAGCCGGCCCTCTTTCCAAGCTCCGAAATAGATATTGGATGTTTCCATGGTCTTCTGGATATAGGCGGGTTTATTCACCGGGAAAGGATAGCTTTTAAAGACATGAGAGAGAAGTTCTGCGATATCCTTGCTGTCTTCCGGGACACACTTCCTGAACTCGAAACCCTCGACAGCATCAGGAGCGGGATCCGCACTCTTTTCCAAAGCGGTCTCCAGTATACGGTTGAGTTTACTCATACTTGGTTCCATGGCCCGTTCCGACTTCAGGCACATGGTCATAAAAAAGAGGTCTTCCCCTGAATTGAAAAAATGGGGGATATGAGCTTCCTCCCTGAATTTCCTCATGGAAAAGTGTTCTTTCACGCTTGCCGGAGTCTTGACGATGATCTTTCCGTAGGAATTTTTTTTGGCCAGCCTCTTGATGTCATTGATAAGCTCCTGAACCTGTTCTGTATCGACTTTCAGGACATAGACACGGTCATTGACCGTCCCGTGCTGAACCAGTGAACCGTGTAATATTTCAATTTTGTCTGCCATGATCCCTCCTTGTATAGCGTTCGTTGGATTGCGGGGTCAGAGAGTAGGTCTTGTCATAGTCTGAGAGGAGTTTTTCGATCCCCACAGCATCCACCTCCTGCCCCTCTTCAAGGTTAAGCTGCAGGTCGCATTCATCGCAATTCCGGTCGCAGAAAATAGGTTCGTAACTGTCAGGTTCCTTATAGGTCGTGATGACTCCTTCGTAATTCCTCAAGACGACTTTATTAGTGGACCAGGTCAGGACATAATTGGGCATCACAGGAATCTTGCCGCCTCCCCCGGGAGCATCCACCACATAGGTGGGAACCGCAAAGCCTGAAGTATGGCCGATGAGGCTTTCCAGGATCTCCAGCCCTTTTCCCACAGGGGTCCTGAAATGGTTGAGCCCTTCTGACATATCGCACTGATAAAGGTAGTAGGGGCGGACTCTGTTGGCCACCAGCTTGTGGACGAGGCGTTTCATGATCTTGGGGCAATCGTTGACTCCTGCAAGAAGGACGGATTGATTCCCCAGGGGGATGCCGGCATCCGCCAGCTTAGCCAGGGCTGTCTTTGAAGCCGGTGTGATCTCACGGGGATGGTTGAAGTGGGTATTGAACCACAGGGGCTGATGCTTTTTCAGCATGGCCACGGTCTCGTCAGTGATCCTGTAAGGGAGCACCACAGGAGTCCGGGAGCCGATACGGACCACTTCCACATGTTCAATGGCATCCAGTTCCGAGAGGATCCAGTCCAGATAATCATCATTGAGAAGCAGAGGGTCTCCTCCGGAAAGGAGGACATCGCGGACCACAGGGGTCTTCCGGATATAATCCAGGCCCTTCTCGATGGTCGCTTTGTCGGGGATGTGATCCACATCCCCCACTTTTCGTTTCCGTGTACAATGACGGCAATACATGGAACATTTATTGCTGATGAGAAAAAGGACACGGTCGGGATAACGGTGAGTGATTCCTTCCACAGGGCTGTCCTTGTCTTCATGCAAAGGGTCTCGCATATCCCATTTGCTGATGATGAGCTCTCTGGGATCGGGAACGGCCTGTTTAAAGACAGGGTCGTTCTTGTAATCCTCCCGGTTGATAAGTGAGAGGTAATAGGGAGTGGCGGAAAAAGGGAACTTCTTCATGGTCTCGGCCATGGCCCCCCTCTCCTCCTTTGAGAGTTTAATATCCAGCACTTTCTCCAGGGTGTCGATATCCCGGACAGAGTGTTTCAGCTGCCACCTCCAGTCTCTCCACTGGTTGAGCTCTCCGTTCATATCTAAACGTTTGGCAATATTTTTCTGTTCATCGGTCAAGGGATGCATAACAACCTCCTCGGTCTGATTTAGGTCACATTTCCGTATATGATTCAGCGAATTAGTGGAAAAAATCAAATTTTTGTTCAGATAATTTTTGCATGAGATAATTTTAACAAAATTTGCTGAAATTGTCAAGATTTTGTTTTTTTATATTTTATTTCGCTCTTATTCCAACAGTTATTATGTAAAATAAGTGGTTTTTGTAACTTTTTTCCGATATTATCTCATTTAACATTCTTTTTTTATATATTGAAAGAGAAGGCCCGGGTCATGTATAATAGAGTAAAGGAAGGAGGAGGAGTGAAAATCCTTTTTGTCTATGAATCAGTGCATCATGGGAACACAGAAAAGATCGTCCATGCCATGTCCGGAGAATGCGGCGGAGCTGTCCTCAAAGCCCGTGAGTTCCATCCCTCTTTGAGCGGGGATTATGAGTGTATGGGGTTCGGGTCAGGCATCTTTTTCGGGAAATTTCACTCAGCTGTGGAAAGAGCCGTGGGTCTTCTTCCTCCCGGAGAAGGACGTCCCGTTTTCGTCTTCTCCACATCCGGCCGGGGGATAAAACGGTATAACAGGCGTCTGACGGCTTCCCTTGAAGAAAAGGGGTATCATCTTCTCGGTGATTTCTCCTGTAAGGGTTATGATACTTACGGGCCTCTCAAGTGGCTGGGCGGAATCGCCAGGGGGCGCCCGGGTGAGCAGGAGATAAGCCTGGCCCGACAGTTTATCAGGATGGTCATGGGGCGCAGGATCCTCTGAACATCCCCGGGCTTCCGGATCCTGCTGTATCAAGGGACTCGGCATGGATCAGAAACCGGCCGACGCCGGAGTCCGGAGAACTCTGGAAAATGAGAGCATTTGCGGTTATAATCAAGTATGTCTCCTCGATTTAACAGGCTCTCCCCGGGATGTATCGAAATCCCCGTAACTGAAGACTCCAGGATGCATGTTCCGGCACGTGTCTATGCCGATGAAGTTCTAGCCGTGCCACTCCTGTCTGACCGGTCACTGGAACAGCTCATGAATGTCGCCATGCTTCCCCATATCATCGGGGCAGCTCTGGGTATGCCTGATATTCATCAGGGTTACGGATTTCCCATTGGTGGGGTCGCTGCTTTCAGCATGGAGGAGGGAGGGCTGATCTCTCCCGGAGGAGTGGGCTATGATATCAATTGCGGAGTCCGGCTGCTTACCGGTTCCTCCTGTGCAGACATTCCCCGTGACTCTCTGGAAAGGATCATCTCCCGTCTTGCTGTCTCCTGCCCGCGCGGGGGCGGAAAAGGAGCCATCAAGAGTTTCTGTGAAAAGAGTTTTCGTCGCCTCTTATCCCTCGGGGCAGAAGCCGCTGTGGAAGAGGGGTTCGGGACAGTGGAAGACCTCGGGCATTGTGAAGACGGCGGACGGCTCCCAGCCGGGGAAGAGGCTGTAAGCCTCAGGGCCATGGAACGCGGGCGTGCGGAGGCGGGAAGCCTTGGCGGAGGGAACCATTTTTTGGAGATGGGAAGGATATCCGCCCTTTACGATGAGGAGACGGCCCGTGCATGGGGGCTCTTCCCTGGCCAGATTACTCTCATGATCCATTGCGGATCCCGCGGGCTGGGCCACCAGGTGTGCAGTGAGTATGTCCGTCTTTTTCAACAGGCGAAGGGTCCCTGCCCCGACCGGGAACTGGCCTGGGCTTCTGCAGAATCTCCTCAGGGGAAGCGCTATATCGCCGCCATGAATGCCGCGGCCAACTTTGCATATGCCAACAGGCATATCCTCGGCGCTGTTCTTTCGCAAATCCTGTCTGAAACTCTCTGGAAGGAGATCCGCCTTGATTGTGACTTCCGGCTGCTCTACGATATAACCCATAATATGGCCCGGGAGGAAGTCCATACCGTATCAGGAAGAGAACTTTCCTGTATGGTCCATAGAAAAGGGGCTACCCGTGCATTTCCGGCGTCAAGGATGAAGGGGACTCCCTTTGAAAAGACGGGCCATCCGGTCTTCATCCCCGGATCCATGGGAAGTTCTTCCTATATCCTCAGAGGAACGGAAAAGGCGCTTGGGGAGGCATTCGGAAGTTCCTGCCACGGAGCGGGCCGGGTTCTGTCGCGCAGAGAGGCTGTTCGGAGAGTCGATCCTTTAACCCTTGTGGCGAGACTGGCTCGTGAGGGTATCATCGTTAAGGGAAGTGATTCCCGCGGACTGGCGGAAGAAGCTCCTCAGGCCTACAAGGATGTCTCCCGGGTGACAGCTCTCCTGGAACAAGAGGGGCTGGCTGTGATCGTGGCCAGGCTGGAACCCCTGGGAGTGGTCAAAGGATAAGCCCCTAGCGCTCATGGATCACTTTGGCTTTGTTCCTCCTCTGATACTGGGAGAGGAACAGGCCGGATATGATAATCGCCATCCCCAGGAGTTTTCGGTCTGAGAAGGCTTCTCCCAGAAGAAAATAGGCAGAGACGGCTGTGATGATGGGAATGATGTTTGTGAAGATATTCGTCTTGCTGATTCCGATTTCCCGGATGGAGATGGTGACCAGGATGAAAGCCAGGGAAGAGCCGAAGAGAGCCAGCATGACCAGGTTCAGCAGGACATGAAGAGGCGGAGAAGCCGAAAGAGTCGCTTTCCATTCAAAGAGAGCCATAAAGGGAAGAAAATAGAGGCCGCCTATCATATTCTGAACCCGGACGATGGTGAGGGGGCGATAGCGGTGAGAAAGGCGTTTGGCCACGATGCTGTAACCGATTCCCGACAGAACAGCGAAGAGAAGGAGTAGGAGGCCCCTGGGAGAGGCTTCCAGGCGGGCATCACCTGTTGTCGTGAAGATGGCCAGACCGAAAAATGAGACGGCGAGCCCGATGATGTTCACCGGAGAAAGGCGTTCCTTGTAAAAGAGATAGGCAAAGAGGGGCGAGATCACCGGGATCAGGGCGATCATGATGGATGCCAGTGTCGAGGAGACAAGAAGCAGGCCGAAACTCTCTCCTATGAAATAGCAGAAAGGCTCCAGGAAAGCCAGCAGAAAGAAGAAGGGCCAGTCTTTTCGCTGGATCTTCTCGCTTCGGTTTGACAGGCGGGCGTAAAGAGTCAGCAGAGCCGAAGAGATCAGAAGGCGGAGAAGAAGTGTGGTGAAAGGGCCGTAGTATTCAAAGACGATCTTTGTCCAGACAAATGATATCCCCCAGAAGAACATGGCACCCAGAGTCCCCAGATATACGGCAAAACGTTGATACAGTCTTTTCATGCGGTCTCCTTTGAGGGATTTTAGGCAAGGATCGGCAAAGGTCAACTGAAAACGTCTTTTTTCATTGAACGGGTTCTTTTTTGTGATACATTTGACTATGTTTTTCAAAAGAAGGGGGAGATGATGGAAAAAAAGGGAAAAGCCAATGTGGTTCCCGGAGAGGTGAAAAACGCTGGAGACCTGCTGAAATTTTTAAAGAACCGTCCCGAGATCCGTTTTGTCTCCCTGGTGGGTGTGGATTTTCTCGGAAATGATACCGATGAGAGGATCCCCGTCTCCTATTTTCTTGATCATGTCCACGAGATCATGGACGGCGGAGTCCAGACAGACGGGTCATCGGTGAACCTTCCCGGAATCGCCACCCTGAATGACGCCAAGATCGATTTTATTGTGGATGCCGCCGGAGAATGGTTTGTGGATGAGAACAG
>Ga0209163_1003154_pt1 | contig 12529 bp, 7 predicted proteins | sample MTBAKSrepl2MetaG_FD_187457 | JGI IMG/M metagenome (GOLD analysis project Ga0209163, IMG submission 187457) | Enrichment culture microbial communities om Arthur Kill intertidal strait, New Jersey, USA, that are MTBE-degrading - MTBE-AKS2 (Arthur... | ecosystem: Environmental > Aquatic > Marine >...
TTTACGGCCGTGGCCGCGACCATCGGCAACATCGGGCCGGGCCTGGGCCAGGTCGGTCCGACCGACAATTACGCCCATTTGCCTTACGCGGCCAAGGTCATTCTCATCCTGTGCATGCTTCTGGGCCGTCTGGAGGTTTACACGGTGTTCATCCTGTTCGTGCCCGAGTTTTGGAAGAAGTAATCTATGGACGCACTTCAGGTCACGACCCAAGGAATGAATCAACTGGAACTTGATCCGGAATTGAACCGTCTGCCGGCCAAAGTCGAAACGATCCATCTGATCGGCGTCTGCGGCACGGGCATGGGGGCGTTGGCCGGCATGCTGGTGGAAAAGGGTTACAGGATCACCGGTTCGGATGCCGATGTTTATCCGCCCATGTCCGATTTTCTGGCCGGCCTGGGTATAAACGCGGTCCAGGGCTACGCCGGTGAAAACCTGGCCCATCGGCCGGACCTGGTCATCGTCGGCAATGTGGTCACCCGGCGGAACCCGGAAGCCGCGGCCCTGAAAACCTTGGGGCTGAACTATCTGTCCTTGCCCCAGGCCCTGCGCCTTCTCTTTCTGGAAGGCAAAAAACCCCTGGTCATCGCCGGGACCCACGGCAAGACCACCACCTCGGCCCTGGCCGCCTGGCTGCTGGACTCGGCCGGGCTGGACCCCGGCTTTCTGATCGGCGGGATACTGGCCAATTACGGCCGTAACTACAACCTGGGCCGGGGCGACTGGTTCGTGGTCGAAGGGGACGAATACGACACGGCCTTTTTCGACAAGGTGCCCAAGTTCATCCATTACGCCCCTTACGTCGGGGTCTTGACCAGCGTCGAATTCGACCACGCCGACATCTATCCGGATTTCGAGGCGGTCAAGGCGGCTTTCCGGCGGTTGGTCCGGCTTATCCCGGCTGAAGGACTCCTCGTGGCCTGGGGCGACGATCCCCTGGTCCGGGAACTGGCCGGGGCATCGGCCGGGCCGGTGGTTTTTTACGGGCTCGGGCTTGACAATGACTGGCGGGCGGTCAACTTGGCCGCCGAAGGCCGTCGGGTCAGGTTCGATCTGCTGCGCTCAGGCCGGGCCGCCGGGCGGTTGGTCTGTCCCCTGCCCGGGTCCCATAACGTCCTCAACACCTTGGCTGTGGTTGCAGCCCTGGACCGGGCCGGCCTGGACCCCGATCAAATAAGAACCGGCCTCGAAACCTTCCAGGGCGTCCGTCGCCGCCAGGAAGTCCGGGGGGTGGTCAACGGGGTGACGGTCATCGACGATTTCGCCCACCATCCGACCGCGGTCCGGGAGACCCTGGCCGCGGTCAGGGCCGCCTATCCCCAGGACCGGCTGGTGGCGGTCTTCGAACCTCGGACCAACACCAGCCGCCGGAAAATCTTCCAAGGGGATTACGCCGCTTCCTTCGACGGCGCGGACCTGGTTCTGGTCCGCGAACCGCCCCATCCGGAAAAGTCTCCGGAAGATGACCGGTTTTCTTCGGCTCTACTGGCCAGAGACCTCCAAACCCGGGGCCTGAGAGCTTACAGCTTCCCGGACACGGACGGGATTTTGTCCTTTCTCCTGGACCAGGCCCGGCCCGGCGACGTGGTTCTGATAATGTCCAACGGCGGGTTTGATGGTCTGCATGAACGGCTGCTGGCGGGATTAGGATCTAGGGCCTTCTGACCAGCCGAAAACCGATGTTCAGGCCGCGGCCGCCGGGGGAGAAGCCGTCCCGGGAGGCGGAACGGCAGTCCCAGCCGCCGCTGATCCAGCTTCCGCCCCGAAAGACTCGTTCAGACCCGTAATCAGGGCCTTGAGGATCGACGGCCGGGTCCTCGGAGTACTCCTTGTACCAATTCTGACACCATTCCCAGACGTTGCCGGACATATCGAACAGGCCCCAGGCGTTGGGCAGTTTGCGGGCCGCGGGCTGGGGGCCGAACCGGGAGCAATTCGGCTGGCTTTCCCACCAGATCGGCAGGTCCAGGGCTCCGGGATAATCGGCGCAACTGTTGCCGGCGTGCCAGGCGATGACGTCCAGGGCCGGGACGGTGTTGTCGCCGAGAATAATGACCGGTCCCGAGTAGAAGGGCGTGTCGGTTCCGGCCCGGCAGGCGTATTCCCATTCGGCTTCGGTGGGCAGGCGGTATTTATTGGTCTTTTCCAAGGCGTTCAGACGTTTTATAAATTCCTGGACCTCGCCCCAGGAAACGTTTTCCACCGGGCAGTCTTGGCCGCAGTTTTTAAAGAAAGAGGGATTCCGGCCCATGACCCGGCGCCACTGGGCCTGGGTCACTTCGGTGGTCTGCATGTAGAAGGGTCGGGAGATGGTTACTTCATGCCGGGTTTCGTCCTCCCGCCGCCCCGGTTCCTCGAGGGGGCTGCCCATCATGAAGGTCCCGTCCGGGATGTAGGCGAAGGTCATGCCGAGAGAATTGGTGATGAGGCTGCCCGGGGCCGGGGTTTGGGTTGGAAGCGGCGGCGCGGCCGGTTGTTGGACTCCGGCCCCGCAAAGGATGAGGAGCGCGGGCAGGAAGATGAAAAAAGCCAAGAGGCATCGATGACAGCGGCAGGGCACATCCGGCTCCTGAGTAAGATCGGCCCGGAACCGGTCCGGGCAGTCGAGTTTAAACTTAAAATATTTTATAGCATTTACTCGCACCTGGCAAATAATCTCGATGTATGCGGCCCATCAGTTGACCGATGGTAATTGGGGCGGGCGGTTCCGGAAGGTCCCCAACATCCGCTCCGAGCGGCCTCCGGCCTCCGGGGTCTGCAGTAGTCATTGGCCCGATCCGCTGCTACATACATCGTTCATATCATGTGATCTCGACAACATAAAATTATTTTCTTGACAACCCTGATTTGATCGTGTTTTAGTGAGATCAAATCTTGGTCAGGAGTTTGGACCGGACTATGACGGGCGTGATGGAAATAGGTAAGGTTTTCGGCGGCGATTGCGGCCGGACCTATTATTTTTATTTCTATTATTTTGCCGACGTCGGCCCGTCGCCGTGGAGTGTGATCAGCTAACTTAGCTAAAAATAAAACAAACGGCCATGGGTCGACGCCAAAACGGGACTCATGGCCGTTTTCTTTTTTAGAAGGCCGTGGGACCCCGCCCATGGCCTTTTTGCTTAGCAGGAGGTGTAAAAATGCTAGCCCAAACACAAGGCGCAGCCGGAAACCAGCCTATTGTCGGGATGATGCCCCAGGCCCGAAAAGGAGGCAAGCCCCCGGTCAATCTGGTCAGCCGCCAGATTCATCCCGAGAACACGGTGATCAACGTCGACGAGGTCCTCTTCGGCGGACCTCAATTCGTGGTGATTGCCGGACCGTGCGCCGTGGAAAGTCAGGACCAGCTTTTGGCCACGGCCCGGGCCGTCAGAAGTTCGGGCGCGGCCGTTTTGCGGGGCGGGGCCTACAAGCCGCGGACTTCGCCCTACAGTTTTCAGGGACTGGGCGTCGACGGTCTGGACCTGCTCACCCTGGCCAAGGAAAAGATCGGTCTGCCCATTATAACCGAGGTGATGGACGGGACGGAGCTGGCCCTGGTCGAGGCTCACACCGATATTATTCAGGTCGGCGCCCGGAACATCCAGAATTTTTCCTTGCTCCGGCAAGTGGGACACAGCCATAAGCCGGTTCTGCTCAAACGGGGCCTGATGACCACCCTGGACGAGTTCCTCATGTCGGCTGAATACATCCTGGCCGCCGGCAACCCTCAAGTCATTCTCTGCGAACGGGGCATCCGCACCTTCGAGACGGCCACCCGCAATACCTTGGACCTGAGCGCCGTGCCTATTCTCAAGGAACGGACCCATCTGCCGGTCATTGTCGACCCCAGCCACGCCGTGGGCGACTGCCGGTACGTCTGTCCCTTGGCCCGGGCGGCCATGGCCGTGGGGGCGGACGGGTTGATGGTCGAAGTCCATATTTCCCCGGAAACGGCCCTGTGCGACGGCCAGCAGTCCCTCAGCCCGGCGGTTTTCCAAACCTTGATGGATGACCTGCGCCTCATGGCCGGCCTCTTCCATCGGGTGCTGTAAAGACGAGCCAGTTACACAATGGACCGGATCAAAAATGTCCCGCCGGGAGTCTCACGCTCCTGGGCCTGGGAAAATGAAAGACCCTCGGATCAAGCTATTCAGGAGGCCAGGCACAAAATCGACCAGATCGACCGGCAGATCGTCGATTTGCTCAACCGCCGGGCCGGACTGGCCCTGCGTATCGGTCGGGGCAAGAAAGACAACGGCTGGGCCGGATTCTCGCCCGAGCGGGAACAGGAAGTCTTCGACTCGATCAAGGCGGCCAACCAGGGCCCCCTGCCGGATTCTTCGCTGGTCGGCATTTTTTCCGAGATCATTTCGGCCTGCCGGGGACTGCAAGCCCCGCTCCGCGTCTCCTACCTGGGACCGGAAGCCACTTTCTGTCACCAGGCGGCCCTGGCCCGCTTGGGCCACTCCTGCGACTTCTCCCCCCAGCGTTCCATCATCGAGGTTTTTGACGACGTGGAAAAAGGCCGGTCCCAGATCGGGGTGGTGCCGGTGGACAATTCCAGCGAGGGCATGGTCAACATCACCCTGGATCGGCTCGACCGGACCGACCTCCTGGTCTGCGGGGAAGTCTACCTGCCGGTGGCCCATTGTCTCATGTCCCTGGAAACCTCGGTGGACCGAGTGACCCGGGTTTACTCCCACCCGCAAGCCTTGAACCAGTGTCGCCGCTGGTTGAACCTCCATCTTCCGTTGGCGGCCATGTTCGAAATGGAGAGCACCGCCGCCGCCGCCAGAGAGGCGGCCGGACAGCCGGGCACGGCGGCCGTGGGCAGCGAGCTGGCCGCCGCCTGGTATAATCTGCCGATTCTGGCCCGAGACATCCAGGACGTTCCCCAGAATACCACCAGATTTCTCCTGATCGGCCGCCTGCGGTGTCGGCCGACCGGACGAGACAAGACCTCGATTCTTTTTCGGGTCAAGCACCGTCCCGGGACCCTTTATGCGGCCCTGCGTTCCCTGGCCGAACGGGGTATCAACATGACCAGGATCGAATCCCGCCCCATCAAGAACCAGCCCTGGGAATACAGGTTCTTTGTCGAACTGGAAGGGCACTTTCAGGAAGAAGACCTGGGCCAGGCCCTGGCCGGACTCGAGCAGGAAGTCGAGTCCTTGAAAATACTGGGTTCCTATCCGATGGCGGTTCATTCCGGGTCGGAGCCGGCGGGCTCCCAACTTCCGGCCTTTCAGCCGAACCAAACCAGTCTAGGAGCAATACATGGATGACCCTCCGTTTACCACCCAACCTAATATCGGTATTATCGGCGGTAAGGGCCGCATGGGCCGCTTGATCGCCAGACGGCTCAAGGCCTTTGGCTTTAAAGTTTTGATCGCCGACGCTTCGGACGGTCCCTGGAGCGGGGAAACGGCGGCCCAATGCCCGATCCTGATCCTGGCCGTGCCTATGGTGGCGGTCGAGGAAGTCATGAAAAAAATCGGGCCTCATACCCGGGAAGACGGCGTGGTCGTGGACATCTGTTCGCTCAAGACCGGACCCATGGCGGTCATGCTGGACCAGGCCCGGGGAGAAGTGGTCGGGGCCCACCCGCTGTTCGGACCTTCCATCAGGCGGCTTAAAGGCCAGGTGGTTTTTCTCTGTCCAGGTCGAGGCCAAGTCTGGCTTGAACGGTTCGAATCCTGGCTGGGCGACAGGGGTCTCCGGGTGGTGGTCACCACTCCCGAGCACCATGACCGGCTGATGGCCCGAGTCCAGACCCTGCGCCATATTCTGCTGGCCGCTTTCGGGCGGGCCTTGATCGGGCTGGACGGGGACCTGCCGGCCGACCCGTCGCTGGGCGGTCCGTGGTTTAGTAACCTGGTCAAGATGCTGAATCATCAGTGCCGGCAGCCGGTCGAACTGTACGCCGACCTGGCCCTGAACAATCCCGAGGCCAAGACCGTGATCGGGGCCTTGAGCCGAAGCCTGGAAGACTTGGCCCGACCTTTGGCCGCCGGCAACCGTCGCGGGCTCGAAGATTGTCTGCGCGAGGTGGAGGATTTTATCGTCCGGGGCAATTCCACGATTGAATATCTCTCCCCCGGAGAGGCCAAGACGGGGAGCGTGTGGAATAATTGACCGGATATAAAACAAAGCTGCATATTGGCGCCGGATGGCCAAAAGGTTATACTGGATGATGAAACAAAGACCAAGTCCTGGCTCGCCTAATCGACTGGAGAAAACCGGAGTTTGTCAATCAGACCGCCCCAGATCGAAGAGATTGTCGCCCGCTTAAAAGCCCCTCCCCAAGGCAAAACGTGTTCCCGCCTGCCGGTTACCACCCGTGAAGGTGAAACCCGCGCCTTTCTCCGGCCGGTTTTTTCGCCCCTGGCCGGGGATGTCCGGAAAGAAGCCGGGCTGATCGCCCGATGGAGAAACCAGCACCGGGAGAGCTTTTTCACCTGGTTCGAGGCCACCCAAGAGACGACCCTGACCTGGCTGACCGAGTATTACGCCCCAAGCCTGGACCTGATTTTCATGGTCGAGACCCTGGACGGGGAGCCTTTCGGCTGCCTTTCCTTGTATGATTTCGATTTGAAGGACCGATCCTGCTGGTTCGGCCGGATGGTCCGGGGGCTGGAAGCCGGACCGCGGGGAGGCCTGACCCTGGCCGCGGCGGCTTTGCTGGACTGGGCCTTTCAATCCCTGGGGATTAAAACCATTTTTCTAGAAGTCTTTGAGCACAACCTCCGGGCTATCGCCCTTTACCACCGAGTGGGATTTAAAATAGTCCGGAGGATTCCCCTGCGCCGGATCGACCAAGGTTCTGTTACTAAGTGGGAACCTTCTTTGACCGCCGGGGACCCGGACGGATATTCACTGCGGATGGTCGCCGCCTCAAAATCGGGTCTTTCGGAAAAGGGATGATCCCGCCCCTAAACTAGCCCCGATAAAACTGATGAATCCGGTCGATGATCATCCAGACCTGGTCGTCGGTCAAATCGGGATAAAGAGGCAGGGTCAGCAGCTTGGGGTAAACCTTTTCCGCCACGGGCAGGACCGGCCGGTTGCCGTAACAGCTGTACAGGTGAATGGGCTTGTAGTGAACCCCGGTGTTTATGCCGTGGTCCCTCAGAAAGACGCTGAGTTCGTCGCGGTTTTCCGCCTTGATTTCACAAAGGTGCCAGGCAGAAATGAAATCCCCGCCGTCGGCCGGGGGCATTTGCACTTCGTCCAGGTCCCCGAGACCCCGGCGGTACATCTCCACGATCTCCCGGCGGCGGAGGTTGTTTTTTTCCAGTTTTTTGAGCTGAACCAGACCGATGGCCGCCGGGATGTCGCTTAGGTGGGATTTCAGGCCGATTTCCTCGACCGTGTATTCCCACCAATATTTCTTATCCACCTTGGTCCGGTCCCAGGTGCCCTTGTCTATGCCCAGCCACCGGAGCTTCTTGGCCCGTTCAGCCAGGTCCCGCTCGTTAAGGGTCGCGGCCCCGCCTTCGCCCATGGCCAGGTTTTTGACGGCGTGAAAACTGAAACAGCCGATCCGCCCCAGTCCGCCCACGGGCCGGCCCCTGTACCTGGCCCCGCAGGCGTGGGCGCAGTCTTCCACAATGGGAACGCCCCCGACCGCGTCCCGCAGCCGGTCAAGGTCCACCGGCCGTCCGGAGTAGTGGACCGGGATGACGGCCTTGGTCCTGGCGGAAATTTTCCGGGCCACGTCATCAATATCTATGTTCAGGGTCTCCTCATCCACGTCGGCCAGGATGGGCGTGGCCAGGTTGTAAGCCACGGCGTGGGCCGTGGACACGAAGGTGATGGTCGGCACGATTACTTCGTCGCCGTGATTGACGCCCAACAGCTTGAGGGCCATGTCCAGGGCCGCGGTGCAGGAATTGAGGCCCACGCAATAATCCACCCGGCAAAACCGGGCGAACTCCCGCTCGAACTGCTCGGTCTTGGGCCCCAACCCGACCCAACCCGAGAGGATCACTTCGCTGACCGCCTGGACCTCCCGGTCGTCATAAGACGGCTTGAACACCTGGATCATGTCGCCTTGATCCGGATTCTGCCGTTCTTTCGGGGCCGGCGAAACGGGTTTTATTCGGGGCCAGCCCCCCGTTCTTTCCGCGGATTTAACTTTGACCGACAGCTTTTTGTTAATCATCGTTCGATCCTTTTGGCCTGGACGTTCAGAAACCCGATCTTTTCGGGATGGAAAAGGGAGCGGTCCAGGCGTTTGATTTCGGTCAAACCGGCCGCCTGGAGGAGTCGAGCCAGCCGGCCGAAGGTGAGCGGCGACCTGGTTTCGGCTTCGTGGCGCCAGACAGCGGGATTCCGCAAGGTTTTTTGGGCTTCCATCGCCGCTTCTTCCGCCGGACCGGGTTCATAAGCCGCGTCCGGGACTTCGATGATCAGCCGGCCTTCCTCCTTGAGGACCCGCCGCCATTCTTTCAGTAATTGAGGTATCCGCTCCCGAGGCAAGGTCTGTAGGTAATCGTGGCTGTAAATCAGGTCGACCGAGCCATCCGGGAATTGGGTTAAATGAAAGGGATCAGCCTTGAGGTCGTCAAAACCGGGGTGGTTGGGGACGTCAATGTTGATAAAACCGTTGATCCGGCCCGTTCGGGTCGGGATGTTCAGCAGGACGGCTTCGGCCGGGTAGGATTCCAAAAGGGAAGTCCCCGGCAGGTCGTTCTTGTCCAGGACGTAATCGCCCAGGACCAGACCGTCCATGCCGCCGACCAGGAAGCAGTCCACGGCTTCCTGGGGAGTGCGGACAATGGGTTCGCCCTTGACGTTGAGGGAAGTGTTCAGGACCAGACCGATACCGGTGATTTTTTTAAATTCCTCAATCAGCCGGTAATAGCGGGGGTTGACTCTTTTGTCCACGGTCTGGACCCGGGCCGTGCCGTCCACGTGGCAGACGGCGGGAATCAGGCCGATCATCTCCGGGCGGGTGTTGTAAACAAAGAGCATATAGGGGGATTCGTGGTCGGAGTCGAAATATCGGCCGCAATCCTCCAGCAGGACCGAAGGGGCGAAAGGCCGCCAGGCTTCCCGGAACTTGACCCGCCGGTTGACTTGGTCCTTCATCTTGGGATCGCGGGGATCGGCCAGGATGGACCGGTGGCCCAAGGCCCGTGGGCCGGTCTCCATGCCGCCCAGGAACCAGCCGACGATCTTGCCTTCGGCCAGGCCTTCGGCGGCGAAGCGTGGGGCGTCCGGGACCCGGCGCAAGGGGAAACCGGCGGACTTTATGGCTGAAACCACTTCCGCCTCGCTGAAGTCCGATCCCAGGTAAGGGTGCTTCATGACCCACCAGGTCCGGCCCTCAGCCCGGCCTCGGGGGTTTTCCAAATAATAGGCGTACAAAGCGGCCCCCAGACCGGTGCCGCCGTCATGGGCCGCCGGGTGGATGGAGATGTCCCTGAAGAGCCCGGTCTGAAGAAGCTTGCCGTTGGTCACGCTGTTGAGGGCCACACCGCCGGTCAGGCAAAGGTCCGATTCACCGGAAATATTGCGCAATCTTCGGGCCAGGCCGAGGATGATCTCTTCGGTCACCCGCTGGAGGGCCGCGGCCACATGGGCAAAGCCCGGCTGGGGGGTCCTGGTGTCCATTTTTTCATGGATATTGAATATTTCATTGAATTTTTCGTGATCGTAGATGAAGACGCCGTCCGGATTGATGATCTCCCGGTTGATTTCGAATCGGCCGGTATCCGGATCGAAATCGATAATTCTTTCCCGAAAGGTCCGGTAATAGACTTCCGGGTCGCCGTAGGAAGACAGGCCCATGGTCTTGCCTTCCTGGCGGGCCCCCAGGCCCAGCCAATAGGTGACGGCCTGATAAAGCGTGCCCAGGGAATGGGGACAATAAAGGGCTTCCAGCTCCTCGATCCGGCCGTCCTCGCCCCTGGCCAGCATCACTGTTTCGAACTCGCCCCGGCCGTCGATGGACAGGATGGCCGACCGGGGAAACGGCGAGGAATAGAAAGCCCCGGCGCAGTGGGCCAGGTGGTGTTTGACGTGGAGGACCCGGGCCCGGGGGAAGAGCGACCGGAAAAGTCCTTCCTGGTTTTGGTAGAGCCGGGCCGAAGCCTGGGCCGACCGGACCATCTGGAGCCGATTCATCGGGAAACCGTTTTGCTGATAATATTTGGCCCATTCATCGGCCGCCTTGAGGTATTCCGGCGCGGAAAAGGAAAAGGCCACGTATTTGACCTGGGCGGGATGAACGCCGTGGCGCCGGAGGGCTTCGACCACGGCCTGGAGAGGGATGTTGGGCGTATGTTTCACCCGGACGTAACGTTCTTCTTCAGCGTCGAAGATCACCCGCCCTTGGCCGTCCACCAAGGAGACGTTGGCGTCATGTCCGGCCGGTTTCATCCCCAGGATATAAGACCGGCCCCGGTCATAATCGCCGCCGCGGCCCAGTTCTTCCAGCAGGCTCTTCAAGCGCGCTTCCTGCCGCCGCTGGGCCGCCTGTTCCAGCAGCCCCCGGGCCTGGGGATAAACCGGGCTTTCCAGGGGCAGGTCGGCAAGTTCCTCAAAAACGCTTTCAAAATCGCCCTGATGGAGGCAGGCCCAAGCTTTTTGGATTTTGACCTGGTTCAGGTTCCGCCGATACAGTTCTCCAGCCTGGTCCAAAAGACCGACGACCGCTTTGAGGTTATCCCTTTGCCTCAGGGCCAGGGCCAGGACCCTGAGGAGTTCGGGGTTTTGATCCAGGACTTTTTGGGATTGCAGCCATTGAATATTTTCGGGACTGGAAAGGAAATGCCGCCCGGCCAGTTCCCCGGCTCCGGCGTAGTCGCCGACCGCGGTCAGGTGGAGAAGTTTCTGCAGATGGATCGAAAGATCGCTCCGGACCTGGTCGCCGGTGGCGGAAGTACTCTCGATGGCCGGTTCCTCTGATTTTTTCCGATAAAGATGGCGGCCCAGGCTCTGGTAATGCCGGCTGATATATTCCATGGCCTGAGGATATTGCCGGATGGATTGGCCCAGGTGGCCGCAAGGGTAGCCTTCCGGGAGGGAAGTGCTGAAGAAAAAGAAGAGCAGGCCGTCGGCCCGCAGATGTTCGGTCACGTGATCAAGGACCGGCAATGGTTCGGGGATGTGTTCCAGAACGTCGTACAGGATGGCCAGGTCGTAGGTTTCGGTCAGACAGGTCTGGCTTTCAATCTCGATGAAGGAAAAATTGGACGCCTCCCGGAAACGCCACCGGGCGAATTCAAACGGCGGGGAAGGAACGTCGGCCAGGGTCACGGCCAGATTGTCGATGTCTTGCAGATGTTTTGCCAGGCAGGCCGTGCCGCAGCCGTAGTCCAGCAGTTTGACGGTCCGGTCCTGGTTTTGCCGGCAGAACTCCCTGATCCGCCCGGCGGTGAACTCGAACCGCCCGCCTTGGGTGTGGTGATTATGATAGACCTGCCGGTAGAGCCAAACGTCGGTCTCGTTATAGGCCGACTTGATCTCGGCCGCGGTTTCTCTCTTGCTGGCCTGCCAAACCTCGGTCCATTTCTTGATGACCTGGTCCTTGGACCCTCGATATTCGATCTCGGCGTCGGATACGCCCAGGTATTCCCGCAGGTCGCGGTAAGACTCGATGGACCGGCCCTGTTGAGCTTGCCGGCACTTGGCGATCATCGCCTCGATCCGGGCGTCCCAGGTGTGACTCTCCAAGACCTTGCGCCGGCCCTCCTCCGCAATCCTTTCCCGTTCGTCTTCATTAGCCAGGTAATAACGGATCAGTTCGACCGCTTCCGGCACTGTTTTAAACCAGACCAGGTGGCGGCGGTTCTCAAACAGGGTCTCCATGCCCGGCACATAATGGGTCAAATGGAAGGCCCCGCTGGCCAGGGTGTTGACCGTCCGCCGCCACGAGGCGTACAGGCGCACGTCGTTGACCCCGTTGATGCCCAAAGTGATCTTGGCCGTCGAACAGACCGCGGCGAAGTCTTCCTCGGTGACAAAAGGGTGAAGCTGGAGACGGTCCGGGGCCAAGCCGGTCAGATATTCCCAGCCGTGCCCATAGACATGAAGCTGAAAGCCTTCTTCAATAGCAGCCTCCAAAAGGCGTCGGCGCTCGTCGTACCCTTCATGGGGGATGTCCAAATTATTGCCCAGGAAGACGACGTCCCGGGTCCGGGGCAAGTTCCGGGGATAAAAGACCTCGGGGTCCGAACCGGCGTCCCAGAATCCGCCGATGTTCCTGACCCCGGCCGCCCGGTACCGGTCCATGATCCCAGGCTCGGTGTAATTGAACAGGGTCACGTCCGCATACCGGCCGATGTCCACCACCCAGGGCTGGGGGTCCCAGCGGAAATCGCCGTAAAAATGGACCACGAAGGTCTCTATATTTTCCTTTATAGACTTGACCGTCTCTCCGGCGATCAGCTCGGACTTGCCCAAATGGATCAGGTCGGGCTGAAACTTGAGGGCCACCTGGATGAGGAGCCGGTTCATGGTCGGGACGCCATACCTGGCCGCCACCCCCCGGTAGTCAAAGCTCACCAGGTCGCAGACCTTGGCGTAAGCCTTCATGATC
>Ga0209163_1003163_pt1 | contig 12509 bp, 12 predicted proteins | sample MTBAKSrepl2MetaG_FD_187457 | JGI IMG/M metagenome (GOLD analysis project Ga0209163, IMG submission 187457) | Enrichment culture microbial communities om Arthur Kill intertidal strait, New Jersey, USA, that are MTBE-degrading - MTBE-AKS2 (Arthur... | ecosystem: Environmental > Aquatic > Marine >...
AGACCATGCTCCTCCAAAGCATCGCCAACAGCATAACCACCAATCACAAAAACATGATCCTGATCGTTCTGCTCATAGACGAACGGCCGGAAGAAGTGACCGATATGCAGCGTTCGGTCAAGGGGGAGGTCATCAGCTCCACCTTTGACGAACCGGCCCAGCGGCACGTCCAGGTGGCCGAAATGGTCATCGAAAAGGCCAAACGGCTGGTGGAGCATAAAAAAGACGTCATTATCCTCCTGGACAGCATCACCCGGCTGGCCCGGGCTTATAATACGGTGGTTCCGCCTTCCGGAAAAATCCTGTCCGGCGGCGTGGACTCCAATGCCCTGCATCGGCCCAAGCGGTTTTTCGGCGCGGCCCGCAACGTGGAAGAAGGCGGCTCCTTGACTATTATCGCCACGGCCCTGATTGATACGGGCAGCCGGATGGACGAAGTCATTTTTGAAGAATTCAAAGGCACGGGCAACATGGAGATTCATTTGGACCGTAAACTTTCGGACAAAAGGGTCTTCCCGGCCATTGACATCAACAAGTCCGGGACGCGGAAGGAAGAACTCCTCCTTTCCGAATTCGAGCTTAACCGGGTCTTTATTCTCCGCAAACTTCTCGCCCCCTTGACCCCGGTGGACAGCATGGAATTCCTCCTTGACAAGATGAAAGGCACCAAGACCAACCAGGAATTCCTCGAATCCATGAGCAATTGATATTGGGGATAACCGCGGATCGGTCCCGGTCATCCGGAGGAAAGTTGTCTGTTCAGAGCCCTGGGGCGGGGAAAAATCAGACAGCCCGGAAAAATAGTTGCAAGAAATAGAAAGATTGAATTATATTTAAAATTTATAATGATAATGAAGGAGCCTCTCACGATGAAGGAAGGTATTCATCCTCAATACTTTATAACCAAGGCCACTTGCGCCTGCGGCAATGAATTTGAAACCGGGTCCACGGCCCAGAACATCCGGGTGGAAATCTGTTCGGCCTGCCATCCTTTCTATACCGGAAAACAGAAACTGGTCGATTCGGCCGGGCGGGTGGAAAGATTCCAGAGAAAATTTGGAGAAGTCGCCTCAAAAATAGCCCGGAAAAGAAAGAAGGGCGAACCTGATAATTCGAATACCGCCCCTGACGCCGCGGAATAAGTGGGGGGAACGAACTGGAACTTCGGATGGACAAGGAACCGGCCGTCAAAAGGCTTAACGTCGGCGGCCAGGCGGTGCTCGAAGGGGTGATGATGCGTTCACCTCGGGCCTTGGCGGTGGCCGTCCGCAAAGCCAACGGTCAGGTAGCCGTCAAAGAGACCCCCTGGCGCTCGATTTCGGCCAGACGCAAATGGCTGGAGCGGCCTTTTCTCCGCGGCGTGGTGGTGTTGATCGAGTCTTTGATCAACGGCATTCAGGCCCTGACTTTTTCCGCCAACCAAGCTTTGGACGAGGAGCAGGGCCAAGATATGGGGTCTTGGGCTCTGGCCGGGACCATAATCGCTTCTTTTGGTGTGGGCATCCTGCTGTTTGTCCTTCTGCCCCACTATTTGACCATGTTTTTAGGCAAGTTCGGACCTTTGGATTACGGGGTCCAATCCATAACCTTTCACGCCATAGACGGCCTTCTCAAGCTGGCCGTGTTTATCGCCTATATCTGGCTGATCTCCCTGGTCAAGGATATCGCCAGGGTCTTCGAGTATCATGGGGCCGAGCACAAATCGATCTATGCCTATGAATCAGGCCGCGGTCTGACCGTGGAAAACGCCCGCGAATTTTCCAGACTCCATCCCCGATGCGGGACGGCTTTTATCCTCGTCGTTCTCATGACCAGCATTTTGCTTTTCGCCATAGTCCTGCCTTTATTCGTCCCCAAAGGCGGCCAGACTGGTTGGGTCGATCATTTGTTTCTGGTGGGCCTCAAGATTCTTCTGCTGTTTCCCTTGGCCGGCCTGGCTTATGAATTCAACCGCTATGCCAGCCGCCACATGGACCGTCCCTTCCTGAAGGCGGCCATGCTACCGGGCCTCTGGGTCCAACACTTGACCACGCGTGAGCCGTCCGACGACCAGATCGAGATTGCCTTGATCGCCCTGAAAAAGACCCTGGCCTTAGAGGCCGCCCAAGGGACATCCTAAATAAAATATGTTTGAAAGTTTGAGAGAAATAGAGGAGAGGTTCGAGCAGCTCGAAGCGGACTTGGCTCGGCCGGAGGTTCTCAAGGACCAGAAGCTTTATCAAAAGACCGCCCGGCAGCACGCCGAGTTGTCCAAGGTGGTCTCGACCTATCGGCGGCTCAATCGATTGCGGACCGAGCGGAAGGGGGCCCAGGAACTGGTCCGGGATGAGGACGAGGAAATCAGGAACCTGGCCCGGGTCGAGGCGGAAGATCTGCGAAAAAAAATCGAGGAAGCCGAACAGGAACTGAAACTTCTTCTTTTGCCTAGAGACCCCAATGATGACAAGAACATCCTCCTCGAAATCAGGGCCGGAACCGGCGGGGAAGAAGCCGCCCTTTTCGTCTCCGACCTTTTCCGAATGTATGGCCGGTTTGCCGAACAAAAAGACTGGCGGGTCGAAGTTTTGAGTTCTCATCCGACCGGGGCCGGGGGGTTTAAGGAAATCATCATGTTGATCGAGGGCGAGCGGGTCTACAGCCGGCTCAAGTACGAGAGCGGCGTCCACCGGGTCCAGCGGGTCCCCACCACCGAATCCCAAGGCCGTATCCACACGTCGGCGGTCACCGTGGCCGTTCTGCCCGAGGCCGAGGACGTGGAAGTGGCAATCAATCCCGATGACCTGAAGATCGATGTCTATCGGTCTTCCGGCCCAGGGGGCCAGAGCGTCAACACCACGGATTCAGCCGTCCGCGTCACCCATCTGCCCACCGGACTGGTGGTTACCTGCCAGGATGAAAAATCCCAGCATAAAAACAAGGCCAAGGCCCTCAAAGTCCTGCGGGCCCGGCTGTTGGACCTCATGGAGCGGGAGCAGCAAGACAAGATCAGCGAGCAGCGGCGCGGTCAGGTCGGGACAGGGGATCGAAGCGAACGAGTCAGGACCTATAATTTCCCCCAGGGCCGAATCACCGATCATCGGATCGGTTTGACCTTATATCGATTAAATGAAGCCCTGGAAGGGGACATCCAGGAAATTATCGACGCCCTGGCCGCCCATTACCAGGCGGAAGCCCTGAAGGCTGTTTGACCATTATCGGCCGACCGGAAGACAGATCAAAAGAACCCTGGACCGTTCTGCGTCTGATTCGTTGGACCAGCGAATACTTCGCGGACAAGGGGATCGACACCCCCCGTCTGGACGCCGAAGTCCTTCTGGCCGATATGCTGAATTTAAGCCGGGTCCAATTATATCTGAATTTTGATCGGCCCTTGGAGGCCGATGAACTGGCCGGCTTCCGGGAGCGGGTCCGGCGGCGGGCCGGGCGGGAGCCGGTGGCCTATATCACCAGGTCCAAGGAATTTTATTCCCTGGACCTGGAAGTCGGGCCGGCGGTCCTCATTCCCCGGCCGGAAACCGAGCTCCTGGTCGAGGCAGCGGTCAGATTCGCCGGACGGCGATGGCCGGCCGCTGAAAAGCTTCGCCTCCTTGACCTGGGCGTCGGTTCGGGAGCCGTGACTTTGGCCCTGGCCTCGGAACTGACCCGGGCCGAGATCTGGGCCGTGGACCTGTCGGCGGCCGCCCTGGACGTGGCCCGGCGTAATGCCCGGCGTCACGGCCTTGAGGGTCGGATCAAGTTCCTTCCAGGCGATCTGTTCGAGGCGCTGGCGGATGAGACGGTCAGGTTTCATTTGATGGCCGCCAACTTGCCGTACGTGCCCCGGACCGCTTGGGAGGATATGAGTCCGGAAGTCCGTGAGTACGAGCCCCGCCTGAGCCTGGATGGCGGCGAAGACGGCTTGGCCGTCATCCGCCGGGCCGTGGCTCAGGCCGGGCCATGGCTCGAATCCGGTGGACTCATGCTGCTGGAAATCTGGCCCACCCATGGCCGAAAACTGCGGGAACTGGCCGCCCGGCATGGTTATAATCAGGTGGAGATTATCAAGGACCTAGCCGGAAGAGATCGAGTGGCTGTCCTGGTCAAAGAGGAACACGGGGGATAGTCGACCGTGGATAAAATCATTATTGAAGGCGGATATGAGCTGAAGGGCGAAGTGACCGTCAGCGGGGCCAAGAACGCGGCCTTGCCCATCATGGCCGCGGCGCTCTTGGCCGAAGGGACGACCAGCCTGGAAAATGTGCCCGAACTGAAGGATATTGCCACCATAGCCGCCCTGCTAGGCCACATGGGCGCTCGGGTCGACCTTTCGCCGGGGAAGGCCGAGATCGAGGCGGACCGGGTGAACAATCCGGCGGCGCCCTATGAACTGGTCAAAACCATGCGGGCCTCGGTTCTGGTCTTGGGACCGCTGCTGGCCCGGCATGGCCAGGCCCAGGTCTCTCTGCCCGGCGGCTGCGCCATCGGCCCTCGGCCGATCAACCTGCATCTCAAAGCCCTGGAAGCCATGGGCGCCAAAATCACCCTCGATCATGGCTACGTCAACGCCGAAGCCCCGCATGGGCTCAAGGGGACCGAGTTTTTCTTCGACCAGCCCACGGTGACGGGCACGGAAAACATTATGATGGCCGCGGTTTTGGCCCAAGGCCGGACGCTTTTGCGCAACGCGGCCAAGGAGCCGGAAGTGGTCGATCTGGCGGCGGTCTTGAACCGGATGGGGGCGGGGATCAGCGGGGCCGGCGGCGATGTGATCACCATAGACGGGGTGACCTCGCTGAAGGCTGTCACCTATTCCATCATGCCCGACCGGATCGAGGCCGGGACCTTCATGGTGGCCGCCGGAATCACTAGGGGCCGGGTGCTCATCAAGGGCGCGTCAGCCGGCTGTCTGATCGCCGTGATAAAAAAACTGGAACAGGCCGGGCTGATAATCGAAGAAAATGGTCAGGACCTTATGGTGACCGGCCCTGAACGGATCACCAGTGTTGATCTGAAAACCAAGCCTTATCCGGGTTTCCCCACCGACATGCAGGCCCAGTTCATGGCCCTGATGTGCCTGGCCAACGGCCTCTCCGTGGTGACCGAGACCATTTTTGAGAACCGGTTCATGCACGTGAGCGAACTGAGGCGGATGGGAGCGGACATCAGGCTCAGCGGCAATACGGCCATCGTCACCGGCAGGCCTTTTCTTTCCGGCGCCCCGGTCATGGCCACTGATCTGCGGGCCAGCGCTTCTCTCATCCTGGGCGGTCTGGCCGCCCGAGGGCAGACGGAGGTCTCCAGAATCTACCACATTGATCGAGGTTACGAACGGATCGAACAAAAACTTTCGGCCTTGGGCGCCCGCATCCGGAGGATCAAGGCCTGAGGCCGCGTTTCCTAATTCCGTTGCTTTTAAAATAAAAATATTATATTTTACCACTTGATTACCATTCTCCAGCCAGGCATCCGGCTATGTTCGCATGATGCGGGCCTTTGAAAAAACCGAAATCAAAAACCTGGAGCTGAAAAACCGGTTCCTCCGGTCGGCCACGTGGGAAGGTCTGGCCGACGAACAAGGCCGGGTCACCGAACGGTTTATCGGACTGCACCGCCTGCTGGCCCAAGGCGACATCGGCTTGATCATAGCCGGCTTCGCCTTTGTCCGGGCCGACGGCCGGGCCGTCCCCCATCAGACCGGCCTTGACCGAGACGACCTGCTCCCCGGACTTTCCGCTTTGACCGCGGCCGTGCATCAAGACCGCGGGATAATCGCCGTCCAGATCGCTCACGGCGGGCTGCGGACCAGCCCCGAGCTGGCCGGCGTGGAGGCGGCGGCCGGACCCTCGGCGGTCATAATCCCGGGTCTCACCGCGAAAACCAGGGAATTGAGCCTCCCCGAGATTACCGCCATAATCGAAGACTTCGGGCAGGCCGCGGCCAGGGCCCGGACGGCCGGTTTCGACGCCGTCCAAATCCACGCCGCCCACGGCTACCTGCTCAACCAGTTCCTCTCTCCCCTGATCAACCGCCGGGGCGACCGCTACGGCGGGGGGTTGCCCAACCGGGCCCGGGCCGTGTACGAAACCTACGAGGCTGTCCGGGGCGCGGTCGGTCCGGATTTCCCGGTGTTCATAAAAATAAACGCCGAAGATTTCATCGAGGGCGGTTTCCAGCTTGATGAGGCCATAATCGTAGCCCGCAATTTGGTCGAAATGGGTCTGGACCTGGTCGAGGTCAGCGGCGGGGGACCGTGGGACGAAAAACTTCTCCCTGAGCGTCTTAACATCGACCGGACCGACAAGGAGGCCTATTTCCGCAAGCACGCCGCAGCCATGAAGGAAAAAATGAAGGCCCCGGCGGCCTTGGTCGGCGGCCTCAGGTCCCCGGCGGTTATCGAGGAGGTTCTGTCTTCCCGACATGCTGATTATGTTTCCCTGTCTCGGCCTTTTATCAGAGAACCCCACCTGATCAAACGCTGGGCGGGCGGTGACTCGACCCCGGCGGCCTGCATCTCCTGCAACAAATGCTTCGACCTGGTCCGCCAAGGTCAAGGCCTGGCCTGCGCCGTGAAAGAGAAAGAGGAATGAGCTTTTTTCCATCCGCAAGGTCGCGATCATGAACCTGAAAGGATTGAAGGTGCTGGTCCGCGGGGCCGGCGAAATGGCCAGCGGCGTCGGGCTCCGTCTGAGCCATTCCCATTTTCAGGTGATCTTCACCGAGATTGAAGCCCCTCTGTGCGTCAGGCGGGAAGTCTCCTTTTGCGAGGCCCTTTACCGGGACCGGATGGTGGTCGAGGACGGCGAAGCCCTTCGGGCCGAGAACCAGGAGCAGGTTTCACAGGCCTGGTCCGCCGGAAAAATGGCCGTCCTGGTCGATCCCGCTCTTGATTGCCTGCCGTGGCTCGAACCCCAGGTGGTGGTCGACGCCGTCCTGGCCAAAAAGAATTTGGGGTTGACCGTGGACCTGGCCGACCTGGTCGTGGCCCTGGGGCCCGGTTTCACGGCCGGCCGGGATGCCCACGTGGTAGTTGAAACCAATCGGGGCCACAATCTCGGCCGACTGATCTATCAGGGCCAGGCCGAGCCGGACACCGGCGTGCCCGGTGACATCGCCGGACAGACCAGCCGGCGCGTCCTGCGGGCCCCGGCCCAAGGCGGATTGGAAACGGACCATCAAATCGGGGATCGGGTCCGGGCCGGGGAGATCGTGGCCCGGGTGGCCGGCCGGCCCGTCCGCAGCGAACTGGAGGGCGTGCTTCGGGGCTTGATCAGACCGGGGACCATGGTCCGGCCCGGCCTGAAGATCGGTGACGTGGACCCGCGGGGCCGGCGGGAATTTTGTTGGACGGTTTCGGACAAGGCCCGGGCCGTGGGCGGGGCCGTGCTGGAAGCTATATTAAGGCGATTTAATCAATGAAAGACCTGATCGGATTTTTGGATTTACATCTGCCGGAAATGGTGGCGGTGGTCGGTTCCGGGGGCAAAACTTCTTTCATGTTCGGCCTGGCCGGAGCCATGGAGCGCCAAGGGGCCAAAGTCATCACCACGACCACGACCAAGATATTCGTTCCGGACCCTGGCCAGAGCGACACGATTGTTCTGGCCTCCGAATTGGGCGTGCTCTTGGCGAAAGTTCAGGCCGCCCTGGAAAATCATGGCCATGTGACCATGGCCCTGTCCCAGAATACCGACAACAAGCTGATCGGCCTACCTCCGGAACTGGTCGATCATATTTATGCTGAAGGCGACGCCGACCTGGTGCTGGTCGAAGCCGACGGGGCCAGAGGGCTGCCCCTCAAGGGACCCGGACCGGGCGAACCGGTCATACCCGTTGAAGCCGGCTTGGTCGTGCCCATGGTCGGCCTCGGGGGCCTGGGCCGGGCCATGGGTGAGGACACGGTCTTCCGGCCGGAACGTTTCGCCAAATTGACCGGTCTGGCCCCGGGAGCCCTGATCACCGCCGATAGCCTGGCCGCCGTGATGTTTCATCGCCACGGGCTCTGCCGGGACGTGCCCGAGCAGGCCCGGATAATCCCCTTCCTCAACCAGGCCGATCTGGTGGACGCAGAAACCGCCGAGGCGGCGGCCCGGGTGGTTTACGAAGCCGCCCCGCCCACGGTCGAACGGGTCGTCTGGGGCAGTCTGCAAAACCCCGGGGCCGGTTTCCGGGCCTGGCCGAAGGAATGATCGTTTACCTGAACCTGAGTTGATCTTTGGGGAGTTGGTCGGTCGTTGCGGGCCGATAAGTCGTTGAGTCCGGGCCTCAAGGCCGAAGATCAAAGACCCACCTGCCGGACCTTGGCCTATAAATATTTTATAAAATTATATTTTATATCGATTTAGATAGTAAGGCCTTCCGGGCCCTGGTCCGGAGAGATACCCTCGGTCACGGTCCGTCTTGGGCCTCGATCAGCTCGAATCTGGGTCCAGGGCGGCGGCCGTCACCAGCGGGAACGCCAACCGATCAGGGCCGGCGGCCGAATTATCCCTTCGCTTCATAGGTCTCCCGATAAAAATCTTTTGTTTCTCATCCGCAAACTTGGCGTGCGGCAACTCGTTTGCCGGGCGACCGCCGACGGTTCGCGGACGGTGCAGGTGGTGAATTTTGGAGCTGTTTTAAAAAAGTGCTTGACATAATTTTAGTTACAACGTATAAATTTAGGCAAGCCTAAAATAACGCCCCAAGAGGTGAAAAAATGACCTTGACCGATACGCTCACCGCCAGCCTGGAGGATTACCTGGAGGCCATCTATCATATCATCGCGGACAAACAGGCGGTGAGGCCCAAGGATATCGCCAGGCGTCTGAAGGTCAGTAACTCCTCGGTGACCGGGGCCCTGCGCTCTCTGGCCGAGAAGAAGCTGATCAATTATGCTCCTTATGATGTGATCACCTTGACCGTCGATGGCAAGACCGCCGCCAAGGATGTCATCCGCAGGCACGAGGTTCTGCGTGATTTCTTCATCAAGGTTCTGGCGGTGGATGAGGAGGATGCGGATAAGGCGGCCTGCCAGATGGAGCATTCCATTACCAAGGTCATCCTGGAGCGGTTCATCCAGTTCGCCGAGTTTGTCGAGGTTTGTCCTCGAGGGGGCGCCAAGTGGATCGCCGGATTCAGTCATCATTGTGATTATGGCGATACAGAAGAGAACTGCGAAAAATGTATTTCCGTGACCCTCGACGAAGTGAGGCAACGAAGAGAGCAAGGAGGTCGACAAGTGATGATGACAGCGAAACTGAACGATTTGAAACCGGGTCAAAAAGCCAAGGTGCTGAAAATCAAGGCCCGAGGAGAAACGAACAAGCGGATTGCCGAGATGGGCGTCACCGCCGGGGCCGTGGTTGAGGTGGAGCGCGTGGCCCCGCTGGGAGATCCGATTGATATCAAGGTTAAAGGCTATCATCTCTCTCTCCGGAAAGACGAAGCCGAAGGGATTGAAATTGAAAAGTTGTAGGTGGCGGTTAAATCCGGTTGAGAGGTCTTGGCCATGCCGTTGACCATCGTGCCGGAGGGTCGGCGGGTGCGACTCGTCGCCGTGGACGCGGGCCATGGGCTCCAGGGTCGATTGGCCGCCCTGGGACTGGTTCCGGGGGTGGAGATTGAAGTGCTCCGGAATTCCCGGCCCGGACCGTTTCTGATCGCGGTCAAGGGTTGTCGCCTGATGCTGGGCCGCGGAATGGCCCGGAAGATCACGGTCGAGTAATTTTTTTTGGGAAATAATTTCGGCATGCCTAAAAAATTTCATACTGCCAAAATTATTCAAATAAAGATCAGGAGGACAAGTAAAGATCATGAAACCAAAGATAACAGTCGCCCTGGCGGGCAACCCCAACTCCGGGAAGACCACTGTATTCAATGAATTGACCGGCGCTCGGCAGCATGTCGGGAATTATCCCGGCGTGACGGTGGAGCGCAAGGAAGGTTTCCGCCGTCATGGACAGGTCGAACTCCAGATCGTCGATCTGCCCGGCACGTACAGCCTGACCGCCTATTCGGCGGAGGAACTGGTGGCCAGAAACTTCATCATCGAGGAAAAGCCGGAGGTCGTGGTCGACATTATCGATGCCTCGAACCTCGAGAGGAACCTGTATCTCGCGGTTCAACTCATGGAACTGGGCGTGCCCCTGGTCCTGGCCTTTAACATGAGCGACATGGCCAAGGCGCGCGGGTACGAGTTCGACCTTGAGAAGCTCTCCCGGTTCTTCGGCGCCCGGATCGTTCAGACGGTCGGGCACAAGGGTGTGGGGATGAAGGAACTTCTCGAGGCCATAGTTTCGACGGCCACGGAAGGCGGGCCGAAGGTGACGGACAACGGAGAAAGGCCGCCGGAAGGCTCCCTCGTCTCCGAGGCCAATCCTCAAGGACTTCGCCGCCAGGCCCTTGTGTTGAATTACGGGCGCGAAGTGGAGGAAGAAATCTCCAGAATAAAGTCCCTTATCGAAACGAACGGTTCGGTCGACGGGAAATACGATCTGCGATGGTTGGCCGTAAAACTTCTCGAGAACGACCAGGAGTTACGGGCCGGGGTCGCCTCCCCCGAAATCAACCATCAGGTCGAGCAAAGTGCTTCTCATCTCGAGAAGATACTGGGGGAATCCCCCGCGACCGCCATCGCCGGCCGCCGATATGGATTCATCTCCGGCGCCTGCCGGGAGGCGGTGCGTTCCACCATAGAAATCCGTCACACGCTCTCGGACAGGATAGACTCTGTGGTCATAAACCGGCTTCTTGGCCTCCCGGTTTTTTTAGGCCTGATGTATCTCGTCTTCCACCTGACCTTCACCCTGGGAGATCCGCCCATGGGGTGGATTGAAGAGTTCTTCGGATGGTTGAGCGGGGCGGTTGAAGGCTGGTGGTCGGAAGGCTCGGAAAGTCTGCTGAAATCTCTCTTGTTGGACGGCATCATCGGCGGCGTCGGCGGAGTGGTTGTGTTTCTGCCCAATATTCTGCTGCTGTTCCTGGCCATCGCCGTCCTCGAGGATTCCGGGTACATGGCCCGGGCGGCCTTCATCATGGACCGCCTGATGCATAAGATCGGGTTGCACGGCAAAAGTTTCATTCCCATGCTGATCGGTTTCGGCTGCTCCGTGCCCGCGATCATGGCCACCCGCACCCTGGAAAACCGGCGGGACAGACTGACGACGATGCTCGTGACTCCGCTCATGAGCTGCGGGGCCCGGCTGCCGATTTATGCGCTCATCATCCCGGCTTTCTTCCCGCAGGTCTGGCATGCCTCCATGCTCTGGATAATTTACGTCATCGGTATTCTCCTGGCGATAGCAAGTGCCAAACTCCTTCGCCTGACGATCCTTAAAGGCGAATCCGTGCCTTTCGTGATGGAACTGCCTCCATATCGGATGCCGACGATTAAAGGCGTCTTTATTCACATGTGGGAGCGCGGCTGGCTCTATCTGAAGAAAGCCGGAACCATCATTCTCGGTGTTTCCGTTCTGTTATGGGCGATGACGACCTTCCCCGGCTTGGCCGATGACGAGGCCGCTCGTTTTGAAAGGGGAAGGCAGGCAATTCAAGCCGATGATATGGGGGAAGAAGAAAAAGGAGAGCGACTTGCCGCCATTGACCATGAAGAAGCGGAGGTTGCGCTTCAGAGCAGCGTTGCCGGCCGCATCGGCCATGCCATGGAGCCGCTTCTCAAGCCCATGGGATTTGACTGGAGAATAGGCACCGCCCTCATCGGTGCGTTTGCCGCCAAGGAGGTCTTTGTCGCCCAAATGGGTATCATCTATGCCGTGGGAGAGGCGGATGAAGAATCTGAAACACTAAGGGAGAAATTGAAGAATAACTACACTCCCTTGGTCGGCTTCTGCATCATGCTCTTCTGCCTCATCAGCGCGCCGTGCATGGCCACCATCGCCGTAACGAAGCGCGAGAGCAACTCGTGGCGGTGGGCCCTGTTCCAGCTTGGGGGGCTCACGCTGCTGGCCTACGTATTGACGGTCTTCGTCTTCCAAGCGGGCAGCCTGCTTTACATCGGGCTCGGATAGGAGGCTTGCATGCTCGAGACCATCATTGTTATTGGAATCGTGAGCCTAGTGGCTTTCATGGCCGGAAGATCGTTCTACCGAACCATGACCGGTCAAAATGACCGGTGTGGATGCCAAGGTGACTGCCCCTATTCAAAGACCTGCAAGGAATTTTCAAGTTCTGATCACGGCCGGAACAACGACCAATGAAAGACCGGAAAACGTGTTATATTTACAGCCGATCTTAAAATTAATTTCTTTTCTCTTCCCCACTTTGGGGGAGAGGCTAAGAAGCGGAGAGGTTAAAAGTCCAAAAGGATTTTTTTCGGCAACCTGAATAAGTATCTTGATGACTCAGGTTTTTGATTGGAACAATCTCGTCGAATCCGACGTTATCCGCTTCTCTGCCGATAAAGATGCGGGTCGACCACTTTGACCATCTCGGCGACCTTCAGCCGTCCGCCCAGGAATTGATTGATCCTTCCGGCCTCCGCCTCGGGACGGTCCAGGACGTCCCGGTAATTTACCCTGATACATTTGATATTG
>Ga0209163_1003174_pt1 | contig 12476 bp, 13 predicted proteins | sample MTBAKSrepl2MetaG_FD_187457 | JGI IMG/M metagenome (GOLD analysis project Ga0209163, IMG submission 187457) | Enrichment culture microbial communities om Arthur Kill intertidal strait, New Jersey, USA, that are MTBE-degrading - MTBE-AKS2 (Arthur... | ecosystem: Environmental > Aquatic > Marine >...
CTTCCACATTGGCGATAACCTTAGGCTCGGAGCCTTCCATTATGGCTACGCACGAGTTAGTCGTGCCTAAATCTATGCCTATAACCTTACCCATGTCTCATCCTCCTTAACATATAGTCATTATTACTAAAATTAAATTTCAACTTCCCCGGCCGGTCTGCGGGAGACCACGACCATCGACGGCCGCATGAGCCGATCGTTTAAAAAATAGCCTTTCTGGACCTCTTCCAGGACGGTGTTGTCGTCAACATCCGGGTCTTCCCGCTGCATGACGGCTTCATGAACATGAGGATCAAAACGCTGGCCCAAAGCGGGGACGGTTTTAACCCCGAACTTGGTCAATATATTAAAAAAGCTTTCATAAATCAGCTTCAACCCTGCCGAAAGGCCCTCCGTGCCCTCATTGATCCGGGCATGACCCAAGGCTCGTTCCAGGTTGTCCAGAACGGGCAAAAGGTCTTTGACCAGGTTTTCGTTGGCGAATTTCAGAAAATCGGCCTTTTCCCGTTCGAGACGTTTCCTCATATTTTCCATCTCGGCCTGGGCTCGAAGATACAATTCCTGATTCCTTTCGGCTTCGGCTTTCCAATCGATCTCTTCCAGGACCTCGACTTTTGAAAAAGTTTGGCTTTCGGTTTCAACCATCTTTTCCTGAACCGGGCTTTCCGAGTTTAAACTGTTTAGCTTGTCATTTAGATTCATTCACGCCTCCGTTATTACAGATCTGATTCCAAGATATGGCTGACCAGTCTGGCCGTGAAGTCGACCACCGGTATAATTCGGGAATAATTCAGTCTGGTCGGCCCGAGAACGCCTAAAGTGCCCAAGGGGATGGACCCGCGCGAATATCTGGAAGCGATCAGGGTGAACCCGGGCATTTCGGCCAGTTCGTTTTCCGAGCCGATGAAAATCTGAACCCCGGAAGCGGTCAGGGTTTTGTCCAGGAGCTTGACCAGGATGCTTTTATCCTCAAAGGCCTTGAATATACTCTTCATGGCGGCCACATCGGTGAATTCGGGGTAGTCAAACAGATTGACCTGGCCTTCGATGTAGATATCGTTCTCGTCGGAATCCGCTTCAAAGACCTTGCGACTGAGCGTTAAAGCCCGAGAAAGCAGGTGGTCGAATCGGTTCTTCTCCTGGCGCATCTCCTCAACGACCTTGACCTTCATTTCCCTGATAGTCAGACCGCCCAGGATGTCGTTCAAATAACGATTAAACCCGTCCAGGTCCTCCTGGGTCAGTTCTTCGTCGGATTCGATGATCCGATTCTGGATGAGTCCGGATTCGCCGACCAGGATGACCAGGATCAAACGTCGATCCAAACGGATAAACTCGATCTGTTTGAGCTTGAGCCGGGAAAACTTGGGGGAGAGAACCAGGCCGATGTGTCGAGAAACCGTGGACAGGACCTTGGACGAATGTTTGAGTAATTGGGCGACTTCGGGAGTGATGCCGGCAAAGCCCCGGCGAATAAGCTCTTGTTCTTTAGTGGAAATATCCTTGACTTCTAAAATTGAATCAACGTAATACCGCAAACCGCTGTCAGTGGGAATCCGGCCGGCTGAAGTATGGGGCTGGGTCAGAAAGCCTATTTCTTCCAAATCGGCCATAACGTTACGAATGGTGGCCGGGGAAAGATCAAAACTGTACCGCCTGGCCAGAGCCCTTGACCCGACCGGTTCGGCCGTCCTGATATAATCCTGAATCACGGCCTCCAATATTTTTCTGGCTCTATCGCCCAGGTCATGCCTCATCGAAAAAACCCGCCATAATTTACATATTTCAACACTACGGTAACGGTAAGCACAGCCTAAAGGCTTGTCAAGGTGGAGCCCGCCCCTTTTTTCAATAAAATGTGGGGGCTTGGGATTTACGGTCGCTCGGAATCCAGACCGGCTTAAAAAGGACGGCCATCATTCAGAAGCGGAATCGGGCGGCGTTCCGTGCTTTTTTAAGGAAAAATACCGCCAGATCAACCCAAAAAGGAGGGCGGCGCTCAGGAGGATGATCAAACTGGCCGAAAAGAACAGGGCCAAAAAAACAGTGGGATGGTCCTGGTAGTAAGCGACGGTCATCAAATACAAGCCGAAAGCCAGGAATAAACAGGCGGCCAGACCTGAAACCAGACTCCCGATGTGCATTAGTCAACCTCGGCCTTGACCGGCCGCCTGGCCGGTTTTGAGTTTGGACCGTGGGGAGATTCATCGTTCATCGGGTCGGGCCTCCATTCCCGCCGGCAAATGAAACCACCGGGCCGGACACGGGCCTCAGCAAAGCCGAAACATCCGAAGATATTTCTTCATGAGATAAATCGAATCCGGCCAGGGCTTGGACGAAAAGCTCAAGTTTTTCTTCAAAACTTTGTTTGCGGTCCAGGATCAGCCAAGGCTGCCCCTTGAAAAGACACTGCCCGGATTTCAACCTGAGGCCGGCGAATTTCATGTCGCCGTATGACACTTCCAGACCGAGACGTCGAGCCAAGTCTTCCAATTGCTTAAGGGTCTCTTCCTGTTTTTTCTTTTTAGTCGAAACCATTTTCAGAAAAACCAAAGGCCGGTTTGGTGGCCAGCTCCTGGTCCACCTCGGCCGTCCCCCCTGAATTATACGATATGATGTTGCGCAAATGGAAAAAACTGTCCAGATCGACTTCCACAAAATCCACGCCCAGGCCCTCGGTATCCGCCCGAGCCACCCGACCTTTCATGTTCAGCTTGAGCTGACTGGTTCTTCCGAGAAGGGCCAAGGTGACCTCCACCGCCGTCCCGACCGGAAAATTTTTATCAGTGGCCACGTACAATCCTTTCAAGCTTATATCCCGGGATTCGAGCCCTTCCAGTTTCCATTCGCCCGCCTTCAAATCGACCAGGGTTTTAAACCTGACCCGTTGGCGGATGCGCTGATTCTTTTGCACCATTTTTTTTCTTCCCTCCATGACCCGATTCCGGTCACTGGGGACCAGCCCGGGATTCAGGTGAGCCGACCGGCCGGGGCCGAGTAAATAATCAAGCCGGATGTTGCTCAAGGCACGAAAAATATTGCCTTTAATTTTATCATTCGACCGGGAGACCTCGGCGATGAGGTTTTTAATCTCCCGGCGCTTGGAGCGGCCGGCGCTGGGACATGGGTTGTCCACCAGGGGCAGATTCCGGTTCAACGCCCACCGGCGGATTTTATCTTCGGGAGTCAGGCATAAAGGCCGAATCACCTTGAACCGCCCATTGAAGAAAGTCTGGACCGGCAGCATGGTGCTGATCTCGCCGCTGAACAGGATGTTAAGGAGCAAGGTCTCAATCAGGTCGTCACGATGGTGTCCCAAGGCTATTTTGGCGCAGCCGAAGTCCCGGGCCAGTTCGAACAGACGGCGGCGGCGCAGGCGTGAGCACAGGAAACAGGGATTTTCCCGGTTGATCCGGGAATGGGCCAAGGGGGCATAATCCGTAACCTCGAAATAATGTTCCAGATTTCTTTTGGAAACGTCCTCCTCCAAGGCCGCCCTTTGGCCGGGGTCTTCAAAACCCATATCCAGGTGAACGGCCACCAAGTTGTAATCAACGGGGACTCGGCCTCGCCGTTCTTCCAGGAAATTAAGTAAGAACAGACTGTCCTTGCCCCCGGACAGAGCGACCAGAATCCGGTCGCCCGGATCGACCATGCCATATTGGTGGAGAGCCTTTCCGGCCAAGCGTTGAAGTTCTTTGACGGCATAAGACATGAACATCTGCCCTGATCTTTGGTTGAAATTAATCAGCGGGCCGGCGAAAAGTCAAGGAGAGAAACCTCAAGCCCCCAGGAACTTTTTGAAAATCCGGTCCTAAAAAAGGAGGGGCCGCCGTGAGTGGATCCCCTGCATCGAAGGGGGCACAGCAGAGGGCTCACGACGGCGATTGGGAAGAAGAGGGATTATTGTCTAATCCCCAGTTCGCTTTGTAGCGAACAATTTTATTATATCTAAACCTTTATTAATGGTCAAGACATTTTTCCAAAAGAAAAAATATTCTCTAAGAAGTTGAAAACTATAAAAATATGATCGAAAACCCCGAGGCGAAGCCCTGGCTCCGGGTTTCAAAGCCAGAAAATTCCTCCGCTGGTCTTCCCCCTGCGCCGATCTATAAAAAAAACGACAAATCAACCAAAATGGATTATTTTAGACCAGAAAAAATTCGTGGATTTGATCAGTCAAGCCGGCTGTCGGAAACCGGAGGACGGATCGAGGGGTTAAACAATATGCTTCTTTGGGGTCTGGTGGCCATAGGATTGATGCTGCTTTTTTTAGGCGGGGAAGCCCTGGTCCGAGGCGCAGTGAACCTGGCCTCCCGGATGGGTGTCTCTACTTTGCTGATCGGCCTGACCATCGTGGCTTTCGGGACGTCCAGTCCGGAGCTGGTCGTTTCCCTTCAAGCCGGGCTCAAGGGCCAACCCGATTTGGCCGTCGGCAACGTGGTCGGAAGCAATATAGCCAACATCCTGTTGATTTTAGGAATTTCGGCTTTGATTCATCCCCTGCGCTGCCGGCCCATCGTGGTCTTTCGGGACGGAACGCTTATGGTCGCGGCCAGCATAATCCTGGTGGTCATCGGCTACTGGAGCCCGATAAATCGGATCGAGGGAATCTTCATGTCGGCGGGCCTGATCGGGGTCATCCTCTACTCGTATCATTCGGAAAAGCGCCGAAATCTTCTGCCTGATACGGTCACCATATCGGAAACAGCGGACCTGGCCGCCCGTCCGATGCGATTTTGGGTGGGAACGGGCCTGGTTATCGGCGGTCTGGCCGCCCTGGTGATCGGGTCGAGCGCCCTGGTCAAAGGAGCCGTCGGCTTGGCCAGGGCGGCCGGAGTGTCCGAGGCCGTCATCGGCTTGACCCTGGTGGCGGTGGGGACCTCTTTGCCGGAACTGGCCACTTCGGCCATCGCCGCCTTCCGCCGACAGGCCGACGTGGCCGTGGGCAACGTCATCGGCAGCAACCTCTTCAATATTTTGGGCATTCTCGGACTGACCGCCGCCGTGACCCCCCTTCACGTCAATCCCCAAATGGTTTCCTTCGATTTATGGGTCATGCTGGGGTGCGCCTTGGTTCTGCTGCCTTTCCTGGTCACGGGCTGGCGCTTGAGCCGGATCGAAGGCGGTATATTTTTGGCGGCCTATGGGGCTTACGTAGTCCGGTTGTATCTGGCTTGACCGGACCAGGCCGCCCCCGTATGCCTGATCCGCCTCTGTTTTTGGTTTTGCATCTGCTGCTGTCGGAAATCATGGGGTGGCCTGGACAAAGTGACTCAATGAAGCTAAAGTAAAAATCGGGGGGACCATGAAGCTGCTGGTCAGAATCATTCTCGTCGGCCTGGTTCTGGGCGTCGGCTTGGGGACCGGGACAGCCGCCACGGACCAACCAATCACGGTGGTCTTTTTGACCTGGAAACCCAACCAGCCTGAGGTGTGGAACGAACTGATCGGCAGGTTCCATCAAGCCCATCCGGACATTAAAATCAAGATTCAAATCGGCCCCCATTCCTCGACCGAGTACCACGCCATCGTCACCCAGCGGTTAAAAAACAAGGACCCTTCGGTGGACGTCTTTTTCATGGACGTGATCTGGCCGCCCGAATTCGCCAACGCCGGCTGGGCCTTGGACCTTGGTCCGCTGTTTCCACCCGAGGAACGCGACCGGTTTTTACCCGGACCCATCGCGGCGAATACTTATAAAGGCAAAATTTACGGCGTGCCTTGTTACCTGGCCGCCGGCCTGTTTTACTATCGTCGGGACTTGCTGGATAAATACGGTTTCAAGCCGCCCGGCCAATGGCCCGAGATGCTCGACCAGGGCCGGGTGATCCTGAGCGGAGAAAAAGACCCGGACCTCAAGATTTATTCCGGCCAGTTCAAACAGTATGAAGGTCTGGTCTGCAATATGTTGGAATTCCTCTGGTCCCATGGCGGGGCGGTTTTGGACCCCAGTACCGGCAAGTCCCGGCTGGCCGCGCCGGAAGCCTTGGAAGCCCTGGCCTTTGTCCGAGAAAAGATCATCGGCCGGGCCGCGCCGGTCGGAGCGGTCAATTACGAAGAGCCGGAATCGCTGGAGCTGTTCATCCAGGGCAAGGCGGTCTTTCACCGCAATTGGCCATACGCCTACGCCGTGGCCGACGATCCGGCCAAGTCCAAGGTCGCGGGCCGGGTGGGGGTGACCAGCCTGCCCGCCTTTCCTGGTCACAGTCCGGCTTCGACCCTGGGCGGCTGGCAGTTCGGCCTGAGCCGCTGGTCGAAACGGCCGGAAGAGGCCTGGAAGTTTGTTCACTTCATGACTTCGCCCGAAAGCCAGAAGCTGCTGGCCTTAAAGGCCGGATTGGCCCCGACCCGCCGGGCGGTTTACCAGGACCGGGAAGTTCGGACCGCCATGCCCCATTTATTGGAATTTCTGCCCTCTTTCGAACAAGCCCGGCCCCGGCCCCTCTCTCCGGTCTATCCGATGATCAGCCAGGAGCTTCAACGTTACTTCAGCCGGGCCATCGTGGATAAGGAGGCCGACCTGGCCGCCTTGGCCCAGGCGACCGCAGCTAAAATCGAAAAACTGGCCCGTCTGGGCGCGGCCGTCCAGCCGTGAGGTCCGAAGACCTTCGCCTTTTTCTCGTTCTCCTTATTCCGGCGGTCCTGGTCCTGCTGGTTTTCATTGCCGCGCCGGTGGGGCAGTCCATATTGCTGAGCTTCCAGCGGATCATCATCGGCCTGCCCCAACTGGGCTCTCCCTTTGTCGGCCTGGACAATTACCGGGAATTGTACTATGACCCGGTGGCCCGCCATTCCCTGAAGATCACCGCGATTTTCGTCGGGACAACCACTTTTTTTGAATTGCTGCTGGGGCTTTTGCTGGCCCTGCTGATCAACCACCGCTTTCCCGGCCGCGGGGCCTTGCGGGCCTCGGTCCTGATTCCCTGGGCCATTCCCACCGTGGTGGCGGCTCAGATGTGGCGTTTCCTTTTCAACGACGCCTACGGACTGCTCAACTACGCCCTGTTCGGGGCCGAGACCGGCCGGTACGTGGCCTGGCTGGCTTATCCCCACACGGCCCTCCTGGCCGTCATCGCCGCCGACGTCTGGAAGACTTCGTCTTTTGCCGCTCTGCTGATCCTGGCCGGTCTCCAGGTCATCCCCGAGGAGCTGTACCTGGCGGCTAAAGTGGACGGGGCTTCGGCCTGGCAGCGCTTCCGGCGGGTGACCTGGCCTCTGGTTCGGCCGGCCCTGCTGATCGCCCTTCTCTTCCGGACTATTGACGCTTTCAGGGTCTTTGACCTGGCCTTCGTCATGACTCAGGGCGGGCCGGCCGACGCCACCAACGTGCTCCAGCTTTACGGATACAAAAAAATGTTCGTCGAGGGCTGGCTGGGTTACGGCTCAGCCGTGTCGGTCTTGGTCTTCGTGATCATCATGATCCTGGCTATAGTTTACGTCCGCCTGGTCGGCCGGCGGGTGATGGAGGCGTGGTGAAAGCGAAAATCGGTTTTGGCCTGGGCGTGGCTCTGGCCGCTTTTTTTTCCCTGGCCCCCTTTATCCTGTTCGTCTCTTCGGCCTTCAAAACCCAAACCCAGATCACAGCCGTGCCGCCCCAATGGCGGCCGGAATTTTCCCTGGTTTTTTTCACCTCGGCCATAGACCGATACGGCATTCTCGATTATCTGAAAAATTCCCTGATCGTGGCGGGATCGACCACCCTGATCACCATCAGCCTGGCCGTCCTGGCCGGTTACGCCCTGGCCCGCCTGCCCCGCCGATGGGCCGGCATGGTCCTCATGGCCGTCCTGGCCTGCGCCATGTTCCCCCAGATCGCCATAGCCGGGCCAGTCTGGCGTCTGCTTAGGCTGGCCGGCTGGCTCAACACCTATCAAGGCTTGATCCTGCCCTACGTGGCCCTGACCCTGCCCCTGGCGGTGTGGATACTGGCCTTGTTTTTTCGGGAGATGCCGGAAGAATTGGAAGCCGCGGCCCTGGTCGACGGCTGCACCCGCTTGGGAGCCCTGATCCGGGTGACTTTGCCCCTGGCCGCTCCGGGCCTTTTCACTGCTTCCATTTTGTGTTTCATTTATGCCTGGAATGAGTTCTTTTTAGCCTTGCTGATAATGACCGACCCGGCCAAACAGACCATGCCCGTGGGCATCGCCCTTTTCCAGGGAGAACACACCGTGCCCTGGGGCGAAATCGCCGCGGCTTCTTTCATCACCACCGCGCCCCTGGTCCTGCTGGTCCTGCTCTTTCAAAAACGCATCGTCAGCGGCCTGTCGGCCGGGGCGGTCAAAGGGTGATCTTGTGGCTTCCTTGACTCTGCAAAACATCGGCAAGAATTTCGGCCGGGTTCAGGTCCTGAGCGGGATAAATCTGCAGGTGGCCGACGGTGAATTCTGCGTGCTCCTCGGGCCGTCCGGCTGCGGCAAAAGCACCCTGCTCCAGATTGTCGCCGGCCTGATCCTCCAGGATGAAGGCTCGGTCCTCATGAATGGGAAATCCGTGGATCGTCTTTCTCCCCGAGACCGGGACGTGGCTATGGTCTTCCAAAGCTACGCCCTCTATCCCCATATGACCGTAGCCGAGAACCTGGGCTTCGGCCTGCGCATGCGCGGGACGCCTAAAGCCTTGATCCGGGAGCGGGTCATCGAAACGGCCGAATTATTGGGCCTGGAACACCTTTTGGACCGAAAACCCAGGGAATTGTCCGGCGGCCAGCGGCAAAGAACGGCCATGGGCCGGGCTCTGGTCCGGCGGCCCAAACTTTTTCTCTTGGATGAACCCTTGAGCAACCTGGACGCCCGGCTCAGGGTCAGCGTCCGCTTGGAGCTGAAGATGCTCCATCAAAAAATCAAAGGGACGATCCTGTACGTCACCCACGACCAGGTCGAGGCCATGACCTTGGGGGACAAGGTGGCGGTGATGCGGGAAGGAAGGTTTCACCAAATAGACCGGCCCGAGGCCATCTACAACCGGCCGGCCGACACCTTCGTGGCTGCCTTCATTGGTTCACCGCCGATGAACCTGTTCCCAGGCCGGCTGATCCGAAAGAGCGGCCGTCTGTTTTTCACCAACGATGATTTGGCCCTGGAAGTCCCGGCGGCCCTGCCGGTCGCGGAGGGCCAGCCGGTGGAAGCAGGGATTCGGCCGGAAGACATTCAACTCGGCCCGGTCCAGGAAACTTCTTTCCCGGCCCGGGTGGCAGTAATCAGTAACGTGGGGGCCGAGAAATACCTCCTGCTCAAAACCGGCTCGACTGAATTGACGGTCCGGGCGGCCAAGAACCTGTCTTTCCTGCCTGACGAAAAAGTGAACCTGACCATAGACCCTCAAAAACTTCATGTTTTTGTTGATGGTCAGCGGATCAACTCCGCAGAATAAAAAAGTTTTTTTACTTTTTCTTCTTGGTCGACTTGAGGTGCTCGGCGGTTTCGTAAGCGTTTTCAGCCATGCCGAACTTCTTCTGTTCGCGGTAGATGTCGCCGAGGATTTTATGGATGGCGTGACTTTTAGGGGCCAGGCGGGCGGCCAGCTGGCCTTCGGCCAGAGCGCCCATGTGGTCGCCTAAACGCTGGTAGGCCAAGGCCAGCCAGATATGGGGTTCAGCCCAGGACTCTCTTTCCTGGGTTATGGGCCGAAGCACCTTGACCGCTTCCTCGTATTTCTTGCTTTTATAAAGCAGGCGGCCGTGGATTAAACGCAACTCGAGGTTGTCCGGCCATTTGACCAGGAAGTCCTGCAGTCTGGACCGAGCCTCGTCGTTTTTGCCGATGGAAAGAAGATACTTGAGGAAGCGGGCCCCCTGCTGAGGGTCTTGGGGATCGCCGGCCCCCCCTTCGATGACGCCGGCCAGTTCTTTGGCCGTCCGACCTTCGGAGAAGCGTCCCATCTGATGAAGAACCTCACCCAAGAGCTTATGGGGCCGCGGGTCGTCGGGCGCCAGGCGAACGGCCTGATTGAGGGCGTCGACGGCCGCCGGGTTCAAGCCCTGTTGCCAGTAGGTCCGCCCCAGGAAGACCCAGGTTTCGTGGTCTTGGGATTCTATCTTCACGGCTTCCCGGAAAAATTCGGCCGCTTCCTTGAATTTGTTTTGGGAATAGAACAATTCACCCAGTTTCCGGCGGGAAGCCGCGTCGTTGGGGTCTGAGGCGGCCCTGGCCAAAAGGCGGGCCGTATTGGTCAGCCGCTCCCCCTCCTCCTGGTTGCCGGCTTTTATTTCGAGAGCGCCGAGCTGCAGATAGAAGTCGGCGTCATTGGGCCGGATTTCCAAGCCGGTCCGGAAAAGTTCTCGAGCCCGTTGGTAATTTTCCAGACTCTTATAACAAGAAGCCAACAACTTAACCAACTCGGGGTGACGGGGGTGTTTTTGGACCAAAGGATCAAGGTATTTAACGGCCAACGCCATAAGACCTTTGGTCATCATGGCCCGGCCCAATTTCAACCCGGCCTCCAGGTCTTCCGGATTTTTGCTCAGGCTCTCCAGACCGTCGGCGATGGCGAATTCCCTTTCGGCCTCCTCCCGAAACCCCATGCGGAAATACATCTTGCCCAGGCCGTCATAAGCCGGAACGTAAAGAGGGTCTTTGGACAAGGCTTGCTTATAGGCTTCGATGGCGGCCATGGCGTCGCCTTTGCCGGCCAGACCGGCGGCCTTTTTGGTCAGGGCCTCCGGCGAGGTCCCTAAACCGAAAAAAGTAAAAAGCCAGCGCAGTATTCCCATTTATCAGCCGTAAAAAAGTTAAGCGAATGACCCGGAGACGAAAAATTCAGCTTATATTAAATGTTTCGCTCAAGAGTGTCAAATTTGAAAGAAGTCGGTCAAAAGGCGGATCAGAGCGGTATGATCGGGCAGGACCAAGTGAGCCTCAGCCAGTGCCGCCGGCGGCAAGGTTGTGGCTACGGCCAGGCAAATCAGGCCGGCCCGCCGGGCCGAAGTGATCCCGGCCGGCGCGTTTTCCACGGCCACGGCTTGGTCCGGGCGCACCCCCAAGCCCGTCGCCGCGGCCAGGTACGGCTCCGGGTCCGGTTTGCTTTTAACCACCTGGTCGCCGGTGATGATGACCGAAAAACGGCGTTCCAGCCAAGTCAAAAGGTCCGGCCGAATAACCTGAAACGTGGAACTGGTGACCAGGGCTAAAGGCAGGCCGGCCTGATCCAGGCGGTCGATCAATTCGACGGCCTGGGGAAAAAGACGGACGGTCAAAGAATATTGTTCCCGGAAAATTCGGCGTTGCCGATCCAGGAGACGATCAAAAAATTCAGGGGGCAAAATCCGGCCGTCGGAAGAAATCAAGCGGACCAGCCGTTCTCTGTCTAAGGCCCCTTCATTTAAATAAATAAAATCATCGGTCGCCTGGACCCCATTCTCGGCGAAAGCTGACTGCCAGGCGGCCACGTGCGCGGGCATGCTGTCGAGGATGACGCCGTCCAGATCGAAAATCAAGGCTTGGGGCCTTACCTTAAACGGTAGACGCATGGATAAACCTGGTCAAAGATATCCTCGGGCTTGGGTTTTTCTTTGGCCCCGACCACCAGAAAGCCGCCGGCCGCTAAGACCCTGGCTATGGCCCTGGTCGTTTCTTCCTGGGCCTGATGGGTAAAGTAAGTATAGGCCAGATTGCGGCACAAAACTAGATCAAGTTCGGGAGGAAACCCCGAGCGCCTCAGATCGGCCCGATAAAAATGAACCATTTTTTGTATGCTTTCGTCCAGACGCCACCGGCCGTCTTCGGCGCGGAAATATTTGGTCTTGAGCTCGGCCGGGACTTCCTTAAGGCTGGCTGAAGAGTAAACACCCCGGCGGGCCCGCAGCAAGACTTCCAGGTCAATATCTGCGGCCAAAATGACCGGCCGGACTCCGGTCGGACCGTGTTCCCGCCACATTATGGCCAGGGTATAGGATTCTTCGCCTCCGGCGCACCCGGCTGAGAACATGGCCACCTTGTCCCGGCCGGTCCAAACCGGCCAGACTTCAGCGGCCAAGTATTCAAAAACACGGGCTTCCCGGAAGAAACGGGAGATGGTCACGCCCATAAGAGCCAGAAAACGGTCTTTTTCCGCCTGATCCCCGGCCAATCGGGCCTGGTACACGTCCAGGGACCTTATCCCCAAGGTCCTCATCCGTTCGGCCACCCGCCGGCGGACGCCGCGGCGCCGGTGGCGGCGCCAATCCAGACCCAGGTCCGGCAGGACATTTTTTAGGAAAGAATCAAATTCGGACCCAAGATAGCGGTTCACGACGGTTGGTCAAAGGCCGTCTTGTTTTTATTTATCAAGCCAGGAATCTGCCTGGGCCGAGCCGGCTTTAAGCATATTCATCATTTCTTGAGGATAGGCTTCGGCCCAAGCGGCCATCAGCTCGTCCAAAGGCAGGTCAACGTAAACACCGTGATGTTTGACATATTCAATATGTAAGCGACCACAGCGATCCAGGCGATGGAACACGGCGTGATTGCGGCCGTCAAACTCGACGGGTAAAATTTCGA
>Ga0209163_1003193_pt1 | contig 12438 bp, 11 predicted proteins | sample MTBAKSrepl2MetaG_FD_187457 | JGI IMG/M metagenome (GOLD analysis project Ga0209163, IMG submission 187457) | Enrichment culture microbial communities om Arthur Kill intertidal strait, New Jersey, USA, that are MTBE-degrading - MTBE-AKS2 (Arthur... | ecosystem: Environmental > Aquatic > Marine >...
ACCATCGCTATTCCGATAGTAGTTGTAGTAGTCGTCGTCGCCCCACGCCGACATAACAGAGTAATTCAGCGGATCGCCACTCGAGTAATACCAGAAACAGGTGTATCCGTTCTTGTTGCCTATCGTATACGACACGCCGTTCTTCTCGTACGCGCCCAAATTGTCCTGACTCGTGCCCATGAAATCCGCCAGACAGTTGAAGCTGTGATGTGGAGCAGGTTGGTCGTCTCCTGACGCTCCATAGCCGCCGCCATAGAAATCGGCGATGTGGCCGCTGCTGGCAATCGCCTGGTTGACCAAGGCCGTCGGATTCCCGTAGCTGCTGAGCTCCGCGACACCGCCGGGGACGAGATTGGAGTAGCCGTGTCCCGCGTAGCCGTTGCGGTCGTAGTAGCCCATCATCATTCCGGCCGCCGTCGGCGAGCACCCATACCACCAATCGTAGTCTGGGATCCCGTGGTTGCTCGGGACTGTGACGGCACCCTGGACATGATAGCTCACGCCAGCCATGTCCGCCTTCACCGGCCCGGCAGCCAGGCACAGAACCACAACACCCAACGTTGATACAAGCCCGCTCCTCATCGTACTCCCCACTCTTCCTTGCGCGGCCCCAGGTGAAAATGAAGGACCGCTTCCGATCGAGACATCCACTGGATCTCCCTTCCTCACGAGACCCATGACCCTGCTACTCCCGACATGACCGCCGCAATCACGGGCGAGGCATCGCGGCGGGCGCTTCCTGCGTCCTATAGACCAAGTAGACACAGAGACACCGCCAGCGGAGCGGGAGCCGTCACCGGCTTATCCCGCTCCACCGTCAGTGTCGCGGTATCGATATCCATGTTCTACCTGTCCTACTTGGCTGACCCGCGGCAGGCCCACAGGCGGTGGCAGGGGCCGCCGTCACTACGCCAACGGCCCCCCGCCCGAGGCCGGAACCTACGGGTCCTGCATAGGCATTTCGAACCACTCCTTCATGGTACCCTTCGCACACCGGCCGTGCCACGCTGGACACAAACGACGGATAGGTCATCATACGGCTCGTTTCGTCGAAGATCTGACGCTATATGTCGAGCTTCGCGATCACGACCCTCGTCCATGTCCTGACGCGGTCACGACTATCATCTGCCCTTCTTACGACAGCCGACGCAGTCCCAATCCGCCAGCGGTCAGGCCGAGGAAGCCGAGCAAAACGGCGCCCGGGATCGGAACGGCCGACATGCGGAACTGGTCTGAGCCACGGTCGCCCTCGTACGTGAGCCGGAAACCGAACTCCCGTATCACTTCAGTGCTACTCCAGCCGCTCACCGAAAAGAGAGCCTGCGTGTCCGAGGACATCGTCACAGGGGTTGCCGCGTAGGTTGCGACGTCGGTGACCACGTACAATGCGGGAGCCCAAAGATCATCATCATCATTGGCCAGAAGAGCCTCAAAACTCTCGTGACCACTGCCGAAAGACCCCTGCATGCCGATCGATATGACTTGATCGTCTCTCAGGTTGCCGGCGAACCCGACAGCCAGTTGCATGGGCGGGCCGTAACTGAGCAGATCGCCGCTATCATAGTACTTGCTTGACGTAGAGAGGCCGGGCGAGTCAATCACAAGATACAGCTTATTGGTCGCACTCGACGTATTCATCTGTGTGAACTGCCGTGCGGTGGGCGCGTCAAGCACGTATGGAGCAGCGAAGGCCTGCCCCGCAAGCAACGCAACCACCAAGACAAACAATACTCTCCTCATGTTTTTCATAGTATATCACTCTTCCTGCATGAAGACTCATGGGAAGAATCCATTCAATTGCAAGGACTTCCATCTTCCTCTTGGTACGGTAGATCCTGCGAACACAGCGGTTTACAGCGTGTTCTGATAGGAGCTACCGCACTACACTCGCGATAACGTCCATCATAGGACGCGAGCGACCAACAGAGCATCGCCTCACAACGTCATCGCGAGCGGAAACCAGCATTCAATGGCACAGTTCGGAGGCCCTCGCGCAGCAAGGGTCGTGGGTACGAATTGCGCTCGTCGCCAGAGGGATTCTACCATCCCCTCATGGAATATTGGTAGGGGGTCGCGTGGCCACGCGGCCGGCTGGACGAGGCAACAGACCGTCGTCGAAGCCTGGCAGTCGGGCGCGATGGCCAGGCTGTGTCCGATCTGCGCGGGTCCGCCACTGTGATACCAGTCGGGGATCACACTGAAGGACAATCTCCGGACGCACGAGAGCGACCGGAAGGCCCCGAATCCGAGCAGGCCGTACAGGCAGAGAACAAGACTGTTCTGCTGGTCCGATAGGATGCTCACCGGCGGCGCCTGGCAGACCTGCCCCTCCTCGAGGCCCTGCTCGGACAGGGTATCGATGGGCAGCAGGTCGAGTTCACCAAGCGGGACCGAAAGATCGAAGAGGCGCGATGAGGCGTGAGGCACCAGCGATGAAGCGTGAAGCGAAAGAAGCTCGAACGCCTCCCATCCATCACAGGATGCGCAGCGTTCGTCGTAGGCCTGCACGGGCCCATTGAGAACAGCCTCTGTCGGACCGACCGGCGTCAGGTCCGCGCGGACAATGCCCGTAACGGCCACCGCCGCGACCAGAAGCGACACTATGCTCCTCCGTTCGATCATCAACCCTTCACTCCAGACCTACACTCAGTTAACCAGTATCCCCTAAATTACCCAATTTGTCAAGAAAAATCCGGCGAACAAAGCGAAGGTCTCGCGCTATTCTCGTCGCAAGTCATTGTTTCATAAAGGTTTATGCAGATCCAGCAATAAGAACCACCCGTGCAACATTGGACACCGGAAAGCCAACGTCTCCAACTGTACGCACTGCAAGGAACACTCGTTCTCCCTGCCGCGCGATGCACCATAGGAAATTCGGTCGCAGAATCAGCGACAGTCCGGGGCACCCTCTGGGAGCGGTCAGACACTCGGACGGTCGGACAGGTGGGACGACCGGACAGACAAACCACGGGGCGGTCGTGACCGCCGGATGGTCAGCGGCTTGGCCGCGGGCGGGGCGGCCGAATCGGTCACGACGATCTTCTCCATCAGCCACAGTTCCCCGAACAGAAGCAGCACGGCGGCGGGCATCATCACGATGCCGGCGAAGTCGTGGAAGAACTTCTCGCCCACTTCGCTGCTGACGAGGATCATGAGCACGGCGGTGGCGAAGATCCGGACGATGTTACAGATCACAGCAACCGGGATACTTGACGCCAGCAGCACCGCCTTCTGCCACCGGGGCCGCCTGACCATACACGCGATAAACGCCGCAACAATGATGAACGCGGTCAGCATTCTCAGCCCCGAGCAGGCCTCCGCCACAGCCATGGGCGTATCGTCACTGAGCATGACAACATTCCCCTGCTGACTGACAGAAGCCCCAATCACTTCCAAAAGCACAACGGACCCGGCGGTTGCAAGTCTTTGCAGCGGTCCGGCGATCATGTTGTGAACCCGCCCCGGAAGAGGGACCATGAGAAACAGAAGGAGCAGTACCCACACCACCCGTCGGAATACCTGTCGGCCGGCAACCAGCAAGACCAGACCCGCAATCGTCAGCACCAGTGTATACCGTTGCAGCGATTGGAACATGAACACCAATCCATAGGTCCGGCCGGCCAGTGCCAACAGAAGTAGGGCAAGCCCACCCCACCAATCAGGCATGAATGGGCACGCCTTGAGCTGCGTTCTGTCCCGCCAGATCAGAAAGACAGCCACCAGCGGAACAAGCTGCCCGGCGGAATAGTCAGCGTTGCTCTGCCATCCCCGGCAGAGGCTCGCTATAACCCCACCATATGACCATGCCACAATCGCTGACAGCAACGACACAGACGAGACAAGGGCCACGCGGGACTTCCACGACTGCCCTACTCCGGCCCCACACCCAGTACGATCATGGCGAACATGGTGATCGGTTTCTCTCATCTACGCTATCCCCCTTCCTCCTTCCGTCGAGACGAATCCAGGGGTGCTTCTTCATCCAAGTGTTCAAACAATCCGAAGACCAGTGAAGCGGATTCCCGCGCGAAATCCACTGCACTCTTTGCCGCAGAATCGGAGTCCGAGGTTTCGGCGACGCCGGCAACAATCTGTACTTGTGTGGCATAACGGACCAGACCAGAGCCACGCCAAGCTTTGGATCGCAGTAATGACACGTCGCGGCAATACTGTCCGTCCACAATATAATAGTTCAGCACGACCAGCCTCGAAGTGTTGAGAACGCCGCGAGCGAAGTACAACAGGTTGCAGGGCAACACCAAGCCGTCGTCCAGGGGCAGATCCACGGACCCGCGTCCGGTACGCGTCCAACCTGCCCCAACGTAACAGACTTCCGGACGGTGCGGCATCAGATCCCGCGTCTTCACCCCACAGGCGATATACAACGAGACCGACTCGAGACTGCTGCCGCGTGAATACCGGCGATTGAGGTACGCATCGGTGTCGGTCCTGCGAACGATGGCCTCATCGAGAGGCACATCTTCGCCGATCCAGTCGCCCATCCGCAGAGGCAGCCGCACCAGTGTCTCCGGCGTGAGGGGCGTGATCGTCACCGGGTTGGTCAACCGTGCGGCCAGCGTGTGATGCGCCACACCGTGCGCCAGCATCAACAGACTCGCCACTAGCGCAGCAACGATCATCGGCAGGACAGGGAGGCTTGCGTTCCTCATCGTTGCATTGGCCTTCACTGGTTTTGTCTCCGTCTTCTCTCTCACGCCAGGATGCGCTATGACTCAGGAATGACACCTCGGCTGCCTCACGGCGCTGACCGAGCCCCCTCTTCTGCGACGGCCATCCAGGTTTCAAACAGGCTGCGCATGGTCCCCAACTCTCTGTTCCGGCACAACCATTCGACCTTGGCAAAGGTGGTCTGAAGATTCACATACGACGTGAATCGGCGAAAAGGAGGCAACGGCAGCCGCGGTTGCTCCGTGTCGATGTCACGCGGATGCACGTAGGCCACCAAATGACGTCCCTGCATTTCAAGTCGGCGCAGGCCCCATTTGATGATTGCCTTTGGCGCGAGCCGCAAGTACCCGCCACCAAAAAGACTGATCCTCCAGCCGAACACCTCTACTACAGACGTCGGAATCTCGAACAGAGGGCCGTTGCGGGTCTCAATCAGATGAGGCACGAGGGACGCACGCGGCATACCGCCATGTCGCCGGCGCGAAGGAAAGATGCTTGCGTCATACAAATGACCGGCCTCTCGGATGACCTCGAACGCCCAAGGAGTTGCTTCGGTGATACCGAAACCGGCGCTGCGGAATCCAAGGACTTCCTCTCCTGTGATGTCTTCGAGGCAGGTTCTGGCCCGGACGATATCCTGACGGAATCGCTTGGGCCCGACCTTGTATGCGAGCAGATGCTCATAACCATGACTGGCAATCTCGTGGCCCTCACGAAGGCACCGCCGCACCAACTCCGGGTGGCGCTCTGCAGCCCACGCAAGCCAGAAAAAGGTCGCCTTGATCCCATATTGGGACAGCAGATCCAGAATGCGCGACAGATTCCCCGGCACCCTGGTCTCCAGCGAGGACCACTGCTCCAACACAGGGGTCAGATCACTATCGAGAATATGGAACCACTCTTCGACGTCCACCGTAAGACAGTCCATCTGCCGGTCTGGAAGGATTCGTTCGGTCACGGGATCATCCAAGTAGAATGCATACTCAATCGGTGAAAGGAAGTACTCTGCATCTGCGAGGATCACGTCCTTTACGCAGACTCGACAGGATTTGCTTCAGACTGAGGGAGAATAGGTGCCGGGGCACGCTCTGCTGATGCCGGACATACTCGCTCTCTACGTTTCCGAAGAAAATGGCTGTAGTACTGCATCGCGGTGTTCAGAGGGTAGCCGAAGTTCGCCTTCCAGTCATTCACCGCAAATACCCCCTCCACCTTATTGCGAGGATCCAGAGCCGTGCGAATAAACTCCCGGACACTGAGTTGCCCCTTCAGGAGGAAGTGGAGACTGGATATGAGATCACGTATCAGCAACTGCCACCGCACCCCGTTTCGTTGGTCGCCAATGTGTGTCTCATTGGGACGATGCGTCAAATCGCAGTAGGCATCCCAGACTACATCGACACCTGCTGCGCGGGTGAGAGCGAACCACAGAGTCGGGCGACAATTGATCTCGATCAACTTCCATTTCATGTCGCGGCGGTCCCACTTGAACTCCGTACCACACACCCCGTGATATCCGAGCTTCTGAAGAACGGCAATAGACAAATCGGCGATATCTGAAAGCCATTCAGCTTCCATATAGGAACCTGAGCCGTAGAGCGGTGGGTACTGACGCATCTTGCGAGCGGTAAAAAGGGATCTACACCGATTCTCGCGATCCATGTAGAGACCGGCCACCACGATGTTCGACTCCGGACCGTCGATCACCTCCTGCAGGACGGAGTCCGTTCCCCACTCCTTCATCTGTGTCCACCAGGACACGAGTTCATCTGGCCCATGGACTTCTACCAGTTTCTTGCCTCGCAGGAGCGCGCGTGCGAGATGCCCATGCACTGGTTTCACAATGGCCGGGTATCGGATGTCCTCGGCGGCGGCCCGGGCTTCCTGCTCCGTCGTCGGAAAGAAGGTCTCCGGCAAGTCAATCCCCAGGGCAATGCACCGCTCGTAGAACCTCCTCTTGTTGAGGAACACGGAATTGACTTCCTGCCGCATCGAGTCCGTGAGGACGAAATAGTCCTGCAGAACGACGCGATTGTCTGCAATGAAGTCGATGTATGGATCACCTGCGTTGAAGATGACAGGCTTCTGTGGTTGCTCCCGTGCAAACTGGATCATACCATCAAGGAGTTGAGGCCCCGGTGGGAGATAGCTCATTCTTGAATCATGCCGTACCCAGCGGGAAAAATGGCCGATTTCCCACCGAAAGCGATCGATTCCGTAGACGGCGACGCCCTTAGGTGCAAGAGACCTGGCAACACTGAGCCCCGTGGGCGACAGGCACAGGACAACCACCGCCGGCATACTACCGTTATGGGATGCACGGATCATGGACACCTCCTCCAGACGGCTCCGGACAACCTCAATGATTACCTACCGCACACGGTATCTGCAAAGGAGCACAGGGGAGAACAAGGACCTTCAGATTCTGTTTGCCGACCTTTCTCATCAAGATCGAACACAACTGCCCCCAGTCTCTAAACAGTGACCCTTCGCGGTACCGCTGCACAAACCCCCACACAGGAAACTGTGGCGAATACACGAGCACGCCATTCGCCCCGCCATCGTAGTCTTCGCTCACATCAGTGGCTTGCCCATTGGGGCTTTGTAGAAAGACCTGATAAGAAAGATGATTGAAGCTGAAGTACACATAGCGTGCCAACAGATGGAGATGCCTTATGCGGCTGGCTGCACGCAAGAAGCGGACTGCATCCGCCGGCCGTCTACAACCGGCAAGCAGATTCCTCGCCAGGCGTCCCGCCCGAACTCCGCCCCCCATCCCCATACCATGATAGAAAATCCCGTCGGACGCCGCATTGACGATGATCGTGCGCCTTGCTCCAACCTCCTCGCCGACCTTGACGCCCTTGCCCATTTGCACCGGATCTGTGTCTAATGGGTAGGCATTGACAAGTACGACATCTGCTTCAGATACAATCTCCGGATCGATCGGTGTGCGGCCGACGACGAGCGAGCATCTGGCCGCGGCACGATGAGCATCGATGAATGCGCCGGTAAACAGCCCCGCTATCTCCCTCCTCGCATTGACAACGGAGCAAATGGCGAAATCAATGCCTACTTTTTTCGCAACGCTTTCAATCCAACTCCGACGGTCGTGCTTTCCGTCATCGCCACCGACTGCGTCCACCACTCCGCGAGGCCGTGGCGGAAGGGCACCATGCAGAAAGGCGATCGTCTCGCGTCCGGCCACACCGGGAATGACGAGTTTCGCACCGCCGCCAAATCCGGTTTCGTTGTGTGGCATGACGGTGCCGATGCAGATCTTCATATCAGACTTGAGAAAGAGGCGATTCAGGCAAACCGGTCCGCCGTGCATAGAACCGATGGACTCGATGTCCTCGCCCATGAAGTCATGGATGTGGACCTTGATGCGTCCGCGCACCGGTGGGGGTACTTTGCGGTCAATCTCTTCCTGACTCATGGGCCGATGCGCACCAGTGGCCACGAGGATGCTAATCTTCTCTTCGCAGAGCCCCCCCGCCCTCAAGTCCCGCACGACGGCTGGAATGACCGCCTCGACTCTGGTGGGACGGGTAATATCCTCGACGACTATGACTGCCGATCGTTTCTGTCGGGCAATCTCCCGAATTGTCTTCGTGCCCACGGGAGTCTGGATGGCTGCCTCGATCTGCTCCGGACGGAGAGCCGGAGCATCATCCGGATCAAGCCTGTGCACTGTCCAGGCCTCGGGCAACGGCAAGTCAATCATCCGATCCTCGTGCCACGCCCCATGAAGCAGCCGGATCGTGGGACCGGACGTCAGCCTGGGCGAAGTCTGAAACATCATCGTTTTCTAATGACCCCAGCGGGAATGCCTGCACAGAGTGTGTGCGGAGGCAAATCCCTTGTCACAACGGAACCGGCGGCCACAACCACCCCGTCGCCTATGGTGACACCTGGCAGCACAATGGATCCTGCTCCAAGCCAGACATCATTTCCGACAGTGACGTCCTCCTCCGTAAAGGGTTGCTCCACCATGGGAGTTGCTCCGTTCTCCATCCCGTGGTGGAAGGCATAGATTTGGACATTGGGACCCGTCATTACATGGTCGCCGAGCCGTATCACTGCGTCTCGCTTGCCAGCCCAGAGAATGTTGCCGTGATTGATCGTGCAACCCCTCCCGACGTAGATGCGCTCGGCGTCGCGCATCAGGACCGTTGGCCGAATCCGAGTCCCTCTGCCGACGTGCGCATGATGCAAACCTTTGACGTGATTGATGCCATAGTAGGCCATCAAGTGTCCAAGTTCCTTCCAGAACACCAGCGAAAGAGGCCCGTAGCGAAACGCCTGCCACAGATACTCAAGAGAGGACGGTCGCTCAATGTACAACTTCTCCAAATGGCTGGCACGTTCACTCATGCAGACAACCTATCAGCTCTTCCGCAGTGCTCGTTGCAGACGTGTACGCACACACAAGAACAGAAACGTGAGGGTATACTCCAGGTTTGGATAGCGTCGTATATCCCGGAACAACCTGTAGAATGCTTCCAGCCCGACACTCTGGACCAGAAGCGGGGCACGACTTATGCGCCCGCTGATCACATCGAGACTCCCGCCTATCCCCTGGCATATCTTCACATTGAGCTGACCAAGGTACTTGGCCATGAATTTCTCCTGCCGGGGACTGCCTTGAGCAATAAACAGGATCTCTGCTCCTGACTCGTTGATTTGGTTCACGAGATCGCCAGTTTCAGCGTCGGACAGATATCCATTGCGTCTGCCAACGATTGGGATCCCGGGAAATCTCTTCTGTAAGACCTCCACCGCAGCAGCATTGACATCCTCTGCTGCGCCAAACACAAATATGGGGTGGTTATCCCGTGACGCATACTCGCAAATGGCCAGCATCATATCAATGCCGGTGACCCGCTGTAATCGTTTCCCGTGGAACCACCTGGCGGCCTTGACAACACCGATACCATCTGGAATCACCAATGAAGCCCGCCACAAGAACTCCCTCATCCACGGGTCATTCCGTACACTCATCACCTTACGGGGATTCATGGCAACAATCACATGTGCCTCCTTGCCCCTAAGCATTTGCTGGACTGCCTCAATCGCTGACTGCATCGTGACAACATCAACGGGGAGCCCCAGTATGTCCACACGCTCTACGGCTCTCACAAGGGTGACCTTTCGCTAAGACGTTTCTCTGATTGCGCCACGGTCGTGGGCTGCCAAACCTTTTCACCAGAGTTATTGCTCACAGACAGGCTCCCGGCTCCTACCGTGCCGCCCGAGTCGGGGCCTCGCCGCAACAAGGGCAAAGGGAGAATCCCGGGGAGAGCAGCTCTTCAGAATGTGCCTCGTTCGCCCAGGCCTCCAGCGACGGGCGCCTCGCAGCAACTTCGCAGGTACTCCGTCAAGGCAAGGAACACCCACGCCTGTGACCACCGCATATACGAAATCCGGTTCGTCAACAGTCTTCCTCGTCGATAATAGAAATACCCTCTGCCGCTATACATGTGCCGCAACATCCAGCACAGGATTCTATCGGTGAGATCACGGTACCCATTCTCCTCTCCGGCAAAGAAGCAGATCGCCTGGGCCGGTGAATGGATGTCGACCGGGTAGACCCGGTCGTGGTAGTACTTCGGGGTACCATCATCAAGGAAGAAGTTCCTGGCATAGAAGTCCACACCTTTACGATAGGAATCGCCGTATTCCTGCGCAAGGCCAGCATTGAGAATGTATCGGATGGCCTGGCAATTGAAACCCGTGTGGAACGAATCGATCCATCTCTGTTTGTCCGTATCGGCATAGTACCAGGACCCGTCCTCCCGTTGGTACCGCATGGAGTACTTCATGCTCGCCAGAGCGTTTGCGGTAAGCCGATCATCATCACAATAGCGCGCCAGGCGGGCCAGGACAGATGCGCCCAGCAAATTCGCATTATGCACAACCGTGTGATCGATGGGCGTATAGCTGAAGCAGAACGAATCGCCTTGTGTTGTGCGATGCAGGTCGCGGAGGATGAACTCCTTGATGGGGATGGCCATCTCCAGGGCCTTCGCCTTGCCCGTCAAGTCATAGCAGTCGAGCAGGCCATGGCCGATGAATGAGGTGTTCACAATGGTCGGTGTGCCTTGGGGCCGAAACAAGGTCCTCGACTTCCAGTCGAAGTCATAGCCCCAGCAGTTTCCCGAATACCCCTTCGACTTGAGCCTGTCCAGCAGATCGAGAAGATAGTCCAGCCTCCCCAAGTAGCGGGACTCCTTCGTGATTGAATAGAGCTTCGAATAACCCCACAGGAAGAGGCCGATCCCCTTCGGGTTGTGTCCTCGGCGAATGCCCAATATGGGGCGCAGGTTCCATGGGGAGCACCGGAGCAGTTGGGTAGCTCCGATCCCTACGGCCCCGCTGGTTGCTGCAAGACGTCGGATCAACGGACTATTGAGCGCATCGTAGGGATCATAGCCTGCGTAGTCGGCCCGCTCAACATAGGACAACATGTCCTGGACGCAATCTTGGATCTTCGTGTGAGATATCATCAATTAGAAGAAAGGCATGGCCTAGTGAGTCTTGAAGTATTCCAATGCGGCAAACGCGGCCCGCTCACGGCCAAGACGTCATGCAAGGGGATTCGTGACGATCCGACTTGCCTGATCCGATCGACCGGAATCCTGAGCATGTCCGCCTGGCCCTTGTCCTGTCCCGGCGATTCCTTGTGGCAGAACCTGCCGTCGAGGTGGATCTCAAGTTCTTCAGTTTCCGCCTGACTTGTCTCCAGACACCGGACACCGGCTTCCATCCCTGCGTCGCAGGGCAACCATGGCCGAGGCAAGCAGGACATAGGGGATGAAGAACTCCAATGCCTCGGATACCCCGCTGACGGGCGACAGAGAACAACCGCCGCCGCCACTCGGACTGCCACTGGCGTCCCGGGGGGTTGTGGAGGCGGGGAGCAAAACGTACGGCGTAAAGTGCGTCGCCTGGAAACGCAGGGCATGAATGGCAGAGGATATGTACAGCGTTTCGACACCTGCGATGCCCTGCTGGCTGACCGTGCCGGTGCGCGAATCGTACCAACAGGGCACGGGCGGCGTACCGCCGAACGCGGCGACCGCGTACGGAATCGTGATCGTGACCGGCAGGTTGAACTCCAGTCCGCTGGGACCGAAATCGTACGGGATGACGGATGCCGCGGAATTCGGCTGCGGGTTCACGATCGGCGTGATCGCTACCGTGACGTCCACGAGACAGGCCCCCGCCGGAATGACCACCGAAACATCATCCAGACCGGCTATAGCGGTTCGGCCTACGGTGCCCCCCGCCGCACTACTCACCAGGTTCGAGGCCAGGGCTTCCGGATCCATATAGGTGCTGCCGCAGTAGTAGATGTCTTTGACCGACGTGCGATCATCCGTCCAGACGAGGTACGGGTGTCCGGAGCCGTCGATGCCCATGCTCGGCTCACCTTGATCGGACCCGGCGCCGCCGTCGCCCACCAAAATGTTGGTGGCCGTCGCCGTTCCCACTTCGACGAAGTACAGGTCCGCATCGCCTCCGCTCTTGTTCAGGGCGATATTGCGTTCGTCCCGCCAGCAGAGGAAGACCCTCAAATCGGCGCCGGCGCTTCCTGCCGTCGCGACCGCCGGGGCGGACTGATGGGCTCCCAGGGTATCATCGACCACGTTCACCCCCGCCAACGGACCCGCTGGCAGACCATCCGTGCATGTGTACCGGATGTCCTGGTTCCCCGAAGCATCGTCCACCCAGGCAAGATGCAGA
>Ga0209163_1003201_pt1 | contig 12416 bp, 5 predicted proteins | sample MTBAKSrepl2MetaG_FD_187457 | JGI IMG/M metagenome (GOLD analysis project Ga0209163, IMG submission 187457) | Enrichment culture microbial communities om Arthur Kill intertidal strait, New Jersey, USA, that are MTBE-degrading - MTBE-AKS2 (Arthur... | ecosystem: Environmental > Aquatic > Marine >...
GTCCTCCGGCGGCAAACAGCCGGCGTTCACGCCGGTCGTGATCCAGACCGATAATCCGGGCTGGCATGACGCCCAACTGGGCGACGTGGACGGCGACGGCGATATCGACATTGTCACGAAGATCTGGAATAAGGATGGTGCCGCGTATCACGTCGATTACTGGCGCAACGACACACCACGACGCTGAGTCCTGGTGAACGCCGGAGAGTAACCCGTGGTCAGACGTCGCATCCCCATGGGAAGACACAGGATCGGGAATGGAAATGACCGAGCATAACCTGTCGCCGCGGATCCTGCTGGCGGACGACCAGCTCAGTGTGCTCAAGGCGCTGCGCCTGCTGCTCAAGGGCGAAGGATATGAGACCGAGACCGTTGCCTCGGCAGTTGCGATCCTTGAGGCCATCGGGCGGCAGGACTTCGATGTGGTTTTGATGGACCTCAACTACGTGCGCGGCAGCACCTCCGGCCAGGAGGGGCTGGACCTGCTCTCGAAGATCCAGCAGATCGACAGCACGTTGCCGGTGGTCGTCATGACGGCGTGGGGCAGCGTCGAGTTGGCGGTCGAGGCGATGCGCCGGGGCGCTCGCGACTTCCTGACGAAGCCTTGGAAGAACGAGCGATTGCTGGCCATCCTGCGAACGCAGGTGGAGTTGGGGCGCGCCCTGCGCAAAGGCCGGCAGCTTGAGCAGGAGAACCTGTTGCTGCGGGGCGAAGACCGGCCGTTCTTCATTGCTGAATCCCGGGCCATGCAACCGGTGCTGGAAACCATCACCCGCGTGGGCCCATCACAGGCCAATGTCCTGATCACGGGCGAGAATGGTGTAGGCAAGGGTATTGTCGCCCAGGCGCTGCATGCCGCATCGAGCCGGAAGGACAGGGCGCTCGTGAGCGTCAACACGGCGAGTATCCCGGCAACGCTCTTCGAGAGCGAGTTGTTCGGCCACGTAGCCGGCGCGTTCACCGATGCCCGATCCGACCGGATCGGACGGTTCAAGCTGGCCGACGGCGGAACCTTGTTCCTTGACGAGATCGCCAGTATCCCTGCGAACCTGCAATCGAAGCTGCTGCGCGTGTTGGAGAGCGGGGAGTTCGAGCCGGTGGGGGCCTCGAAGACACACCGGGTGGATGTGCGGATCCTCTCGGCGACCAATGCCAACTTGGCCGAAGAGGTCGCGGCTTCGCGCTTCCGGCAGGACCTGCTCTACCGGCTCAAGACGGTCGAGATCCGCATCCCGCCCCTGCGGGAGCGCCGGGAGGACATTCCGCTGCTGGCGACGCATTTCCTGCAGAAGTACGTGGGCCGGTATCGCAAGAGCCTGGGTGGTTTCGATCCGGCGGCACTGCAGGTGCTCCTGGCGTATGCGTGGCCGGGCAACGTGCGCGAACTCGACCACATGGTCGAACGGGCCGTCCTCATGGCGCGCGGCGCCGACGTGCAGGCCAGCGATCTGGGCATCGAGCCGAGATCGGAAACGGGTCCCACCATCGAGAGTATGACGCTCGATCAGGTCGAGCAGATGATAATCCGCGGCGCGCTGTCGCGCTTCCAGGGTGACGTCAGCAAGGCGGCCGAGGCGCTGGGTCTTAGTCGGGGAGCCCTGTACCGCCGGCTGGAGAAGCATGGAATCGAATAGGAGTCTGGAGTGTGAAGCGAGAAGCGCATTGGCTCGGCACTTGAAGCTTCGAACTTAAGATTTCACACTTCTCTTATGAAATACGAGCATCGCATCCTGACGCTGGGAGTTGCCGCCGGGCTGGCTGGTTCCGTGACAGCATTCTTCCTGCTGTGGCAGTGCGATTACACGACGCGAACGCGCGTAACGATGAGCGTCCTGATCCTCGTCGCCTGGCTGGGGGCGGTGCTGGCCCTGCAGAGCAAGGTCGTCTTTCCCCTGCGGACGTTGTCGAACCTGCTCGGCGCGCTGCGCGAAGGGGACTACTCGATGCGGATCAAGGGCGCCCGCTTCGACGACGCCATGGGCGAATTGATCTGGGAGGCGAACGCCCTGGCGGGGTTTCTACGAGAGCAGCGCCTGGGCGCCATGGAGGCGACGGCTCTGCTGCGCAAGATCCTGGCGCAGATCGACGTCGCCATGTTCGGTTTCGACGGAGATCGCCGGCTACACCTGGTCAACGACAGCGGCAGGCATCTGCTCGGCCGGACCGACGACGAGTTACTTGGCTGTCGCGCAGAAGAACTGGGTCTGGCCGACTGTTTGGCGGGTGAGACGCCGCGTGTGCTCGATGTGGCGCTTCCCGGCGGCTCGGGACGCTGGGAACTCCGTCGCGGCAGCTACCGGGAAAAGGGCGTCTCCCACAGTCTGGTGTTCCTGTCGGACCTGACGCGCACCCTGCATGAGGAAGAGCGGCGGGCCTGGAAACGGCTCATCCGGACCGTCCGGCACGAAGTCAACAATTCGCTGACGCCGATCCAGTCGGTGGCGGAGAGTCTGCACGTCCTGATCGGTCGCAGGCCCCTGGCGGACGACTGGCAGGAGGACCTCAAAGGAGGCCTGGAACTCATCGCCGAGCGGGCGGAGGCCCTTGACCGTTTCATCGGCGCCTACTCCCGCCTGATGCATCTGCCGGAACCGAGCTTCTCACGGGTCGATGTGGCCCAACTGCTGCGCCGGGTCGCAGGTCTGGAGACTCGGATGGGCGTCACCGTCGAGTCCGGTCGGGACATTCAGGTCTGCGGGGACCGCGACCAACTGGAGCAACTGCTCATCAACGTGATCTCGAATGCCGTCGATGCGAGCCTGGAGAGCCGGCCGCAGGGTGACGGACAAGTCACTGTGGGTTGGCAGGCGGACGGGGAGGCGCTCGAAATCCACGTGGACGACGACGGTCCGGGCCTGGCGGAGGGCGTCGACGTCTTCGTACCGTTCTACACGACGAAGGACCACGGTTCCGGCATCGGCCTGACGCTCAGCCGCCAGATCGCCGAAGCCCACGGCGGCAGTCTGATCTTGGAGAATCGCCGCCGCGCCCCCGGCTGCCGCGCGACATTGCGGTTGCCGCTGCATAGCTGATCATAGCACGGACCGGGTCGTTTGTTGGGAAGATCTCGCGAAACAGGAGGTTCCCGGTGTCGTCCTTCCGGCTCCAGTCTTCGCTTGTGCCATGTCACGGGCATGCAGTTTGTTTCTCGACATCAACCATGATCGGGTATTCTATCATCATGAGCCATCAGTGTCCGGTATGAAAACACGTATAGGAGCGGCGGATGGGAGCGTCGGTGCAGAATATGCAGCGTGGGATCGATCAACAGTCAAAGAGGAGCGGTCTTGCGGGCGTTCTTCTGCTGGCGTTCTGCACACTCGCCAGCGGCACTTCCATAGCGGGTGAGCCATCGTCCGACGAGAGTCGCCGGTGGTTGGCCGCAGTGCTGGAGATGCGGGCGAAGATGGCGTCGCTTGATCCGAACGAAGAAACGCGTGCTGCCGCTGCGGAGGAGTTCTCCGACTGGGCCGAGCGGGAGTTTCCTATCTACTGGGACTGGTGCCTCCAGGATGCCGGCGTAGAGTTTGGGCCTTGGCTCTCGGTCTCGGCCATGCCAGGGGTGGCACGGAACGCGGCGGCCAAGGTATTGGACGAGCTTGGCGCCGCCGGCAGGGGATTGCGACGTGAGTTCGACCGATTCATGGGGCAGTCCGAGCCCGTGGAGCCGCGGCGCTGGCTGGACCTTTATCTCCGTGCCGCCGAGCGGCGTCGCGAGACCCGCCTGGAAGATCTGCGTCGGCAGTATCCTCACTGGATCTTCACGAAGCATCACACGCTGGGCGGTTCGCACTATGCCTATACCGAAGGGCAGTCCGACGCGCAGCACGAACGGCAGTTCAATCCGGGGGCGGCGCTGTGCCGACTCGACCTTGACGATGGTTGCACGCGCGTGCACACGCTTCTCGAAGACCCCGACGGCGTCATTCGCGACCCCGATGTCTCCTGGGACGGCCGACATGTGCTGTTTGCGTGGAAGAAATCCGACCGCGACGATGATTATCATCTGCATGAAATGACAGTTGCGGATGGCTCGATCAAGCAGTTGACGCGCGGGCTGGGCTTCGCGGACTACGAGGGGGTCTACCTGCCGAACGATGACATCCTGTTCAATTCCACCCGCTGCGTTCAGACGGTGGACTGCTGGTGGACGGAAGTCAGCAACCTGTACACGTGCGACCGCCAGGGACGCTGCCTGCGCCGGTTAACCTTCGATCAGGTCCACGACAACTATCCGACCGTGCTGCCGGACGGCCGGGTGGTGTACACGCGCTGGGAATACAGCGATCGTGGCCAGCTCTTCGTTCAAGGCCTGTTCCAAATGAACCCCGACGGCACCGGCCAGACCGAGTACTACGGGAACCAATCCTGGTTCCCGACCTCGCTGCTGCATGCCCGCGGCATCCCCGGCACGCAGAAGGTCGTCGCCACCTTCTCGGGGCACCACACGATGCAGGTGGGCAAGCTGGGGATCGTCGATCCGGCCCGCGGACGGCAGGAGAACGCCGGCGCGCAATTGATTGCCCCCGTCCGTGATACCCCCGCGGAACGGATCGACTGCTACGGCCAGGAGGGGGACCTCTATCAGTACCCCTATTCACTGTCGGAGTCCCAGTTCGTGGTGACCTGCGCGCCTCAGGGCTGGTCCCGCTCGCCCACGCACTTCAAGCTGTACTGGATCGCGTTGGACGGCCGCCGGGAATTGCTCGCTTCCGATCCGGATATCTCCTGCAGCCAGGCCATCCCACTGGCGGTGCGGACTCGACCCCCGGTTCGGCCCAGTATGGTGGACTATCGACAGACCTCCGGCACCTGTTTCCTGCAGGATGTCTACGTCGGCCCGGGACTGGCGGGCGTTCCGCGCGGGACGATCAAGAAGCTCCGTGCGATTGGCCTGGGGTATCGTGCCGCCGGTGTGGGCTGGAGCTACAACGCCGGTCCCGCAGGCGAGGCTTTGGTTTGCACGCCGGTATCAATTGGCAACGGGAGCTGGGACACGAAGATCGTCCTGGGCGAGGCCACTGTCTACCCCGACGGCTCGGCCTTCTTCACGTTGCCGGCGCGAACGCCGATCTACTTCCAGGCGGTCGACGAGCGCGGTTACGCCGTGCAGACGATGCGAAGCTGGATGACGCTCCAGCCGGGCGAGGCGGCCTCGTGCGTCGGCTGCCACGAGTCAAAGAACGACGCTCCCCCGACGGCCGGGGCCGGACCAAGCATGGCGATGAAGGCTGGTCCACAGGATTTGGTTCCCTTCTACGGCCCGCCCCGAGGCTTCAGCTTCGCGCGGGAGATCCAGCCGATTCTGGATCGTCGTTGCACCAGTTGCCACAATAACACGAAGAAATGGGAAGAGCGATTGGGACGTGGCGTTGCTCTCGTCACCAGTGGACAAGATGAGACCGCCAACGGGACCGCCGCAGTCGGTCAGCCTGCCTTCAGTCTGCTGAGCACGCCAGCCGTCGAAGGCTTGGCGAAGAGGCAGTGGAGCATGAGCTACCTGGCGTTGACACAAGCGACCGAACGCACGCTCGAAGGGCACCGGTATCTCGCGGGCATCAGCAACGACCTCGTGAATTGGGTCAGTGCGCAGTCGGCCCCCGAGATGTTGGTGCCCTGCAGCGTTGGTGCGGCCCGCAGCCGGCTGATGACGATGTTGATCGATGGTCATTACGACGTAGAACTGACGGCGGACGAAATCGAGCGAATTGCCTGCTGGATCGACCTGCTGGTCCCGTTCTGTGGCGATTACGAGGAGGCCAACACGTGGGACGCCGACGACCGGCAGAAGTACCGGCATTTCCTGGAGAAACGCCAGCGCATGGAGGACCAGGAGCGTCGGAGCATCGCCGCATGGATGAAGTAGCATGGGCGTCCCGCCCATGAGTCCCAGGGGCATCCTGCCCCTGGATTGCCACGGGCAAGATGCCCGTGCTACGTGGAGTGTCCGGAATCGGGCGCGCCAATCCGGAACCGGACACTCGGGAGCGATCCGGAGGCACGCAAGAGAGCACAGGAGGCATCTTTCGGGCACATAGCGTGGTTTCTCGACCCACGTTGAAAAACGGGAGGCAGATCTTGCCTGGCACATTGTTTGCATCATGGCCCCTATGAAGAGCGTGTAGTCTCCGACAGGAGTAGCTCGTGGGAACGCTATGGCAGGACATTCGGTATGGCTTTCGGGGGCTGGCGCACAGTCCCGGCTTCACGGCCCTCGTCGCCGCGATCCTGGGGATCGGCACCGGCGCCACGACCGCCGTTTTCTCCCTGGTCAATGGCGTGCTCCTGCGACCGCTGGCGTATCCCGCGTCGGGTCGGCTGGTCTACGTGCAAGAATTCGTTCCCACTCTGGCCCAGAACCTTCCCGTTCTGCCGGTCAGTGCGAGGCACTTCCTCGAATGGCAGCAGCGCTGCTGCTCTTTTGAGAGCCTCTCGCTCCTGAGCCCCGGCCCGATCAACCTGACGGGGATGGGCGAGCCTGAGGTTCTGCGAGGGATACGGGTCTCCGTAAATCTCCTCGATACCCTGGGGGTACAGCCAGCCGTGGGGCGTGCCTTTGCCGTGCGGGAAGAAGCCGAAGGCGGGGCGCGCGTGGTCGTGATCGGGGAGGGATTGTGGCGGCGGAAGTTCCAGGCCGCACCTTCCGCCATCGGCGCCGCCGTCATGCTGGACGACGAAGCGTACACGGTGATTGGCGTGCTCCCAGTGGGATTCCGCCTGCCGAACGTAAAGGGATCCGGGCTGTACGAACAACCGGATGTTCTGCTGCCCAAGGTGTTTACCGCCGTCGAACGCAGCGAACCGATGGCGAACTTCGAATTCCATGTCATCGGTCGTCTGAAGGACGGCGTCACTCCCGCGGCGGCCGCGGCGGAACTGGACGTCATCGGCGCGCAGTTGGTGAAGATGACCGGGCAGGATCTGGAATTGCACGCCATCGTGAAACCGTTGAAAGAGGCCACCGTAGCGAACTGCCGCCGAGGGCTGTTCGTCGTGCTGGGAGCCATTGGAGCGGTGCTCCTGATCGCCTGTTTGAATCTGGCTGTCCTGCATCTCATACGGGCGGAAGACCGCAGTAGGGATGCCGCCGTCCGGCTGGCCCTGGGCGCGACCCGACTGCAACTGTTGCGACAGGCGATGCTGGAGACACTGCTGCTCACCATCCTCGGAGCTGCCCTGGGTGTCATGATCGCCTGGACGAGTCTGGGGGTGCTGATCAGACTCACGCCCGGCGACATACCGCGCCTGGATCAGGTTCGCATGGACGCCGCGGTGCTCCTCTTTGCCCTGCTACTGACGGGAGCAACGACAGCGCTGTGTGGTCTGCTACCCGCCTGGCGGATGGCGCGGAGCGATGCGGCACACGTACTGAGGGCAGCAGGACGCACCGCCACGGCCTCGGCTGAGGGGTTTCGTTTGCGCAACGCACTGGTGGTGGCGGAGGTGAGTCTGGGAGTGATCCTCCTGGCCGCCGCGGGGCTGCTGTCGACCAGCTTCGCGCGAGTGATGCTCGCCGATAAGGGTTTCCATGCCCCAGCGGTCCTGGCCGTCAATGTCCGGCCCTCGCGCACGCAGTACAACACGCCGGAACAGACCCGTGAACTGCAGGCACGCCTGCTTGCAGATCTGAAGGCTGCTCCCGGAGTTCATTCCGTCGCCCTCGTCAGCAGGCTCCCCCTGCAGGGGCAGAGCTGGCTCAGTTCGATGTGCGTCCCGGGGGACCTCCGACCTACGTGGGAGCGTCCCATGGCCAACCTCCGTTTCATCAGTGCCGACTACTTCCGGACGATGGGCGTTCCCCTTGTGGAAGGGCGTGTCTTCGATGAGACCGACCGCTCTCGATCGATGGCCGTGGTTTCCCAGCAGGTGGCCGCTTTGCTCTGGCCCGGGCAGAAGGTGGTCGTGGGACGCCCACTACTGGTGAGCGGGAGCGAGTGTGAAGTGATCGGCGTGGTCGCGGACGTGCTCGCCGAGGCGGACGGAAAGCCGGCCGCGACCGTTTACCGCCCTTACTGGGACGGCGCTGCGGCTCAGACTACGGTAGTGGCCCGTGCGGCGGGGGACCCGCTGTCCATCGCCGGCTCGGTGCGCGAGGCCATTCATCGCGTGGACAGTGAACTGCCTATTTCCCGCATGTACACGATGCGCGAGGTACTTGAACTCTCCGTTTCGCAACGGCGTTTCCAGATGCGGCTGACGTGCGCGTTTGCTGCTTGCGCCTTGCTTCTGGCGGGATTGGGCATCTATGGCGTCGTGTCTCACGCGGTGACGCAACGGACCCGTGAGATGGGCATACGCATGGCTTTTGGCGCCCGGCCCCGGGACATCTATTACACGGTGCTGCGCCGGGGAATGACGCCGGTTGGGCTGGGATTGGTGGCGGGGGTGGCCGAGGCGTACGCCTTGGGGCATCTCCTGCGCAAGCTGCTCTATGAGATCAGTCCCGGCGACCCACTGATTACTGCGGCGGTTGTCACGATCATGTTGCTGACTGCGATGGTTGCCTGCTACCTCCCCGCCCACCGGGCGGCACGGATCGATCCGATGGCGGCGCTGAGGTATGAATAGGATTGGAATGGTAGAGCATCGGAATACTGGAATGATGGGTGGAAGAACCAACGCTCTTGTCGTGTGGCACCATGCCATCGTTTCCGCGCTGCGGTTGCTTTGCGGAGTTACGCGATGATGACTATGTGGCACGACCTCAAGTACGGCGTGCGGATGCTGGCCAGGAGTCCCGGTTTCACAGTAGTGGCTGTCCTGACTCTGGCGCTGGGCATTGGGACCGTGTCCACTCTCTACAGCGTCTTCAAGGAATGGGTGTTCGATCCGTTTCCTTATCCTGACGCGGATCGTATCGTCCATGTTTGGTCCAGCATTGCCCAGGACGGCGAAGGTCCGCTCTCGGAAGCGGACTTCCTGGATATCAGGGAACAGAACCAGTTCTTTTCCCTTATAGCGGCCTATACGCTCGACCGAATCGACGTGGGGGGCGACAAGCCGCAATCCGTCCATGCGGTGCGCAGCACCGCCGGCCTGTTGCGTGTCTTTGGCATGCCGCCGGTCCTGGGGCGATTCTTCGATCGAGCGGACGAGGAGAATGCCGATGCCGCGCCCGTTGCGATCATCAGTCATCGTCTTTGGCAGAGACTTTTTGCCTGTGACCGGCACGTGATCGGCAAGACGCTGCGTCTCAACCAACGAGAGACTACCGTTGTCGGTGTGATGCCCAGTAGTTTTGAATTCCATACGCCACGCCAGGGAGGGCAGAGCTACGACATCTGGCTGCCTCGCATGGTGAGATCGCAGAATCGCGGTCCCCAATGGCTGTTGTGTACGGCGCGGCTCAAGACGGGAGTGAGCTTTGAGGCCGCAGAAGCGGAAATGAAGGCCATCGGCGCGCGTTTGGCTGCGGAATATCCCGACACCAACCAATTCCGCCCGATGTGTTTGCGATCGCATTCTGAGGAGATCACCCGCCGCGAGCGGTCCAGCATGTGGTTTCTCTTCGCCGCGGTTGCTCTGTTGCTTTTGATAGCCTGCGTGAATGTTGCCAGCATGCTCCTCGCTCGGGGAACCAGAAGACAGGCGGAGTTCTCTTTGCGTGTTGCGTTGGGCGCCCGACGTCTCGACGTGATAAGGCTTTTGTCCACGGAATGCTGCCTCCTGGCTTTCATGGGCGGCGTAGTAGGCCTGCTATTGACTGCCTCGGGTCTGACCTTTGTCAGACGTTTGATTCCCTCAGCCGAAGTTCTTGAATCACAACGTCTTGGTCTGCACATTGATACCAACGTCCTGGCGTTCTCGATGGGCCTGGCGTTGTTGACGGCCGTCCTCTTCGGCTTATTCCCTGCCTTTGTCACAGCACATCGCAACATGTCGCAGACAATCAAGCAAGCCGGCCGGTCACAGTCCGGATCGAGAACCAGTCATCAATTTCTCGGGACACTGGTGGTTGGGCAAATTGCCCTGGTTCTGGCAATTGCCAACGGTGCAGTCGTCCTTTCCCGGAGCTATCTCAACGTGATGCGCTCCAATCGATCGCTTGTCTCTGACCGGGTGCTGACTTCCAACGTCATACTACGCGGCACGCGTTATGAAACCGCACCAGCCAGACAGCAGTTTTGGAATCAGTTGGTAGAGCATGTGGGTGCCTTGCCTGGCGTCAGCCATGCCGCCGTGGGCACGAATATGCCCCTGGAAGGTAGTTCCAACTGCACCATTATCCCCAATGAAAAGTCCGTCGATCCTTCGCAGTACGATTTGCAGCCGCTGGCGGAAATCAGCTATGTCTCGCCTGACTATTTTTCTGGCATGGGTATTCCGTTCATACAGGGACGCTCTCCCCGGGAAACGGACGCGGAAGGTGAGTTCACCGGCGTCACTGTCAATCGTGCCCTGGCCCGGGCCCTATGGCCGGGGCAAGACCCGATAGGCAAGTTGTTCAAGCCTCCCTTTCCGAACCCTTTCTTCAAAGCCAGGGTGATTGGCGTCGTTGAGGACGTCCGGCAATGGGGACCGGAAATCCCTGCCTTGCCTCAGATCTACTTTCCTTGGAAAAGCGGTTCAATGCAACGAGGGACCTTGCTGGTGCGGTCTGCCGCCGGGGCGAATGCCATGGCTCCGTCACTCAGGCAAGTGCTGGCCCGGATCGACCCGGACTTGTTGTTAGTGGATATTCGTACCATGAGGCAGGTAGTAGAGAGCTCCACCAGCGGTCGGCGGTTCTGCACCTTGGCCATCAATGTCTTCATGATCCTGGGTTTGGCGATTACCGTGGTCGGGATATACGGCACGCTTTCCTATCATCTCGTGCAGCGTAAGCGGGAAATCGGCATACGGATTGCTCTCGGTGCATTACACGGTCATATCCTTCACTTTGTCTTTCGACAGGCAGGCCCATTGTTGTTGGCAGGATTGGCATTGGGGCTGGCGCTCACCGCGGTGCTATCCTTGGTTCTGCGCTCGGTAGTGTATGGTATCAGCCCTCTGAATCCGCTATCGCTGCTGCTCGGGTTGGGCATCATAGGTGGCACAGCCTGCTTGGCGTGTTTCTTGCCCACCATCCGGGCGGCGCGGATCGATCCGATGGCGGCTTTGCGGAGCGAATAGAGGGCCGTGCGATCGTCCCGGGGGCGAGCGTTCCCAGGGGAACGCTCCCGTACAAGGGCGAAGAAATCGAAGAAAGACGTTTACGTGCCGGGCACTGCAGACGTCTTAATGATTGGAAGGCTGGTTGGTAGGGGTGTAACATGGATATACCGCGGAAGTCGGCGAAGAAGATGAAGATGATCCGGCGGGGCCTGATTGCGACCACCGGGCTGGTCGTGATTGCCGCGGTCACGGTGGCGGTCTCCCGACTCGAGCCGGCCTCGCCCACCGTGGACCGCCGAACCTTGTGGCTGGACAAGGTCAAGCGCGGACCCATGCTCCGCCAGGTGCGCGGCGTAGGCACCCTGGTCTCGGAGGATATCCTCTGGGTCTCGGTGGCCGTGGGCGGCCGTGTCGTCGGGATCCTGGTCGAACCGGGGAGCGTGGTCGAACCGAATACTGTCCTGATCGAGCTGAGCAATCCGACCCTCGAACAGGAATTGGCCCAAGCCGAGTCGCAACTGAAATCCAGTCAAGCGCGGATGACGTCCCAGCGGGCCTCGCTCCAGGGCCAACTGCTCGAGAAGGAGAACAGCGTCGCCCAGAGCCAAGCGGCGTACGAACGGGCCCGGCTCGAAGCCGAAGTGCGCCAGAAGGAGTATGAGAGCGACCTAGTGTCCGAACTGAACCTGACGTTGGCGAAGGCCCTCGTGGATCAGCAGGCACGGCTTCTGAAGATCACCCAGAATCAGTTCGAGATGTTCCAGAAGGACATTATGCCTTCGCAATTGGCGGAGCTGGAGGCCTCTCTGGAACAGGCGCAATCCGCCTACAATCTCAAGAGAAGCCAATGGGAGTCCCTGCACGTGCGGGCCGGTGCCGGTGGTGTGCTGGCCCCGGTGACAACCAAGATCGAGCCCGGGCAGTCGGTTTCCGCGGGCATGATCCTGGCCAAGATCACCAATCCACGCAAACTGAAGGCCGAGTTGAAGATCCCCGAGGCGCAGGCGCGGGACGTGAGTATCGGCCTGTTGGCAGAGGTGGACACCCATCATGGGACGGTTATGGGAAAGGTCTCCCGCATCGATCCGACCGTCATGGAAGGGAATGTCACCGTCGATGTCTCGCTCCGGGGTGAGTTGCCACTTGGCGCCCGGCCGGACTTGTCGGTCGTCGGGGTGATTGAGATCGAGCGACTGGACGACGTCCTCAACGTAGGCCGGCCGGTCTATGCCTCGACGGAAGGGCTCACCGAGCTGTTCAAGGTGATCGAGGCCGGCCGCCATGCCGTGCGGACGCGTGTCCAGTTCGGCCGAAGTTCCGTC
>Ga0209163_1003208_pt1 | contig 12398 bp, 8 predicted proteins | sample MTBAKSrepl2MetaG_FD_187457 | JGI IMG/M metagenome (GOLD analysis project Ga0209163, IMG submission 187457) | Enrichment culture microbial communities om Arthur Kill intertidal strait, New Jersey, USA, that are MTBE-degrading - MTBE-AKS2 (Arthur... | ecosystem: Environmental > Aquatic > Marine >...
GGATTCGGGGACAATGGCTGAGAGCTGGCCGATGTGGAGATGAACCGACCGCAGTACAGTGGCCTGGTGCTTCTCCATCTCCTCCCTGATAATGTCGAGAAGTCCCTGGGCAATCGACATCTCGTGCATGAAAAAGCCGCCTTTCCCGGGAACAGCCCTGTTGAGCCTCCTGTTCCCTTCAGGAGGCATGACGCATGCGATCCAACATGGCTGAGATGAAAACAGAATGGCAGAGGATGCACATATCCCGGGCCGAAACCGGCCGGACCTGACCCTGGGCCGGGATTCAAGCCGGCATTATCCCTGCTGCAGGGCCACGGTCAGGGAATAGATTTTTTGCCGTGCATCATTGAACGGGCCCGAAACATTCATGGAGTGATTGGCAAAAATGCTGTCCGCAGAGCCGTTGAACACGATCCACGGCTCGAAATGGCATCTGCTCAGCAGTTCGATGATCTTGTCGGTCAGCCTGAGCGAATTTTTTCGTTCCAGCACTTCATAAAAATCGATTCGAATCGCCTTGAATGATGCATGCAGGGCATAGGCAACGCCCTGGGCATAGTAAAAGTTGTCGTCGATCTGACGCCAGGGGATATCGAGCTGGACCAGATCGGTGCCTACAGAGGTCTTCCCGTCTTCTTCCGTCACGGGCAGGACCTTCCCCTTACGCTGGGTTGCGTTGATCAGCCGGGTGTTGACCCCGCCCATGAGCGATGCATACTGGTTCAAAAGTTCCACCAGGTTGTCCGACCTCGGATAAAAAAAGGACGTTCCCTTCTTAAGTCCGTCATAATAGGCCTGGAGATCCTTAAGTGCCTTTTTCCATCTGCTTTCCGCGGATGGAAACCACCATTTGTAGGGATCGTTGGACAGGGCCGTAAAGGCCCCTTCAGCCCAGCGGTCCAGCTTGTCGGTTGTGCGCATGCGGGAGAGGTTGTCCCTCAGGACCCGTATGTTGTAGCGCACCACTTCCAGTTCACCGATCTGGAAATTGGGCATATTGTCAAGGAAGACCGTGGGCCAGAAGAGATCGTTGGGAAGCCAGTTGTCCACCATCTGTTCAATGAGAATCTCATTGACGGCTACAAACGCGGCCCCATTCACGTCCTTTTCCACCTGGCCCAACTGGATCGGCTCGGGCTTTCTGGAGTTGATCACCATAATGACCAGACAGATCACGACCAAAATCAGGATTACAGCGCCGATAATGCCAAGCCGCCTCTTCTTCCCCTTTTCTTCAACCATCGTGCCTTCCATTTCGTATCCCCTCTGAAGTGGTCTTCCATATGATGATGAACGGACTTCCGTGATAAATCTTAGAGGCGAGCCGCCCCATTTGTCAACAGCTAATGTGGATGCGCCCTTGCCCTATGCCTTCTGAAGATAAGGGTCCCGCAGACCCTTTTTGTAGATCTTGCCTGACCCTGTCTTGGGAAGGGCCTCCAGAAAATCGACGCTCTTGGGGGCCTTGTACCCGGCCAAATCCTTCTTGCAGAATGCGATAAGCTCCTCCTGGGTGGCGGTGTGCCCGTCCTTAAGGACCACGCAGGCCTTCACCGCCTCTCCCCAGTGGGGGTCCGGCACCCCGATGACCGCGGCCTCCAAGACCGCCTCATGCTGATAGAGGACATTTTCCACCTCGGTGGAATAGACATTTTCGCCCCCGGTCAGGATCATATCCTTTTTACGGTCCACAATGGTGACATACTGCTCTTCGTCCATCACCGCCAGGTCCCCTGTGTAAAGCCATCCGTCGCGAATGGCCTTCTTCGTCTCCTCCGGGAGATGCCAGTAGCCCGGCGTGACCGTGTCGCCCTTGACAATAATCTCTCCCACCTGCTGATTGTCCGGCGCCACGTCGTTTCCCATGTCGTCCACCACCCTCAGACTGACGTTGATGAACTCCCGTCCGGTCTTGGCCTTGAACTCAAGCTGTTGCTCCCAGCGGAGCTTCTTCAGATGATCCTTGAGGATGGAGAGGGTCAGATAGGGGCTGGTCTCGGTCATACCGTATGTCTGGATATAGTCGCACTTGAATGCCTCTATGATCTTTCGCACGGTTTCAGGGGCGATGGGGGCCCCGCCGCTCAGGATGACCCGGAGGCTTGAATAATCAAAGGCATCCACGTCCGGGTGGTGGACCATCATGTTGAGCATGGTGGGGATCAGATTGGAGAGGGTGATCTTCTCCCTCTCAATCATCTGGAGCACCTTGAGCGCATCAAATGTGGGCAGAATCACATGCGTCCCGGCCACCCAGGTGATGGCAAAGGTGGCCCAGGCATCGGCCAGGTGAAACAGGGGGGCCACATGAAACCACCTGTCGCTGTCGGTCAGATGGATTTCGGCAATGGTGCCCAGGGCATGGCTTTTGACGTTCTTATGAGTCAGCATCACCCCTTTGGGTCGGCCGGTGGTGCCGCTGGTGTAATAGAGATGGGCAACATCGTCGTCCTGAATGCCTGGATCCGACGGGGGCGCAGGCGTTTGCCCGGCCAGGAGCGACTCATACTCCAGGTCCCCGGCGCCGGAGGTCTCGAAGTCGGCCCGGGTCCAGATAACCCTGTCCAGGCCCGGGACCGACGCACGAAGACTGTCCACCTTTTCCCGAAACTGGCCCTGCGCAATGAGGATGCGCGTCTGGCTGTCGTTGAGGATCATCCCCAGTTCCCTGGCAGAGAGCCTGAAGTTGAGCGGGACCAAAATGGCCCCCAGGTGGGCAGCGGCAAAATAGGCCTCCAAAAATTCATTGGAATTCTCATGGAGAATGGCCGACCGATCATTGCGCCCGAGGCCCAGGGAGATCAGGCCCTGGCACAGTCGCCAGACCCGCTCGCCAAAGGTCTGATAGTCCATGCGGGTCTCGCCGCAGACTACGGCCTCCTTTTTGGGATAAAGCTTGAGGGCCTTGGGCAGAAGTTCATTAAGGGGCATTGAGACACCTCCGTGCATAGAAATGACAGACTGACGGCCCGTACCTTAAGCGATTCCCCTTAGAATTGCAAGCGTCTGCCTTGATCGGAATTCAGAGGTCAGCCCTGCCGCTGGCCGCCGAAGCGTCCACTTTGATCAACCAAGAAAATGGGTTTGTGGGCATCATCTCAATAAACCGGGGGAGCATTGCCGGCAGGACCAAGCCCCCAGATAAAAGGCTCACGCCTGAACTCCGGAATTTGCCCTTCAGGGTTTTATCCCCTAAAATCCGGAAGTTACCCGTCAGGGTTTTATCCCCTGAATATTGAGATCATACGTTTGTGACAAAACAATCAGCCACAGAACCCTCAGAAGGACACAGAAAAGATGTAAAATGCATTTGTCCGTGTGTTTCTCTGTGGGTCTACTGGCAAAAAGAAGCAAGGAATTCCCGTGTTGAACGGCGGATCTGGGACCTCGGACCTCTGACATCTGGTCACGTAGTCTCATACAGGCGGCTTATGCAGGCTTGCGGTTTCCGTACGCCCCGTAATGCACCTTGTCGCCGGGCAGGGATTCTCTGGCGTGGCCCGGCTTGTTCTCGGCCGGGTATCCAATGGCGATCATGGCCTCCACCTTGATGTGCTCGGGGATGTGGAGGATTTCCGAGATGTAGGCCTCTGAGCTCTTGCCCTGATTGTGCATCCGGTCCCGAATCTGAATCCAGCAGCTCCCCAGACCCAGGGATGCGGCGGCCAGGTGGATCATCAGGGACGCTATGGACGCATCCTCGATCCATACCGTGCTCTTGGCCGGGTCGGCACACACCACCAGACAGAGGGGGGCGTTTTTGAGAAAACTCGAGCCATGGGGTTTGGCCTGAGAGAGCTTTTCCAGTACGGCCCGATCCTTCACCACAATAAACTCCCAGGGATTGGTCCCCATGGAAGAGGGCGACCTAAGGCCTGCCTCCAGCAGGGCGTCCAGTTTCTCCGGCTCTATGGGTTTGTCCTCGTATTTTCGAATGCTTCTTCGGCTCCTGATCAGGTCCAAAAACATATTGGCCTCCTTTTCTAAGATTGTAGTTAAGCCCTGGAAAATTCATCCCACGCCCCCGCATGGGGGGCGCGCAGCGTATTCTCACACGGAGCCAACGGAGACACAAAGTTTTAATCCAAACCCCGCATCGGGGGCGACATGCGGATCACGCTGGTTCGGACTCGGCTGGCGCAGGACCATCTTGATTTGTGAATTGAGCAGGGCGTAACGGCCTGTGAACGCTTGCCTCTATTTTAAAGCCCTGCTGCCGTCCCCACGAGCTGTATTCGGTTTTTGCAGCCCTTGGGCAGAGACTCCCACGGGCAAACTTCTTCGCACGTTGCAGAGAAGTTGCGGACAAAGACTCTAATTCACAAATCAAGATGACCCCCTTTGCTCTTTTGCTCTCGAAACAGAAGGATCCGAATCCGCGTCCATCAGGCGGAGAGATACGCCTCCAGCGACTCAACATACGTCTTCCAGGGAAGGACCTGCACGTCTTCCAGGCGAAAAGGGTTTTCCACCTGGGCAACCACGTGGAGCGGGACGTCCGGATAATCCTCTCGAAACGCGCGGAGGCCGCTCAGATGGGTCCCTGAGATATGCGAAGCAGACTTGATCTCAAAGGCGCCGATGGGCGCTCCATGTTTCTCGATAATAAGATCCACCTCAGCCCCGTGATTGGTCCGCCAGAAAAAGAGGCCGGCCTCACTTCCAAGGTAATTCAACATCCGGTAGGTCTCCAGTATGATCCACTGTTCGAAGAGACGTCCTGTACGCACCGGGTCCGGCGGGGCTGTCAATTGCCGGTTCAGGCTGTTCGTTACGCCCATGTCAAAAAAATAGAACTTGGGATGGGAGACCAGCCGCTTTCTGAGACTTTTGGACCAGGGCCGCAGCTGAAGGCCAATAAGGGTGTCTTCCAGAATCTCATAATAGGACTGCACGGTACGGGTGGGGACCTGACACTCCCTTCCAATCGCCGTGTAACTCACCAGTTCCCCGAACTGACTCGCGGCCAACTCCAGAAAACGGGAAAACCCCCCGATGTTTCTTACCAGGGCCTCGGCCTGAATTTCTTCGGTCAGATAGGTTTCTGCGTAGGCTTTGAGAATATCCATTTGGGTTTCCGGCCTTCTGCCGTAAACCCCGGGGAGGCTTCCAAACTGGAGGATATCCATGAGAGAAAAGGTATCCGCAATCTCCTTGTAGACAAAAGGAAACAGCCTGCGCTGGACCGCCCGCCCGGCCAACAGGTTGACGCCGCCCCGCCTCAGTTTTCGAGCGCTCGATCCCGTAAGGGCGAACAGACAATGCGTCCCCTCAATAAGGTGGTGAACCTCGTTCAGCAGATCCGGAACCCTTTGCACCTCATCGATAATAATCCAGCGGATGCCCTCCTTCTCGATTTTTTCCAAGGCCTCCCGCCGAAACTGGTCCGGATGCTTTACATACCGAAGAAAGACATCGGTCATCAACAGATCGATTTTCCAGGCAACCCGGCCCAACTTGTGATCCACCAGGGTGCTCTTTCCGGTCTGGCGAGGTCCAAACAAGAAAAAAGATTGCGATGTCGGCAAATGGCATATTCTGTTTATCATGATGCAGGATTGTACGGTATTCCTGCAACGAAGTAAAGGATTAAATCATGAGATGTCTTGGGGGACGTTCTATACTAATTATACTTTAGCCTCATTTTTTTAAGGCGGCCGCAATCGCAGCGGTGGCAACTCCCAAATGACGGGCAGCCTCTGCAAGGGACAGACCCAACTCTTTAACCAGAGTCTGACACAGGACAGATCGCGCCCCTGCCACATCCCGGGTCCGGCTTCCGGACTGCAATGCCCGGATGTTCACATGGTTCTCCCGGCAAACCGCTTGAATCCGGCGAACCGCTTCATCACGCCGCTCTGGCAACGGAATCTGACGTCGCACGCTTTCACCGGCTTCTTTGGTGACGGCATCAACGAATTCCCCGCTTCCCAGAATGCGTTCGTCGCTCTTCTCGGTGATCCCGAGACGCCTTAAACTTCTGACCGCTGACCACCCTCCCTGGGACCGGATCAGACCACCCCCCACCAGCTCAGGCTGGCGACCCTGGTCCACCCCTTCCAGAACAAAGCGTCGATAGTTTTTTCTCCCCTCCCTGACCGTCCTCCCAAACCACTTCAGGACATACTCCACATCCTGCCAGTCCCTCTTCCCCTTTCCCATAACAACGCTGTGGCCGCACCATGCATATCGGTCTAACTCGTCCATGCTCTTCACATCGTAGGCCCTCAAGGGATTCAGATGGATATACCGAACCAGCTCCCTGAAATACGGATCTTCCTCACAAACAATCGATTTGTATCGGTTTTGAAAAAGGTGGCCGTGCCGGTGATGCCGGCGGTTGAAGGATATGGCATAACCGGTCAGCAGGCGCCGCATATAGGCCGGGAGTCCACAGGAACCGCTTCGCAGCAGGATGTGCGCATGGTTGTTCAGCAGGGCCCAGGCATAAATCGCAGTGCCCGTTTCAACCGCAAGATCGCCCATTCGGTCCATCAGATCCTTGCGGTCCTTGTCATCCGCGACGATTCTCTTCCGCTCAATGCCTCGCACCATCACATGATGAAGTGTACCCGGCGCGTCCAGTCTGGCTCCCCGCGGCATGGCAGTATCCCCCGCTCTCATCCATATTTCCTTGTCCGAATCCTGTTAACACATTATGTATAGATTATAAAGAACGTCCCCAAGGAACACGAGTTTATCCTTCCGCCCAAACACTTCTAATTACACCCGGACGCTTTCAACATGGAGACCCAACGTACAAAACCCCGTTCTCCATTCAATTGGAGCAACGGGGTTTTTGGCTGATCGGGGATCTCCTGAATCATCTTTCCCTCGCATCACTTTCAAAAAGAACAAGATCGCCTTGCATGATCGCCGCTTACCATCTATAGAAAAACTCTAAATTAAAAATCTCTCAGTCAAGAAAATCCGTGTCAATGTCCGATTTCGCTGGGCCATGTGCTTTTCGCTTGACATGAAATCTCGCATAATTTATTTTAATTGATAATTGTTTTCCTTTTAATTTTTGGCATTGGGCCTTTAGGCATAGGGATGGGGTCTGAAACTTATCAATCCTGCCTCAGCATGTGGTCTGGTTGTCCTGTATCCCTGGGCATGACTGTAACCCTACCGTCGAGAAAGGAGGGATGAATCTTGAAAACAACGACCTGCTATTTGAGAAGTTTTGGCCTTGCTGCAGCACTGACAGTGGTCTTTGCCGTGTGTGTCGCGTTTGCGGCCCCTGTCGGGCTTCCCCCGGTCCCTGTCCCCCCCGATAACCCCATCACCCCGGAGAAGGTCAAATTGGGGGACAAGCTGTTTCACGACGCCCGATTCAGCGCAACGGGCGAGGTGAGCTGCGCCACGTGCCACGAGAGGGCCAAGGGCTTTGCCGATGGTCTCCCCCTATCCGAGGGGATCAACCAGCTCAAAGGCACGCGCAACGCCCCCACGGTTATCAATGCGGCTTATCTTGAAACCCAGTTCTGGGACGGGCGCGAGCCTACCCTGGAGGCCCAGTCGGCCCAGCCCTTTCTGAATCCGGTGGAGATGGGCCTGAAGGACCACCAACCCATCCTTGAGATCGTGCGGACCGATCCCGAATACGTGGAACTCTTCGAAAAGGCCTTTGCCAAGCGCGGCGAGCAGGTCACCATGACCGAGGTGGAACAGGCCATAGGGACCTTTGAGAGGACGTTGATCGGGGGCGATTCCCCGTTTGACAGATACTATTTCAAGGGCGAGAAAGATGCCATGAGCCCCGCGGCCATCCGGGGGCTGGAGGTCTTTGTGGGCCAGGGCCGTTGCGTCTCGTGCCACGTGATCGAACAGACCCAGGCCCTGTTTACGGATAACCGATTTCACATGATCGGGGTATCGGCCAATCAGATGCCTCAGGATCTGGATGAACTCAAGGCCGCGGTGGAAAACGTCAAAGAAAAGGGGACCGACATCGCGGTCCTCACCAATCCCAAGACCTCATCTCTCGGCAGGTATGCCGTCACGCGGGACCTCACGGACATCGGTGCGTTTAAGACCCCGACCCTGCGCAATGTGGAGCTGACCGCCCCTTACATGCACGACGGGAGTCACAAGACCCTTGAAGAGGTCGTTCAGTTTTACAACAACGGGGGCAGGATGGAAGAGTCCGACCCCGTGCCCGAACTCCTGAGCGGCGGGATTCGGCCCCTCAATCTGACCGAGGAGCAGCAGGCCGATCTGGTGGAATTCATGAAGGCCCTGACCAGCCCTCAGTTTGTGCAAAAACAACCATAGAGGTCTCGATCGTGAAAAGGAGGAAGACATCATGACCATGAATCGACGTGCATTTCTCAAGACGACCGCTGCGGGTCTGATAGGCGCCGCATTGCCGCTGAGACTGGTCAAGGTCGCCTTTGGGGCCGACAGTCCTGCCCAGGACTTCACATTCGGATATATTTCGGACGCCCATATCCAGCAGATCAAGGGGACTAAATTTGTCCGCAACTGGGACATGGGCCTCATCCGGGCGGTTCGAGAGGCCAACCTTCTCACCCCGAAGCCGGATTTCTTCATGTTCGGCGGGGACCTGGCCCAGTTGGGAAAAAAGGAAGAGTTGGATCACGGCCTGGAGATCATGTCCAACCTGCGCGGCAAGGTCTACTACGTAACCGGGGAACATGACTATTATCTCGATCTGGGCGAATACTGGCAGTCCAAGATCAGTCCGCTTTATTACAGCTTTGATCACAAGGGCATCCACTTCGTTGTCCTAAACAGCATCCTCACCTACGACAACTGGATTCACAAGAAGTGGGACGCTCCCATGGACCGGATGCTGGCCATGGCCCGACTCGACAACCCTGATGGCTCGCCGTTCATGGTGGGGGACGACCAGTTGGCCTGGCTGAAAAAGGACCTGGAGAAAATCGATCGGGCCACGCCCGTGGTGGTGTTTTCCCATTCCCCCATCCAGAAGATCTTCAAGCCGTGGAATTTCTGGACAGAGGACGCCGAACAGGTGCAGGCGCTCCTGAAGCCGTTTGAAAAGGTGACCATCATCTACGGTCACGTGCATCAGATCCAGTATAATCAGATCGGAAACATCAGCTTCCACGCGGTGATGGCCACTGCATGGCCCTGGCCCTATCCCGAGTCCTACACCCAGTTGCCCAATTGTCTTTCCAAACTGACCGTCCCCATGAACCGGGCCGATCCCTTCTTCGAACGGGACGCCACCGGCTGGCAGTACATCGATCTTGACAAGGGAAGGACAGCCATGCGTTATCAGCTCCCGGACAACACGAACCGTACGGTCGCCTACAGCACCCAGGACGGCAGGCCCGAGGATCTGACTTACCAGGAATACAGAAACCGCATTCCGCCGCAACGCCACTACTAAGCGGTGCAAGGAGGATATCTTATGAGCAAAAAAAAGAGGTTGTGGGGTATTTTTCTGGCAGTCCTGATGGGAGCCATCTCGATGGCCGTCGGCTTTTCCATACAGGCGGGCGAGTTCACACAGGCGGATCTGGAGCGCTGGGACAGGGAGTTTATGAGCGTGGTAACAGAGGGCGACAAGCTGTTTCACAGCGCCCTGGGGAAGAATCAGGTTTCCTGCGACCAGTGTCACCCCAATGCGGCCAACACCCATCCGGAGACCTATCCCAAATTCCAGCAGCAGATCGGGCGCGTGGTGAACCTTTTCGAGATGGTCAACTGGTGCATTGAAAATCCGCTGGAGGGAGAACCTATGCTGGCGGACGACCCCAAGATGGTGGCCATTCTCTCCTATATCCACCACGAGCGGCGGGGCGTGCCCCTGGCGCCGGGAAAGCATTAGAGTCTTTGTTTGTAACTTCTCCGCAACGTGCGAAGAAGTTTGCCCGTGGGGGTCTCTGCCCAGGGGCTGCAAGAACCGAATCGAGCTCCTGGGGACGGCAGCAGGGCTTTGAAATACAGGTAAGCGTTCACAGGTTCCCGGTTGAGGGCGCTATTTGTCCGTTCGATAGCCTCTTTTGTAGTTTTCAGCGACGAGTGGGGCCAGTTGATGAATCAAAAATCGCCAAACAGGGCTGCAAGTGAGCGAGGAAGAACCCTGAACCCCTGAACCTTTGAACCCGTGAACGGTTACAAATACAGTCTGTTTAAGCCCCAAGGACAGCCTTTCACCTGCCCGCCATGCGAGTGAGGCGAGTCAGGCGGGTCGATAGGGATTCCTTGCTGCCTTTCAATAAACAATATCCCGGGCCCGGGGGCGGTCGCCGAGCGATCAGAACGCATTTTATTGCAGCCCTTGGGCAGAGACCCCCACGGGCGGGCAGAACGCTGTTTGGTTGCGGCCGTCAGGCCGCCTTGGGGGATGATTTACCAAAGATCGCCTGTGTGTCCTGCCTCCGCCTCGGCTGAATATGACATACATGCTGCCTCCTTGGGGTGAAGCGGTCCGGGCGCGCGGTTGTAGGGCCACCGCACATCTTAAGTGTAAGCGGAACCCTTTCTGCAAAGGTCGTTGAAGTTAAAAAGACGACAGCCGAAAAGGCCATGGGGGAATGCAGGCTGCCGACAGCACGCTTTTCATTTTGGACCACAGCCTGTCTCCGGGGCCAAGGGGAAGAGAAGACGAAAGGTGGTACCGCCTGACTGCCAGCAGTCGTCCAAATTGTTGCAAAAGGGGCACGCATCAATGCTCCCGGGACAGTCCTGTCCGGATTCGGAGATAAACCGACATCTTTGCGATTCCATATGGATCTGAAACCCGTAGCGCTCTGAAAAGACCTTCATGCGGAGGAGGTCGGCCCCTTTTCCGCCGGCATTAAAGGCATAGGGCCGCTTCGAGGAATAGTTGATGCTCTCCTGGGTGGGAAAGAAGCCCTCGAATATCCGCTTTCGGTCCTCGGGAGGGATCCCTAACCCATAGTCCTTGACTGAGAGTTCAACCCTTTTTCCTTCAGCCCTGCCCGCGATCTCTATCTTTCCCCGATCCGGCGTGTTTTCAATGGCATTTCGTATCAGGCCGTCCACAATCTTTTCCAGGACCTGAGAGGGAATGCATATGGGAAGGGCCTCTTCAAAACGGGTGTGGAGAGACACCGCTCGGTCGGCAAACCTCGGCCGCAGGGCCTCGATCCGGTCGTTTACAAAGGCCGACAGACCAATCTCTTCCAGCCGGCTTTCCTTGGGTCCGAACTCCTCATCGATCCGGTTCCGCATCCACTGGACAATGCCCCCCTCTCCTGTCTTCTCTGCGACCAAAACCTCCAGTTGGTCCGCGCACATATCCAGGAGAAAAGTGAGGATGGAATGGACCTTGTATTCAGGGTCCCTCATGATGTCCGCCACCTGGTACTGGATGTCAAGGATGCGCTCAAGGTTCCTCCTGGCCCTCTCATAGGTGGTTTTCCAGTCATCTGTCGGAAGCTCCTTCAGCCTTCGCAAAAACAGGTCCAGAGAGGCCAGGAGAATGGAAACCGGGGTCTTCAGCTCATGGGAAAGATGGTCGATGATTCGGTCCTTGGCCCGGTTCAGACTCGACACCTCCTGGTAGGCCTCCTCCAGTTCCTTGGAAAACCGGGCATTTTCCACTGAAAGGGCCACCGTGCTGGCGATCATGGTGAGAAGCCGCCTGTCCTGCTCATCAAAGGCGCCGGTCTTTTTGTTGATGGCAATCAACACTCCTGAGATCCGATCCCTGGCCCGCAGAGGGACAACCACCATGTTGCGGGTATGCAACCCGATGGCCTTGTCCACGCCGTCGTGATAATCAGGATCCTTGGAGGTGTCGTTCACGATGACGCCCTCTCCGGTCTTGACAACCCTTCCCGAGACGCTCTTTTCAAAGGGGTGGCGAATGCCCTTGATCTGCTTCTCGGCCGACGCATCCTCATACGCGGCGCCCAGGAAATAAAAGTCGTTCCTGTCCTCGTCATAAAGGCCCACGATGGCGCCCTCGGTATTGAGCACCCGTTTGATCTCGCTGCTGATATAGTCCAGGAGGTCCGTGAGGAGCGGGTATTCAGGCAATGCCCGGCTGATCTGGAAGAGGGTCTCGTTGATCCGCTCCATCCGTCTCTGTTCAGTGACGTCCCGGAAGATGAAGAGCTCGGCCGGGCCGTCGTCCTCTGAATCAGGCGAGACCTGGCCCCGGATGATCACGTCAAGCACGCGACCGTCCTTGGTGAGGCGCTGGGTCTCGATGGTATCGTCCTTGTTCTTTAAGAGTCTCCTCAGATCCTCCACGGTCTGTTCTTTGAGACCGGGGGGGACAAAGGGGATGTTCTTCCCAATAAGCTCTTCCAGGGTCCATCCAAAGACCTCGGTAAATGCGGGGTTCACATACGAGACCTTTCCGGAAAGGGTGAACACCACCATGGGGTAAGGCACAAAGTCGAGCAGGTTGCGGGTCCTCTTTCTGG
>Ga0209163_1003215_pt1 | contig 12360 bp, 9 predicted proteins | sample MTBAKSrepl2MetaG_FD_187457 | JGI IMG/M metagenome (GOLD analysis project Ga0209163, IMG submission 187457) | Enrichment culture microbial communities om Arthur Kill intertidal strait, New Jersey, USA, that are MTBE-degrading - MTBE-AKS2 (Arthur... | ecosystem: Environmental > Aquatic > Marine >...
GAATCTCCCGATCTTCCAGACAGGCGACCTTTCTCTTGTCAGGGGGCAACTCCACATATTCCATTTCCCTGGTCTGGGGGTTGTAGGCGAACTCGCATCCTTTGTCGGAGACCACCCGTTCGTCGATATCGAGGGTCACCTTGTCCACCAGGTACCGATCCGGCGTCACATTCCCGGACACCACCGCCTCGCCAAACCCGAAGCTCGACTCGATCGCGACCTTGGACTCATCCCCGTTCACGGGGTTCACGGTGAACATCACGCCCGCCGCCTTGGCATCGACCATTGTGAGCACGGCTACGCCGATCGGATCATAGTGCACAGGAAGGCCCAGCCTGGCCCTTGCAATGATGGAGCGGGTATTGAAGGTGCTCGACCAGACCCGGATCACGTTTTTAACCACATCGTTGGAACCGCACACATTGAGATATGTCTCGTATTGCCCCGGATGGCTTACAGGACCTGCTGAGCGGGTAGCCACAAAGAGGTTTTCCCTCCCTGCAACCCTGCACAACTCGGAGTAGCGCGACCTGATATCCTCCTCCATATCCGCAGGCATCCGGATGGCTTCTACAATGCTCCTCATCTCCCTTGAGGCGGAATCGTACTTGACCGTGTCCGCTACGCTGTCGGGATCGGCCTGAAAGGTCGACAGAAACTCCAGCAGCCGGGGAGTGGCTTCCGTCTCCTTCATGAACCGATCGTAGGCATGGACGCTCAAGGCAAAACCGGGAGGCACGTGGAACCCCGCTCTTGTCAGTTCACCCAGATTGGCGCATTTCTTCCCCACCAGATCGTTGTGTTCGGTTCCGACTTCCTTCAACCAATAGACCCATTTTTCCGTCATGATCATATTCTCCTCGACCCCGCGTGTTGCGGGGTCATGGAAAGAAAGAGTCCGGGCTCCATTATCGAATACAACTACGCCCTCTTCAGGATCTTCACCGTTCCGGCGCTGCCGTCCACTCTGATGATGTCCCCTGTCTTGATCACGGAAGTAGCCAGGCCCGTCCCTGTCACGGAAGGCAGGCCGTACTCTCTCGAAACGATAGCAGCATGGGAAGTGAGCCCTCCTATGTCCGTTACGGCAGCCTTGATCTTCGTGAACACAGGTGCCCAGGAGGGATTGGTACAAGGGGCGACCATGATCTCCCCGGGCTGAAGAAGCACTACGTCCCCCAGCAGTTTCAGCACCCTGGCAGGCCCTTCCACGATCCCGGCAGAGGAGGCGAAGCCTTTCAGCTCGTTGAGATCTTTTGGCTCGGCCTTCCCTCCTTTCAGCCATTCGCCGACCGTGTCGCCCGTCACACCCCACAACATGATCGTAAACGGCTCGGAGACCTCGGCCGGCGGAACTCCAAGGGCCGGAATGGGGCTCCATTTCTTCGCTGCCTCGATTATTTTTTCCCTCTTTGCCGCCTTCTCCATCCAGTACTTGCCCCTGGTGGGAGCTCCTATGCCGAGGGCCCACGAAGTGGCAAGGTCTTCGAGCAGCATGGGTACCTCAAAGCGATTGAAGAGGTAGATGTCTTCAGGGCTTTTCAAGAGGCCGTACCTGGTGAGCACGCCGCCGAATTCGCGGATCTTGGAGAACCATATGGTATGCAGCCAGTGCTCTACCCAGAAAAGATGATCTTCCGCATATTTGTAGATCGACCTGACGACATCATACGCGTCGTCAAAGGACTTCCTGTCAGCGTCCGTCTTGATAAGACTTTTATACTCCCCGACGATTCTCTCTCTTTCGTCAGAGATCTCGCTCAACGACCTTTCGATCGACTCGCCCTTTTCAATTCGTTCAACGTAGCTCTGCATGTAGGAGAAGGGGATGTCCATCTTGTCGATCCAGCTTCCCTCGTAATGGTACCACCCGCTGCCGCAGGAGACGGAGAACCACGGATCCTTCACCCTTTCCAATTCCTCGAGCCATTTGCGTCCTGCATCGTTTCCCTTCAACTCCTTGATTTTGTCCTCAGCCGGGCCGGCCTTTTTCAGAATGTTCCGCACAGGGGACTGTGAGGCCGCCAGTCTGCTCAGCCGGCAAAGCTCCTCCTCGGGCCGGAACATGGATACGTCCGCGCCGGCAACCATTTTGCCTATGGTGCTCTCCTTGATGCCGGGGAAGAGTTTTCTTGCGGTATCCACGAACATGAGATAGGCGAGATAGGCCAGGTTCAGGTACTCGAAATGATACTGCCAGGCCCTGAAGATCTGGTTGACGATGGTGTTGAAGGCCGCCATGAGTTCCGCCGCATCCGTGTATCCTCTCGGAGAGGGCATGACCTGCTCGTCCGGAACGTAATTGCCCAGGTCCTGCGGAACCTTGAGCTCCTTCATCTCGGCGCCGAGCTTGTGAAACTTCTTGAGCCATTCCTCCCATAGTCGCTGGTAATTCTGAAACACGAAAGGCACCCTTTTCCCGAAAAGAGCAGCCTTTTCCTGGATCACCTCCGGTGGAGGGGGTTCAAGAGGGGTGATGTACATGTAACAGCCCATCATCCTTTGGGCGATGCCCTGGGCAGGGGGGATGCAGAAGACCCTGGTGGTGTATCCTGAAAGAGCGATCTGCCATGCCTCCTGGAAAATATCGTCCAGGGGGTACATGGGCTCGGGTGCATGGATCTTGTCCTGAAACCAGAAGTGATTCTTCTCCCATTCTTCCCTGTCCTTGCTGAACAGGCGCTGAGGTGGATACATCTCTTCCCAGCCTTCGAGTGATCCGGGGACCTGAAACTCGTGTGGGTATGGAAACCTGCCAAGCTTTTCTTCTGCCATTTGTATCCCTCCTCGTCTCTAAGGTTGATCGTTTTTTGTGAGCCAACCGCTGGTTAAAGGACGAAGTAAACCCATCTACAGGGAAGATGACACAGCAAAGAAGATCACCGTCAGCAATGGTTACAGAACAGGATTCGAGTGTTGATTGTGATGAGTCAGGCCGGTGACGCCTGCCATCAACGAGAAGTGTGCAAGGCGTGACGCGCTTTTAAGACTATCTGAGCTTGTCGGGTGCAACTTGTCAAATTGATTTTAATTATGAAATTCATAAGGTCTAATTATCGATTTGGAATAATGATAAGGTGATTGAATGGACAGGGGTCAGAAGACAGAGGACAGAAGACAGCAGGGCCGCTTGCCGCCGGCGCAGCCAGATTGATCGAGCAGGAAACTTCTTGTGGTTTTCCTGGTCTTCTGTAGGAGCAAGCTCCTGCTTGCGATCTCCTCGGAGCCGAAAGAATCGCAAGCAGAGCTTGCTCCTACAGGTGATGAGTTTTCATACGAGGCACACTGGCGGAATGAAGTTTCATACGAGAGGACAGAAGTCAGGAGACAGGAGACAGAAGACACCGGCTTCCAGGCGCAAGCGCAGAGAGCTTGACTATGCCGGGAAGAAAATCATGGGATTCCCTGTTTTTCTGTGATATGGATAACTTTCGCTTATGAATGTTTTGCCCCATAACATTTATTGAACCCTTTCCCGTTCAAGAGCAAGGAGACTTCCTTATGCTCAACCTGAATCAGCTTCGCGTTTTCTACGAGGCCGCCGGGTCAGGCAGCTTCACGGCAGCCGCCAGAAGGCTCTTCATTACGCAGCCGGCCGTCACGGCCCAGGTTCGTCTTCTGGAAGAAAAGTGCAACCTGAAGCTCTTCAAGAAGAGGGGGAGAAACGTCTATCTCACCGATGAAGGCAAGACTCTGTACGAGTACATACGGAAGATATTCGAGTTCGAAAAGGAAGTGGAGCAGACAATCGAGGATATGAGGGAGTTGAAGCGCGGTGTCCTCCGTCTCGGCACTTCAAAGACCTATGCCCGATATTTCATGCCGTTTCTGATCACCAGTTTTCGGAATGCATTTCCTCATGTCAAGATCCATCTCGATGAGGGGAGTTCTTTTGATGTGATGCACAGCCTGCTCGACTTCAGGAACGAGGTCGCGGTGATTGCCAGGGTGGAAGACAACCCCGACGTCTGCTTCATCCCCTTCAGTCAGGAGGAGCTTGTGCTCATACTCGCGCCGACTCATCCGCTGGCAGGCAGGAAACAGATCACGGTTGAAGAACTGGCTGCAGAGCCCATCATCGCGAAGGAGCGCGGTTCCGGCACCAGAAAACTGGTCAATGGGTTGTTTGAAGGGGAGGGGATTTCTCCGGATATTCTGATGGAGACAAACAACGCCGAGTTCATAAAGCAGGTGGTGCAAAGGGGCGAGGGGGTTTCCTTTATCGTGAGGGAGGCGGTTTTGGTTGAGCTCCAGGACAAGAAGCTGGTGACCGTCCCTATCAAGGGGCATCGGATGTTTCTGGACGTAAGCATCGCTTACCTCAGGAAGCAACCGCTCTCCCCCTGTGCGAATGCCTTCCTCGAAAGCCTTCGCAAGTTAGTCCCCAAGGAAAGTCACAGTCAGGGCATGAGGACAATCATGGCGAGAATGGGCAACGAACTTAGAAATTAGTCGTACAACTGACCTGTAAAAGGGAGGGATGAGATGAGCGAAAAGAGCCTATTGGAAGGGAAGACCGTTCTGGTCGTCGACGATGAGCCCGACATCCTGGAGAGCGTGGGTGAAATCCTGGATGTGGCAATCGTCCATAAGGCTGCCGATTACGATACCGCTCTCCAATACCTGCTCGGCTACACTTATGATTTCGTCATCCTCGACATCATGGGCGTGAACGGGTTCGAGCTCCTCAGAGAATCTGTGGACAGGGGGTTCCCGACCGTGATGCTCACCGCCCATGCCCTCACTCCGGCAGCATTGAAGCAGTCCATCAAACTTGGTGCTGTTTCCTTTCTTCCAAAAGAGCAGATGGGCGAGCTCAAGACTTATCTGGAAGAAGAATTAGAGGGGAAAAAGCAGATCTGGCAGAGGATCTATGCCAAGCTCGTCTCTCATTTCAACAGCCGTTTTGGACCAGGCTGGCGGGAGAAAGACGTTTTCTTCAGGGATTTTGAGGAGGAGCTAAAAAAAGGGTGATCATCTCATGCATGACCCTTGCAGCGACTTGTGCAAAGGAGTCGTCGTTGATATGGGCGTGCACCTCCCTGAGATCTATTCCAGGGTCCAGCTTTCCCCTGAGTTCCGTTACGAACGCCCTCGATGTCGGCGGATCATACAGGGGACCTCCCGCGCGGTCCGCTTCCGACCAGCCTTCCGTTGGAATAAGCACCTTCACGCTCGGGGGATGGCCATTGAGCCTCTCCGCCATCCGGCCTGCGAGAACCCGGCTTTCCTCAGCGGTAAGCCGTATACCTGATCGGAAATCATAAAAGAAGATTTTTCGATCGCGATATTCATCGGGCACAGTGTCCCGCGTGAATTCGAGCACAGCGCAATCCATCCCTCCCGGCACGACCAGTCTGGGAACCCCCGCGCCGGAGATCGGCCTGAGCCTCTCAGGACCTATTCCGCGACAATACCCTTGTTTGAATTCATCCGCAAACTCATGGGTTGCCAGATCGAGGATTCCTGCAAAACGGCCTTCCCGGGCCAACTCTTCCATGGCCATGCCTCCGGTGCCGTTCGCATGGAAGGCGATCACCTCGTACCCGAGGGCCTCCAGGCGCGATTTTGCCTGCTCGGCCGCTTTGGTGATAAACCCGAACATGGTGAGTCCTATTCTCTTCTTCACCATTGCGGGTTTCCAGTCGCTTTTTGCCATTCCGCAAACCGCCCCTGCCGCCCGGTCGAGGATTTCCCCCAGAATGCTGTTGACGCCGAGGATGTCGGAGACGCTGTGAATCATGGTGATGTCCTTGGTCCCCACGATCCCGGACATGTCACGCGAGGCAACGGTGGAGACCATGACCTTTGGAATGCCCAAAGGGAGAACGCGCATGATGCCGGTTGAAAGATGTGTCCCGGTCCCGCCTCCTGCAGAGATGACCCCAAGGACCTCCCCTTTTTCATGGCACTGCAGCAAAAGCCTCCGCCCGTGGGAAAGGGCGGCATTGATAGCCGAGTCACGGTCCACCGGTTTTCCCTCCGAAGCGCAACCGATCTCCCGGAACACGTCGAAGTCGGGTGTGAAAGGGGAAGGGCCCTTTGTTCCCACATGAACGGTCAGTGTGCGGAAACCTCTCTGCTCGATCCGCCGCTTCAGGAAAAGATGCTCTTCTCCCTTGGAGTCAAAGGTACCCAGGACCACAATGGCGGGTTTTCTTTCCATTGTTCTCTCCGAATGGTGTGAACGGGGTGAAGATTTAGAGGTGACGAAATATATAGTGCAGATGAAGAAGCGTAGTCAAAGCAATTAAGAAAGAGCCTACTCTTTTCGTTGACTTGTCAGCTGAATTCATTAGACTATCAGAGCCTTCCGTTAACGAAGACGGACCGTTAACGAACACGGACATCGAGCATGTCCGGCCCGGAGAAGATCACGTCCACGGCGGCAGTCCAGGTACCCCACAAGGATACAGTTGAATTTATGAACCCGGAAAAAAAAGAGATAATATCCAGTTTCGAGTACCTCCGAAAACTCTTCATCATGCCCGATTCGCCGGACAAGTTCATCGAGTTCGGCCACCAGATGCTGGAGACCATCCATGATTTTTTCAAGGAGAAAGGTGGAATCCACAGCAGCATCACCCTTCCCGAATTGAGCAGGATCTTTGACGAAACGGCCGTGCCCGATGCCCCCAACCTGATCAAGGATGTCCTTGCGGAGATAAAGCTCAAGGTGGCTGCCCATTCCGTGAAGGTGGGGAGCCCATACTATGTGGGGCACATGACGAGCGCGGTTCCGTATTTCATGATCATCCTGGAAATGATCATTGCCGCGCTCAATCAGAACCAGGTCAAGATCGAAACAGCCAAAGCCTCCAGCTTTGTCGAGCGGGAACTGGTTGCCTGGTTCCACCGGCTCGTCTACAACCGGTCCGAGAGCTATTACCAGAAGAACATGCAAAATCCTCGAGTGGCCCTGGGTAACGTCACCTCTGGGGGCACCCTTTCCAATCTGAACGCTCTGCTGGTTGCCAGGGAAAAGGCATTTCCCCCGAGCGGATCGTTCCCGGGAGTTCGCGAAGCAGGGATGGAAAAGGCTCTTCGCCATTACGGATATGACAGGGGGGTCATCCTGGTCTCGGCAAGAGGCCATTACTCCATCAGGAAGGCGGCCAGTCTTCTCGGGCTCGGTGAGCAGAACGTGATCACCATTCCTGCGGATTCAAAGCACAGAATGGATGTGCGGGGGCTCTGCCGAAAAGTGGACGGACTCCAGTCCGGAAAGGAAAAGAACAAAACCAAGATCATTGCGATCGTAGGGATTGCCGGGAACACGGAGACCGGGTCAGTGGACAATCTGACGAAACTGGCCGAGGTCTCGGAGTCGGTGGGGACCCATTTCCATGTGGACGCCGCATGGGGAGGGGCCGCTCTGCTCGTCGACGAATGCCGCGCGTTGTTCCAGGGGATCGACCGGGCCGATTCCGTGTGCATCGACGCCCATAAGCTGCTCTATTGTCCTATGGCCATGGGCATGATTCTTTTCAAGAATGAAAAGGACCTCAATCTCATCAAGCAGAGTTCCCAATATGTGATCCGCCGCAATTCGGTCGACACAGGAAGGTTTACCATAGAGGGATCCCGTCCGTTCGACAGCCTGAAGCCCTGGGCCGCATTGAAGATCATAGGCAGGGAGGGATACGGGCTTCTGTTCAAGAGGGCCAGGGACAACACCGACACTTTTCAGGAAATTCTCCAAAGACGGCGGAATTTCGAAATTCTCAATTCCCCCGAGCTCTTCATCCTCATTTATCGCTTTGTTCCCCAGCAGGTGAAGAAACAACTGTACGCGTGGCAGGCGGGCAAGAAGCTCAGCGAACCGGAAAAACGAGAGGTCCGGAAGAAAATCGGAAAGGTCAACCACATCATCAATGCCTTGAACATCAAGCTCCACAAGGCGCTCAGGCTGGACGACACGACTTTTGTATCCAGAACCACCCTTGAATCCACCCGGTACAGGCCCCAGCACATCACTGTCTTGAGATCATGCCTGATCAACCCGCTGACCGATCGCAGCATTCTGGAAGAGATCGTCAAAACGCAAAACCGGCTGGGTATGGAGCTGTGGCCGGACTTCGAACCGGCCTATCTGAAGGCTTTGAACGGCGTTCGGAAAAACTTCGCCGGCGGCCGAGGTGAACAGGAGCAGGGCCGGTGGGCTTTGTAGCTTCCATGAAACCGGTGCATAATGTGCAGGGGCCTGCGTGGTGTTTTGCCTTTTCAGGGCAGAAGATCGTGGTGGTGAAGAGCGGCGAAGGGATCAGGCTCCCCTCGAGCAATCCGGCTTCTTTCGGGTTTGATTCCCCTGCCATCTACCTCGGCGCCCTGGATGGGGTGGATTGTCTGGCAGGTGAGATAGCCGAAGGGTTCGATCTGCCGGAGACCATGTCCCTTGTGGGGTTGAGACAGCTCTTCGGCGCGGTGGAGGAAGAGCTGTTTCTGGTGGCCGGTCGTGCCTTTCAATTTGTCGAGTTCGAGCGGAACCACCAATACTGCGGAAAGTGCGGCGGGCGGACCGCAGATAAACCGAGAGAAAGGGCAAAGATTTGTCCAACCTGCGGACTTGCGGTATTCCCCCGCATGTCGCCCGCGATCATCGTGGCAATCCGCAACCAGGACCGGATCCTCCTTGCAAGGGCTCCCCGTTTCCCGGATGGGATGTACAGCGTCATAGCCGGATTTGTTGAACCCGGCGAATCCCTGGAGCAATGCGTTCAACGGGAAGTGAGGGAGGAGGTCGGAATCGAGGTGACGGATATCCGGTATTTCGGCAGCCAGCCCTGGCCCTTTCCCAACTCGCTGATGGTCGCATTCACGGCCGAGTATTCAGAAGGAGAGATCAGGGTCGACCAAGAGGAAATCGTCGACGCCGGCTGGTTTACGGCAGAGAGTCTCCCCCGAATCCCGGACAGGATCAGCATTTCGAGAATGTTGATCGATGCGTTCTTGGAGGACAGTAAGCAGTGAGCAGTAGGCAGTAAGCAGCAAGAGAATTCGAAAACATTACATGAATTCCAGAAAAGTGGTCTTGAAGAACGGCCTGCTATCAATATCAACTAGTGTCGTGTAACAGAAGTAACCTGTCATCTCGACCGAAGGGAGAGATCTTGTAATTGCCCGCGAGGACAAGATTTCTCACTTACACGACACTAGCCCCTCACCAGGTGCGGGATAAACTCCAGCCGCCGGATTTCTTTTTTTTCACTGCTTACTGCCTACTCTTCTTCTACCTGCTTACTGCTTACTCTTCTCTACCAGGACGGGAAATTGCGCCAGAAGTCCTTATCCTTGTCCTGCCAGTTCTGCCCGAATTTTTTCTCGTAGTAAGACCCCAGCCTGTCCAGCCAGCGCCACCAGGAATGCTTGCCTTCGGCCCTGGCTTCCAGAATGTCGCGGAGAAAACTCTCTATCTCGCTCATTTTGTCCTTAGGGAGGTATGAAGCGGCGCCTCCCTTATAGGACCTGATGGTATCATCGACGCTCAGGGCATGGGCGGTCAGCATGACGGTGATGATGCCTTTGCCCTTGGCGATGTCCAGGAGCTTGTACCCATCCACGCCCATGATGTCCAGTATGGCAATATCCAGCGGGCCGGACTCCAGGAATCCCTTGGCGCTCTCAAACGAGGAGGCCTTTTCCACCTTGCACATCGGGAGCAGGATTTCGAGAGTGTCCAGTACATCGGGCTCGTCGTCAACAATCAGAACCCGTTTCCCTTTTAAAAGATCTTCTGCCATGATCGTCCCTCCTTACATGCTTTTCGAATCGGGGCAGGAAGACTTTTCCTGTACCGTTCGGAATTTCTCCAGTTGTTCCGTGTACCAGTCTATTTGTCTGCAGAAGCCCCGGATGATCCTGACTTCCCGTGCCCTGAGAGGAAGCCTGGAGAGGAAGCGCCGCACATTGAGCATCCAGTGTTCCGGATTCTCAGGGTTGATGAATCCGATTTTCAAGAGAACATCCGCGAGGTGCTCGTACATTCCCTCCAGTTCAAACCGATTGGCGAGACGGGGCAGGTTCTCTTCGGAAGGAACACTCTTTGCGAGAGAGAGTTCATAGCACACGATCATGACCGCCTGCGCCAGATTCAAGGATGCAAAGGAGGCGGTGGGAATGGTCGCAATCGTGTGACAGTATCGGAGGTGCTCGTTGGAGAGCCCCCGATCCTCCGGTCCGAAGAGGATGGCCACGTGGTTGTTGTCGGCGACCGGGCTCAAATCCGCAGCGAGCCTTCGGGGGTCTGTCATTGCAGGCCTGTGGGATCCTGTGCGTGCGGTCGTTCCCACAATATGACCGAAAGGGCCGAGGGCTTCCTCCAGACTGTCGAAGAATTCCATCTCCTCTACGATGTCCGCGGAGTTTCCTGTTGCCATTTTGAGAACCCGGTAGAGATCGCAGTTTTTCGGGTTTACCAGCAGGAGACGGCTCAGACCCATATTGCTCATGGCCCGCGCCGCTGCGCCTATATTCTCGGGAATTTGCGGTTCAACCAGGATAATGGCGATGTTTTCAAGCCTCATTCCAATGCCTTTTCCGCCAAAAACGATGCTGGTCGCAATTGACTTTGAACGGAATTTAATATAGCTTTGCACGCTTGAAAAGAAAATAACCATTTAAAAGGAGGCTGAAATGCCGCGCAGGATGTCCATTTCGATGCTTGTTCTCATTCTGGTTGTGATGCTCATCGGAGCGTTTCCCTGTTTTGGGGCGGATGGGGGACTCCGGTACAGCATCATGGTTTCAAAATTCCAGAATCGATCGAACTGGTCAGGCCAGTGGGATCTGGGGGATGCCTGGGGCGCCGTGCTGACCGACAGCCTCATGCAGACCGGCAAGTTCATTGTTCTCGGTGAAAAGGACATGAGGCAGGAGGCAATGGAGGAGCAGGATCTCGCGGCAAGCGGGAGGACTGCGGGGGGCGGCAAGACGGTGGTCACCGGGCAGATCACACCGGCTCAGCTTCTCATCAAGGGGGACATCACCCATTTTCAGGATTCGACTGAAGGAGGCGGCGGCGGCATCGGGATCGGCGGATTCCGCATTGGCGCCGGCGGAAGCAATTCCGAAATCAATGCGGTCCTCTATGTTGTCGATTCGAGCACGGGCCAGGTCCTGGCATCCAAGAAGTGCTACGGCAAGGTCTCTGAGACCGGCCTCTCTCTGGGTCTTACACGAGGAGGTTTCTCGGGGGACATAGGGGGGTTCAAAAAGACCAATGCGGGCAAGGCCGTGGAACTGGCGGTTGACGAGGCGGTAGCGTTCATGGTCACCAAAGTGCCCGAAATCCCCTGGACAGGCGAAATCGTCATGGTCAAAGGGGACAAGGTGTACATCAACAGGGGCACCAGGGAAGGGGTGAGCGTCGGCCATACCTTCCAAGTGGGCAAGGTAGAGGTCCTGAGGGACCCCAAAACCGGGGAGGTTCTGGACCAGACGATAGAAAAGTCCGGCACGATCGAGGTTGTCACGGTCAAGGAAAAGATCTCCATCTGCAAGTTGACCCAGGGAAGCGGCATCACCAAGGGCATGGCGGTAATGACGGCCGAATAGGCAGGTTTTCTGGTTTGTTTGGTTCGTTTCGTTCCTTTGGTTTATTTGGTTGACCTGGCCCTGGCGGTCGTTCTTCCCTATCCGGATCTTCGAATCCATTATATCCCGTGCATCTCCTTTGCAGATTTCTTCAGATCCCACGCGGGCCGGGAAGTGGACTTCCTGGTCGAACGGGGGAAGCAACTGGTCGCAATCGAGGTGAAGTGGGGAAGCTCGATCAGCGATTCAGACGTTGCCAATGTGGAAAGATGCGTTTCGGATCTCAAAGGAAGAGTCCACTTCTCAGCCATCCTGTACGGCGGCACGAAGTCGTGGCCTTCACTCCGAAGATAGTCGGAATACCGTTTCCGATCTTTTTCGGGATCGACGTTCTTTCTTGATTTTTCCTCAATTCGCCTTTAAAAAGAGCAGTGTTCAAATAAGAAAGCAAAAGATCTTGTCTCTCCGTTTTTGAGCCGAAACAGCGAGCGCATTCCCCCACGTTCTCCATGCACTATGCCCTATGCGCTTTGCGGTTTAGGCCTTCTGGTTTTCGCCACGCGCTATGCTCCATGCGCTTTGCGCCTGTAAGCCTTGGAGGAATTTTCATGGCTTCAAAGAACGGAACGATCCTCCATCCGCCTCCAGATACGCCTCTCGGGGCCGACTCGCCTGCGCCCGCGGCTGCCCCAACCGTACGCATGATCTCGATCTCGTCATTCCCGATTTCCATTCTGTCATTCCCGCGAATGCGGGAATCCAGGGAGGGATAGGGGACGTACATGCGTTAATGCGATTCTGACTTTCTGGCGGATATCGAGATATCGA
>Ga0209163_1003219_pt1 | contig 12356 bp, 9 predicted proteins | sample MTBAKSrepl2MetaG_FD_187457 | JGI IMG/M metagenome (GOLD analysis project Ga0209163, IMG submission 187457) | Enrichment culture microbial communities om Arthur Kill intertidal strait, New Jersey, USA, that are MTBE-degrading - MTBE-AKS2 (Arthur... | ecosystem: Environmental > Aquatic > Marine >...
GCCTGGAAAAGCTCTACGACAAGATCTCCTCGTTCAGCCGGGAACTGGAGCTCGAGGTGGCCAAACGCACCATGATGCTGCGGGAGCGGACTCTCCTGCTGGAAAAGGCCAATCGCGAACTGCGGGAGCTCGACCGGCTCAAGTCGTCCTTCCTTGCCAACATGTCCCATGAACTGCGGACGCCGATGAATTCCATCATCGGCTACACCGACCTCCTTCTTGACAGGGTGGACGGCGAGATCAACGAGGAGCAGGAAAAGAGTCTGCAGAAGGTCGCCGCCAATTCCAGGCACCTGCTCCAGCTTATCAACGACATCCTCGACATGTCCAAGATCGAATCGGGCAGGATCGAACTGGACCCGCGGGAGACCGACCTGGTCCAGCTGATCGAAGCAGCAGCCGCCGCGTTCAAGCCGGCCCTGGACAAGAAAAAGCTCACCCTCGCCTTTGACTTCAGTCCGGAGTTGCAGCCGGTGTTTGTCGACGAGGACAAGACCCGCCAGATTCTGAACAATCTGCTGTCCAATGCGGTGAAATTCACCGACAAGGGTGGGGTCGTCATCCATGCCCGGCCTTGGCGGGCAGGCGTCGGGCCCGGCGAAGAGCCGCAGTTCATGGAGATCTGCGTGGAGGACACCGGCATCGGCATCAAGCCGGAGGATATGGACAAGCTCTTCGACAAGTTCAGCCAGATCGATGTCTCCACCATCCGCCAGTATGAAGGCACCGGCCTCGGGCTCAGCATTGCCAGAGGCCTGGTCGTCCTCCATAAGGGGGTGATCCGGGTGGAAAGCGAGTTCGGCAAGGGCACCAGGATGTTCTTCACCCTGCCGGTCAGGAAGGAAGTATACGAGAAGCCGGCGAAGCCGGCGATAGACCCCCTGATGGCGGAAAAGCTGGCCCACTATTTCCACAAGCCGGTGGACGCCTTCCTCGCCGAACCGGTTTACGGGGGCAAGTCCATGCGCTGCTGGGAGTTCACCCACTGCGGCCAGACAAGCTGTCCCGCCTATGAGTGCGATGAACACCGATGCTGGCTGATCCCGGGCACACACTCCAAAGGGACCGCGGTGGCCGGGAGCCCTGAAAAGGCCGAATTCTGCAAGGCCTGCGAAGTCGTTGAGCACCTGATCCTCGGGGAGCGGGAAGCGGTCACCGAACTGCGGGATCCGGCCCGGAAAACGGTACTCGTCATTGATGACGATTCCGAAGTGATCGAGCTGATCAGAAAAAATATCGGGACGGATTATAACGTCATCGGCGTATCCAACAGTGAAGAGGCCATGGACAGGGTCCTTGCGGTCCGGCCGGATATCATCACCCTGGACATCATGATGCCGGGCAGGAACGGCTGGCAGATCCTGCGGGACCTCAAGGAGAACAGCGCAACCCAGGACATCCCGGTCATCATCCTGTCCATTGTCGATGAGAAGAAAATCGGCTTCAGCCTCGGGGCGACAGAGTACATCGTCAAACCGGTCGACAGGAACATCCTGCTGCACAAGCTGAAAAACCTGAAGAAAATAGCCGGGATCAGGAAAGTACTGGTCGTCGATCAGGACAAGGCGACCCGGGACCAGGTCCTGACCGCGCTGAGCAGGGCCGGCTGCGAGGCCGCCGTCGCGGCTGACAGCGCTTCCGGGCTGGCCGCCATCGAAAGCGTGCAGCCCGACCTGATCGTCCTCAATCTCTCCCTGCCGGATGCGGGCTCCGGATTCGAATTCATCGAAAAAGTGAAAACACTGGATAAAACCCGGGGCATTCCTTTCATCCTGATAACGGAAAGGGACATGGATCCGGAGGAACGTGCACGGCTGGACGGCGGCATCAGGGCGATTCTCAACAAGGGGCTGCTTTCGGAAGAGGACCTCCTGGCGGAACTCAGGGAAGTCATCGGTAAATGGGGAAACTGAATCAATGGGAGACGACATGGGGCAACCCAAAACAATTCTGGTGGTGGACGACAACAGGGACAGCCGCGAACTGGTGGTGAAAATCCTGCGGGCGAAAGGGTATCGGCTCTGTGAGGCGGTTGACGGCGAGGAAGCGCTGGCGCAGGTCGCATCCGAGCGCCCGGACCTTATCCTGATGGACATTTCGCTGCCCAGGATCGACGGTTACGAAGTGACCCGCCGGCTGAAAAGCAGCAGGGAAACCGCCTCAATCCCGATTATCGCCCTTACCGCCCACGCCATGAAAGGGGACAGGGAAAAGGCGATTGCCGCGGGCTGCGAGGATTATATTGCCAAACCGATAGACATCCGCGAGTTTCCCGGGCGGATCGCCGTCTTCCTGCGCAACGGCGGCGACCGGGATCCAGGCCGCCCCTGAGCGGTGCCGCGGCGGGAAAAAGACGGACAGGCCCGAAACAGGCCCCAGGAGCGTGAAAAGATGGCCAAGGTGATGATTGTCGACGACAACGTCGACACGGTCGAACTGCTGACCAAGCGGTTCCGGGCGGAGGGCTACGAGACCGTTGCCGCCCATGACGGGGAGGAGGCGCTGCGCCTGGTCGGCGAGTGCACGCCCGATCTCATCATTCTGGACATCATGATGCCGAAAATCGACGGCTACGAAGTGTGCCGCCGTCTCAAGGAGGATGAGGCAACGCGGCATATTGCCATCCTGATGCTGACCGCCAAGAGCAAGATTCCGGAAAAAGTCAGGGGCCTGGACACCGGAGCGGACAGCTACCTGACCAAACCGTTCGACTACAGCGAACTGGCGGCGGCGGTCAGGTCGCTGCTGGCCCGCCGGAACGCCAGCATGCAGCTGGCGCAGAAGGAAAAGCTGGCCGCCCTCGATCAGATGATGGACGAGGTCTCGCACGAGGTCCGCAACCCGCTGGTGACCATCGGCGGTTTTGCCCGGCGCATAGGCAAAAGCCTGGCCGAGGATGACCCGAACCGGAAATACATCGACATCATTCTCGCCAATGTCGCCTCCCTGGAAAAGATGGTGACCCAGCTGGTGGCGATGAAGAGCGCGACGGTGTCCAATCCGCGCCCGGCGGATGTCAATGCAATCGTCCGGCTGGCCCTGTCCGGTTTCGAACAACGGATAAAGGAAGAAAACATCGTCTTGTCGGTCCGTTTCATGAATGATCCGCCCCGGATTCCCGTCGATCATGACAATCTGGTGACGGCGGTGGCCAATATCATCGAAAATGGTATCGAGGCCATGGAAAGCAGTCCCCGCAGGGAACTATCCGTCTCCACCGGAATGGAGGATGACCGTTTTGTCATTGCCGTCACCGACACCGGCCGGGGAATTCCGCGCGAGGCGCTGAACAATATCTATGACCCGTTTTTTACCTCCAAAATCTATGGTCCGGGTCTCGGGCTGACCTTTGCCCGGAAAACAATCCAGAGCCACGGCGGGTCCATTTCCGTGCACAGCGAGCCGGACCAGGGGAGCTGTTTCACCGTCCGGCTTCCCCTCAAGGCCGCACTCCCGCAAGCCTGATCCGTTTACCTGCCGTCCGGCAGGAATTCACCCCGGAAAGGATCGATTCGTCGCCGGCTTCTTCCCGTTGCAGAAATTTTTTTTAACCAGCCTGTTGACTTCATCTGTTCAATATTATATGGTTGCGCATCGGTCGCTGCTACATTGTGGCACAACGGCTTATCGGGCCCAACGAAAGGAGTGAGGATTAATGATGAAAAAACGAATGTGTTCCTGCGTCATGGCGGCAGCTTTGCTTTTCACGGCATCTGTGACGTGTGCGGCTGAGCCGAAAGAACCCATGGCAAAACTCTGCGGTACCTGTCATCAGGCGGAACCCGGGGTTATGATGGGCTTCCTCGACAATATCTCTCTCAGGGCCGGGAGCGTCCAGATGGATTTTCTGTCCCACAAGGAGGTTGTCAAATTTGATGACCATACCGTTTTGAAAAACGTCCTGTCATTTGAAGATATCAGGAATTACACCAATAAGGGTTTTGCCGTGCACTTTGTCGAGAAAGACGGCGAAAAGCTTGCCTCCTCGATCACCAGGTTTGACGTTTTGAAGACGATTGAAAGCGGTGAGTATAAAGTGGAGAAGCTGACCAGGGAGCAGTTTAACGAGTGGCGGCAGGGGCCGAATACAGTTGTCTATGATGTCCGCCCGCCGATGCTGTACCAGGCCTCGCACATACCCGGGGCCAAATCCCTGCCCGCCCCGGCATTCGACAAGTTGAAAGATACCTTGCCGCGGGACAGGGCAACGCCCATTGTTCTCTATGATGTCGGGGGCTGCCTGAGCCCGACCGTGGCCTTTACCATGAAAAGCATGGGCTACGACTCGGTCGCTATATTCACGGAAGGTTTTCCGGGCTGGGCCAGAACCGATTTCGGCGTGACAACCGTTGACTGGTTGAAACAGGCTGTTGCCGGCGATCTGCCGCACGTGTTGATAGACCTGCGGGACAAGGCGGAGGTGGGCAGCGGTCATATCAAAGGGGCGGTTTCCGTGCCTGTTGCAAGCCTGGAAAGGAACAGGGATACGTTCCCTGAACAGAAGAATGCGCCGATCGTCCTGTATGGCCCGGACAGGGAAAAAGCCGCAGAGACAATTCTTTCCTGGGGCTATCGGGATGTCCGCATTCTGCCGGTAACCTTCGAACAGTGGCAATCAGAAGGCAATCCGGTTGCCATCGGCAAGGCGACGGAAACCATAAGCTATGTGCCGAAACCAAAGCCGGGCACAGTCAGCATTGCCGAGTTTCAACAGGCCGCCGGAGGCGTCCGTCCCGATACCGTACTGATCGACGTAAGAAACCCGGAGGAAGTGGCGAAGGGAAAAATCAGCGGCAGCGTCAATATTCCGGCTGATCTGATCGGCCGGAGAGTGGATGAAATTCCTGCCGGCAAAGATATCATCCTGTTCTGCCCCTCGGGTGTCAGGTCGGAAATGGCTTACAATATCCTGGACCAAAAGGGTGTCAGGAGCCGTTATCTCGACGCGTTCATAACCATCGCCGAAAACGGCGGCTATGAACTCAGGGAGAAATGACGCCCCCGGTCACGCTGATCAGCGAACGGCAAACCATGGGCTGAGCAGGCAAAAACAGTTCCAGTAGACCCATGTTCTGCTTTGATCCGCTCCATTTCAGAATCGCACCTGCAGGCCGGCGCCGAAGCCGTATTCGGAGTGGTAGCGGCCCAGCAGAGAGAAATTACGGGAGACCAGGTAGGCGAGCGTGACGCTGCCCTCCCAATCGTCATGGGTGTCATATTGCGCTTCGCCGGCAAGGTGGAGGCGGGGGGTCAGCTCCAGGGTTTTTTCGAGGAAGACCCGCGCTTCGCCGTCGGTGTCGATCCACAGCCGTGATTCCAGGTTGAACGGCAGCAGGTAATGCAACCCGAGTAGGCCGCGGGCTTCATTGCTTTCGCCCTCGATTCCCTCCAGGTTGAGCCCGGCGAAAACGTCCAGGAACCGGTTCTGATACCTGCGCCAGAGAAAGGTTCCCTCCCATTCGGCATCGTCGACCTCCAGCCATCCGGCTTCCCATTCGGCGGTCAGGATGTTGCGGGTGTCGGCCAGGACCAGGCTCCCTTCGGTCATGTTGCTGAGAAGGGCGGCCTCGCCCCAGAAATACCAGTGGTCCCTGAAGAGGTTGGGGCGGATTGCGGCAACTTCGGGCTCGGCCGCATAGTTTTCGTAGTGCACGGCCCGGGCCATGCCGCTTTCCATGTGGTAGAGCAGGTGGCAGTGGAAAAACCAGTCGCCGGGCTCAACGGCGGCGAATTCAATGACCGTGGTCGACATGGGCGCCACGTCCACCGTGTGCTTGAGGGGGGCGAAGGCGCCCCGGCCGTTGAGCACCCTGAAGAAATGGCCGTGAAGGTGCATGGGGTGGTGCATCATGGTCCGGTTGATCATGATGAAACGGACGACCTCTCCCGCCCGGATGCGGATGAGATCGCTTTCGGCCAGCACCCTGTTGTTGAGCATCCAGACATAGCGCTCCATGTCGCCGTCAAGGGTGAGGCGGATTTCCCGGACCGGCCTGTCGGCGCCAAAGGCCGTCGGCGTGACCGCCGTCAGGTCACGGTAGGGCGTGCCGGGCCGCTCCGGGTCCATGCCGTCAACAGCCAGGGCCTTTGCCGACGAGGCGTCGGCGGCCAGCAGGTGAAAATTTGTTCCGAACCGCCTGCCGGAGGGCGGGGGCGGGGGCTTTATTGCCGTAGTCCGGGCGTCTTCCTTTACCGCCGCGGGAGGCAGGGCGTGTTCCTTCCCCATGGCGTGCGGAGCGGCATGGTCCGCCGCTCCGTGGTCCATGCCGTGCTCGGGCTGAATCAGGGGGGACTCCGGTCCATGATCCGGGTGATCCATTTGCTCCATGCGGTCCCGCGGGGGGCCGCCATGCATGTGCTCCATGTCTTCCATGGCCATCCCCATCATTCCCGGCCGGTCGAAGGTCCCGGCCCTGACCGCCCTGTCGGGCATGCCCATGACTCCGGCCGGGGTCAGGGCAAAAATCTGCCGCAGGCCGTTCCCGTGGTCCATGGAATGGTACATGTTCGGCCGGGGGATGTCCGGGGCGGGATAATAGGGGCCGGAGCCGATCCACACCGAGGCGTACCCGGAGCCGTCATGGGCGGTGGCCCGGAATTCATAGGCGCCGTCCCCGCCGGTTTCGACGAGCACGTCGTAGGTTTCGGCGACGCCGACGAGAAAGCGCTGGCGCCGGACCGGTTCCACATCCTGGCCGTCGGCGGCGATGATGGTCATGGGCCCGCCGGCGAATTCGAGGTGGAAGTAGGTGGTGGAGGAGCCGTTGATGATGCGCAGGCGGACCGTCTCCCCGGGAAGGGCCTCCAGGAAGGATTCGGGCCGGCCGTTGGCCAGAAAACGGTCATAGGCGACATCGGCGATATCCATGGGCGGCATGCGCCGCAGCTCCCGGGTGAAATAGCTGCCGAGCAGGCCGAGGCGGGCCGCCCCCAGGATGCTCTGGCTGCCGCCTTTTTCCAGGGCGTACCACTCGCTGCCGCGCTTCAGGGTTCGCAGCACCGAATGGGGGTTTTCATCGGTCCAGTCCGAGACCAGAATGACATGGTCGCGGTCGGCGTGCAGGCGCTGGTGCTTTGGTTCGATGACGATGGAGCCGTACACCCCGCTCTGTTCCTGCAGGCTGCTGTGGGAGTGATACCAGTAGGTGCCGTGCTGGCGGATGGGAAATTCGTAGACGAAGGCGGCGCCCGGCCTGATCGGCGGAAAGCTGAGATAGGGCACGCCGTCCATGCCGGGCGGCACCAGCACACCGTGCCAGTGGATGGAGGTGTCCTCCTCCATGTTGTTGCGGACCCGGATGCGGGCAAGATCCCCTTCGGCGAACCGCAGGGTGGGACCGGGGATGGAGCCGTTGATGGTCATGCCCGAAGCGGCGCTTTCCGTCATATTGACCGGTTGCCGGTCGATGACGAGATCGTACTCCACCACGGCCGCCTCGGCCCCGGGCAAAAGGAGCAGCAGGGCCGGAAACAGGAAAACCAGGATGAAAGATCTTTTTTCGGCCACCAGTCGGTCCTCCTATTTCCCGGAGCCCGCGGGCGTTGTCCGCGAAGACTCGAGTTCATATCCTTTGGCGACGTGATAGGTCGCCCGGTCGAAAAACAGAGAGATCCTTCTTTCCAGTTCCATGATCGTGTAAATGTCGATGGGCCTGTCCCACATCCCCTGGGAAAGGGCAAATTCCCAGAGGTGTTTCTTGGTCAGGCTCAGGGCGCTGATGACCTCGCTCAAGCCGAAACCTTCCCGCTTTCTGTTCCGGCCGAGATGCATGTAATAGCTGATGATGTTCTGGCCGTGATAGGAGCCGCTCAGCCAGTCGCTGAAATGGGAGATTACCAGAAAGACCCGGTGGTACAGCAGTTCCTGGTCGAAAAGATGATAGGTCGGGGTTGATCTGCTGCCGCGTACATCCTTGAGCCAGAGCCGGGCGATGTGATCGGAACTGGCCTCTATCAGCGCAACCAGTCTGTCGGAGAGCAAATTCCGCCGCTCTTGCATGATCGCTTCATCGGCCGCCAGGGTAAACGAATCGACAATGGCCCAATGATCTTTCTTCCCTTCCAGGTAAGCCTGCAGGGCCTTGCTGTTGGAGGGAAAAGCGAGCCGCGGGACCCGGGTCAGGGGAAAAAAACGGACCGCTTCCGCATCGTCTCCGGCCTGGAGGACGCCGCCGGTCTGCTCCATCTCGAAGGTCAGGAAGAGCAGGTCGCCGTAAAAAGAGTTGGAACATGAATCAACGTCCCGCAGCTGCACGATTCTTCCCTGTATTCCGGTTTCCTCCTCCAGTTCCCGCACCGCCGCATCGAGGATGCTTTCGCCTGTTTCGGCAAAACCGGAGGGCAGGCACCACTTGCCGCGGTAGGGCCTGTTTTTTCTCTTCACCAGCAATACCCGGCGCTCCTCGACCAGGATCATGGAGACCACCGGCAGGGGATTATCGTAAAAGAACACCCTGCACGCGGGACAGTATTCCCGCGGGATGCCGTTTTCCTGTTTTTGCCTGATCCGGCCGCCGCAGTACCGGCAGTATTTTCTTTTCCTGTTGTTCATCCTTCCCCCGACCCCTTGCCGGAGGGGCGCAGACAGACATATACCGTGTCGTTTTTGGTGATGTTGAAAGCCCGCCTGCGGCGCAACATGTCATGCAAATATTCTGCCACAACCGTCCTGATGAACCGGTCATCGAGACCGCAATCCCCGGGGAGGAACAATCTGGTCTTGAAGCAGAGATAACGGATCAGGCCGGGCAGGGAAGCAGTGGTGATCAGGAGTGAATTTGTATATTTTTTTTCGTTGATCTCCAGAAACCAGGGCGAAAGCACCTGTATGCCGTTGGCGCTGGAAAAGGCGGCAAACAGGCTTTCCACGGGGAGGGAAGTGACGGTCCGGCCCAGGTGGCGGGTGAGCAGCAGCTTGAAAATCGCTATGATCTCCGGCATGTGGGGCAGGGTATGGGTCACGGTGATAAAGGTGCCGGCGGGCCGTAGAATCCGGGCAATCTCGGGGACGGCTTCTGGGAAGTAATAGAGGGCGTAGGTACACAGGACAAGATCAAAGGAGGCGTCCGCATACCGTTCGCAGAACACCTGGTCGGAAAGGCAGAATCGGCAGGAATAGCCGGATTCTTCGCAGGACATGATGAAATTTTTTTCACATTCCCCGCAGAGGTCGACCCCGTTGATGACCGCGTCCGGATGAAGTCTGCCGGCCAGGCCCCTGGTGAAAAATCCGTAGGCGCACCCCAGGTCCAGGACATCCCTGCAGTTGCCGAGATCGACATCGTTGAAGGCGAAGTTCCGGATGTCCTGACTGTTGGTGGAATTATTCCGGATGAACCTGCCGGATTCCATGTGCGCCTGGATGTCGCCGAAGATGTCGGCGAACCCCGTTGTCACCTGCATCGGGTCACCTCGATTATCGCCCTCGGAACGGATGGTGTTGACCTGTCCATCGGGTGCGGACCGTTTTGCGGGATTGCCCGTGCCTGAATTGTATCAGCTTGTCCCGCCGATTGCAAAGGGGTGCCCCGAACGGAGCCGGGGAGCTCCTTATCCTCTATGACGGGAATTGTCCTGTGGAGTCGGACAGGGGCAGAGGATGGGAGTCGGCACTGCACCGGCAGAGCGGACCTTGGGCTGCCGGCGCGGGGCCGATCCCTGCCGGGCACTCGGCATGTATGGCATGTTTTTTGAAAGAATAAGGATATCGCGCGTGGGGCGGTCCGCCTGAACGTTCCGGCCGGCGTGAAAAATGGCAAGAAATGGTTTGAGCCGCGGCGGGAGGCCGAAAAGGCTGCGCAATCCCCCCGCGGCATTGCAGGAGGCAACGGAAATGAAGAAAAATATGCACTTGAAAATGAAGAGAATATACAGGGCGATGCTGGTCCTGCTGACCGCTGTCATGCTTGCCTGGACCGCCGCCGCGGAAACGGCGGGCGAACCGGAGGAGCAGCATTCCGACACCTGGATAAAATCCAAACTGGTCACCACCTATACGCTCAACCGGCATCTGAACCCGTTCAACATCACGGTTGATGTCAAAGATGGAGTGGTCACCCTTGAAGGCAAGGTCGATTCTCCGGTTGAACGGGACCTGGCCGTGGAAATCGCCAGGGGGATGACCGGAGTGAGCAGAGTGGACGACAAACTTGCCATCGAATCCGGCGCGGCCGGCGACCCGGCGGAATTGCCTGATTTTTCCCGGCTCGTCGAGGACGCCACGATCACCGCCATGGTCAAGTCACGGCTGCTCTTTAACCGGAACATCCAGGGGATGGATATCAATGTCGATACGTCCAACGGTGAGGTGGTCCTTGACGGCAAGGTCGAATCGGACGCGGTTCGCGATCTTGCCGGACATATTGCCCTGAATACGGCAAATGTCCGCAAGGTGGTCAACAACCTTGAAGTTGCCGGAAAAAAGGAACCGTCAAAACTTGAAGAAGCCGGGAAAATAATCGAGCGGGAGATGTCCGATGCCTGGATCACCGGCAAGGTGAAGGCCGTGCTTCTTTCCAGCAAGGAGGTTGAAGGGGCGGATGTGCAGGTCAGCACCCGGAACAAGGTTGTCACCCTGAAGGGGACGGCGCGAAGCAGGGAGCAGGCGGACCGGATCGTGGCGCTGGCCGCCGATGTTGTGGGCGTGGCCGAGGTTAGGTCGGAACTGGCCGCCGGAGGGCGGTAAATTCCCTGATCACGTTGTACTGGCGGTTTTTGACTGATTCCAGTACAGTGGGAGAGCATTGAGAAAGAGCACTGAGAAAAAATTCCATGTAAAGGAGATCACCATGGGAAAACAATTCATCGTTTCAATTCTTGCGTTGTTGCTGATGGGTTCCCTGACGGCGGGATGCAGCAAGGATCTGGTCGGCGGGGCGGTGCTCGGAGGAGCCGGAGTCGGCGCCGCCTATGAGTACCAGAACAAGAGGCAGATGGACAGGCTGGAGGAAGACTTCAAGGCCGGCCGGATAGACAGGGAGGAATACATCAAGCGCAAGGAGCAGATTTCGAAAGGCTCCATAATTTATTGACCCCGGCCCAGTCCGGGAGGAGAAAAAAAGGCAGCCTGTTCCCCACTGAGGAGCAACAGGCTGCCCTGATCGAATGGCGGCAGAAGACGATGGAGCGGCTCTGCCGGCCAGGGAAAAACGTTACAATTCGGTTACGGTAATCGCCCCTTCCGGGCAGACTTCCACGCAGGTCTCACAGCCCAGGCACTCGTCCATGTTCACCGGATCGGCCTTGCCGTCAACCATTTCCAATACTTGGGCGGGACAGGCATTTACGCATTCTTCGTCGCCGCTGCATTTGTCCTTGTCTACTACTACTTCCCACATGAAATCACCTCCATTGCGATTTGTTGTTGCTTCACTGACACTATACTATTTTCCGTCGGAATAAAAGTTTTTTTGCTGATGCTCTTTTTTCCGGGAAACTTTTCCGAGCGAACGGGCATATCACCTCCGCGGGCGGCTGTCCGCCCCTCGGGCGGTATGCGGCCCGAACGAACCGGTAGCAACTATATCATACATCCGGTGGAATATGTCCAGCTTTTTGTTTTCTCGACCTGCCGGGACGGGTGCATACTGTTCCCGGAGATGATGCCTGGCCGGCGGCTGCCTGGGTGCCGGGAAACGGCCGTCAGCCGTTCCTGTTCGGGTGGACCGTACTTTCCGCGAAAACAGATAAAAAAACACCGGGCGGCGGCGCCTGGAGAAACTAATCGACCGGAACGAAATACTTCGATTCGTACCAATTACTGTTGATCGGCAGAACGGGTTTGTCAAGTTGTTTTTTGACTTGGGCCCCGAATTGCGGCGGGACCGGCCGGGCACCCGCCCGCCAGAAACCATGCAGAGTGAAACCGGTGCAGGCAGGACGGCCTGATCCCTGCCGCGCGGGGTCAGGCCGTCTCTGGTCCAGCGGGCCGGCGGGGCGCCGGCAGCAGTTACGATCCGTAGCTGTGCAGCCCGGACAGCAGGTAGTTGACCCCGAAGTAGGTGAAGAACACCGAGACAAAGCCGATGATCGCCAGCGAAGCGATGCGGGTGCCGGTCCAGCCGCGGGTGAACCGGGCATGCAGGGTCGAGGCATAGACGAACCAGGTGATGATGGACCAGGTCTCCTTGGGGTCCCAGCTCCAGTACGTCCCCCACGCCTCGTTGGCCCAGATGGCGCCGGTGATGATGCCGGCCGACAGCCACAGAAAGCCGAAGACGATGGTCTTGTAGGTCATGTCGTCGACGAAACGCAGCTCGGGCAGTGAGCCGGTCAGGGTGTCGGCGGCCAGCTTCCGGTTCAGGGCCGACTTTTTCAGCAGGTACATGACGCCCAGACCCGCGGCCATGGCAAAGGCG
>Ga0209163_1003224_pt1 | contig 12346 bp, 6 predicted proteins | sample MTBAKSrepl2MetaG_FD_187457 | JGI IMG/M metagenome (GOLD analysis project Ga0209163, IMG submission 187457) | Enrichment culture microbial communities om Arthur Kill intertidal strait, New Jersey, USA, that are MTBE-degrading - MTBE-AKS2 (Arthur... | ecosystem: Environmental > Aquatic > Marine >...
GAAGCATCTTCAAAAGCGACTCGCGATCAGTCTCATTGATTACGTAGTCTTCTCGTTTACGTGCCATAATTTGGCACCATAACATATTTCAACAATATATGACACAATTAATCGCATGGGACACTAGGTAAAGATATTTATGGGCCCTGTCCCTCTCGCGCCGTAATGCCTCCTCCATGCGCTTGCGGTCGGTGATGTCCATGATGTTGCCGACGACCTTGACGATCCGGCCGGCCTTTGACACGGCCCTGGCCGCCGTGCGTATCCAGATCCGGTCTCCCCGCACCGTGGTGAAGGGCAACTCCAGATCATAGGAGCGGCCTTCCTCGGCGCAACCTTTAAAAGCAGCCTCTATCACCGGACGGTCCGCCGGATCGTAACATTCAAGGCTGCGCCGGATGTGTTCGGGCGATCCGGGCGTGATCTCGCCGGGCGAAAACCCGTGGATGCGGTAGACCTCATCGGTCCAGAACATGGCCTGTCCGGCCACGTCCCATTCCCACCCCCCGACCTTGGTCAAACGCTGGGTGGCGTTCAAAAGCGACTCGCTTCGCCGCAGTTCCTCCTCCATACCCTTGCGGTCGGTGATATCCGCCAGGAAGTTGAGGGTGGCCGGTTTGCCTTCCCAGTCGATCAGGACCGTTTTCAGTTCGACCCACAGGATATTTCCCTTCCGGTGAATGATCCGAAAGGAGTAAATCGAAGGAAAGTCGGCGCCCTGCTGCCTCTTGATATGCCGATCCAGGACCATCTCCCGATCATCCGGGTGAATGAATTCCACGAAGGGCTTGGAGAGCAGTTCTTCCTTGGTGTAGCCGGCCATTTCCTCGGTTCTGGGGTTGGCGAACTTCAGCCGCCCGTTCTGGGCCACAAAAATGGCTTCCCCCGCGCTTTCCACCAGGACCCGGTACTTCTCCTGGCCGGCCCGCAGCTCGTTGAGCAAATCATTCTTTTCCGAAAGGGCCCGAGCCAGCCTGAGGTTGCCGTGGCTCAAGGAGGAGATCATCCCGGCGAACTTGGTGAAAAAGGTCATGGCCGCATCCACGGTCGCCCGGGGCCAACGCGGAACCCGGTCCAGCGCGGCCAGATACTCTTTTTCGTCGAATCCATACTTAAGGGCCTGGGCCCGGAATAATTCATAGTCGATGGTTTCATCTTCAAAGAAAAACTGGCCCATGAAAATATTGCCCACCTGCCGGCCGCCCACCATGATGGGGGTGGCCAGGTCCCACATGTTGTTCCGGCACTTGTAAAGCTTGAACTCTCCCTCGGCCACGCCCGAGGAAAGCTTCGTGTCGCTCTCGAGGCATTGTCGGCATGTTTCCGGATGAACCCGGTGGAACTTGGTGCAGATGTCCTGCCAGCCTATGCCGACCAGGACTTTGCCTTCCAGGTCTATGATCGACATGGGCAGCTTGGTGAATTTGAAGAAATCGTCCATCATAGACTGCAGGGCGTCATGGTCGATGATGTCGGCCAGTTCCAGGACCTTGAGGTCTCCGTCAGGTTCGAGAATGGCTTTCAGCTCCTTCTTGACCCGCTCTTCACTCTCCCGCAGGGCCGCCTCGGCCTTTTTGCGGTCCGCCTCCACTTTAGCCACATAAAGGGCCATCTCAATTGCCACCCTGAGGTCCCTCTCCTGGAATGGCTTGAGAATGTATCCGAACGGATAGGCCGATTGGGCTCGCTTTAGTCTGTGCGTTTCCGCGTAGGCCGTCAGGAAGACGACCGGAATCCCCCATCTGGAACGAATTATATCCGCGGCATCTATCCCGTCCATCTCACCTTGAAGGACAATGTCCATGACGACCAGGTCCGGCGATTCCTTCTCTGTCAGCGCCAAGGCCTTTTTTCCGTTAGTGGCGCTGCCGCAGACTTCATATCCCAATCTTTGGAGCCGCAAGGCCAAGTCGGCGGCGACGATGACCTCGTCGTCGACAATCAAAATTTTGGACTTGGTTTTTTCCTGAACGCTTGACATTCCGTGTCTCCAACTATATGAAATTAATAACGATAAGCCTTGGGCCTTTCACCCAAAATCAGGCGTTCACGGCCCCGAATTCCCTTGTCCCGGACCTTTGGCGCCGGGGAAACGCGCTGAGCATGGTCCTCAGTAACTTCTCGGGAAAAACCACTGAACGAAGAAAGCCATAACCGTTTCAGGGTATGGTACTCTCTCAAAGATACGGCTGTCAAACTGGAAATCGGCCCCGGCCGGCCCCCGAAAATGACCCCAATTTATTGCGTGAAGGATGGCGGAGATATTTCAACCCTCACCCCAGCCCTCTCCCAGAGGTAGAGGGAGCTGATGGATAGGCGGACCCGGACGTGGTCCCGGCGGCCCAGCGGTTCAGGCGCACGCCGTGCGCCCCTACCCGGCCAAGAGACTTTTTTTGCCGGTGGTTAGTTTTGATCCAGGACCTCGCGGACCTTTTCGGCCAAACCTCTCAGGGAGAACGGCTTCTGAATAAATTGCACGCCTTTATCCAAAACGCCCCGATGGACGATCAGATTGGCCGTGTAGCCCGACATGAAAAGGCATTTCAAAACGGGACGTACTGCACGGAGCCGGGCGGCCAGGTCCCGGCCGTTCATCTCCGGCATGACCACGTCGGTAATCAGCAGGTCGATGGCCCCGGCGTACTCCTCGACCAGGCGGATGGCCCGGCTCGGGGTGCCGGCGGTCAGGACCGTATATCCAAGCCCTTCGAGCATCGTCTTGCCCAGGTTCAGGATCGTCTCCTCGTCCTCGACCAACAGCACCGTCTCCGTCCCTTCCCGAAATGTTCCAACAGCCCTCGCCGCCGGAACCTCAACGGCTTCGTCCGCGAACCGAGGCAGATAGATGCGAAATTTCGTGCCCAGACCCGGCTCGCTGTAGACGTTGATGAAGCCCTCATTCTGCTTGACGATGCCGTAGATGGTGGCCAGGCCCAGGCCGGTGCCCTGCCCCACGCCCTTGGTGGTAAAGAAAGGCTCGAAAATATTGGCTATAATTTCCTTGTCCATGCCCCGGCCATCGTCACTCACCGCCAGCAGGACGTATTCACCGGGCAAAAAACCGGCATGGTCGGCACAGTAGGCCTCGTCAAAAACCATGTTTCCCGTCTCGATGGTCACCCGGCCCACACCGCCGATGGCGTCCCGGGCGTTGACCATCAGGTTGGCCAGAATCTGGTCGATCTGGGCCGGGTCGATCCGCACCTTCCAGAGATCAAGGCCCGGCATCCAGGCCAGGTCGATGTCCTCGCCGATCAGGCGCCGGAGCATTTTTAGCAGGCCCGATAGGGTGTCGTTCAGGTCCAGCACCTTGGGATGGACCGTCTGCTTGCGGGCAAAGGCCAGGAGTTGGCGGGTCAGGTCGGCCGAGTGCTCAGCGGCCTTTTGGATTTCCATCAGCCCTTCATGCAAGGAACTTTCCGGCACTGTCTCGTTGAGGGCCATCTCGGTTCGGCCCAGGATCACCTGAAGCATGTTGTTGAAATCGTGGGCCACGCCGCCGGCCAGCCGACCCACGGCCTCCATCTTGTGGGCCTGAAGCAACTGGGCCTGGAGGGTCTCCCTTTCCGCCTCGGCCCGCTGGTGCTCGAAGACCATGGCCAAGGTGTTGGCCAGGGTTTCCAGAGTCTGCCGGTCTTCGGTGGTCCAGGCCCGCTCACGCCGGACCGAATCGAAGCCGAGAAAGCCCTTGAGCTTTTGCCGCCAGGCGATGGGCACGACCAGGACCGACCGGATGTCCTGGTCTTCGAGAATCTTTTTTTCGGCGGCCGCCTCCGGGGGCAGATCGGCCGTCCGGGGGATGTAAATCGTTTCGAAACGCCCCAATTTATCCATCCACCAGGGGAAGATATCCCAGGGGAGGTCCTGGAGGTTTTCCTTTTGGGGCTCGATGCCGGAGGCGCACCATTCGTGGGTGTTGTCCATGGTCCGGCGCTGGTCGTCCAGGAGGAAGACGTAACTCCGGTCCACATCGGTCAAGGCCCCGATGCCTTCAAGGGCCTGGTTGACGGCGGCGTCGGTCTCGCCGGGCGGCAGGGCGATGCAGCGGGCCGAGAAATCAGCCAGGAACGACTCCATGGCCGCCCGCCGCCGCAGGGCCTCTTCGGCCTGTTTGCGCTGGGTGATGTCGCGGATGTTGGCTTGCAGAAGCGTTTCATTGCCCAGCCGGTAAGAGGTATGTATTATTTCCGCCGGGAAGATTTCCCCGTTCTTGCGCTGATGGAACCATTCAAAGTAGGAAAAACCTCTCTCCTGGATGATCTTGTTGATTCGTTCGCCGGCGGCCTCACGGGATTCCCGACCGTCGGGCTGGAATGGCGGGGAATAATCCGCCGGCCTTTTGTGGCGGAATTCCTCCTTGCTGTCCAGGCCGAACAGCTCCAAGGTCCGCTGATTACAATCCAGGACCCGGCCATCTTTTGTGGTGAGGGTTATGGCGTCGTGCGAACCTTCGAAAATTGCTCTAAATTTCTCTTCGCTCTCCTTAAGGGCCTTTTGGGCCGCCCGTTCCTCGGTCTGATCCCGGAAGACCAGGACCACGCCGGTGACGGCCCCTTTTTCGTCGCGGATGGGCGCGCCGCTGTCGGCGATGGGGCGCTCGGCTCCGTCCCGGCCGATGAGCAAGGTGTGGTTGGCCAAGCCCACCACCAAGCCTTCGCGCAGGACCCTGGTGACCGGGTTCTCCACCGCATCCCGGGTCTCCTCGTTGACAATGCGAAAGACTTCTTCCACCGGCCGACCCCGGGCCTCTTCCTCCGGCCAGCCGGTCAGGACCTCGGCCACCGGATTCAAGAACTCGATCCGGCCTTGAGCGTCGGTGGCGATGATGCCGTCTCCCACGCTCATTAGGGTGGTGTGAAAGCGCATCTCACTTTTCCGCCAGGCCGCCTCAGCCTGGAACAGGTCCCGGTAGTGGGCCTTGGCGTTGCGCTGCCAGACCACGAATACGGCGGCGGCCGCGAAGGCCGCTAAGGCCAGGAATAGAAATAAAATGAGCGTGGCCTCAAAATGCCAGGCGGCCAGGACCTCGGCCGCATCCACCTTGGCCACCATGAACCAGGGCGAGTCCGGGACGGCTTTGAGGACCGAGAGCACCTCGACCCCGCGATAGTCAAGGCCTTGGACCACGCCTTCCCGGCCCAAAACGGCCATGACGGCGGGGACGTCGGTTCGGGTCAAGGGGATACGCAGATTGAGGGCGGCGTCCGGCTGGTGGCGGAGTTCATTCAGGAACAGGACGGCGTCGCCGTCCCGCCGGACGATCAGGGTTTCGGCCGTGGACTCGGGCCCGGGCCAGGACTGGATAAGCGGATAGAGGAACTGCTGGACATCGCTTATGAGGATGACCGCCCCGGCCGGCCGGGCTGATTCTCCCTCCCCGGTCAGGACGGGGGCGATCACACTGATGTGGGGTCTATGTTGGGCGTCGAGGTGTATGTCCGTAAAGACGGGCTTCCGGTCGCGGAAGGCGGCGGCCAGGGTCCGGCCGGCTTCCTGGTGAAGAGGGCCGGTCCAACCGGTCAGGCTCAGGCGGACCCGGCCGTCCGCATCCACCAGGACTACGTCCCGATAATGGTAGTGCTTCCGGGAGCCGAACCGGGTGAGAATCTGTTCGGCGGTCTCGCCGTTCAGGTCCTTGAGGTAGCGGGCCACTCCTTGGATGAAGAAGGGACTTTCCACGATCACGGCGGCGTCGGCCAGCCGCTCGGCCCGCCAGGCGGCGATCTGGTTCACCTTCAGCAAGGCTACGGCTTCAAGGTTTCTTTGAACCTCGCGCCGCATGTTTTGTTCATGACTGCGGTAAAACCAGGCGCCGGCCCCCAGAATAACCGCCACCGACAACACCAGGGCCGCCGTCAGCCAACGGGGAAAGGTGTTCATTTCATGCCCCCTGAATTATTATGCTTATGCGGCCGCCGCCGCGTCTCCCTTGTTCCAGTCTTCTGACGCCCCTCTTTCTTCCGAATCGAGCCGTTTGACGACAGGAGGGAAAAGCGCCTGAGATCCGAGCCCAAGGCGGCTTTTAGTGAAAAACGGCTGAACTAACAACTGGTTAGACTATGGGCGATATATTACCCTTCAACCCCATGCCTGTCAATCGGGAGTTCTGTCTTCCGGATTCGCCTTTTTACGAGAAGTACCATTATTTTATCTGGGTGGCCCGGACAGCGTCCTGGTCCAGCGGGAACAAGAGGACCGGGCGCGATGATGCCCTCCTCGGGAAGGTCCGCCGGCCTCTCCATCCAATCCCCCGGCTGAACCCCTGGTCCGCCTGACGGCGAAAGCCTTATTCTCAAAAGCAAAAGTTCAGGCGGTCAGATGTTTGACGTCCAAGGTGGCCCCCGTCCACGGATAAACGCCCTGGTAGCCAAGAAGGGTGGAGCAGAAGCGGCCTTCGGCCAGAAGTTCCCTGACCAGATCGGCCAGTTCTTCCCCGCGGGCCTGCTCGACCGGCAGGGAAATATTCACGGCCGCGACCACCCGGCCCACCCGGCCGACCAGGGGAGCGGCCGCGGCGTACAAGGCCAGGGAGCTCTCGCGGTTGCTGATCGAAAAACCCCGGGCGCGAATCAGGGCCAGTTCTTTTTTCAAGACGTCATGGTCCGTGATGGTCCGGCTGGTCAAGGGCGCCAAATTCATGGCCTTGAGCCTGGCCGTTAATTCATCCTGGTCCAAGGAGGCCAGGAGGAGCTTGCCCATCGAGGTGCAGTGGGCCGGAAGCCGTGATCCTTCCTGGAGCCGAAACTGGTAAAACCGGCTGACCTCGTAACGGAAAAGGATCACCACTTCGGTCCTGTCCAGAACGCCCACGTTGACGGTCTGGCCGAGGCGCCGGCCGAATTCGGCCACGTGGGTCTCGGCCAGTTGCCGGAGTTCCGACCCGTAAAGATAGGCGAAACCCAAGGTCAAGATGCGGGGCTCCAAAAAAAATTCCTTGTGGCGGTTGCGGCCGAGAAACCCCAAAATCATCAGAGTGTCGGTCAGACGCTGGACGGCCACCTTGTTCAGGCCGGTCAGATCGGCCAGTTGCTGGAGGGTCAACCGGGGCCGTTCGGCCGAAAAGGCCTGGAGGACCTTCATGCCCCGGGCCAAGGACTCGATGAAGTGTTTGGGTTGTCTCTCCGGCTTCTTCATAACGTTTAACCTTGCCTGGTAATCAATTCTCTTTAACCAGACGGCCCCATGTCAAGACCCGATTTATACCAATGAAGCTCCCCGCAGCAAGCTGCGGGGTACCAAAAAGAAAGGCGTCGAAGTCTTCGGCCCGGGGCAGGCTCAGTTCGGCCGCCCCCTAGGCTTCGGCCAGGCGGCCGGAACCTCTGCCGGGCTGACGGGGGCGTCCAGGCCGGCTACTCCGGAATCCGCGCCTTGGCCCCCAGGGACAGATCATGAAGGGGCAGGAGCAGATCGGCCATTCCCTTTATCTTTTGGGCGCTGTCCCAAGCCTGAATCGCATCCAGGTGCACGCCCGAGGGTATGGCCGGCCCATCGGCCGGGAAATTCTTGTCGTTGCAGCAAAAACCGGTGATGATCGCCCGGCCGGCCTTGGTTTGCACGGCCACGGACTGGCCGCCGGGGGTGTGCCCCGGCGTCAGAATGACCTCGATTCCCGGCTCGATCTCCAGGTCGCCCTCGATGATTTCCAGGTCAAGGCCTTCCAGGAGGTCCGGAAAGTACCGGTGATCGAGGGGATGAGGGTTGAGGGCGAACTCGTATTCGGCCCGCTGGACCACGACCCGGGCCTTACGGCATTTGTAAGTGTTTTCGCAGTGGTCATTGTGCAGATGAGTCTGAATGACCAGGTCCACATCGGCCGGTTGCAGCCCCACTTGGGCCAAGGCTTCCTCAAAATCGAGGACCTTGAAACCATACAGGTCCTCCACCCCCGGCGGAACCATGAAGTCTTCCAAACCCGTGTCGATCAGGATGTTCTTGCTCCCGCCCGAAAGGTAAAAAACATAGATGGGCAGATGGATGCGCGTGCCGTAGCCCCGCTGGTAGGTCATGATGCCCTGATCCGTTTCATTGATCCCCACCACCAAAGGATGAATCGTGTACTCAATCATTTTTAAACTCCTTGACAACAGCAATTGATACAGTATTGTGTAGTACGCTCCGGGTCAAGAAAAAACCCGGCAGGCCGTGTGTGGTGCTGGTTATCTGGTCTAACCCGAGCCTCATTTGAGTCAACTTCCTTAAATAAACCGTTCTCATCCGCAATCAATCGGGAAAGAAATTGAAATGGCGAACCAAAGACAAAGAAAAGAGTTTTGGATTTTTTCCAGTCTTGCGGCCATGCTGATCTTACAGATCGCCGCTCCCGCCCACGCCGATGTCCACCGCCTTGACCCTGTGGTCGTCACGGCCACCCGCAGTGCTGTTCCGGCTTCCCGCACCCCGGCCCATGTAACCGTTCTGACCGCCGAGGACCTGCAAAAACTCCCCGCCCACGACGCGGCCATGGCCTTGGCCTATGTCCCCGGGGTCTTCATAGACTTCAGCGGCGGCCTGGGTTCGCAAGCCACGGCCTCGATCTACGGGTCCGAGGCCAGACACGTGGCCGTGTACATTGACGGCGTGCCCTTGAACATGCTGGCCAACCCTATGACCGACCTGTCCAAAATCCCCATCAGCCGGGTGGACCGCATCGAGGTTTACAAGGGCACGGCTTCTTCCGTCTGGGGCAGCGCCCTGGGCGGGGTGATCAACATCATCACCAAGCAGCCCGAAACCGACCGGCCCGTCGCCGGCCAAGCCTCGATTTCTTATGGCGATTTCCAAACTTCCGCCGCCCAAGCCCGGTTGGAAGGCCGCCTGGGCCGGACCGCCTATCTGATTTCCGCCGGACAAACCGGATCGGACGGATTCGATTCGCACCGGGATTTTCACCAGGACACGGCCTATTTTAAAATCAACCACGAACTCGGCCCGACGGCCCGACTGTCCTTGGCGGCCGGCTGGGACCTTTCCGAGACGGAGGACCCCCAGCTTTACCGGCCGGGCCGATGGGAATCGGCCGAGATTGATCGCAATTATCAAAGCCTGAGCCTGACCTCTCAAGTCAACCCTCGCCTGGACCTGTCTTTCAACCTCCGCCGCCTCACCCTGGACAGCTTCATAGATTTTTATTACCCTGACCGGCCCCAAGAAAATTACTTCACTTATGTCGAGCACACCTCGGGGTTTTCGGCCCAAGGCCGTTACCGGCAGGCCAAGGAGACCCAAAACGGCCATGTTTTTAATTTCGGACTGGAGACCGATTGGGGCCGATATAATTTCAGCCTGCTCGGCCGGGACATCGAGACCCGCAACCAGGACCTCTGGCTGTCCGACGACTATCATTTCGGACCTTGGACTTTTCACCTGGGGATGCGCTGGGATGACCACCAGGATTTCGGTTCTTATTTCAGCCCGGCCGCCGGAATAGTCTATCGCCTGGAGAAAATCCCGGCCCTGGTCCGGTTTCAGGCCAGTCAAGGCTTTTCCGCTCCGCCCCTCTCCTATCTGTACGACCCCCGGACAGGGAATCCCGACCTTGGTCCCGAACGGGGGACCACCTGGCAGTTGGGAGCCGAAGCCGGCCTGGGACCGCGCCTCCACCTGGGCCTCAACCTGTTCCGGGCCGACCTGGAGGACATGATCTATTACGATCCGGCTTTAGGCTATGTGGTCAACCTCGATGAAGTCCGGCGCAGCGGCCTGGAATTGATCCTGCGGGCGGCCCTGAGTCGAGGCCTGGACCTGCAACTGGGCGGGACCTGGGTGGACGTGGAAAACACCCGCACCGGACGGGAAATCCAGGACCTGCCCGGCCGCACCTACCAGGTTGGACTGGTCCACCAATTGGGCCGCCTGACCCAGAGCCTGAACGGCCGCTGGGTGGATTACAACTCCAGCCAGGACGACACCAAGGACAAGCGCCTGATCCTGGACTATCTTGTCCGCTGCGAATTCCTCTCCCACCTTACCTTCAGAGCCGCTGTTTACAATCTGACCAACCAGACCGAATACCACTGGTGGTACTTCCCCCATCCCGGACGCTGGTTCGAAGCCGGTCTGGTTTTCTCGTTTTGAAGCCGAAATCTTCCTCGTCTTCGGAAAGCCCCTCGATTTTTTAAATCGCCGCGGTTGCGTCGGGCCTGGCGGGGCGCCCGGCGGCCGGATTAAAACCGAACGTTTGTTTAATACCTGATTGACACCCTTTCCCGCCTAACATAGACTAATCGGCGGCGGTTTTCAACCGAATCGGCCAAGACCAATGCCGGCTGAGGGGGCAATGGTCGTTAATCAAAAGCGGGGTGGAAAATGGCGTCAGTCCGCGAGGTACTCGAAGCAAAAAGCATAGTGGTCATAGGGGCCTCCCGGGACCCGTCCAAACCGGGAGCTTCCCTGCTCCAGGTCATTCTTAATTCGGATTTCAAGGGCCGGGTGGCCGGAATCAATCCCCAGGGCGGAGAGGTCAACGGGGTCAAATTATACCGGAGCCTGGAAGAAGTCCCCTTCGAGGTGGACTTGGGGGTCATGCTCATTCCCCCCAAGTTGGTGCCCGAGGCCCTATGGGCCTGCGCCCGCAAAGGCCTCAAGGGCGTGGTCATATCCTCGGAAGGCTTTGCCGAGGCCGGACCGGAAGGCCGGGCCATCCAGGAGGAAATCGCCAAAATTTTCAAGACCACGGGCATGAGGGGTTTCGGTCCCAATACTTTAGGCCTGGTCAACAGTCAGACCGGCCTGACCACTTCTTATTACGTGGACGGGAGCCTGATCAAGCCCGGCTCCATCGGCTTCGCCGCCCAATCCGGCATTTTTGTCGGGGCCCTTCTCAGGTACCTGGGGTCCTTCGAGGGCCTGCGCATCTCCAAGGGCTTGGGGCTGGGCAACAAAGTGGACGTGGATGAATCCGACGCCCTGGCCTATTTGGCCGAGGACGAACAGACCCGGCTCATAGGCATGTACCTGGAGGACATCCGCGACGGCCGGAAGTTTCTGGAGACGGCCAAGGCCGCGGTCCGGCGCAAACCGGTCCTGCTGCTCAAGGGCGGCCGCAGTCCCCAGGGGGTCAAGGCCATCGCCTCCCACACGGCCAGCCTGGCCGTGGATGACGCTGTTTTAGAGGGGGCCCTGCGCCAGGCCGGCGTGATCCGAACGAACCAACTGGACGAACTGATCGGCTCTTTGATGGGTTTTGCCTGGATGCCCCTGCCTAAAGGCGACCGGATTGGTTTAATCACTTACAGCGGTGCTCAGGCCATTATGTGCGTGGACAAGGCCGTGCAGGAAGGACTGACCGTGGCCGACTTCGCCCCCGGCACGCGGGAAAAGATCGCCCGGGTCATCGCCAGTGCCTACAAGGCCCGCAACCCCATCGACATTTACCCGGACATGATGACTCACGGCTTTGAAAAGACCAACACCGAGCTGTTGAGGGCCTTGCTGGAAGACGACGGGGTGCACGGGATTTTTTTCATCTCCTTCGCCTTGCCCGACGCCGGCATTTACCGCCCCCTCCTGGAAGTATTCCGGGAGAATCCGGCCAAACCGGTCTTCTTTTCCCTGATGGGCCAGAAGGATCACGTGGAATTCGTCCAGGATTTCATGCTCAAGGAGAAAATGCCTTTTTACCTTTTCCCTGAGATGGCCGTCCGGGTCTTCGCCCACATGTGGCGGTATGCCAAGAGGTTTGCGAACGCTTGAGCGATTGGCGGGGCATGGTCGGGGCGTGCGGCCACGTGCCCCGACCGAATGCCGAACCTTGGCGCGTTTGACCCCGAAAACACCCTCGTCCACCTAGGTAGGGGCAGGCCTACGTGCCTGCCCTTCCGCCTGCCCCGACGGCGACCGCCGGAGACAGGGCCGCCATAGGGGGCGGCCCCTACGTTGTGGTTGACGGATTGGTTCACCGGTTCAAAACCATAGGCCGCGAAGCGATATGCCGCCCACGTAGGGGCAGGCCTGCGTGCCTGCCCTTCCGCTCTCGCCCCGATGACGACCGCCCGGAGACAGGGCCGCCACAGGGGGCGGCCCCTACGTTGTGGTTGACGGATTGGTTCACCGGTTCAAAACCATAGGCCGCGAAACGATATGCCGCCCACGTAGGGGCAGGCCTGCGTGCCTGCCCTTCCGCTCTCGCCCCGATTCAAATATTATCCCTGTGTACCAAAAAACAAGGGGCGAACCTTGTGTTCGCCCGAGATTTGGGGCCTAGGGTTTGGGCGAACACACAGGTTCGCCCCTTGTATCTTGGTCCAGAGATAGTTTATGAATCGATGGGAGCAAAAAGGGGTGGCCGGTGGCTGGCTGAGTGAGCGTAGCGAACGAAGCCAGCCACCGGCCCGCGCCCGGCAGGCCG
>Ga0209163_1003248_pt1 | contig 12276 bp, 13 predicted proteins | sample MTBAKSrepl2MetaG_FD_187457 | JGI IMG/M metagenome (GOLD analysis project Ga0209163, IMG submission 187457) | Enrichment culture microbial communities om Arthur Kill intertidal strait, New Jersey, USA, that are MTBE-degrading - MTBE-AKS2 (Arthur... | ecosystem: Environmental > Aquatic > Marine >...
TTATGTAGTAGATTTTGTATGTCTTGATAGAAAAATAATCATAGAGGTTGACGGTGGACAGCATGCAGTAGATAAAGAAAAAGATATTGAAAGAGATACTTATTTAAAAAAACATGATTTTAAAGTTTTAAGGTTCTGGAATAATGATGTTCTAACAAATATAGGAGGGGTGTTAGACATGATAAGAGGAAATTGTTTATCTCACCCTCCCCTAACCCCTCCCGTCAAGGGAGGGGAATTTACCCCCTTGAAATGAAAAAGAACCTGATTATAAGTTTTATAACGCTATTGTTTGTTGTCATGGCCTATGGTTCTGCTGATGCCCGTGTCAAGGGGAAGTGCAGGGACTGCCACAGCATGCACTACAGCTACGAAGGTGAAGGGATGACGTACGGAGGCATTGAAGGACCTTTCCCTTACCTCACTGTAGGAGGCTGTCTGGGATGCCATGCCCAATATCCCGGTGGAGGGGAAAATATCATCGTTAATGGCAAGGCAAGGATTCCCCAGGTAATCCACAAAATGGAAAACGGCGACCTTGCGGCAGGGAATTTCTTCTATGTTGCCGACGGATATGCCCCGGATTATTCGAAAGGACACAATCTAATAGGAATCTCACGCCAGGAAGATCCACCGATGGATATCCCGCCAGGTTTTATCGAGGGCGTTATAATCCCCGGGGGCACAGGGCCCATAGACTGGCCTTCGGAGAGACAGCTTACCTGTGCAGGCACATGGGGGTGTCATGGAAACAGGACTATAGAGGACCCCTACATAGCTATCCGCGGGGCACATCATGCAGATGACAGTGAGATTGACGGCTCGACAGTGGGAAAGAGTTACCGGTTCCTTTACGGCATAGTCGGAAAGGAACATGAAGACTGGGAATACCTGGCTACAATAAACAATCATAACGGGTACAAGGGCGATATTACTTATGACACAATGGACACGATCAGCTATGCCTGCGGTGAATGCCATGCAAAATTTCATCCCCATCCGAATCTCGGAGGGAGATGGGAAGTCGGGCAGGCCTATTCTAAAGAGTTGTTGTGGCGCAGGCACCCCGCTGATATTGCCTTCGATACGGTACACGGCGGGTATGCAGGATCAGAGTACCAGGGTTACATCAGGTATAGTCTGGAATCACCTGTTGCCTTTGACGAACCAACCGGTGCAGAGACAGAAGTTGATGAACGGAGTATTGTTATGTGCCTTTCCTGCCACAGGGCGCACGCAAGCCCTTATCCTGATATATTAAGGTGGGATTATGACAATATTTTTGCCGGTCACAGCAAATCTCCGAGGGTAGGCTGTCTGACGTGCCATACGAGGAAGTGACGGGAATGATAACAATTCAAATGCCTGGAGTTTTCAATTGAAGAATATTTATATCGTTGTATGTAATAGTATAGTTATTAACAGTCTTATAATAATAAACACATACATGATCCCCCTCACCCTTGCCCTCTCCCTCCAGGGGAGAGGGGATTATAGTTGGTTCCTCCCCGAGCTCCTTCGTATCAAGCATAACGAGTGAACCAAGGGGGGAAGGGATTATAGTTGGTTCCTCCCCCTTGAGGGGAGAGGGTTGGGAGAGGGTGTAATATGAATACTATTTTGAGACCCTTATTATGTAATTAAATACATAAATGACTATGCCAGTTATGGATAAAAATCATACTTTTCTCGTATTGAAACTTGGTTTCAATTCATACAAAATTCATTATAAGAAATGATAACGACATAAGACAAAAATGTTTTGTGTTAATATCATTTATGTATGCATAATACGCCTTGACAGAAAATTTTTGAATAAATATACGTAAAAAGCTAAAAAATTCTTGACAAAAATCAGCGTGGAATGTACTATTTATATAGAGTAGAGCCAAGAGCGATAGTATAGGTACTATTGCTTTTGTTTTTTCAGTAATTGGCATGATGATTGCATATTTTAGGAAGTGGATAGTAAAGGGAAGGGTTTAGAAAAATGCTCTTGGCTCTAGGCCCGAGGTCCTTTGCTATCCGAATGGAAATATGGAAAAAAGTCATTGGTCAAGAGTCAATGGTCAGTGAAAAAAATTACTGGTCAATGACTTAATGACGAGTGACAAATGACTATCAATTTTAAAATGGAAGGAGGTGAAAGGAGATGAGAAAGATAACGAATATTATCTTCCTTGTTTTTCTGAGTGTTGTTTTGATATCCGGAACTGCTTATGCAATCAGCGGCGTATGCTCCAACTGCCACACGATGCACGCAAGCCAGAACGGTACCCTCATGGGTGACGGCCCGCACGACTACCTGCTGCTCTATTCATGCATAGGCTGCCATTCAGGCCCTGCTGGACAGGCTACGACGGCAAATGGTGCACCTATCGTGCTCCGTACAGATGCTGCTCCTGCAAATCAGGGTGTTGGTGGTACCCTCGCAGGCGGTGACTTCTACTGGGTAGCACAGGGAAGCGATGCCCTGGGTCATAATGTTGATGTACTACCGGTAGGTCAGGACTCAGCGATTGGGACTAATATTGGTTACAACCCGCCGGGCTGGGATACAAGTTATAACCAAGATGCATTAGAAGGTGATGTTGCTGAGAACAATGCTACATGGCCTGTCCAACTTACGTGTGCCGGTGCATACGGCTGCCACGGTGACCACAGCAAAAGCGGCAATGACGCCGGTATCGTTGGTTCACACCACGGCAATACAGGCGGATCGAGTTCACAGGCTGATGGTGCAACCACTGTCGGAGCCAGTTACCGTTTCTGCGCAGGGATTAACGGGCTTGAGCACAGTAATTGGGAATGGAATGCGACTACATCAGCACACAACGAGTATTTTGGTACGACCTACAATGATGGCGGAGGAACACCGTCAGGTAATGACCTCCGTACTATCAGCTACTTCTGCGCATTATGCCATGGTGAATTTCATAAATCATCAGATATAGGTGGTACAGCAACCCCGTGGCTCAGGCACCCGACCGACATCGTTTTATGGGCCAGTGGTACACGTGGAACGTCTGAATATTCCGATTATAACCAGGGCGGAGGCTACAGCCTGGAGGCGCCTGTTGCCAGAGGAGCTGTTCCAGCTACCAGTTCGAGTACGGTAAATGTGAGTGCAACCGATGGGACTGGTGCCATTGTCATGTGCCTGTCGTGCCACAGGGCGCACGGCAGCGATCAGCCTGACATCCTGAGGTGGGACTACAGCACGATTATAGCAGGAGGCGGTTCGAGCAATGCAGGTTGCTTCAAGTGTCATACCACAAAGGACTAACAACCTGATCATGTGACAAACGAAGGCTCAGGGAAACCCCTGAGCCTTTTTTTTATTGTCCTTTTACTTCCCTCCCCCTTGAGGGGGGAGGTTCTGTGGGGGTGATAGAAAAAATCCAGGGCACTACCGCAGGATAGTTTGAAGTTTCAATCCCCCGTCAATCTGCCCTTTGCGATCGCAAGTTTCTCCCGGACCTCTGCATTGCCAGGATGCCTCAGAAGAGCCTTTTCAAGGACATCTGCCGCTTCTTCATACCTGTCAAGCTCTATATATATGGTTCCGAGATTGGTGTATGCCTTTAAGAATTCAGGATTGATTTCTATCGCCTTCCTGAATGCCTCTATGCCCTCACTGTATTTATTAGTTTTAATATAAGCCACACCGAGGTTGCAGTAAGCATCGGCATGATTTGGCCTGAAAGCAATAGCGTTTTTCGATGCCTGAATAGCATCTTCATATCTGCCCGTATTGAGATGGATAACTCCGAGATTATGATAGGCATTGGCATTCCGGGGATCAAGATGTAATGCCGTATTTATATGTGCTCCGGCTTCCTCATAGTGACCCAGAACACCCAGTACACCGCTGAGATTAACATGGGCATGGATAAACTGCGGGTCGAGCCGGACCGCTTTTCTACCTGCCTCTACAGCTTCCCGGAAACGTCCGGCCCGGGCAAAACCAATAAGAAGCCCGTTGTATGTCCTTGCCTTCAGAGGTGATTTTACGGACACATCTTTCCAGAGAGAGAGCTCATCCTGCCATATCTGATTCCGGTTAAACGTGGCAAGACTGCATAAACACAGGATTGTGAGGACTACCAGATATTCTGTCAGTCTGAGATATTTTTCAGTCATGAGGTGAGGGCCTGTCGGGCGATAGCTTTTTTCTCAGAGATTTCCCGGTCTGGATCTCCCTGAAACCAAGATCACGGAAACCCTTTTGCAGATAAGCGATGCCGAGGTTAATATGGTACATGCCATTGTCGGGATTCAGTTCAACTGCTTTTTTGAACTCCATGATCGACAGATCAACCATACCCTTTCCCATGAAAGCAAGGCCGAGATTGTTATGAGCCTTTGCATAATCTTCATAAAGGCTGATACTGGTCATGAAAAACGGGATGGCCTGGTCGTGCATCCGCCGCTCGTAATAATACATGCCGACCTCGTTATAACCCCGCGCCTTGCGGGGAGATTTTTTAACCACGTCAGTCCAGAGCGTCAGTTCATCCTTCCAGACGTAATTCCTCTCATAGCCTGCCCAACCGTATACCAGCAAAAGGCAGGTAATTATCATGAACTCAATCCAGCATAAGATTTTATGATCAATAGTCATGTGAAAAGAGTCATTTGCCATTGGTCAATGGTCATTAAATAATGGCTAATGTAGTGTCTCTTAAACAGGTGGTGTTATTAAATGGGTATAAAGTTCTAATATTGGCGTCATTTTGTCATACCGGCTTGTCCGGAATCGCCCAGGGTTTCTCAGAAAGATTCCCGACGCGTCCGCCATACGCAAGGCGGACTTGCGGGAATGACACCCCATTTAAGCTGTTTATAACACCAGTCGTTTATGAGACACAGACACTAATTAGTTTTTATCGTCGTGATATTTTCCATCCTTTCCTTTGCCTGCACATTGCCGGGTTCAATTTTCAGAACTTCTTGATAGATCCGAAAGGCCTTTGCCCTTAGTTCTTTGCTCTCCACTCTATGCTCTCCGCTTTTTTTGGCCAGTTCTTCATATGCAATTCCCAGGTTTAACAGTGTTATGGTGTCATCCGGTTCGATGTCCAGGGCATTTTGAAAGAGAGTGACTGCTTCTTCCAGTCTTCCCATATCAGCATAGATTGTACCTAAATTGGAAAGACATTGGTAATAGTCAGGCTTGAGGTATAACGCATATTGATAGAAGGATATGGCATCATGGGGCTTCCCTAAGTCGTCATAGAGAAGGCCAATATTGTAGTAGACTGCCGGCATGTCTGCGTCGATTTTGAGCGCCATATTGTAATGATTCAATGCCTCGCCATAGAGACCCTTCTTGTAAAAAACAGAACCTGTCCCGCTCAGAAGTTTGGGATTTCCAGGGTCGAGTTGCAGCGCCTTCTGATAATAGTTGAATGCGGTGTCTAACAGTCCCTGTTGCTCGTAGATATATCCGAGAAAGTGCAGTGCGCCAACGAAATCAGGCGATATGTCGAGAGCCTTTTTATAGTAAGCAATTGCATCTTCAATCATTCCCTGCTCTTCGTAAATCAGGCCGATATTCAGATATGCCTTTTCCGCAGTTGGTCTTAATCGTATAGTTTCCATGAATTCAGCCATTGCCCTGTCGTAGTCCTTCTTCTCTAAATAAGCAAGGCCGAGATTGTTGTGCGGCCTGTATTTATGAGGTGATTTCACTACCGCATCACTCCAGAGGGAAAAATTGTCTTTCCAGGCAAAATTTCTCTGAAACGTTGCAATGCTCAAGAAAATAAGAACGAGAGTGAACAGGAAGAATTCTATTGCAGAGAGTTGTTTCATGGGGTTAGTTGGTTTCATAGAAAGAAGATCTCATTCCCCGACTTGACTGGAAATCGGGGAACAGACAGCGTACGAGAAAATTGTAACGTGTTTCCTGGATATTTCTCAAGGTATTCACCGCAATCTTGATTTAATGATCTCGCGGTTGTATAGAGCATCTCTATCATCAGGTCTTACTGCAAGCACCTTTTCGTATTCTGATAAGGCATCACGGAGGCGGCCGAGTGAAGAATAGGTTACACCGAGATTGTAGTGCACGTCAGGATTATGCGGGTCGAGTTCAAGCGCCTTTTTCAGATGATAGAGAGCCTTATCATAGTTTTCCTTCAGCCCGTATGAAGAGGCGATGTTGATATGTGCCTCAAGACATGAAGGCTTTAGCTCCAGCGTTTTCTGGTAGTGGGCAATCGCCGTGTCGAGCAGGCCTTGACTTGCAAAGACATTGCCGATGTTGACATAAACATCATAAAAATCAGGCTTAAGGGAAAATGCCTTATAGTATTGAAGCAGTGCGAGATCGAACAGGCCTTTTTCACGATAGGCATTTCCCAGCGCCACATAGCGTACAGGATGGGGTTCAATAGATATTGCCCTGGTGATTTCAGCTATTGCCCTGTCGATCTGTCCGTCAAACGTGTATGCGACACCGAGAAGGCTGTGCGGTCTTGACTTCTGCGGAGATTTCTTCACCACATCCGACCAGAGGCTCATCTCATCCTTCCAGACCATATTCCTCTGATGGCTTGAAATGCTGTAAGCCATTACAAGTGAAATTAAGATGAAACATTCAATCCAGAGATACGCAGTTTTGACCATGATTTTACGTTCTCATTATCAAGCTCGGATCATTATTATTCTATTTTAATTTATGAGCGTCTCCGCAGTTGCATGCCCTTGCGAATCTCTTCCTCTGCACGTTCAAAGAGTCCCTTTTCTCCGTATGCAATCCCGAGGTTGTAATGGGCGTCTCCGTGAGCAGGGTTTATCGATATCGCATGCTTGAAGTGCATGACGGCAGTATCTACCTCTCCCCTGTGGAAATAAGAGACCCCTATATTGTTATGGACATCCGGCTGTAGAGGATTCAGGATGAGGCTTTTTTTATACTGTAAAATAGCATGGTCAAAATCTTCCATATTATGGTAGGCGAGTCCCAGATACTGATATGCCCGGGGATTCATGGGAGCCTTTTTTACATTATCGGTCCACAGGGACATGTTGTCTTTCCAGACAAGATTCCGCTGATAGGTCATAAAACCGCAGATGAATAACAATAAGACCAGAAGTGCCGATTCAATAGTGCGTATTGATCTGTTCATAAAAATAATTCAACTGCTTTATCTGTGTTTTATGTTATGTCTCTTCATATATTCATCGACAAGATCATGATAGTATCTCACCTTCTCATCACGCGGATTCATGGTGAGATATTTCCGGAACATGTGCAGCGCATCCTCAAGCCTGTTTTTCTTCATATACATGTATCCGAGCGTTTCGTAATAGCCACGGGTAGCAGGGGTATCCTTTATGCCCTGTATACATTCATCAATTATTTCCTCATCTATCTCTTCTTTGGAGAGTTCATAACGATTAATAATAGTATAATTTTCAGGTATGTTTCTTAAAAAGATCATGGATTTTCCATCAGCATACACAAGTTTCCAGTGATCGTCCACAGAGAGTTCGTCGACGAGGCGGATTATTTTTCCTGAGGAAGATACAGCACTTGTAAGGATGATATTTACATTGTGGGCATCGAGAAGTTGTTTCCAGAGCGGTATTCCGTGACCGCTGCCCTTTTCAGCCCTGAGAATGAGGCTGCCATGGAGAAATGCTGTTTCATTGAGAGTCCTTCCATAGAGAAACACCTTGTATTCAGGGTACAGGCGCCAGACAAGATAGCCTCCCCAGTTATAGGGGTTGAACAGATTGCCGGCAGGTTTGTTTTCCTGAATAAAGGTCACAGCGCCGGAAGGGTATCGCTTGTCTCCCATGTCGAACTGTAATACTGTTCCCGATATCCCTATTGCAATACAAACAAACAAAGACAGTGCCGCCGTAAGGAGGGAAAGGATGCCTTTCTGAAACACGGGCCTGTTGAGAAGTCTCCTTATGGGGCCCCATTCTTTAAGCTGTAAAGTAAACCAGCTCATATTATAGGCAAGGAATACTCCTGAACCAAGTGCGAAAAAGATGATGTAGCGGATACTCTTCAGTGAAGGGAGCATAACAATGATAAGGATACCTAGCTCGCTCAGGTCCAGGCGCCGTTTCCTGATCGAGATCAGCATAAAGACGGCAACAAGGGCAAGCATGAACCAGTACGAATGGTACTCGTACAACATTGGTCTGTGGTATTCCTCAATAGTCCTGAAGATGCTCTGTTCCTGCATGAAGGGGAACAAAAAGGGCTTGTACGTGTTTGGATTCATCAGGCTTGCAATAATGGAGAGCAGGGAAAACAGGACCAGCCCGGCCAGTCTTTTTTCCGGCAGTGGTGAGATGTCTGAGAAGGCAAATTTATTCTTCAACAAAAACTTTAAACATTCTGTAAAACAGAATGATAATATTATAAAAATACCAAGAATAAACCCTCCATGGAGGTTTGCCCACAGGATCATGAAAACGGGGAGAAGATAGATACTTTTTCCTCCTTTTCTGAAGTCGTATAGGGTATAGAGGACGCAGGGAAATAACAGGAATGAGAAAATCTGCGATCTCGTGAAATTGAAATCGATCCCTATGAATGCAATCAGGCAGAGAACGAAAAAAGCGATCAGGTGGCCTGCTCCCCTTCTCAGCATGGTCATATATAAAATAAGATAGGAGGCGACAAACACGACTGACTTGAGGATACCGATTCCAACAAAACCTCCTGCCAGGTAGACCAGGTAGAAAATCAGCTGTGAAAGCCAGTTGCGCTTGATACTTGTAGCCCAGTACCATTCGGTATTTCCGGAGGGTAACTTTTGTTCCATCTCATGTTTGCCGATGGCGCTTATACTTTCAGGCATTTCAGTTGTATAAGAAAATTCGTCCTGTTGCGGGATTGCCCGTGTTTCGTAGATGAGCTGTCCCTGTTTCAAGTGCCACCAGAAGTCAAAGTCATCTATCCTGTTTGCGTGGACCATGAAAACAATGATGAGAAGGGACAGGATTGGAATGCAGGGGGCAATTTTTTTCATTGAAAAATATGATGCCTTTTAAATGAAATTATAAAGGACGGAAAATTGCATTGACACATTTCCGTAATCTCAATAGAATAATAAAATATTTACAGGAAAAATAACAGAATCCATGTTATCGAAACTCTCCGACCGGAAAAAGCATATCCTGAGCATTGTCTTTATCGCAGTGCTTGCATTTATCATTTACTCGAACACCTTTGATGCATCATTCCATTTTGATGATACCCCGTCCATCGTTGAAAACTACGCCATCCACAGGTTCGATATCAAGGCGATTTTATCGTCATCGTCGAGACCTGTCCTTGATATCACGTTCGCTCTCAATTATTATTTCGGAAAGCTCGATGTCTTCGGCTACCATCTTGTCAACCTCGCTCTCCATATAGCGAACGGGATACTGCTCTATTTCATTCTTTTCTGGACAATCAACCGTATAAACCCTAAAAACCCAATAAACTCAAGAAACCCAATAAACTCAATAAACCCGATAAACTTTAGAATCCCTTTATATGCGAGTCTGATATTTATCGCGCATCCCATCCAGACGCAGGCAGTGACCTATATTGTAAGCCGCTCCTCTGTTCTTGCCACGACGTTTTATCTCTTGACGTTACTTCTTTTCATAAAGGCTTTTGATAAGGAATCAAAGAATGATAATCCCCCCATCCCCCCTTTAGAAAAGGGGGATGAGGGGGGATTTGATCAGAAAGTTGAAATCAAAAACCAGGATAGTCTTAATCATAAGCTCTATTTAGGGGGGGCATTTATTGCTTCGTGTCTTGCGATGGGGACAAAACAGATAGCAGCCACCCTGCCTGCAATGATCCTCATCTACGATTTTTATTTTATCTCGAAAGGCAATCTGAAAATACTCAAGGGACATTACAAAAGCCATCTTTTAATCTTCTCTACCCTTGCCATAGTAATTTACTTAAGCTTTTCAGGTCTCACGCAGTTCATCTCGTTCGATTATGCGCAGGGAGTTCCCATGCCACAGACAGAGCCGGTCACTTCTTTCCAGTATTTCCTGACCCAGCTCCATGTTATCCCGTATTATATAAAGCTTCTTTTCATTCCCACGAATCTCAACCTTGATTATGACTGGCCGGTTACAAGGAGTATTGACTTTGCAACGGTACTCTATTTTCTCATGCTCACGGTGATTGTTGTTATAGCCCTGGTTCTGTTCAGGAGAGCGAAGTTAGTATCATTCGGCATTATCTGGTTTTTTGTGACGTTATCCGTTACATCGAGTTTTATCGTCATCTATGATGTCATTTTTGAGCACCGGCTGTACCTTCCCTCTGTCGGGTTCGTCATCGTGATTGCCTTTCTCATCAGCAGGATATCCGGACTGGGGGCGAAAAGGGTCCAGAATAGTTTGTAGAAGGCAGCTTTGTTTATGTATACATTTGTTGAGTGAAAAGTCAGTGGCCAAAATTTGACATTAACATGTAAAATAAAAAAAGAGATGAACAATAATACCAGGATATGTGAATTGTGCACAGGTTTACAAGCGGCAGTAATCCTCTGTCTCTTTTGCCTGTTATTGTCTCTGCCGTCAAGACTCAACGCTGAGTTAAAGGGGGCACCGATTGCATATGCCGGCAGCGTTACAGAGGATGAGGAAGGGGACAAAATACCATTCCCTTCAACCGTATTCTTTGATCCTGTTATGAAAGAAATCTATATTATAGACAGCAGATCAAGGATCATTATCTATACGTCGGATTTTTTCCCTCTTTATACGCTCGACAGGAGGAGGGCAATTGAGTCGCCGCTGAGCATGTCTGTAGACAGGGAAGGAAATCTCTATATCATACAGAGCCCTACAAAGGAAATTCCGAGACACAGGATTTCCGTTTTTAACGCATGCCTGCAATGGAAGCGCGATATTTATATGGAGGGTTTTAAAGGGGCAGAGTCTCTTATCTTAAACCGTCTTGCAGTAGATAAGAACGGCAACATCTATGTTGTTTGTCTTTTGTACCCCGGGGTTATCGTCCTGAATAATAAGGGCGAGTTTCAGGAGGTTCTTTCCCCTGAAGAACAAGAAGGAAAAGTTACGTTTGTTAATGTGAGCATAGATGAAGAAGGAAGGATATACCTTGTGAGCGAGATCGAGGGGCGCATCTATGTTTATGATGAGAACAGGAAATTCCTTTTTGAGTTCGGTGAAAAGGGCGGGAGTACCGGAAAACTGAGCCGTCCGGTCGCAGTAGGCGTCGACGTTCCGCGAGAAAGGATATATGTGGTGGACTACATGCGCCATACAATCTCTGCATACAGCACTAAAGACGGGAGTTACCTCTTTGAATTCGGAGGCCTTGGATGGGGTGAGGGGTGGTTCCAGCATCCAAAGGATATTGCTGTTGAACCCGATGGCAGGATACTTGTTGCCGATACATTTAATGACCGGATAGAGATACTGAAGCCGAAGGACTGAAAAGCAAAGAGCAAAGAGCAAATCGTAAATCGTGAACCGTAAACCGTGAACTGTAACGCGTACACAGTAAACTGTAAAACGTAAAATGGTATACATTGTATTTGTCATTTCGAACGGAGAAAGAAATCCTGTCCTTCATTTGTCATCCCGAATTTATTAACCCGAAAAATGCAGTTGATTGCTGCAAAAGACTTTTCAGACAACATTGCCTCCGATAAATATTGGTTTTGGGTTTAGGGATATGACTTGATTTCAGGAGCAAAATCACGGGTAACCTCGAGGAGATCGGAGTCGAAGCGGAGATCTCATCTGTGAATTGGCAATAACACTGAAGTGAGATAAAGTTATTGAACATAAAAAGAGGTAGTTTATTTTGATCCGGAAATTGAGTCATATCCCTCCTACTGAAGAATAAATTGCTATCTGAAGTGCGGGCATGTATGCGTAAAAACCTTTCCAAATCGGAACTGGCTTGTCTTATGTATTCTCTCCTTTTTTGCCTGAAGTATTCTTGTTTTAACGGATAAGAGACGTGTTACAAAGGTGGCGATGGGAAAGCTTTTTCCGCACACATGCCCCTGCTTATATTTTCAGTCAACCCGGCCTCCGGTAAATGCCTTTTTCGGAATAACCCGGAAGGTTGTAAGGAGGGAGTCTTCCTGAATGACGATGAACGAAGTTAGTTAGTAACTGAAGGGTTACAAAAGTCTTGTTTTTAATAGTATATTTGATTATACTTTCCGATATATCCTGCTATGTACAGGCAAAACAGAAAAAAGGCTTCCATCTGCTGATAACGGAGGACACATGCCTCAAAAAAACTTT